>JDSF01000016.1_pt1 | contig 164542 bp, 162 predicted proteins | sample 199441 | NCBI WGS metagenome assembly JDSF01 (sample SAMN02592751, study PRJNA231836) | bioreactor metagenome | isolation source: continuous culture bioreactor denitrification-DNRA | place: Germany: Bremen
GAAAGATAGGAGTCATTGGGAGTTTTTTGAGTGTGTGAGATACGTTGGTGCCAACGATTGCCAATAACAAAATGGCAAGGACAATGATAATGGCAGTCTTGTGACTCTTAGTAATCATGTAATCTAGCTGATTGGGCTTCTGGTTGTTGGACATATGATACCTCCTGATATGTTTTTTATAAAAATCGTCGTATTCCAATTATATCATGTGCGATATTAGCATGTCTATTTTGTCTTTTTGGGCCAATAAATGTTATTATATTTATAATGAAAACAAATTAATCATCAAAGTCAACTATAAACATAGATGGTCAAACCCCTTGTAAATAAAGGGGTGCAACCAACAGTTGACAAATTAATAAGTCGGCTTGATAGTCTGCAACCAAAGGAATTGGTATGCTTGACTCAATCAAAGGAAAGTGAATAAACAATTTACTTTATCAAACGACGAAAGGAAGTTGAATTATGATATTAGCAGATAAAATTATTAAACTTAGAAAGCAATTTGGATGGTCACAAGAGGAATTAGCAGAGAGATTAAGTGTATCAAGACAATCTGTTTCAAAATGGGAGAGTGCCAACTCTATTCCTGATTTGAACAAAATTATTAAACTTGGAGAAATCTTTGGCGTATCCACAGACTATCTTGTAAAAGATGATATTGAACAAGTAGAATCCATTAGCGAGGACAATGAGCCAGGTATTCTTAAGATAACACTTGAGATGGCAAAGGACTATATTGATAAGAAGATGAATGTAGCAAGATTAACGTCAATTGGCGTTCTCATTGTCATATTATCAGTTGCACCTCTTATGATGTTATTGGCTCTTTCAAGTTCGGGTGATGTTGCGTTAAGTTCTAATACAGCTACAGCCATTGGCTTAGTACTACTGTTTGTCATGGTTTCACTTGCAGTTAGTTTCTTTATTAGAACCACAAGTTACACCAATGAGATTAGTCGATTTGAGAGTGGCGAATTTGAACTGATATATGGTGTACGTAGCATCATCAAAGAAAAGCTTGAGAAATTCAAACCAAAATACAACTTGAAAGTATCTATCAGTGTAATGATGTTTATCACAAGTGTTATTCCACTACTTCTGGCAAGTCTTCTTGGTGGTAGTAATAACCTAGTACTTATGATGTTGGTTGTACTTTTCCTAATGGTTGGCTTTGGTGTCTACCTAATTGTACCTGTTTCCGCAAGGTATAGTGCTTATAATTGCCTCATAGGCGAAGGAGACTACCAGCCTTCGAAGAAAGAAGAAACTAAGAAAATCGAAAGTTTTGCAGCTTTTTATTGGCCACTGGTAACAGCCATATACATTGGTTGGAGTCTATGGACTATGGCTTGGGGTACAACTTGGATTGTATGGCCTGTAGCTGGTATACTATTTGCAGCACTTGTTGGACTGTTAGGCATGTTTGATAGCAATAGAGGCTAGCAGAAGTCAGCCATAGATATAAGATGAACCAACAATCTATTGATAATAAATTAAGCGAGACACTTCATCTGAAGTGTCTCGTTTTTTGCTATTTAACAGCTATAGAGTTCATCTTGTAGATTAGTCAATAATAATACTTTTAGTACCATAAGTGCCTTCCCAGTCTTCAATGAATTTTGCAACACTCATGTCAGTTAAGGGGTGTTCAATTGATGTCTTAAGAAGGTCATATTGAACGGTAATCGCATCTACACCCATGTTGGCTACTTCTGTAAGTTGCTGACCATTTTTTAAAAGATGCTGCTAGAACTTGTGTATGCATACCGTAGACCTTAAGTTCTGTCAGAATTTGTTTAACAATATTAACACCATTGGCACTGACATTATCAATTCGATTGACATATGGAGCAACGAATGAGGCACCACTACAAGCAGCCATCAAAGCTTGATTTGCAGTAAATACAGCAGTGGCTGTAATACTCATATCTTGCTTGGCAAGTTTCTTCATTGCTTTTAGACCCTCTTTAGTAACTGGAATCTTCACATACAGGTTACCTGTAATCTGCTCTCTCAAATAGTAAGCTTCTTTCATAATCTCATCACATGTCTCACCTAATGTTTGGACATGTAACATTTTTCTTTCACCAATAATACCACGAATGTCTTTTAGCAGTTCTATGAAGTTGCCACCATTCTCAGTGATGATGGTTGGGTTGGTTGTAACACCACTAATAGGGAAAAATTCGGTACCTTTTCGGATGTCTTCTAGATTGGCTGTGTCTAATAAATATTTCATATAGCCTCCTTTAACAATTGTTGATTTATGTTGTATTGAGTTGTTTGTATTGGTATTATACCTAAATTATAACACAAAACACAGAAAAATCAAGTTAAATTCACTTTTTTGACTTTTCAGATTCAAAGAGATGTCTTGACGGTGTCATGACACTTGCTATATAATCAGGTTAATTGCATTAGAGCTAATGATAAGGGGTTTGAATTAGTTCTATGACTTTGGAGAGTATGCAATTATATAACTATAAATAAAAATGTAGTGATGAGAGGAAAGCGTATGAAAAAGTTAATATGTATGATGATTTTAGTTTTTTTTGCTGCTACGGCTACAATGATGACATTTAATGTGTCTGAAAATGCCCAAGACTTTAGCAGTGAAGAACCATTGGTGTATTTTACGCCGCCAAATCCTGAAGAATTTGACCTTGGAGAAAACAATAGAGGTCAAGCAGGATACAAAGACAATCAAGCACAAGAATCCAATTTTCTACAATTAAAAATGAAAACTGTACCAGCGACTGTTCAATCAGGTCCGATTCATTATGTTGACAGTAGTAAGGTTCCCATGGCGGGAAGTACTGAAGAAGCCTTAATTCTGTTAGTGCAATTTCAGGATGAATCCTTTGACGTTGGCCATGACAAAACTTATTTTGAAACAGTGGCTGAGTCACTTAAGAACTACTATGAGTTCAATTCAGATTATGTTAGTGGGCAGTCCGGTATATCTATTAACTATACCGTTGCTGATATAGTAACTAGCTCAAGAGATATGGCTTATTATGGTGGAGATTCTAGCGGCATTGATGATGCTAATGGTCATATATCAGAATTAACAAGAGAGGCACTCTTATTATTGGATAATCAAGGTTTTGATTTTAGTCCATATGACAGTAATGGTTATATTGACAATATTCTGATTATCCATGCAGGTTCAGGACAAGAAGAAGGGGGCAGTTCAGATAATATCTGGTCTCATGCCTCTAGTATTCAACCATCAGAAGCTCTTGATGGTACCTTGGCCAAAGACTATATTATGTTTCCAGAAAGTTGTCAGCTTGGCGTAGTTAGTCATGAATTTGGTCACGCTATAGGGCTTCCAGATCTCTATGATACAGATGACTTTGATAATGGCCTTACATTTGGTATCGGTAGTTGGGGTATTATGGGGAGTGGTAGTTGGAATCACAAAGATGGAGAACCAGCAGGTTCAACACCTTCAGGTCTTAGTCCATGGAGTAGAGAGTATTTGGGCTGGGTCGATACAATTCCTGTAGTAGCAGATCAGTTATCATTAACCCTTAATAACACAAGTGGACTTAGTACAGTTGCCAAAGTTTGGCCAAAAGGTAGTATACAGGGTAAAGAGTATTACCTAGTTGAGTATAGAAAACAGATTGGCTATGATGAGGCTCTTCCAGGTGAAGGTGTATTAATCTGGCACATTGATGATGAATTCGTAGAGTTAGCTTATGATGTCAATATGGTCAATGCTTTTAAAGGACGTATTGGTGTCGAAATTGAGCAAGCAGACGGTTACTGGGATTTGTGGGTACCGCACAACAACGGTGATAACACAGATCCCTTTGGAGGGAGCGGACAGAATAATCATTTCAGTGCTGTGCCATACCGTTTGAATTATAGTAATATTTATGAGGTTGATAGATTCCCTTATAGTTATTTAGACATTTTGAACATAGATGTATTTGGCAATCAAGCTACGATGGATATATACCTTCAAGAACGCTCACCAGCTACAGCAGTGAATACTGTGTTACCAGAAGATGGTAGTTCGGATAGTCAACCAACCTTTGTTTGGGATATTGCACCCCAAGCCGAGGAGTATATTTTGGAGATATCTGAAAGTAATACATTTGATACCTTATACAAGGATTATGTCCTTGGTAGTATTGACCAAGGTTTAATGTATGATGGTTCTAGGTATTCCTTTACTTTGCCAGAAGGTGATATCCTAGAAATGGGAAGAACTTACTACTGGAGAATTGCCGCATCTAACAGTTTGAGTGGTATGAATAGGCTATGGAGTGATGTCAAAACATTAGAAACTGTCTTATATGATGGTGCAATATATTTTGACTTTGAGCCTTACGATATTTTAAAGCATCCAGATGAACCAATTATTTATTTTACGGATTGGAATGGTAAGCAACTAAAAGCCCTTAATATGGATACAGAAGTGGTTGAAACAATCTCTTTTGATCAGCATGTTGGGAATATGACCTATCATGATAATAAATTGTATGTCTGTATGATGGAAGTAGACTATAGTTCTCAAAGGTATGATAGTAATGGTGAACAGGGAGGATACTTTGGTATTGTGGATACAAGCAATATGACATTATCAGAGAAGATTGCTGTGAATACTGACCCATATTCCATTGCCGTTGACAAACGAGGTTATATTTATATTAGTAGTGGGTCTGGACAACATACTTATCTGAGAAGTTATGACAATATCACATATACAGAAATTGATGTGGTTGGTACAATTTCTGATATGACCTTGCTATTTTATAGTGATACATTGGACAAGGTGTATGGGTTTAAAGATCATGTGAGTCCAAGAGACTATCTCTACTTTGATATTAATACATCCGGAGAAATTGTTGACGATTATGATTCACCTTATCATGGAGATTATGGTTACTGGTCTTCGTCGCTGATGCTGCCTTCAGGTTTACAAATGTTAAATGGTTCAGGCACAGTTATAAATCTTACAACGGATCGCGAAACCAATATGATGTTTGATGCCCAAATGAGCAGTGGAGATTGGACATATGGCTTTGATCAGGCTTTAGTCGATCAAATAGCTTCATTAATTCTCATACTAGAAAAAGATACTTCTGATCGAGATCCTTCAGTATTTCAAACATATGATTTGAATGATTTTTCAAAAAAAGCTGAAATGGATTTTGCTGTACCAGTTCAGGAAATGGTTCTTTGTGGTGATGAGTTAGTATTCTTAGAAATAGACAGTAGCAATTATATTATTAGGAGAATCCCTACGTCAGTTTATGTAAATCTAGGTAATGTTTCAATTAGCATGGATGGTGACAATCGTTACAATTTGATGGGTGCTACAACTCAGATGGAATACAGCCTTGATGGTGGTTCCATATACAAGGCTGTGACAAGAGATAATATGCACTTATCTGACGAAGAGATTGAGAATATAAGTGCAAATAGTGATCTGAAAATCAGGTTAAATCAGAACCTACCTGGAGGGTCTGATTTAGTGAAGACCATAGATATTGTTAGTGAAGACGATATACCTTCATTGGTATGGAATGACGGGTACGATACTCTATATGGTCTTGATGAAACAATGGAGTATAGGATAGACGAAGATGAGTGGGTTACATATAATGCGCCAATCACTTTCGTAGGTGACAAAAGGGTTGGTGTTAGATATGCCCCAACAGGACTGACTTTGGCAAGTGAAGCTGTTACTATTGAGTTTAAAGAGGCAGTATCAGACTATAATTATCTAATGAATTTTGAGCCGGGGATAGTATATTTGATAGTCAAAGGCATTTCGTGTATCTTACAGATGTTGAAAGTATGAAGTTATTTGCCTTAGATTATGATGGCGATAATACGTGGGTAATACCATTTGACTATGGTACCGAGGCTTTGGTAATGGATGATGATTTATTGTATGTTGCACTACTGAAGGGTGAACATAAGTCTGTATGGGATGACCAAGAAGGGGCTTTAGGTATTGTAAATCTTCAAAGCCAAAGTCTTGAAAGGGTAGTTGATATAGGTATTGATCCGTATGATATGGTCATCGATAAGCTTGGGAATATCATTATCACGAGTGGTTCAGATCAGCATACAGATATGATTTCCTTTGAAACTATTAATTTTACAGAACTGAGTACAATACTTACCACCTACAAATCGGTCATTGCCTACAGTGAATTGACCAATCAAATATATTTAATGGAACGAGCAAGTTCTATGGAAGGATTTGATGTTTTTCAACTTGATGAGCAAGGTCTGATTCATTCAACCAATTATGGTTGGACCTATAGTGATATTGATACTGATGAGATAATGTGGGTATCACCAGATGGTCAATTCTTATTTGATGGTGATGGAAGTTTCTTTGATTTGAGTGACGGTGAACTGGATATAGATGATCAAGTTATGGATATTGGCTTTGATTTTCGAGCAATGGCCTTTGATGAGCCAAATGATTTGATGTTCTTTGGTGCCGATGATAATACGATTAGGGTTCACTCGCTTAGTACATATAGTGTGATAGATAGTATCTCAACGAGTGGATTGGTTCTGAATCTTACCAACTTCGGAGATGATTTTATCACTATTGAGGACATCGGTGATAGGTGTTCTATTTCACTAGTTGCAATACCAGGAGATGCGCCAGAAGCGACATTTTCCTTTGATGGAGCCAGTGCAGGTATTTTATTAGGTTCTACTACAACTATGGAATATAGTATTGATAGTGGTCAAAGCTATGTTGGTATTAATGAAGATGACCACATCTTATCTGCTAATGAAATAAATGCATTGACTGCATCCGATGACATTCGCATTAGATATAGAGCGACGGCCAATGATGTTGCCAGTAAAAACTGTGTAATAGACATTCTAAGTGGTCCAGGTAAACCAAATCTTACAGCGGATGACGATGCTAATACATTGGGAGGATTGAACTCGACTATGGAGTATAAGTCCGATGCAAATGGAACATGGCAAAGGTATGGAGGATCATTACCGGATTTAAATTCTGATGTTACTTTGATGATTAGAATAGCAGCAAGTGGTGTCACTTTAGCGGGAGAGATTAGAACAATTAATTTCACCGTATATGTAGCACCGGTAAACCCACCTGTAACCATTCCGGCTGGTGGAGGGGGAGGCTTCGTATTACCTCCTGCAGAAGATTTACTTGATTTACCTGATGAGCAGATTACATTAGGTCTAATTCGAGAAAATATTGGCGCGGATGAAGATGAGGTTGTTATTGAAGTGGCTAGCGATGATGGTGAACAAGTCATTACCATCGAACCAGTGGTTTTTAATGAACTAGAGAAATCAGAGAAGCATCTCGTAATTGATGGTGAAGAGGTTGATATCAATATTCCATTTGATGCAATGGATTCTTTAGGTCTTAACTATGGTGAGAGCCTTGAGCTAAGTGTGAAAGTGGTTGAGAACAAAAATATAGATGATTATGCCAAGAACACGATGGAAGATGAAAATCATGGACTGTTTAGTGTGGGGAATCGAGTGTTTGATTTTAGTGCTAGTGTGCACACAAGTCAAAATGAGGAAGAGGTAACATCATTTGATCAAGCATTAACCATTAAAATACAACTGACTCAGTCTGAATTAGCAACGATGGATGCCCATACATTAGGTGTATACTGGTATAATGAAAGCTCAAAAGAGTGGGAATATGTGGGCGGTCACTTTAATGAAAAAACAGGTGAATTGATATTCTCAACAGACCATTTTAGCTTGTATACAGTCCTTTCGTATCAGAAAACTTTTAAAGACATTGAAAACCATTGGGCAAGAAATTATATTGAAACAATGGCTTCAAAACATATAACCAAAGGAAAAAGTGAACTGGTATTTGATCCTGATAATAACACCAGTAGAGCAGAGTTTGTTGCCCTTATTGTAAGAGCAGTAGACTCAAGTAAGAGTGATGTTGGCGATATGCCATATGGGGATGTCAGTAAATCTAAGTGGTATTATACAGAAATTGAGAATGCTTATTCAAACGGTATACTTAGCAGCAGTGTTAACTTCAACCCAGAAGTGGATATTACTCGTGAAGATATGATGGTAATTATTGCAGATGCACTTAAGTATACGGGTGATTATATATCTATCACTGACCAAGAAGTTGAGGATATTCTCGTTGGTTATAGTGATATAGATAAGTTATCAGAAGCAAATAAAGCATCCGTGGCTTTAGTTATTAAGAATGGCATCATTAATGGTCGTACTTCAACAACAATTGCACCAGACATGTTAGCAACACGAGCTGAAACAATGGTGGTAGTAACAAGATTGTTGGATATGATTAACAAGTAGGTAGGTTTCTACATAGTTACGATAACAGAGTGGAAGATTATAGTAAGATTAGGCGAGAATTCCTTAGATGGATTCTCGCCTATATTCATATGAAATTTTCTTCTAAAAACCACCATCAGCAGCTGTTTTGTCTCTTTTAAGAGTCTGCTTTGCTGTAGTTGATTCAATGACTTTCATTGTATTAGTCTCGGTAATATTTATATCTAGAGATACAATTTGATTAGACCAGGTACCTGTGACTTTTGCTATACCAGTTTCATATGTTGAGCCAACAATGGCAATACATTTGCCTGCAAATAGGCTTCGTTTTGGTTCTTTATCTGGTTCAGAGCCAAGATGATCTCCATTACCAGTACCAAGGAATCGACAAGGACCTTGGAATTCAAAGGCGACTTCCTCTTCTGATGTGATGACCATATTGCCATCCACATCTTCAAGATGGGCTGTAATGATACATGCATCTTCATGGTCAGCAAGCAAGTCGCTCTTGTTCAAGGTTAAAACCAACTTGTCAGCTTGGCCTGCGGTCACTTTTTTATCCTTTATAATCTCAAGACCATCTTTATAGCCAATGGCTTCAATCGTCCCTTGCTCATAAGTGACTGGCCATTCAATATGGCCATATTGCACACAGGCTTTCTTACCTTGGCTCACACCATTTAGGAACAACTCCACTTGGTCACAATTAGTGAATGCCCAAACATCAACTGATGTGCCTTCCGGGATGTTCATATTCCAGTGTGGCAATAGATGAAGGACCACTTCATCAGTCCATTGTGCTTTCATGTAGTAGAACCAGTCTTTTGGAATACCACATAAATCAATGATGCCAAAGAATGTAATGGTGGCAGGGTAGTCATATGGGAAGACTTCACCCCTATAATCAAAACCAGTCCACAAGAAGACACCGGCTGAGTAGACTCGGTCAGCATGGACTTTCCAAGAGGTCTCTGGACTCATTCCCCATACAGGTCGACAATTGCCATAGCAGGTTACTTTGGATTCATAGGTTTTGTCTTCCCAAACAGTGATTTGATCAACATTAGGACTCATAAGACTCCTGTCATCATAAGGCAGTGCGAATTCTCGGGTTGAACATATGCCAGTTGTTTCTGTGTTAAGCATACATAAGTCAGGATAGTCCTTGTGCATGGTTGCATAGATATCATCATCATGGGGGACGAAGTAGTTAAGACCAACAGGGTTCTGGACTAAACCATGGTCACGGTCAAATTTGACGATACGGTCATAATCTGCATTGATTGCATATAAGAATGGTCTAGATGTGTCATAGAGCTGACCAATAGCGGTCATCTTCTTAAATATCTGAACACCTATTTCTGTGGCATGGATAGCCATCTCTTCATTGCCCATTGACCATGAAATAATACAGGGATGGTTACGATCTCTCTTTATCATTGCAACATAGTCACCAAGATCGTCGCTATTGACACCGGATAACCTGGTTTCATCAATGACCAACATACCAACTTCATCACAGAGTTGTAAGAATTTTGGGTCTGGTGGGTTATGGGCACATCGATAAGCGTTTACACCCATAGCCATAAGACAATCGATTTTATGTTTTATTATGGGCTTGGTTAGAGCAACACCAACACCTGCAAAATCATCATGTCCACAAACACCTTTGAGCTTGACGGTTTGGCCGTTAAGTTCAAAACCTTTATGTGACGTGAATTCAATGGTTCTTATGCCGAAGTTAGTGGAATAGGTATCTATATTCATATTACTTTCAACCTTAACTGTTGCTAGATAGAGATGTCTATTAGCCAAATCCCAGAGGTCCACATTGGATAACTCGAACTCAGTTGAAAAACATGTTTGTCTATGGGCTTGACCATCTAGCTCTAGGGTCTTACTATCTACAATGTCTCCAGCTGGATTGATGATATCAACGCTGACGTGATACCCTTCATTGGATTGATTCATATAGGCAAAATCAATTATACCTTCTAGGGTGACAGAGGCGGTTTTCTTTTGAAGGTTGATGTCATTCACAATGACCTGGACTTCGTCATCTTTGATACGCACTTGCCCAGTTTTTAGCAGTCTTACATCCCGGTAGATACCACCACCTTCATACCACCAACCCTCATATTCCGTCGCGTCCACTTTGATGGCGAAACTGTTTACATGACCATAATGCATGAGTTCAGTCACTTCAAGCTCAAAGCCCATATAGCCACCAACATGACGACCTACAAGGTTTCCATTAAGCCACACTTCGCAGTCTCTGTAGACACCATCAAACTGTATAAAAAGACGTCTACCTCGGTCTTCAACTGGAATATCAAAAGTCTTACGGTACCATACAATACCCTTTTCAAAAGAGCCGGTACAACTTGGGGTGTCGGTATCGTATGTATTACGCTCAACAACAAAATCATGGGGAAGGTTCACAAGTGGCCACGCCTTGTCATCATAAGATGTATAAGCCAAACCATTGTTGCCAGCCTTCACATACTCTGGCCTAGTGAAATGGTCATGGACCGTGTTGATGTTGTGTGCATGTATATCGCCATCGTGAAACCGCCAAGATAAATTCATGTTAAAAAGTTCTCGATTGATTGCCATTATAGCCTCCTCATATCTAATCCAACGATTGTTATATCATTAGTTGTAGTCTATCAAGTGCCATGATACAATAATAGCAATCGTGGACAATAATAGCATATATCACTAATTATTGGTAAAAATTACAGTTTGAGAAAGTGTGGCATTATGGCATTAGGATTCGACAATCATCAAATAGAAAAGGTTCTATCAGACTATCACTTATTGCTTGGTATAGGCATTGGTTTCTATGACAAACATTACCAGCCTATCAGCTTATTGCCCAAAAAGAGTTGGAGTTTCTGTAACATAATTCGTCAAGAAGAGGCCGTATATAGCCAGTGCCGTAGGTGTGATAGAAAGGGCTTTGACATAGTGAATAAGACGAAAGAGCTCTATGTCTATAAATGTCATATGGGCCTCTATGAAGCCATTGCTCCAATAATGGATAACCAAAATATTATTGGCTATGTTATGGTCGGCCAACTTCTAGATCAAGAAGCCATTGATTACCAATGGACCAATATCAAACACAGATGTGCGAAGTATGGTATTGACGAAGCAAGTTACAAAGAGGCATTCTATAAACTCAAACAACTGAGCCGGGCTGAAATGGAAGCAGCTGCAAGTATTATGCATGCTTGCGCAGCTTACCTGTGCTTTAAGAATATTGTTCATATAGAACGTAGTGGCTTGTTTGAGAGGATCCATCAATACTTGGTTGAAAATCTGAGTGAGGAGATAAGCCAGGACGTCGTATGTCAACATTTTGATATTAGTAAATCAACACTCTACAACTCAATGTATGAGAATTCTGCCATGTCGTTAGTACCTATCTGAGGGATTTGAGAATGAAGAAAGCCAAGGAATTATTACAGGATTTTTCTTTGAAAATCAAGGATGTAGCACACTTATGTGGCATCCATGATTACAACTATTTCTCAAGAATATTCAAGAAAACCTTTTACATTACACCAAGACAATATAGGAAAAATATGCGAAACGCATGATTTCTGTGCTAATATAAAATAAGCAATACAAGTTGGAGAGGGCGTATCATGGAGAAATCATTTAGTCTAAAAAGTATCCTTATAGGGTTTTTAACCCTTGTTCTGGCTGTGTCAATAATCCTTATTGGCTTTATTTCTTATACCATATTCTCAACAACAATGACAGAGCAAATTGCCAAATCAAGGATTGATGTTTTGTCTCAAATATCAGAACGTGTTACGGCTCTAAATGAAAAAGTAATGGTTATGTCCAACTTCTATCATTTTAACAATGCCATACTTGACTATTATGATGGCGAGGCCTTTAGTGGCTATGAAGAGGGGCTAATTGTTGAGAATTTTCACCAGATTGACAAGCTGTCAGATGAAACCATTAGGGCCCTGGATATAGATTTATCTTATAGCTTTCATCTTGATAATGGATTTTCATATGATTCAGATGAAGTGGCTAATGTTAGACATTTTGAGGAATATGAAAAAGAGTTATGGTACTCTGAGGTTCTAAAAGCCAAAGGTCAACCTGTTTGGATATCCACCTATAGAGAAAGTGACAGTGACAACTACATTTTTTCTATTGCAAGAAGCATCACTAATCCTGAGACCATGGAAGTTATAGGGATTACATTGTTTTCTACCAGTGAGCTTGGCATATCCAGGACCTATTCCAATCTAATTAATAAAAATGAAATCTATGTTGTGGATAATAAGGGGAATATCCTCTCCCATAGTGATAAGAACATGATTGGCATCAACTTCTATGATATGGATGTCCTAACCAAGTTGTTTGCAGGGGATGATTATAAGATTATCAGCAAAAACGATGGCAAATATCTTTTCTCAAAATATACCAATACAAGTTATGAATGGTTATTGGTGGAAGAGATTCCTCTTGAAGAAGTACTAGCACCACTGAAGCGAATTAGGAATTATATTATCCTTGTTGTGGTCATCGTCTTTGCGGCATGTCTTGGCTTGATTATTGCCATATCGTCGAGAACAACAGCCCCACTCCTTGAACTGTGTAAACAACTAGAGCAGGTTGGTGGTCAGGGTAACGATGAGATTGTCTTTGACGTTAAAGGCTGGCAGGAGATTGACCGAATATGTGAAGAGTGTAATCAAATGAATGGTAGAATCACCTCTTTGGTTGAGGATGTTAAGAAAGAAGAATCTGATAAACACGACGCGGAAATGGGCTTTTTGCAATCTCAAATCAACCCTCACTTCTTATACAACACACTCTTCTCTATAAAATGTATGGTAGACATGGGTGATAAGAAGAAGGCGGTGGGTATTGTTGATGCCTTCACAGCCATTATGAAATACGTCCTGTCTTATAAGGACCGTGAGATTTTTTATTTTTGAAGAACTGAAGTTTATTGAAGACTATATTGCCCTTCAAAGGTATCGTTATGGAGACCGTTTTAATTTTGACATGCACTGTGATGACACCATACTTCATAGTAAAATACTAAGAATGATTATACAGCCCTTAATCGAGAATGCCATATTACATGGTACAGGTGATGACAAAGAAGTGGTCAACATTGCCCTTCACATAAAAAGTGTCCAAGAAGGCATTAAGATTCTTGTCAGTGATGATGGTGTGGGTATGGATCAAGCAGTGACCTCTACTTTATGGCGTAACAAAGAGGAGGACAATCAGTCCAACCTAATCGGTATGAAAAATATAGAGAACAGAATAAAGTTACATTACGGCAATCAATATGGGCTTGGAATAAAAAGTGAAGTTGGCAGTGGTGTTGAAGTGTCTTTATTGATACCTGAAAACTAGGCATAGCAATGACTAGTAATAAGTAGTTATACTCAATAATCAGATATGTCACATCTGTTCAAAGGGAGAATCAGTATGGCTTTGACTAATGAAAAAATCAAAATACTTATAGTAGATGATGAGTTACCTATAAGAGAATGGCTCAAACATGCATTTACATCACTGGATAGGGAGATTGAGATTGTTGACGTTTGTAAAGATGGCAGAGAGGCATTACAAGCCTATAAGAAATATGAGCCTGACATTTGTTTTGCAGATATCAAGATGCCCAATATGAATGGCATTGACCTGCTTCAGGCTATTGAGGCCTACGACAGGGAGGCACATGTGATTATGCTGACCAGCCACGATGATTTTGAGTTGGCTCGTAAGTCACTTAAGTATGGCGCGTCAGAATATATTCTGAAAAACGAGATTAATCCAGAGACCTTGCTTGACATTGTTGATAATTATGCCCAAAGGAAAGAAGAAGTCATCACATCGAAGTTTACCATTGATGACAATGTATCCCTCAAATCAGCCTTTGGTGGTGTGAAAAATGAAGTCAGTGATATCATCGATGATATTGGCAAGCTAAACAACAATCAATTTGTCCTCATGTCCCATCTACAAAGTGATGCTGACTTATCCATATTCATCAATCTTGCTTACAAAATTGATGGTATCGAGTCTGGTAGAATCTATCGCTATGACAGAGATAAGATTGTCTATGTGGTCCAGCTTGTTCATTCAAACAGTCATATGGAATTGTATAACCACATATTGGCCCTTGCTAAAGAAATCGAAGGTTTAACTAAGTCGCCTGTTGGTACAAGTGAAGTATTGAATGAAAACATCTATTTTAAGGACGCCATTCAATCGTGTCTAATGGCTCTTGGCATGTCTTATTATGATACAAGGCCTAATTGTATGTACACATCCTATGAAGCCTTAACAAGGGATACCCTTGATGGACTGGTCAATAGACGGAATCAGATTATTGAATTGATTAATATGATGAGCTTTGATAAGGCCAAGATTGCCTTAGATGATTTTTTTGAATATCTAAAAGAACGTAAGTATGCAGACATAGAAACAATCAAACAATCACTCATCGATTTTATTGCCACCTACAAATTGTTTAAACTAAGGTTTAGCAGTGAAGATCAAAGAAGGAATGCCTCAAAATATCAAGAGCGAATACAGCTGGCCTATAGTATTGAGGCCATGGAAGGCATCATCAATGAGTTTGTGGTTAGTGCCTTTGATGTGGTGGAAGCAGATGATGGCAACTATTCCAAATATGTTAACAAAGCCATGGCCTATATCAGAGAAAAGTATGCAGTCATTGAGGCCATTGGTGATGTTTCGGATTACCTAGGATTAAACCTAGAGTATTTATGCAGGCTCTTCAAATCGGAGACTGGTGACACACTTGGCAATTATCTGACAGACCAAAGAATCAAAGTAGCATGTCATATGCTGAAGATGACAGATATGAAAATCAATGAAATAGCCGAAATGGTTGGTTATAACAGTCTTAGTTATTTCTCTAGAACCTTTAGAAAGAAAATGAACCAATCACCACATGATTTTAGGTCTGATTTCTCATAATCAGACCTTTTGATCTTTTAAAGTCAATATATGAAAAACAATGGCAAGATAATGAAACATGTCTTATTCAGTGCCAATGTAATATCAAGATAGTACTTCTTTTAAGCAGTCCAGTTCATTGGATTCGTAACCATAAATGCTAACATATTAAGTGTAAAGAATAGAGGATGTCTTTATGAAAAAAGTAATTTTAGTAGCCTTATGTATGGTCATTATGTTGACAGGATGTTCCACAAAAGGCAATCAGGAAAAAAATAATATTGACTATGAAGACCTTAGTGTTATTAGGGTGGCAGCCAATGAGTATTTTCTTGGCACACCATTATCCTATATTCTTGAAAACAACTTGGATGAGAAACATGGTCTTAAGATTGAACTGTCTGTATACCCAAGTGGGGTACAGGAAAACGAAGCATTGGCTAAAGGTGATGTGGATGTTGCTTTAATTGGTGGGTCTTTTGTATTTGGTGTTGTAGAAAGTAATGCCAAAGTCATAGCGGAATATATCTATTCCAATGGTGGCAACGCCCTTTATGCTGATGCGGATTCAGAACTCTTTAAGGTTCAAGGTTTTAACCCTACCTATCCTGATGTCTATGGTGACAGAGCTACAGTAGAGAACAAGACAGTATTTCTTGAAATGGGGACAACAGCCCAGTTATTAACCTTTAGATGGCTTGAAACCATTGGGGTTAGAAATGAAGACATTACAATTGTTGATATGGATTTTGAATCTACCTACGAGGCATTTACCCGTGGTGAAGGTGAGATTGGTGCGCTAGTCAGCCCATATTCATATTTAGCAGAGGAACTTGGTTACAAGAAGATTGCTAGTTTCAAAGAACTTAATTACCCATTCTATGAAGTTGTTATTGCATCAGAAGATGCTTATGAGAATAAAAAAGAAGACCTTGCCACTTTCTTAAGCTTAATATTCATGGCTAATGATGTCCTTGAATCTAAGTCATCCACCAAACATGATTATGTCATGAAGTGGTATGAAGAAGCAGGTAATCCCAACACAATTCGATTGGTTAAGGCAGAGTCAAAAGAGAAACATTTTATAACATCTGAAGAAGCCAAAGAACTTGAACTAGGTACTTTTGAGAAGAAATACGCTACCTTTATGGCCCAAATTGGAAGCCTTGATGCCAAACAAGTCAAGGTGGTTGAAGAAAATGTGAAAACAGACATATTAGAAATGGCACTTCCAAAGTTGGAGTGAGGCTCATAACTTCCTCCAGACTTTGTGCAAATAGTGTTGATGAAGTATCAACCAAACAAATCTAAGGAGGAAGTAAAAATGCAAAAAATGTTATCATTGTTATTAGTAATCGTAATGGTTGTGTCTATGGGCGTGGGGTGTGCACCTAAGACAGCAGAAGAGATTAAGTCCGCTGCTGAACCAACCAAGTCAGACTCATCAGAAACAGAGGCAAGTGAAGAAGCAGTAGATTTACCAGTTATAAGAGTAGCTGTTATGCCGTATTATCTTAGTGCTCCGATTGGGTATATGATAGACAACAAATTAGACGAAGCAGCTGGGTTCAAGATTGAACCAGTGATGTTCGCCAGTGGTGGGCCAATTAACGAAGCATTGCCATCAGACGAATTTGATATTTCACCAACAGGTGGTGCATGGTTATTTGGTGTTGCTAACTATGGTGCATACGCAGTAGGATCACATATAGCGGCAACAGGTGGTAACTCACTGTGGGTTAGAAAAGATTCTGACATAGCTAAAGTTATTGGACATAACCCTGATTACCCAGAGATTCTTGGAGATCCAGCATCACTTCAAGGAGTTAAAATTCTTCAAACAAGTGGTACAACAGGTCAGTTAATGACTGAAAAATGGCTAGGTGCCTTAGGGGTTAAAACTAGCGAAGTTGAACCAATCCATATGGACTTTGCTCAAGTATATCAAGCATTTAAAACAGGTGAAGGTGATGTAGCTGCACTTGTTCAACCATACAGTTCTCAAACGCAAGATGATTGGGTAATGGTTGCTGACTTATACCAACTAAAGACACCATTGTATGAAACAATAATTATGCCTAAAGAGAAGTATGAAGATCCTGAGATGTTTGAACTAGGTGCAAAATTCCTACGAGCTCTATATGGCACTTATGATATCTTAGAAGCAGATTATGATGAAAAAATCGCAGCAGTATCCAAGTGGTATGCAGACAACGGAAATGAAACAGAAATTGAAGTTGTTAAGGCAGAATGTGAAGCTAAGCCACTGATTACTTCAGACGAAGCAAGACAACTTGAAATTGGTGCTTATGAACTTGATATGGCAAGATTCTTTGTGTCAGTTGGTAAACTTGAAGAAAGCAAACTAAAAGGCATGGCTGACAAAATGGGTCAGGCTATCCTTGATGCTGCATTTGACGAGTAAATATTAATAGAAAAGGGCGGCAACATAAGGGGCCGCCTTTTTTATACCCATTTTATGGGAAAGGATAAGATTATGGAAAATAAAGCAAATAAAAAATACCTAATAATGTCTGTTGTTTCTCTTTTAGCCTTTATCGGGATATGGGAACTTTCCACAGATATATTTAGATTTTTCCCTGAGTACGCATTACCAAGTCCTTATAGAGTTTTAAGGATATTCATTATTAAATTATACGAAGCTAACCCAGACGGATCCATTCTAATAGAACATATAATGGCCAGTTTAAAGGTGACTTTATCAGGCTATGTTCTTGGCGCTGTCTTTGGGATTACACTTGGCATAGCAATGGCATGGTACAAACCAGTCGACCTATTTGTTAAGCCAATGTTTGATTTAATAAGGCCAATACCACCAATTGGGTGGGTACCAATTATGATTCTCCTATTTGGAATCGGCATTGAGTCAAAGGCCATGGTTATCTTCATTTCTGGTAGCATTCCTTGTATTATCAACTCCTATACAGGGATTAAGCAAACCAGTGAGGTTCATATTAATGTGGCAAAAACCTTTGGTGCGACCAAACAGACCATACTAAGAACAGTAGCCATTCCAACAGCCATGCCAATGATCTTTACAGGGCTTAAGGTATCACTAGGTGTTTCCTGGATGACGGTTGTAGCGGCAGAGCTAGTAGCAGCTTCAAAAGGTCTTGGTTATATGCTTCAAATATCAAGAACTATTTGTAGACCAGATATTATTGTCATGGGTATGTTTGTTATATCTGGTGTTGGTGCCATATTGATAGCCATTTTGTCATTTATGGAAAAAAGGTTCATAAGGAGATAATATGTTAAAAACAAAAATAGATATTCAAAAAATAACCATGGCTATATTGGCATTCCTATTTGTTTATGTGGTCTGGGATTTATCGGTCAGGTATACATCGGTATCTTTGGTATTTCCTTACCCTGCGGATGTGTTCAAGTATTTCTTTAAGTCCATTACTGAACCTATTGGAAAATATACCTTGTATGGACATACTTACTTTAGTTTGAAACGTGTACTGATTGGCTTTGGTTTGTCATCAGTCAGTGGTGTCATATTAGGTGTGGCTATGGGGTATTCCAAAACAATCAATGCCATAGTAAGACCACTCTTTAACATCATAAGACCTATACCAGGACTTGCTTGGATTCCCCTTGCAATCTTATGGTTTGGTATCGGTGAAAACGCTAAGTATTTTATCATATTTATGGGTGGCTTTGCCAATGTTGTTCTTAACTCTTATGATGGTACCAACAATGTGGATAAAACACTTATAGGTGCTGCAAAACTACTAGGCGCCAATGAGATTCAAATATTCTTTAACATTATACTGCCAAGTGCTGTCCCTTATATTTTTGCTGGTCTTCAAGTATCCCTATCAACATCTTGGATGGCGGTACTAGCAGCAGAGATGGTTAGTTCATATGAAGGTGCTGGATGGATTATCAATATGGGTATGAATACGGCAAATACGGTACAGATTCTATGTGGTATGGTTGCCATTGGACTTGTAGGATTTGTCCTAGCAACCATTATGAGATTTGCTGAGAGGAGACTATGTTCATGGACAATCAGAGGAAAGTAATGATTGAGTGCAAGGGTGTTGGCAAGACATTTTATGCAAAAAATAGAAAGCAGGACGAGACCAATGAAGTCATCAAAGGCCTTGACCTTGAGATAAAGGAAAATGAGTTTGTGGTACTTTTTGGACCTGGACAGTGTGGTAAAACCACCATCTTAAATATTTTGTCTGGTCTTGAGCCATCATCTGCAGGTCAAGTGAAAATCAACGGCAATGTGGTGGATGGTCCTAAACAAGATAGGGGTATGGTATTTCAGACCATGGCCATTTTCCCATGGCTTACAGTCATGAAAAATGTCAGCTTTGGGCCTAGAATGAATGGAATGAAGAAAAAAGAGTGGAAGAAAAAAGCTCAACACTACATTGATTTGGTTGGACTTGAAGGTTTTGAAAAGACCTTTCCAGTGAAACTATCCGGTGGAATGAGACAAAGGGTTGGCATTGCTAGAGCATATGCCAACGACCCAGACGTTATATTTATGGATGAACCTTTTGGCGCACTTGATGCACAGACACGTTATCTTATGGAAGAAGAAATAGAGAGAATATGCTCTAAAGAAAAGAGAACCGTTGTATTTGTTACCAACAATGTTGAAGAAGCCATCTATCTTGCAGATAGAATTATCCTACTCAAAAATTGCCCAACTGGGGTAGCCAAAGAATATGTTGTGGATATGCCAAGACCAAGAGATTATGTTTCTCATGACTTTCTACAATTGAGAAAAGAGATTACCCAAGCTGTTGATGCCACACTATAAGGAGAAATATAATGGGAACGAGTAATGTAAAAGTAGAAGTAAAGAACCTAACAAAAGCTTTTGGAGACTTGTTGGTCCTTGACGACATAAGTTTTGATGTAAAAGACGGTGAATTCCTATGTATTGTAGGGCCTACAGGGTGTGGAAAGACCACTTTTCTCAACAGTTTGACAAAGTTATACGACTTAAATTCTGGGACAATCAAAGTCGACGGTCAAGAAATAGACCCAGTCAAACATAACCTTGCTTACATCTTTCAGGAGAACTCAACAATGGAATGGTTGAAGGTTGAGGAAAACATTGAGTTTGGTTTGAAAATAAAGAAGCTTGCGCCTGAAATCATAAAAGAACGGGTAGATGAAGTGATTGAAATGGTTGGACTTGAAAAGTTCAGGAATTACTATCCAAGTCAACTATCTTCGAGTATGCTTCAGCGAGTTGTTATAGCAAGAGCCTTTGCAATAGAACCAGACCTGCTGCTTATGGATGAACCTTATGGTCAGCTGGATTTAACCCTTAAATACAAGCTTGAGGATGAGCTTATTAGGTTATGGCAGAAAACAAAAAGAACCATAGTTTTTATAACCCATAACATCGAAGAGGCTGTTTATTTAAGTGATAGAATTATGGTTTTATCCAACAAACCAACCAATGTTAAGGAAATCATTGTCAATGATTTGCCAAGACCTAGGGATATAGCGTCCGATGATTTTGTTGAACTTAGGAATCGTGTTACTGATTTGATTAAGTGGTGGTAAATAGACTAGAAGGAAATCTTTATTAAGCATAGAGATTTCCTTTTTTGTTGCTTATTTATGCATGTTCATTTTTCAAGTGGTATAATATACATAGGTATATTCGTATAAGGAGGCGCATAATATGGCTCCAAGAAAATGGTATATAAATACCCTGGTATTGACTCTATTAATAGGTGTATTGACCTTCTTTTCATCAAGCATTTATGGAGAAGAAGATGTGGATGATCAGGTTGAAGGACATGATTGGTTTTTGAACCATGGTGCAGTGATGCTTATCATCGACCCAGACAATGGGTCTATTACATATGCCAATATTGCTGCCTCCGATTTCTATGGTTATTCCATTGAAACACTTGAGACAATGAACATAAATGATTTTAATATGCTGAGTCCAGACCAAGTCAGTCTTGAAATGACTAAGGCAAAATCTGACCACAGAAATTATTTCGAGTTTAGGCATATGGTTCGAAGTGGAGAGATCAAAGAAGTCGAAGTGTATTCATACCCAATAACCATAGGTCAAAAAGTGTTTTTTTTATTCTCAATTATCATAGACGTTACAGTAGCCAATGAAAGAGAAAGAGAAGTTGAGGCTCATGAGGACTTAATAAGGCAAAATACATACCTTGCTCTTGTATGTTTACTTCTTATCATTATTTGTATCATATACTTGCTTGTTCGTAATACTATTAGCCGAAACAAACTTAAGTATATGACCCATCATGATATGCTAACGGGGCTTCTTAATAGGGTTTCGATTGTAGAAAACTATGACAAGTTGATAAAACAAGGCTTATTGCCAATGGCACTCATCGTCATAGACATTGATCATCTAAAGTTTATCAACGATACTTTTGGTCATCAAGAAGGGGATTTCGTGATATGTGAAGTGGCAAAGGTACTAAAAGATGTTGCTTTGGATAAAGGCTATGCTTATAGAATATCTGGTGATGAATTTGTTGTGTATATGCCCTCATGTGGCAAGGACTGTCATATTGAGATTGGCAATAGAATAGAAAAAAATCCTGTTATTGTTGGTGACTGTGAGTTCTTTGCATCTGTAGGAGGCGTACTGATTGAAGACAACTTACTCTCATATGAAAGTGCTTTTTCAGAAGCAGAGAGTTTGATGTACCAAAATAAAACCCTTAAGAAATCTGATTCCAAAAACAGAATAATTGATGCAATGATTGAGAGAATAGAGGGTACTATTACTAACTATAGATCTAGAAAAAATATGCTAATAAGAATAAGTGAAGACTTGATGAAGTGGATTAAATTAGGTTCATCTGAAGGAGAAAAGGTATTAAGAGCCATAGACCTACTAGACATTGGTTTAGCAGTTAATGGTGACATCCAAGTATATGCCAATAACTATGAGGCACATGAAGAAAGATTCAATCATACTGAAAAAGGTTATTCAATCCTTAATGCTCTTGGTGAAGATAAGTCTATATGCAATACTATATTGTCACATCATGAATTATATGATGGGACTGGAATGCCAAGAGGCCTTAAAGGTGAGGAGATTCCAATCGCATCGAGAATCATCCACTTATCAAGTGTTATAGCTGATGGTGTTATTGATATCCAATCAGGACGTTTGACGGTCAGTGACTTGATTAGTCAAATCAAGGTTGATAGAGTTAGCCAGTTTGATCCAGAGCTAATACCATATATTACCAATGAATGGATTAAAGAATTTCTTCATAAGTGACGATATATATAGTGCATAGGACCTAACGTAACACGGGGCCTGGTTCTATGACTAAAGATAGAGTGAGACATAGATAGATCACCCCAGAAGGTGTACTCATGCGTTACATTCCTATCAGCGGACTAACTGCTGGGATGGTCTGTGGCAAGAATCTCTATGACGTAAACAACCAACTCATGTTACGAAAAGGCACTAATGTACGACTAGGCTATATTGATAGAATCAAACAACTTGGCTATCAGGGTATCTACATTGATGATGAGTTTAGCTCAGATATCATTGTGAAAGATGTCATTCCAGATGAGCTTAGGATGAGCGCTGTTGATATGATTAGGGACATCTGTGTTTATTCAGGCAGTCATAAGGTGGACAAAAGCGTTGTAGACAAGAAAGTCATCCAGACCAAAGAACTAGTTGGCAGTATCATAGACCAGATACTAAGCCAAGACGAGACACTCGTAAACTTGATTGACCTAAAATTTCATGACGACTATACTTTTTTTTCATTCTGTTAACGTGGCAATACTGTCCTTATTGATGGGTATGGAACTTGGACTAGGGACAGATGATTTACAAAACCTTGGTTTGGCTGCCATCTTACATGATATTGGTAAGATGTTTGTTAATTCTGAGATACTTCATAAGCCTACTTCCCTTGCTCCGGATGAGTACAAGGAAGTAAAGCAACATGTCAAGTTAGGTTACAATTTCCTTAAGGCGACTTTTGAGATTCCAGCCCAAGTCTATGTGGCTGTCTTACAACATCATGAGCGTTATGATGGTAAAGGTTATCCAAATGAGCTTGGTGGTGATAACATACACCTTTTTGGCAGGATTATTGCTGTAACAGATGTCTATGATGCCTTAACAGCTAATAGACCCTACCGGAAACCAATACCAGCGTCAAAAGCCCTTGATTATATTGTCTCAGGTAACGGGACTTTGTTTGACAGGAGACTGACAAATATCTTTGTAAGGAAAGTTGCCCACTATCCAGTTGGTACTTATGTTAGGTTAAACAGCGGCCACTCAGGAATCGTTTTTAAGAATTACTGTGATGCCTCCGATCGACCTGTTGTTAAACTAATTGTTGATCGATTGGGTAATAGAATCAAACCAATATATGTGGATTTAAAACACGGGCGACGTGTAAATAATCTTAAGATAGTGGCAGCCAATGAATGGAATGTCGTAGAGATGATACAGAATTGTTCTTGAATGCTAAATAAATGAACTTAAGTGAAAATACGTGAATGTACAGTGTTTCAGATTAATGTCTATAATAGTTATAGGCATTTTTTTTGATTTCAACATTAATTAGCTTGTTATGATTTATAAAGGAGACAGTAAATGAATAAATTAAAAGGTAAAACTGCACTGGTAACAGGTGCATCAAGAGGTATTGGCAGACAGATTGCAATTGGACTAGCATCAAAAGGATGTAATCTTATACTCCATGCTAGTAAAGAAGAGAATCTTGTAGAGACGGAACAAATCCTTAAAGCTTACAATATTGAGGTCTATAAAGTAGGATGTGATCTTGCTAATCCCAAATCAGTGGAACAAATGTTGATAAGTTTTGACCTTAAGTACCAACTGTTGATATCATCTACAACAATGCAGCCATATCATGTGGGCCTCAATCTATCTATGAACTTGATAGAGAATTGATGGATAAAATAATGGAAGTCAATGTTTATGCACTCATAACCATCTGCAATCATTTCTTGCCAAAGATGCAGGAGGCAGGCTATGGCAGAATTATTAACTTTACATCAGGTATTACAAGAATGCCAGAGCTTGAGCCTTATGCAATTAGCAAAGCAGCAGTGAGCAAATATACAGAAGATATGGCCATTCTTCTTGAAGGTGGTAATGTCATAATGAACCTTATGACACCAGGTTGGGTTAAAACTCAAATGGGTGGTTCAGAAGCGACACTAAGTGTAGAAGATATGTTACCAGGAGTATTGGTCCCTACACTGCTTGATGAAGGTGGACCTTGTGGTGTTTTGTACAACGTGCCTTCTTATGTTGGACTGACGTTGGAGGAAGCTTTAAAAAGAGATGTTGACTAGTTGACGGGTTATTAGATATGTATCAACGATAGTAGCAGAAATCCTTTAGATTAGAGGGTTTCTGTTTTATTTTGATGAAAAAAAATGAAGATCAATTGAGAATTGATGATTTCATTCACTGCCCATAGTTACTATACTAGTAGATGGGTTAGTAGGCATACGTCAATTATAGATTATGACCCATATGAGGAGATTTAACATTGGAGAAAAACATATTATTAATACTATGTGATCAATTAAGTGCAAGTGCACTTGAAAGTTATGGCAATCCTTTTAACGATGCACCAAACATTAAGTCCTTAGCAGATAATGGTGTAGTTATTGAGAATGCCTATACAACTTGTCCTTTATGCCAGCCTGCAAGAGCTTCCTTATGGACATCATTATATCCTCACCAAACAGGTGTCTTAAGTAACTTACCAGACCAAGGATTCAAAGGAATTTCAAATGATACAGTGACTATGGGTGATTCGTTTAGCAACCATGGTTATGAGTGTGTTCATTTTGGGAAACGTCATGATTATGGAACACTTAGAGGGTTTAAATGTTACGATGAAGTTCAAATCCATATCGATAGACATAACGAAGCAATCAATTACGACTATGAAACATTTTTGGATGAAAACACCACTAGACAGATAGAGGATTACTTCAATCAAGAGAGTAAGGATAGACCTTTCTTTGCCGTTGCAGACCTTCAGAACCCACACAATATATGTGGTTATATAGGTGAAAATGAAGATGGTTATATGGACTTTGGTGAAGATACTATTTTACCAGAATTACCATCCAATTATTATAGAGATATGTCAGAAGATCGACCTGAATTTTTAAGATATCTCTGTTGTGCCCATCGAAGACAAAGTCAAACAGTGGGATGGGGTGATGAGGATTATAAACACTATTTGTATGCTTATCACCATTATATCCATATAGTGGATAAGCAGGTTGGTCGAATATTAGAGGCTTTGGGTAAAACAGGTCAAAGAGAAAATACCATGATTGTGTTTATCTCAGATCATGGTGAAGGTATGGCGGCACATGGTTTGGTAACCAAGTACGGAAGCTTTTATGAAGAAACAAATCGAATTCCCATATTCTTTACTGGGAATTCTGTATCTGTTGGTTCAAGAATAAGTGGCATCGCATCTCTTATTGACATATTTCCAACCTTACTAGATTATGCAGGGATTGAAACGCCACCAAAATTAGAAGGCATAAGCTTATATAGTCAAATTATTGGCAATAAGTCTATAACGGACCGACAATATGCCATTGGTCAGTGGTATGATGAGTTTGATGGCTATAGAATTCCGGGTAGGATGTATGCGGATGAGAGGTATAAATATACAGTATATAATGACATAAAATATGGTCAAGGCGTCATTATAAAACAAACTCAAGAAGAGTTATATGATATGGTTTGTGATAGAATAGAGATGAACAATAGGGCACAAGATAAGACTATGGTTAATGTACTTTATGAGTATCGAGACAATTTTCAGAATTACATATCAGCATCTGATGATGATTTCTATGACATAGAACCCGAATATGACAAGTCTTATAGACAACATGAAGTGGGTTGTCATTTACACAAAGGTCCTAATGCAACATTGGTTTATGCTTCCAACTTGAAGAAGTAGTACACATATTATATAAAAAGGTGTGGTAAAAGTGAATCAGGGCAAATATAAACGTAAAATCTATGTGACGTTTTTATTAGTGTTCTCAGTATTGATAGTGATTGCCACGGGGGTGTTTTTCACAACAGTACTTGAACGTTCTACAATTGAAAGAGAGGCTGCCATTGCACAAAGCTTAAAAACGGCAGTTAGTAACAGCAGCTTAAATATGAAATACTTGATAATGCCATGGAATCCGTTGCCTTTAGCGACGAGATAGATATATGGCAACGAAGTGATGGTTGGAACATGTTTTATTACAATTCTATACGCCTACAAGAACAACTTCGTAAAGCTACAGCGAGGGTCAATAATGTGCCATATGAGTTGACTGTCACCATTTTTACGGATGACTCATTTGTTATTACACCATACTCGACGGAGGATAAAGACGCATATTTTGAAGATAATCTAATGCTGGATCAGGTTGAGGTTGACGCAATCTATGACCACTTCAATGACAGTAGCAACTATATGGTGTTTACAGTTGAGAGAAACACAGATGAACCAGAGATATGTATTATCAATAAAAGAATCTACAGCGACCATGATATTTTGTTTTTTGTGATTATTGATCAAAAGCATTTCCTTGATTTATCTGAAGATTACCAGTGGTACCTGTGTAGTAATAAAGGTGTTTTTTGCTAAATCAGGACAATTAAATATAGATGGCTTGTATCATGAGTTTACGACCAACAGTTGGGACAGTAAGTTTACTTATGACAACCAAATCATATACCCTCAAACCTATGCAAATATTGGGTGGACTGTTCTTTTTGCCTATGAGTCAAAGGGGTATGAAAGTTCCAGTTTTGTTCTATTTTTTATTTTGCCCCTTATTGGTCTTGCCCTACTAGCTGCTTTGGCTGCCAACTTGATCACAAGACGTTTGTACAAGCCCATGGAAGAAGTCATGGATGAGATATATCATGGTGAAACACCAAAACAATTGGATGAATTTCAAATGATTAGAGACAACTCTGAGATGATTATCGGTTTAAACAAACAATTGAGAAGCGCATTGAATGAAAGAAATATCTTGTTGAGACAACGATTCAGCAGAGAGCTGCTTCATGGTATCAAGATTAATAAAGACAAATACCCTGCAGAATGGTATAAGGATGTTAACTATGCCGTTGCAGTCATTGAGTTTATTCCAGATACCTTTGACAAGCAAGATGAGAACCTTCTTTTATATAAGAATGAGATTATATCTTATACCCAACTGTCTTCAGAAATGATGTATGTGAGTCTGAACTATTATACTTATGCCATTATCATTGAATCTTTGGATCAAAAAAGTGCAAAAACTATGATAAATGAACTTATTGGATATATGGCTGTAGATGATGAAGGTGATATAAGAATTTCCTTAAGTGATGTTCGCCATGGTCTTGTATCAGTACCAAAGAGTTTCACAGAAAGTCGAAGGATTCTAGAATATAAATACCTCTTCCATCAAGGTACCATACTGACAATGGACCAGCTATCCTCTTGACCAAGAGAATTATTATTTCCCACTCAGAGTTGAGAACAAGCTCATTCACAGAGTTCTTGGTGGGGACGATAAAGCATTGAACATATATGATGATGTGGTTTTTGGTAGTGATATCAACAACAATTTGTCGCCTGAGGCTTTTAAGAATCTTATATTTGCACTTATTGGAACCATTGGTCGGATACTTCAAGAACTGAAAGTGGACTCAGAAAAATTCTTAGGCAAGGGAGTGGACTTTTCAAGCCTGACCAGCCGCTGGAGTGAAGAGGAGATTGCCAGTGAACTAAGGGATATTATTGAGAGGTTAATCGACTATGTTGCAGGTCAAAAAGAAAATAGTGAAGATATTTTGGCCAAAGAAATGCTAGAGTATATCCATAGAAACTATACAGATGATATTATGTTGATTGATTTAGCAGACATGCTAAATGTGTCAGAAAAGTACTGTGGTATTCTGTTTAAGAAAGCAGTTGGAGAGAATTATAAAACCTATTTAAACACATACAGAGTGGAACAGGCAAAGGATATTATCTATAAAGACTCAGAAGTGAAAGTTGCAGATCTTGCCAAATGGGTTGGCTTCAACAGTTCAAATACATTCATCCGTGTATTTACTAAACATACAGGAATGACACCCAAACGCTATGCAGAAGAATATGTGATTAGTCGAAAAATGAAACGATAGAATGATGAATAAAAAGCAGTTGATTAATCCTAATCAACTGCTTTTTTTATTATGCACATTAATAAAGTTTGCTGAAGGGAAGTTATGGTTGGAAAATGATGATGGGAAAAAGTAGATAGACTTCTAAAGCCTTTGTTTATAAGGGTTTGAGGGTGGGTTGCTTTTTGAATATACCTTGGGAATCAAGGATTTATTTTTGAAGAATGGGAGACTATAATCATGTTATCAGCAAGGCGAACGAAGGAGAATACCTATGAGTGAAACAGTAAAACTTGTAGCGGATGTTATACCGACTACAACAATCAATAAGAAGAAAAGGACCAAGAGCTTAACCAAGAAACTAAAAAGAGACTGGGACCTCCTCCTCCTCTTATTACCGGGTCTATTATGGTTTATCATATTTGCTTACAAACCAATGATTGGTTTACGGATGACATTTTATGATTACAACATATTCAGAGGTTTTGAAGGTAGCACATTTGTTGGTTTTGAGAATTTCATCTACTTCCTAAAAGGATCTGATTTCATTAGAACGGTTACCAACACATTAATGATTGCTTTTTGGCAGATGACCATTGTTTTTCCAATACCAATTGTTCTGGCTATATCAGTAACGGAAATGAAAAGTAAGTTCATTAGTAAATTAACACAGACAGCAACTTTTTTACCCTACTTCATATCCATCGTTGTTGTATGTGGTATGACAATAAATTTCTTATCACCAAGTACAGGGGTTGTAAATTTTCTTCTTGTAAAGTTAGGTTTTGAACCAATCTATTTCATGGTCAAACCAGAATACTTCAGAGGTATATATACAACAATGACACTGTGGAAGACAGCAGGCTTTAACGCTATTGTATATATTGCTGCCATTATGGGTCTTGATGAGCAACTCTACGAAGCGGCTAGAGTTGATGGTGCCAATAAATGGAAGCAGATAGTCCATATTACGGTACCAGGTATTTTACCAATTGTTGTTGTCATGTTTGTCTTGAATATTGGCAAGATGGTAAAAGTGGGTTTTGAGTCAATACTACTCCTATATAAGCCTACAACCTATGAAACAGGTGATGTTATAGCTACCTATGTTTATCGTACGGGACTTATGAATGGTGACTATGGTTTGGCTACTGCGGCTGGATTATTTGAAGCATTTGTGGCGTTGATTCTTGTAGTTATTGCCAATAGAGTTAGCAAAAAGTTATCTGAAACATCGGTTTGGTAGAAGAGGCTTGAGTGTTAAATCGAGGTTCGAAGGAAAGGGTTAAACATGTTTAAAAGTAATTTATCCATTAGATCAAATAAAGTAAAAAGTGGTAAGCCAATCTCAAAAGGTGAGTTGATTTTCAATATCATAATGAACATTGTAGGTGTGATTATATCAGTATTAGCTCTGTATCCCTTATTCTATGTACTGATTGCATCTCTTAGCAAACCTTATCATGTAGGTAATGGTGATGTGATGTTTTGGTTCAGAGGCTTTAACATAGAAAGTTATATTCAAGCATTCAATAAAGAAGGGATATGGGTCGCTTACGGCAACACAATATTCTATACCGTAGCAGGTGTTGCAGCCAATATGTTTGTTACTGCGACCATGGCCTATGCACTATCAAAGCAAAGACTGATTCTAAGAAGGACATTTACATTTATGGCGGTCTTTACTATGTGGTTCAACGCTGGAATGATTCCCTTTTACATGACTTTTGTAGACTTGAATCTTCTGAATACCAGGACAGCAATAATTATAGGATTTGCAGTGAATACTTACAACTTAATCATACTCAAAAGTTTCTTTGAGCAAATACCAGCATCACTTGAAGAAGCTGCATTTATGGACGGGGCCACCAATATACAGATATTTAGAAAAGTGTATTTGCCTTTATCCAAACCAGCCCTAGCAACCATAGGAATGTTCTATGCGGTTACAAGATGGAACGGTTATTTTTGGACAATGAACTTGCTACGAGATGATAACAAGATTCCTCTACAAGTTCTGCTTAAGAAACTTATAGTAGATAGGGTAGCAAACGAAACAGAGGCGGCAATAGTGACAATGGATTCATTGTGGTCACCTACAACAGTGATATATGCAATTATTATTATCGCAATAGTACCAATGATGGTGGCTTACCCATTTGTACAGAAATATTTCAAAAAAGGCGCAACTGTTGGTGCGGTTAAAGGTTAACTGATTTATTCATAGCAATATAACTTGCTATGTTTAGATACAACCATAGGATTTCTGATGGAATCCGGGTATAATATTATTAGAAGGAGAATTCGTATGAAAAAAGTATTGGCAGTTTTACTCATCATGACAATGACATTAAGTGTTCTGGCAGGATGTAGCTCTAAAGAAGCGACAAAAGAATCCTCAGCAGACACAACAGAGACAAAGAATGACAAAAATGATTCAGGCAAGGACAATGAAACTGGAGCTTCTGATGAACTGGAAGGTAGTTTGATTAGTGAAGACCCAAAGACATTCACAATCTTTGGTAACTTCAACAACATGCCTTTTGATTCAGATTGGGAAGTTTGGCAAGTTATGGCTGAGAAGACAAACATCCACTTCGATGGTGTCATCTCTATTAGCAATGCATCAGAAGAAGAAGCTTATAACTTGATGCTTTCATCTGGTGAGCTTGCAGACGTTATAACTTACAAGAGTGTTGGGGATCTTGAGAAACTTGGTCGTGACGGTGGTTTGGTAGCACTTAATGACCTTATTAAAGAACATGCACCAAATATTCAAGCATTACTAGACAGCAATAGTACCTTCAAACAAGGTGCCACTGCTCTTGATGGAAATATTTACTTCATACCAAAGATATCCGAACTCAAATCAGCAGAATTCTACTGGATACGTCAGGACTGGTTAAACGCCCTTAACCTTGATGTGCCATCAACAGTTGATGAACTTTATACAGTACTTACAGCATTTAGAAATGATGATCCAAATGGCAATGGAGAAAAAGATGAAATTCCACTAATGGATAGAGCGGGCTGGAAAATGCCAGATGAATACCTTTATTTATTCGATTCAAGTACAGAATTCTATCCAAGAGATGGGCAAATGACCTTTGAACCATTAACGGATAATTTCGTATACGGCGTCAATAACTTGGCTAAATGGTACGCAGAAGGTCTTATTGATCCAGAGATATTCACAAGAGGTGCAAAATCAAGAGATATCTTATACAGTGCAAATCAAGCAGGGTTTACACATGACTGGCCAAGTACAGGTAACTATAACCGTAGTCTTGCAGAAGATATCCCAGGATTTACAAATGTAGCCATCCCACCTATGAAGAATCAAAATGGTGAAATCATAGAACGCACAACCAGATTTCCAGGTGTTGGTTGGGCAATCTCATCACACTGTGAAGACCCTATTACACTAATTAAGTTCTTTGATTATTTGTTTGCAAAAGAGGGTAATGATTATATCAACTGGGGTATTGAAGGTGATACATACCTTGTTAATGCAGATGGGACCAAAGCCTACACAGATAAGGTCATGAATGATCCAGACAACACACCATTGTCTGTGCTACGATCTATGGGTATTCAGTATCGTGTTGGTATGTACCAAGATCCAGCGTATGAGTACGCATTTATGACGCCAGAAGCAGCAGCAGCGGCCAAACTCTATAACAGCAATACTGAATGGTATCTTGAAGATATGCCACCATTTGCTGATGGTAAGTTGAACCTTAAATACACAGCAGAAGATGAAACAGAATATAAGAAAATAATGTCTCAAATACGACCATATGTAGATGAGATGTTCCAAAAGTGGATGTTAGGTGCTTCTAATATAGAAGATGATTACGATGCGTTTGTCGCAGAACTAAAGTCAAGAAACATTGACAGAGCCATCGAAATCAACCAGAATGCCTACGAGACATTCCTTGGTAAATAAGTTTTTCATAATGCACTCTATATAGTATCACGGTATAAGGTATCCATTATGGATGCCTTATACTTATTACATAAGTAAATGAATTTGAGCTGTATCTTTGACTACGAGTCAATGATATAAGGAGACTAAATGAAGAAGAATATTATATATATATTTGCAGATCAGTGGCGTAAAGAAGCCATTGGATTTGAACAAAAGGAACCGGTAAAGACACCCAATATGGATAGGTTTGCTGAGAATGGACTGGTATTTGATAATGCCATCAGTACTTATCCACTTTGTTCACCCCATCGAGGTGCATTACTCACAGGTAAATACCCCTATACCCTTGGTCTATGGACAAATTGCAAGACCGGCCTTGATGAACATGTTATGTTGAAACCTCAGGAAGTATCCATCGCAGATGTGCTTAAAGACAATGGTTACCAGACAGCCTATATTGGTAAATGGCATCTAGATGCCAGTGAGTTGAATTTTGATGATAAACCAGAATCAGGCGCAATAGGATGGGATGCATATACACCTGCTGGGGAGCGGAGAATGGGATTCGATTATTTCCTGTCTTACGGTGCAATGGACAAACACCTTAACCCTCATTATTGGCAGGATACAAATGATAAAATAGAACCTGGAATATGGTCTCCAGCTTATGAGACGGATAAAGCGGTGGAGTACATTAAGGAGAGGGATAAAGAGAAACCATTTTGCATGTTTATATCTTGGAATCCACCACACCCGCCATTGGAGCTCGTACCATCGCGCTATGTTGATGAAGTTGATTCAAAAACACTTAAAAGGAATGTGCCAGGTCAGTTAGTGAATAATCAATTATTTCTTGATCAATGTGCCAACTATTACGGGGCAATTAATGGCCTTGATGAGCAGTTTGGTAAACTTATGGCTTATTTAAGTGATACTGGCATTGCTGAAGACACCATTGTTGTTCTATCAGCTGACCATGGAGAAATGCTTGGTTCACATGGGCTAATGGGAAAAAATGTATGGTATGAGGAATCCATTAAGATTCCATTTATTATTAGTGGGCCAGGTGTTTGTGAAGGTAGAACGGATGAACTCCTATCAAGTATTGATCATATGCCAACGATACTCGACTTATTAGAGGTTAAGAGACCTAAGTCTGTTCATGGCCGTAGTTTGAAGAACATTGTTGTCAATAGTAAGGAAAGTAACTTAGCTAATATGGAAGATATCACATCAAGTGATTGTATATTTCTGTCAATGATTCCAGGTATGCCAGACTTAATCGAACCTTTTAGACAAAGAGGTTTAAACAATAAGGCTTATGGTTGGCGAGGTATCAGAACAAAGACACATACTTATGTGGTGGATAATGGTTGTCATCCAGATGACATACAACGCAGGTACCTTTATGACTTGATTAATGATCCATATCAATTAGAACCAGAAGTACTCAAGCCCCTTGATAAAGAAAGTCAATATTATGATGTAATCTTGCAGAAGTATCTTGTTATAACCCAAGATCCATTTCTAATTTAGCTCATGAGGTGTTTTTATCCTTGAATCTAGCCCAGAACTTGATATACTTAAGACATGTCTCATAATCATTTAGCTATATTAGGAGAGAAGATGTATATAGAGAAGGTTCTAAGTATGACAACAGAATTACAGGCTGTCGGCCACTTGATATGTGGCAAGGAATGGGCTGTAGATGAGCATCCACACTTCCATCGTATTTACTATGTCTATGGTGGTGAAGCTAGATGTGAAATGGAAGGCAAGATGGTTGATTTGGAACAAGGGCATCTGTACATGTTTCCCATTAATCGAGGCTATAGAATTAACCATAATCCTAATAAGCCATTAGAATGTACTTATATGCATGTTCGTACATTTCCAGTTATTACCAGTGATATTATATCAACTGTGATTGAAGAAGGTTCAACACTTCAAAAGTCTTTAGAAGTGCTTAAGGATCTTATTGATATGGCAGGTGATGAAGCCAGGCAACATCAGTCATCAGTCATTATGACCTTATTGATGAATGCTGTATCATTTGAGTATATGACAGATAGCTTGGTTATTAATGCTCTAGATATCATAAGAACTCGCTATAAAGATAAACTAACCAATGAAATACTTGCAAGGTCATTTGACTACAATACCAATTATTTTATTAGACGTTTCACTCAGGCAGTTGGTATTACACCAGGTCTATATTTGGCCAATTATAGATTATCAATGGCCATACGCTTGATTATATCAGGAATGTCTATAACAGATGTTGCCTATCAAGTAGGGTATGATGATGCCAAAGCCTTTTCAAGGTTCTTCAAAAAGCAAACAGGTGTCTCCCCTTCCAAGTACAATGATTACTATTTGATGAATATATAGTGAGAAACTGCAACCTTTACATGAGAGGTGGCAGTTTTTTTTATACCTAGTTTACTTATATGATAGATATAGATGACCTTGTCAATTACAAGGAATGTATTTATCAAATAAGGAGGCAATGTATGAACTTAGAAAAGGAAAAGAAAGTGCTAAGAGAATTGGCACAAATTAAAAGAGACATAGCTGGCGATCCAGTAAATCAATCTAGGATTAATCATTGGACAGATGTAAATGATCTAAAAACAGAGAAACCAACAATCTATATAAATGAAGTGCCCTGGCATGAGCTCAATGTAGACGATGAATTGACATTGGTCTGCGAGGACCCATTTCATAGAGAAATGGAAATGGCACTTCGAAGAGAGATTTACACTTGGAATCATCTGCCTGGTGATATGGTGGTGTCAGATTATATTGAGTCGCCACTTGTTATTAATGATTCAGGTTTTGGCATCAAAGAGGAATCAGATATTATCACTATAGATGAGGCGACATCAGCACCTTCAAGGCATTTTCACACACAGATACGGTCTATGGATGACATAGGCAAAATTATTGATCCAGTTATTAGCCTAAATCAAGAAGCAACACAAGCCAATTTATCCAGGCGTCAAGAGATTTTTGATGGCATTATCGATGTGAAAAAAACAGGTGTTAAAGGCTATTGGTTTACACCTTGGGATAATTTGGTAAGGTGGACTGGGGTTCAAGAGGCAATGATGGACTTAATTCTACAGCCAGAATATGTGGACCAGTTGGTTGAACGTTTTGTCGATGCGTCTATATCTAGGTTAGACCAGTATAAGAGTCTTGGCCTATGGGCATCTAACAATGACAACACCCGTGTTGGCTCAGGTGGTTATGGCTACACAAAAGGTTTGGATAATGCATCAGAACATTCATACAATGCGCCTCTAGAACAATTATGGGGTTGTGGCAATGCCAGATATTCTCAGAGGTATCACCACAGATGCATTGGGATTTTCACTGAAACATGAACTTAGATGGCTTAAGAATTTTGGCCGAAATTATTATGGTTGTTGTGAACCTTTGTCTGGTAAGTTTGACTTGATGGATAAGATTCCTAATCTTGGCAAAGTGTCTATAAGTCCTTGGTCAAATATTGCAGCATCAGCAGAACGCTCAAGGGGTAAGTATGTCTTATCAATCAAGCCAAACCCTGCGGTATTTGTTACAGAAACTTTTGATGAGGATTTTGTTAGAAAAGACCTTATTGAACGTTTTGATCAGGCCAAAGGTTGCTCATTCGAATTGGTAATGAAAGATGTCAGCTCGGTCAATTATAAGCCAGAACGTCTTTGGCGTTGGGCTGAAATTGCCAAAGAGACCATTGAGGCATATTATGGTTAAACTATAAGAATATAGTTCAATATAAGAGGGCCCAGAAACGATATACGTTTCTGAGCCCTTGGTTTTTTCTTATTTAAGAAAGTTACTCAAGTTCAGCATTATCCGTAATGAAGACAAGGATGTTTTCTTGTAGGATTGAAGACTTGATGTATGCGACACCGTACTGTTCAATAACAGCGCTGTAATCATTCATACCAGCGTTAACAAGGAAATATTTAGTCATCTCTTCTTCACCGATAACAATTTCAGCATCCTCAGCAATAGCTTGTAGAACCATTGTGAAGTTGGCAGCTTCTATTACTTGCTCTGTAGATAGTGCCATTAATTCCTCAAGATTAGCAACACCAACTGAAGCTGCAAGGAATGCATCTACTTCCATTCCGTATTGATTGGCAGAATTCTTGTAATAATTCACCATAACATTTTCTTGATAAGTATAAGCTTCATCTGGTAATTCTGTAATGGTAGAATTCTCAAGAATATAGCCTTGGATGAAATTACGAATTGCAGCTGTTTGCATATCTTCTTTCATACCGTCTTTCATCTCATCCACTGTGGTCCACTGATAATCAGCAGCTAAGTTATCAAGAACAAATTGGTCGTTAAGTTCTGGATTGACTTGTTCAATAATGTGATTCACTGTGATGGCAAAAACTGCATCTTTACCGTTAAGGTCTTCTTTGCCATAGTCTTCAGGGAATGTGACTTCGATATCAAAGCTTTCACCTGGTGTATGGCCAATCAATTGGGCAAGGAAGTCATCGATATAGGCTGTAACACCAATCTGAACTTCTGCACCATTACCCATTGTGTTACCACCTTCGAACTCAACACCATCAATACTACCAACGTAATCAATGTTGACTGTATCGCCATCAACAAGGGCTCTATCAGTCACTTCTTCTGTTGTGGTGAAATAAGAAAGCAGGTTCGTTATCTCAGCATCCAAGACTTCGTCAGAAATAGTATGGACATCGCTTGGTATTGTAATGTTCTCATAGTCAAGAAGTTCAACGTAATCAAGTGCTGTTATACCTTCTAGGTGACCATTGTCATTTAAGCCGGCACCATAGTCAATAACCAAAGGCTCTGGCATTGCTGGTGTTTCACTTGTATCTTCAGTGGTCGTAGCTGAATCTGTTGCACTTTCATCAGTAGCCCCTGCCCCAGTATCAGTTGACTCCGTGTCTGTGGTTATTTCAGCTTCCTTGTCTTTTGATCCACAAGCTGTGACTGCCAATATAGATATAACCAATAAAGCAGTTAGTAAAAGTCTCGATAATTTCATTTGTAATCTCCAATCATTATTCATTCATATGTAGTATTCCAAGCCATTATACATGAACTTAATGGCAAATATATGTCATGGTCTTATTTACCTCGAAAGACAGATTTCCTATCAAAGATAAATAAGAACATAATGTAAATAACTGCTATGAGGGACGTGGCCATCAAGAAGTTATAAAAACTGTTTAGGCCATAGTGATCAATCATGAGCCCTCCAAAAATATTGGCAATAATGGAAGCAATACCAAAATAAGTTGAAGCAGCGACGGTTTGAGCACTAGCGAGAAGGGATAAAGGTGTTACTTTTGAGATATAAACCTTGAAAGTCCCTAGGAAAACACTAAATGCAAGCCCTTGGACCATTGCGGTTATCAGGACGCCAATATAAGACTGGGCACTTGCCAAAAAGTATATACGACAAAAGGATGCGATGGCCACAGCAATCATAATAAGGAGAGGATTGACTTTCTTTTGAAGTTTACCACCAAGGTAAAAGCCAAAAATCTCTGTGAAGGCAGCAACAGAAGCCGCCATACCAATGAGGCTTTCATTGCCTCCAACACCTTGGACGACATAGATGTAGAAATTGTTAACACCCATATGACCAATAAATATCAATATACTAAAAAGTAATATGCTGACATATTTTGGGTTTGTCAGTAATAGCCTGACTTGTTTAAAGCCCATAGGTGTTGGTAGTTTGGATGTCCTTGTTTTAGTCGTTAAGGCAATGATAAACAACAAAGAACCAGATATAACAAATGCTAATATGGACACATGAAAACCAAATCTAACAATCAAAGTACCAAAGATAACCGTGATAATTGAAAATCCCAATGAGCCACCAGACCGAATAAAACCATAATCAGAGTGTGGCAGGTCATCCGTAGAGAATATCCAACTGTCTAACAAGGCCTCAAGAGGCATCCATGTGATATTAAAGAGGATCATGATAAGTACGGTTAGTAATTTTACATGGACAACAAGTGGAAATAGAACCACTGCAAGCATCATGACAACCAGTAAGCCTAGAAATATGACCTTGATATTTGAAGTTAGATCGCTGATATAGCCCCAGAGATATTGGGCTCCGATACCAGAGAGGGTTGAAATTGTAAGCCCTAGGCCAATGAAGCTACTGGAATAACCAAGTTCTTTGAGATGTGCAACATAAAATATTCCAAAGGTACCAAAGGTGAACCAGAGAAGGAACTGCATCATGATAAAACGGGCTTTGATATGTTTTAGTGTCATTGTGTCTCCTTAAAATGTTTCTTAGTTGGTTAACTATAGTCTGTGAATCTTCCTGAATTTACCTGGTGAAATCCCAACTCTAGTCTTAAAGGTTGATGAAAAATGTATATGGCTCTTGATGCCAACTAAATGAGCAATTGCCTCAAGTGTTAAGTCCGTATTAATTAGAAGGTCTTTTGACTTGTTGATTCTAAGCTCAATTAAGTAATTAATTGGGGATACCTTGTAGTGTTTCTTGAATAAGCGGCAATATGCCTCCCTTGAGTAGCCACTTTTCTTGGCTAAATCATCAAGAGATACTGTCTTGGCAAGGTTTTCTTCCATCCAATTACGTGATAACTGTAGTCTTAATAGTGTAGGATTATTGATGTGACGTTCTTTTTGTTGTTTATGTTCCAATTCCTTATGGATAAGGTCAAATATATCAAAAAGTATGCGACGTGACTGTAAGTGATAATTGTCAGGGCGGTCAAGGTGTAACTGCATGGCATCTTTAAAAAGTGTCTCATATCTTGTCAAGTCCTCAATCACTAAGGTTTCAGGAATCTCTTTTATAAAGGGACTCTCTTTCTTAGACAATATTTCTAAAAGTTCTATGGTTGGCCTTTCAAATTGGTTTTGTCCGTAAAAGGTTATTAGGTCAGGGTCATAGTAAGTATCAAATGCAATGTTATAACTTGAAAAGGATGACATACTGGTCATCACTGTACCAGGCTTTCGAATCATCAAAGAGCCGGGAGGGTTTGGGACACGTCTATCTCCAATAAGGGTGTGACCATCATTTGACTCTATAAAAAGAAGCAGTTCAAACCAACGGACAGTTCTTTTACCTAAGGATACTCCAGGTATAGGATTGACTTGTGTGGCAACGCTACCACAGGATACCATATAGGGGTTGAATTCATAATCCTTTATCATGATTTATCAATATTCCTTAACTATTGGTCAACTATTTGAGATGAATAACCTGTATAAATAATATATGATTACAGTACAAGAGTCAATATAACTTAAGAAAAGACAATGTAAGGAGAAGTTCTATGGTAAAAAAACCAAATGTGGTACTGATTAATTGTGATGATATGGGGTATGGGGACCTTGGTTGTTACGGTAGCGATAAGAATTCAACACCAGTGATTGACCAACTGGCCAGTGAAGGGGTAAAACTCACATCTTTCTATGCTGCTTCACCAGTATGTTCACCTTCAAGGGCTGCCCTTATGACAGGATGCTATCCCCCTAGAGTGAACATCAATTCTGTTTTGTTTCCAGGAGAAGCAAAGGGACTGAACACTAAGGAATATACATTGGGTAATCTCTTCAAAGATAATGGCTATGCAAGTAAGATTGTTGGTAAGTGGCATGTAGGAGACCAAAAAGAGTATATGCCAACAAACTATGGCTTTGATGAGTATTATGGCCTTCCCTATAGCAATGACATGGGTGTGCAAAGTGGTGAGAAACCACGACGGGTATATCCACCATTACCCCTCATTGAAGGTGATGAAGTCATTGAGGAACAACCAGATCAGAGATCCTTGACGGCAAGATATACAGAGCAATGTCGTAAATTCATACGCAAGAACGCTGAAGAACCGTTCTTCTTATATATGGCACATATGCATATGCACCTACCTCATTACTGTGCAGAACCATTTATGGTTGACAGCAAAAATGGTGACTATGGGGGCTGTATTAGTGAAGTTGACTGGAGCGTCAAAGGTATTATCTATGAACTTAAGAAACAAGGTGTCTATGACAATACTGTGATAATATTTACATCAGATAATGGCTCTAGATCAGATCATGGTGCGAGCAATGGACAACTGCGTGGTACTAAGTTCACCACATTTGAAGGTGGACAAAGAGTACCTTGTATTATCAAGTGGAAGGGCCAAATAGAAGCAGGGTCTGTTAATGATGGCATTAGTAGCCAAATTGACTTATTACCAACTCTGGCATCCATGATCAATGATGACAAGGGTAATGTTCTAGAGAAAAGACCAGCAAGTAGACAAAATGACATTGATGGCTTAGATATTACCAAGCAGATATGTGGAGATGAAGTTGTCAGAGATACCTTCGTTTATATGGGGTCAAGTGATTTGTCTGTTAACAAACCAGTTATTTGCGCTGTTAGAAAGGGTCAATGGAAACTTCATCTAAAGAGAATTGATGTGAATAAACACGAGTATGAGTATGTGAATGAACTCTATAATCTGGATGAAGATACTTCAGAGGAGGACAACTGTCTTGAAACATACCCTGAGAAAGTCGATGAGTTGACAAAAATTCTACTTGATTATGAATCTAGCTTTGGTGATTACATAAAAGAAATGGATGGCACCCAAGTACGTCAGTGTAGCAGCGTAGATAATCCTAGCTTCTTAACTGAGTACGATGAGAACCACCCTTATATCATCGCTATGTATGATAAGCACGACCGTGGCTAATACCATTCCTTAGGGATTATATCTTTTTCAGCTTCTAGGAGCTCTTCGATGATGGCATCTGTATCCGCATAACTGCTGGATAGGGGGTCAACAAGAAGGGCTCTTCTTAATATGTCTTTGTCTTGTTCAATCACTGCCTGGGCAGTCAATTCATGGGCATCAAGAACCTGTTCTTGAAGGCCTCTGATACCTCTTGGCATTTCACCAACATGAACTGGCTTTGGACCATCCATTGTTACATCACATAATAATTCTAGGAAGGCATCCTCAGCCATATTGGTAACAGCGCCATCATTGAATGTATTGATGAAGAACTGTTTCCCTAGGCCTCCCACCATGTTCTCAATAATATCTGTGGCATGGTCTGGACCTACTTCAGTCATGTAGTCACTGATTGGTCGCTCACCATTAATATAGGTGTCTACTTGGTCCCACATATCTTGATGACGTTTGATTCGTGGTTCGTGGTCCCACAAATCAAGAGATGGCAATGATTCTGGTAAAACATTATGACCTTGATAGAAGCGGACATATTCTTTGCTATGACCTACACAAGTATTAACATAGCCAAAAGCTTTATAGAGTTCATAAGCAATGGTATTGTTAAATTTGGCTTTTGCCCCAATATCCCCACCATCTGTTTCTTTTGAGGCTTCCACTCTTAATTCGTCTGCGATTGTAGGCCCGTAGTCTTTACCTTCATACTCTGATTTTATCAACCATGTATAGTGATTAACACCTGCAATCCTAAAATCAAACTTATCAGCTACAGCATCTGTATAGGCTTCTTCGTTCTGGATAAAACCAGACCTCACAGCATAGTTTTTCTTAATATGTGGCATATGAAGTCCGTCACAAAGAGCAAAAGATTTGAGGTTTGGTGCATAGCGTTTTAAGGCGATGCCGTGGACGGCTGTTGGATTGATGTAGTTGATTACCCAGGCATCAGGGCAGATTTCCTCAATCATCTTGGCATACTTCATGATGACTGGCAATTCTCTCATGGCTCTAAAGACACCACCAGGTCCAATTGTGTCACCGGAGCACATGCGAATATTGTACTTGGCAGCGATTTCACAATCTTTTACTCGGTATTTAACAGATTCCTTGGCAAAGCTCAGAACAACAAAATCCGCTCCATCTAGTACGTCTCTAGCGTCTAGTGATGATTCAATCTTTAAGTCAACATTTTGATCTTTGGCGACCATTTTCGCTAGTTTAGTCATTTTGTCCAGGGTATCTTTGTCTGTATCAACCAGTGCCAGTGTCCCTGAGTTCAGATAATTGGAATGAACCATTTGCCATATGGCTTGACGACCAAAAAATAGACTGCCTGCACCTATTAAGACAACTTTTGGATTGGTGACAGTGTTTTGCTTAGTATTTGAATTAGTTTGATTCATAAGATCTATATCCTCCATTCAATAGTTAATGTATTACTTATAAATAGAGTGTATAATAAGAATCATAAAGGTAAAATGCTAAAAATTCAGTATATGATTTGAAAAAGTACGATTTATTCAGATGGGAAAGGCTTGAAATGGATCAAAAGATATTCAACACATTACAAGAGACGATAAAAATTGATACCATGAACGCATTGGTGAAACACCCTCAAGGTTACAAGGAAAGAGGCTACAAGTATCAATATGATCTGTGGTTTATCAAAAAAGGTATCATGAGCTTTACATATGAATCTTCAGATTACATCTTAACTGAAGGTGATATGTTTCTTATGTATCCCAATGTTATGTATGAATCAAAAGTGATTAGTGATCAAGTTGAGTTAATATTTAGCCATTTTGACTGCTTACTTGGTAATTCGCCTACGGCACTAATGAATTTTAAGCTATCAGGTTTTTACCCTAGAAAGGCTTATATTAACACCACAACCAATCAAATAGTTGAGGCGTTTCTTGATAGTTATGACCTTCAAAGCAGTAATGGTTTCTTGGCCACCTACATAACCAAACAATACTTTGGAATTCTAATGGCTGCATTCTTTGATTATCGTATGAAGCAAGAGGCTGTTACAAGTCTGAGTGAGTCGTTTAATTCAAAGTCAAAGAATAAGGTTCATCGATTGATGCCAGCAATAGAATTTATACATGGGAATTATACCAGTCCAATCAGCGTAGAATCATTGGCTAGGAAAACAGCAATAAGTGAAAAATATTTTATTACCTATTTTCGCGATACTATTGGCCTTACACCACTTAAATATCAAACAAGGCTACGAATGCAAGAGGCTGTGAAACTTTTGTATCAACAGAATTATGCCATCAAAGAAATAAGTTATAGGTTAGGTTATAGTGATCAATATAACTTCTCAACCGCCTTTAGGAAACACTATGGGATTGCTCCTAGTAAATACCTGACTGACGGTGAGAAAGTTCTGGGTGTAAAATAATTGTACACTTACGGTTGCTGTATGTTCCTTAGCACTATATAATAAGGGAAAACAGATTTCTAGGAGAATCCATGTTATATAAAACATATAAAGTGATTTTAATCCTGACTATGGTTTTCACCATAGCTCTTTATCCAATAAATAGTCTAGCAAGTAGTGACAATAATACTCAACAAGGGCCAGCACCAAATATAGTTGCAAGTACTGCAGTTGTCATAGAAGCTTCAACAGGCCAAGTACTTTTTGACAAAAACAAAGACCGACAGATGAATCCTGCCAGTATCACTAAAATACTGACAGCATTAATGGTGATTGACCAATTTGAACCCAATGATTTGATAGAATTTGGTGACAGTGCAGTGAATGGTTTACCAGCTGATAGCAGTCGTATTGGTGCAAGGCTTGGTGAAATTCTAACTGTGGATCAGTCACTACATGGTTTGATGCTTATGTCAGCCAACGAAGTAGCCCTTGCATTAGCTGAAGCGCACAGTGGTTCTCTTGCTGAGTTTTCTAATAATATGAATTCTACGGCTATGGAGATTGGTGCAAGCAACAGCCACTTCGTTAATCCCCATGGTATGTACAACTCTAATCATTATTCCACGGCAATGGATATGGCTTTGATTACAAGGGAAGCGATTTTGTCGGATTATTTCCTTGAGATTATGAGCCACGCCACTTATAGCATAGAGCCTACCAACAAATGTGATGAAATCAGGTATTTAGCCCAGAAACATAAGATGTTAAATGATAAGAAAGATTTGAGTATCTATAGAGAAGATGTAATTGCTGGGAAGTCTGGCTATACAAGTGAATCAGGTCATACCTTAGTGACGGTGTCAGAGAATTTAGATAGACAGGTCATTGTTGTTATAATGAACAGTGACGCCAACAATATATATGAAGACACACGTAAATTAATTGATTATGGTTACAGTGTGCCTCTTACTCAAGCAAGTCCAGAGGTGTCATCAAGTGAGGATGTTGTACAAAGTGTGGCACAAGAATTAACACAAGAGGCAATGGATACCAATGATGTCACCCTTGATATGGCCTCTTATGAAAGTTTGGATGGTAATAAGGATAAAGCAAACTCATGGCTTACGACACTCTTATGGATTATTCCATTGTTGTGCTTAGCAGGTATTATTTTGGCTATTGACCAAAGAAGAAGCAAGCAAAGAAGAGCCAGATTGGCCCGCAGAAACAAAGTTATGAATCAAGTCCAAAACCGATAAACTTAAGGAGGGTCATCATGAGAAATTATAGATTGGGATTTAGAGTCTTGATTGGGGTATTGATCGTTACAATATTGGATGTTCTTCTACACATGATTTCTTTTGAGATTAGACCAGATATGATGATGACATTCCCTATGGTTGGAGAAGTGATAAGCGAAAGCTTTAACCTAATATTTGCTTTCTTCATCATGGCGGTTATTATTACGGGCTATCAAGAAGGCAAGCCAATTAGGTTTCTAATTGTCGGAGCTATTATGTTCTACTGGAGTCTTTTACATGACTTATTTGATGAATTCTTTATACTGGGGATTCCCTCTATTGCGGTTGAAGTCTTTAGTTTTCCACTTGGTTTGATTTTTCTAAGTATTGGACTTGTTAGGATTGTTAAGTACCATAGGGATCTTGATAGAACCAATGTAGAGCTCAAATTAATGTACAAAGAAATGAGTATAAGGGATAATCAGACAGGTCTATATAACACAAGGTACTTCTCTGAATTTGCTCAAACGGCCCTTGAGGACTCAAAAGAACACAAGGTACCAATTTGTCTAATTCTACTGGATGTGGATGATTTCAAAGCTGTGAATGACACATATGGACACCTTGAAGGTGACCACCTTATTGCTGAGATTGGTAGCCTAATTACGTCAGAATTCGATGATACATATAATTTTCGCTATGGTGGAGAAGAGTTTGTCATATTGGTTCAGGGCATGAGCATTGAGGCATGCAAAAAAAGGGCTGAGACTTTTAGACAATTATTTGAAGGACAAGTTTTTGAAATGGAGTCTGCCAGCTACAAGAAGACCATTAGTGTTGGTCTAGCTGTTGCTACACAAGAGGATGATATTAGGTCCTTATTAGATAAGGCAGATAGAGCCATGTATCAGGCAAAATCTACAGGCAAAAACAAAGTATGCCTAAGCCCATTTTAGGTAAGCAAGAAGAAGTGTAAAGAAGAAAAAGAGGGACATTGCAAGTTCATTAAAATTAAGTTCTAGAGATACACGCCTAGGTCTTAAGAATCTTGTTTTGCTGATTAGGAAATAGACAAGTAAGGCAATAAGAATAGTGATACAATAGATGATTAACTTGTCCATATAGTCACCAAAAGTGAACTCGAGAGACAACTCAAAGAAGACATGGACCAAATACTCACCAAATACGCCAGTAATCAAACATAGACTTCCAAGTATACCCATTGCCAACACCTGATTATAGGGTGTTTTAATTTTGCCATCTAATACGACGGCTGCCATTGCCTTATCTGACTGGACTTGCCTGAATATAGCCAAGAATTTTACATAGTAAAGGATTGTACCTATGTTTAAGAAAGTCAATAAGTATTCAAGCCACTGGCTATCATAAGTGCCTTTTTTAATAAGATATTTGGAGATGCTGCCATTAAAGAAAGGTGCCCCTGTAATACCAAGGATTGCCATAAACATGATGATGCTAATAAAGGGCGTTGCCTTAAAGACCCCTCTCATCTCACTTAGGCGCCTTGTTCCATAAGCATCAATTAGGATACCAGCCCCAAGAAAGAGGGTAACCTTAAAAAGAGCGTGACTGATAATGTGATAGATAGAACCATAATAACTGTAATCCGTCTGAATGGAAAAGGCGAAGATGATTAAGCCAATTTGGCTGACGGTCGAGTAAGCCAACATCAATTTGATATCATCTTGTCTAAGAGCGAAATAGAAACCTACGATACCTGTGATAAAGCCAATAAGAAGAAATAATTTGTGGGTATCTAGGGTGTTGCCAAAGACATCATGGAGTCTTATAAAGAGGTACAAGCTGCTCTTGATGTATAGGCCGGAGAGTAAGGCGGATACAATATAGGGTGCAGAATGAGCGCCATGTGCTTTTGGAAGCCAAGAAAATAAAGGCATGGCCGCTATCTTAAGACCAACTGCGGACATAAGGAAGGCATAGGGCAGTATAAGTGTGCTTGTATCCCTAACAAGATGTATAGACTCTGATAGACTTGTTATGCTTAGTGTTCCAAAGATTTTGTAGATATAACCAATACCTAATAAGAAAAAAGTCATTGATAAGAGGTTGGTTAGGAGGTAAATCATAGCATCATAAATGCTTCGACCATCTTTTTTATACATGATCAAAATACTTACCAAGATAGTGGAAACTTCAATAAGTGCATAGAGGTTGAATAAATCATCAGACAGAAATATGCCGATAATCAGACCTTCAAGTGTTAAAAAAAAGGAAGAGAAAATGGTGCCTAATATAGGGTTTGTTGGCACTATAGAGTAGGGCGAGGGTGAAAATGATGACAGTTAGTATGATAAACAAAGAGCTGATTTCATCAGCTATCAAACTGATTCCCAATCCTCTGTCTAGGTCGCCTAAACTGACACTATAACTGCCATTATGAATTAAGTCCACATCAACAAAGAGCTTAAGGGCTATAAAAAACATCACAAGTTGAAGAGCCATAATCACTCTTTTAAAATGACGCGCCTCAATCAAATAAAGGAACATTGAAAAACATATAGGAAGAAACACAAGTGTTAATAACATAAATACCTCCTAAGCCGTATAGGATATCATCATTGTAGCCAAGAAGCCAAAGAAGAAAAAGACAATAGAGAATATGATTTCGTTGAAGCTAAGCTCAATTTCTCTCATGGTCCTAAAGAACTTGATTTTCTTGTAAAGCTTTGTATAGAACAAATAGCCAGCCAATAGACTGATGCCATAAACAAGTACTTTACTAAAGATAGCAGTGAAATCAAGGTTTATTTTCACATCAAATAATACTTCAACAATGAATTGACCAAAGGCACCGCATATGAATGTGATTAGGGCGAGGGCCCCAATAGCTATTTTTTGATTAAGACGTACTTTGTACCTCGCATAATGATTGCCAAAGAGCATTTGAGAATACTTTATAAAAGAAATAATGGTACCAAGGTTAATGATAACAAGACCATATTCAAGATAGTCGTAGTAATTAGTCCCTTTTTGAATCAAATACTTGGAGATGCTGCCATTGAAGAAAGGTGCACCAGTAATTCCTAGAATAGCGACAACCATGACAAGAGCTACATAGGGCATTCGTTTGAATACGCCATGAATTTCCCGTATGTCCCTGGTATCATACTCCTCTATAATCATTCCAGCAGTCAGAAATAGGGTGGACTTAAAAACAGCATGGTTGAGTATGTGGTAGATAGACCCGTAATAGCTATAATCTGAATTAAGGGAAAGTCCAAATATAATCAATCCAATTTGGCTGACTGTATGATAAGCCAATATAAGCTTAATGTCTGTTTGGGATAATGCGAAGATGAAGCCGATAACTGCAGTTAAGAAGCCGAGAATTAAGAAAATATTTGAGGTATCAAGCTGGCTTGAAAAGGTGTCTTGAAATCTAATGAAAAGATAGACACCACCTTTGACGTACAAACCTGAAAGGATGGCCGAGACAATTGAAGGAGCAGCTGGTGTACCATGAGCTCTTGGAAGCAGGAAAAAAGAGGCATGACGGCTGACTTGAGTCCAATAGCCGTTATCAGTAAAGAATAGGGCAAAATCAGTTGCCTGGTATCTACAACTGAATCCATGGAATCTTTGATGACTAATAAGTCTAGAGAGCCAAATAACTTATAAACGTAACCTATGCCCAGTACAAAGAAGGTCATGGAAACAAGATTAGTTAGGAGATATACCATACCATCATAGATTGACTGGCTATCACGTTTGAACATAATTAGTATACTAACAGTTATAGTAGACACCTCTACAAGGGCGTAAAGGTCAAAAAAGATCATAGGACAGGAAAATAGCATTAATTAAACCTTCTAATACAAGAAACAAGAAGAGAAATAATGGGTTCATATAATGTTTATGATAGTTGAAAACAAGCATTGCTAGAAACAAAAAGCATGTAAGCACCACAAATAGAAGGCTGATTTCATCCCCAACCAGGTTAATGCTTAACCAACGGTCATAGTCACCAAGAGCGCTAGAAATAGGGCCGTATAATCGCACTTGAACCAATAAATAGATGGCTATAGCAAGTAAGGCACTTTGGACAGTGATAAAAAAAAGCGGCAATATGTTTGCCCTTGGTAATGTAGCCAACAAGGGCCATTAGTATTGGTAGCAATATAAGCCAAAATAGGAACATGGGAATCTCTCTCTCTTAGAAGTCGTCTCTTCGTTTGTTAATTACCTTGAGCCAATTCGTTGTACCATAATGGTGGTAAAGACTAATAAACATGGTCAAACTCACTGCTGTAACAGCAACACCGATAACGATGGCTGTAATCATAAGTGCTTGAGGAATTGGGTCTACGGAAGTTTGGCTGGTCACATCACCAATAGGTGGTATCAAGCCGGGTTCATAATTAATGGTTAGGAAAAAAAGTATTATGGCTGACTGGATGATACCAAGGGAAATCACTGTCTTGATAATATTACGTCTTGCCAATAAACCGTATATGCCAATGAGGAATAGTGCAATCGCGAAGGTTTCGCCACTGATTAGTTTCATACAATCACCTGCTTTCAAATAAAACAAATCTAAAGAATACAACAGTAAGACCACATGCTACCTTGATGCCAATAAGTGAGTTCATCACTACCAGGTATATTTGCTTTTGGTAGATGGACAAGGATTGGTTCATATAAAATACCAACAAGATGCCGCTCACAATCAGCAGCAAGTAAAGGGTTTTCTCAATTTGATTGAGAAAGTGCAAGCTGACATTTTTATTGTCGGTAGTCAGATAATGTATGGTAAAGGCAGCTGATAATATGGCACCACCTTGGAAGCCACCACCTGGACTTATATGACCGTTGTAAATAATATAGAGACCATATAATATGATCAAAGGGTAAACAAGACCCATTGTTTGAGCAAACAGTTCAGAGTGTTTTTGCATCAGTTATCTCCTTCATGTCTTGAAAAATATATGATACCAATAACTGAAACCAATAGGAGCAAGGTTTCAAAAAAAGTGTCAAAGAGACGGTAATTAAGGTAAATGGCCGTAACGGCATTCTCAGCACCTGTATCAGCTTGGAAATGATCAACGTAATAATGAAATAAATCCTTACTAGATTCGATGGGTGTTATTTGTATGCTCATAATCATTATAAAAATGATGCTAACAAAGACTAGTGTGACTTTACGTCTCATAGAAGTTCATCACCGTCCTCTTCAAGGATATACTCGTATTCAATGTCAAATGCGTTGTGTTCAATTAGATAGGAGGTTAAGCCATCGTAAAGGTAATTGGACTGTGAACCATACATCCTTACACCTTCGTTGGTATGCTCCACGATAACATCATATTCATGGAGACCATCAATCTCATCAAACTTATGTTTGGTATGGATTAAGTCAAGTTCCAGCTCCAGCTCTTGAAGATAACCATCCATCATTGTAACTAGGTTGGCCCTCAAGATGTTGGTTTCAGGGATTTTTTCCAAAATATCAACTTGGTTTGAGTAGTAAACCCTAAAGACCCGGTATTTCTTGATGGCAACTAGGTATAAGACAGTGGATAAAGTACAGCCAATTGCAGCTTCAGCAATGGCAACATCAGGTGCCTGATAAAGTGCATAGGCGAAAGAACATAACAAGGAAAAGACACACAGATAAATGACTGAATGTCTCAGACTCTCAGACTGTATGGAAGCAATGGCAAATATAATCATCAGAATTAGAACAATATATAGCATATTAACGCTCCCTCCCAGGTCTGTGACCACTCATATGAGCGCCACGTACAATGTAGTGATTAGCCAGAGGGTTCAAAAGCAATACCAATATGATTAGAAAAAGAACTTTTAAGGAAACGCTTGAGAAACCTTCGTGGACTATGACTCCAAATGTTATAAATAAGAAACCTGTACTGTCAATTAATGAAGCAAGGCTTGCCCTAGTGTAGAAATCTTTGTAGTAGTATATGCCAAAAGTGCCAATGATAGCAAAGATGGTCCCAGCACCAATAAGGAGAAGTCCAATGATTTCATAATAGGTCATTATATGTTCCCCTTTCTCTGTATGAATCTGGTAATAAATACAATACTAATAAAGCCAAGTAAGACATAGACAAAGGCAATGTCAATAAAACTATCTCTCTCATAAATGACACTGTAAAGCAGAATAATCATAATGAATTTGGCAGAAAACAGGTTGAAACCGAGGATCCTGTCCCAAACACTAGGCCCAACAATGATTCTGGCTATAGTGAATAGAGATAATAGGAGCAATATATACATTAAATAAATCATCGATTAAAGTCACCTCTTTTTAGGATACTTTCGAATGCACCAAAAATAACTTTGGCCTGTTCCTCTTTATTATCAGTGGTAGGGTAGAGCCAAAGTACTTTGAGCTTATGGTCTGTTTTGTCTATGGTAACAGTCCCAGGTGTTAAGGTTATGCTGTTGGCAACCAAACATTGGAACCAATGGTTATGTATGCGGTTATCTAGTTCAACCACCACGGGGCTGACTTGATGTCTGAATATAGCAAAGGATGTAGCAATACCTGATTTGACAATATGGTAGAATAGTACAACAATAAACCATATAAGTAGGTATGGTTGAATACGGTAATTCTTAATATCATCATTATCGGAAAAAAGCATTCGAACCAAGAAAACAGTAATGCCAGCGGCTATAAATCCAGAAGCGATGGTCGTAATTGTAAAATCTCCATTAAGTATACACCAGGTCAATGCCATTAGAAGGGTTGAATCCCAGTATTGCCTTACAAACTTCATTGGTGCACCTCCTCTTTTAGAGTTACCTTATTCTAACAAAAACTGGGCTAAGGTTCAATTGATACGACATGATTTTGTCACAAAGATTTGATATGCTTTATCCATGTTAAATGAAGAAAGTAAAGTAAGGGCTTACTTGTCCCTAAATATATAGAGAATGGAAGTGATTGTATGTATCAAATAAACATATTGATTGTTGAGGATGAAGAGAAACTTAGGAACTTGATCCGCAAGTATTTGTCTCTCGAGGGTTACAATGTTTTTGAAGCGGCCGATGGTCTTGAAGCTCTTGAAGTCTTTGATGCCCAGACCATTGATTTGATGATTCTAGATGTCATGATGCCACACAAAAATGGCTTTGAAGTGGCCAAAGAAGTACGTTACAAAAGCCAAGTGCCCATTATTATGCTTACAGCCAGGTCAGAAGAAGACGATAAATTGCATGGCTTCAACCTTGGTATAGATGATTATGTGACCAAACCTTTTTCAACAAGAGAATTAATGGCTAGAATCAAAGCTTTGCTAAAGAGAACCAATGTGACAGCCACAAGTGAGAAGCTTTCTTTTGGTGCATTATCCATCGATACAGCTGCTAGAAGAATCTTGATCGAAGGTGTGGATATGACCTTTAGCCCAAAAGAGTATGATTGTCTTATGTATTTCGTAGATAACCCAAACCAAGCCCTTTCTAGAGAGCAAATCCTTAATAGAGTTTGGGGCTTTGACTATTTTGGCGATGACAGAACAGTGGATACAGTGATTAAAAGACTTAGGAAAAAACTTGGACCAGAAGGCGAACGTATTCAGACGGTACGCGGTGTTGGTTATCGATTTGAAGAAAATTAATAGAATGAGAGTTGGCAATAAATGAAGACATTATATGGAAAATTCATGGTGGCTTTCCTTGGCCTAGTTATATTGATATTTGCCTTTATGTTTATAGGTATGGAATTCTTTATTGAAACTTATTACTATAAGCAAAAAGTGGAAACAATGCAAAAAACAGTGGTACAAATTAAGAACAGTATGGCTGTTAGTGATACAACTTTAGAGTTTATTGAGGACCTTGAGTACCTTGGCTATCATTTTGAAGGCAAAATAAACTTATATGATGTGGATACTGGCATTGTCATATCAGATGAAGATGTCCAGAAGTACTCAGAAGGTGTTGTCATTAATCAACTGGATATGGGTGATGTACAAGCTCATATTCTTGAGACAAATTATCCCGTTAAGGATACAAGATGGCTGGTTTACTATGAGCAGTTGCCCAATAACACCATTGCTATACTTCAAATTCCGATTACAGCCATTGAACATACCATTGAAGTCATGAATGTCTTCTTATTATACCTTGCAGTGATTGTTTTTGTGACAGCTATTATTATAGCAGCCATTGTTTCCTCCAATATGACAAAGCCTATTAAAGACTTAACTGAAATGGCAGAACAAATACGACAGCTCAAGTTTGATATACGTTATGAAGGTGGTCGAAAAGATGAGATAGGAACCCTAGGTGATACCTTTAACAATTTAACAGAAAGACTTGATACGACCATTGAGGCATTGACCTATGAACTCAGCAAGGAAAAGCAGCTGGATAAGCTTAGAAAAGAATTTGTGGCACAGGTATCTCATGAACTTCAGACACCTTTATCCATTATTCATGGCTATATCGAAGCCCTTGAGGACGGTGTGGTAGATTCTGATGAAGAACGTAAGGAGTATTACCAGATTATTTTTGAGGAAAGCGATAAGATGAGTAAGATGATCAAAGACCTATTACAGCTTTCAGAACTTGAAGCTGGGACTTTCAAAGTCAATGCTGAAGTATTTGATTTATGTGATTTCTTTGACCACCTTAATCAAGACTATCAGACTCTGCTCAACCATTCAGATTTATCACTGAATTATATCCCACTTGATGAGTGTATCAAATATAGAGGGGACCGAATGAAGTTAGAACAGGCATTTCGTAATATTCTAAACAATGCCAAGAAATATGCCAATAAAGAATCGGCTATCATATTTGAAGCCAAAAATGCAGATAATATGGTGACAGTTTCTATTGAGAACGAAGGGCCACACATAGCTCAAGAGGAAATAGCCCAAATATTTACCAGCTTTTTTAAAGGTAAAAATAGTGAAGGTAAAGAAGGGACTGGTATAGGTCTTGCTGTAGCATCCAAGGTATTTGAAGTCCACAAAATGACCTTTTGGGCCAAAAACATAGAAAATGGTGTGAAGTTTGTCATTAATATTCCTGTTTGACTTTTCAGGAATTAGAATTATGCTATAATAATGCCATAGAGATATTACGGTTTGAGGAGGCAAAGAATGGACGGAGCAGAAAGAAGAGAAGGCATACTAGAGAAACTGAATGACAGTAATGGACCATTAACAGGTACAATACTATCCAAACTATTTGAAGTAAGTCGCCAGGTCATCGTACAAGATGTGGCTTTACTAAGAGCCCAAGGGCATAAGATTATATCCACAGCAGATGGTTATATGACTTACAAAATTAAGAGTAACACATGTAAAAGGGTTTTTTGTGTTAACCATCCAGATGATGAGATTGAAGACGAGTTACTTGTGATTGTAGACAACGGCGGTCACTTGCTTAACACTATAGTGGACCATGCGATTTACGGTGAGATTTCTGTTGATTTACATTTGGGTTCAAGACGACAAGTATCAGATTTTCTTAAGCGTGCCAAGGCCAATGAATTTGTGCCACTGATGTCATTAACTCATGGGGCACACTACCATACAGTAGAAGCAGATACTGAAGCAATTCTAGATGACATTGAATCAGAAATGCGTGTCAAAGGTTATCTTGTAGAAGAAGACTAAAAACACTTAAAAGACATACTCTTATGATAGAGTTGTAAACAGAATACACGTAGTAGTCATTCGGCTATATTAAGGGGGGACATACTCATAACTTAGGAGGTTATTATGTCCTTTTTTGATGAAAAAATTCATGTGACATTTGAAGATATGTTGATAGCTTTCTCACAGGCCCTTAATCTTGTGGATAAACGTCTTACAGACCACCATGCACAAGTGGCCTACATTTGCTATGAACTTGGTCATGTTATTGGCCTTAGCGAAACTACTATTAAAGAGCTTGTAATGTTAGCCTTAGTTCATGATATTGGGGCTTTCAAAGAGAATGAAAGAAACAGAATGGTATCTTTTGAAGTAGAGAATGTGGACGAGCATTCAATAACCGGTTACTTATTGTTAAAAGAGATTAGTTTTTACAGTGAAATCTCAGAGGCAATTAGGTATCATCATACATACTACAACAATGGAGATGGCTTTAAGGATGTAGAGCCTAAAATAGCAATGTTGGCACAGTTGATATTTCTGGCAGACCGCGTGTCTGTGTTGATATTAACAGGTCATAGCAATGTGCTCTCAAGAGTAGAGGGTATATTCAATGCAGTTGAAAATGAATCGGGCAAACTATTTAACCCTACCTATGTAAAAGCTTTGTCACAACTAAGGTCATTTGACTATTTTTGGCTCAACATTATCACAGAGAATAAGCTTGGTATTATAAAAAAAATGCGTGGAAGCAAGCAAACAGAACATTGATTATAATACCTTTATGGATTTCACCAAAATGTTTATTTATAGCATTGATTTTCGAAGCCGTTATACAGCAAGCCACTCAATTGGTGTTGCAGCCGTAGCCAAAGAGTTAGCGGTTATATGTGGTATGCCTGAAGACAAAGCGGATATTATGGAAATATCTGGTTATTACCATGATATTGGCAAGTTAATGATTCCTTATGAAATCCTAGACAAACCAGATAAGCTTAACTTAGACGAGTATAACCTGATACGCCAACATCCATATTATACCTTCCATATACTTGACAGTATTGATGGTCTGAGTTACATAAGAGATATAGCTGCCTATCACCATGAGTTGACGGATGGTCAAGGTTATCCTTTTAGACTACAGGTTGATAAGTTAAGCACAGAGAGCAAGCTTCTGACTGTGGCGGATATCTTTACTGCAATGACAGAGAAAAGGCCCTACCGTGACCAAGTTAACAAAGAAGAACTGGCTAGTCTCCTTGAGAAATTAATTGAACAAGGAAAAATTGACCGACATATAGCCAGAGCAGCCATTGGTTATTGCCATGAATTATATAATCTGAATAAATCAAGTCAGTTGGCAGTGCTTAGGGCCTTTGATGAAATGAACGCTGAAAAAGATAGATTATTACGCTTATTGTTTTCTACTGCCGTATAAATATTGACCTATGATTATAAACCACCTTTGGGTGGTTTTTCATCGTTATTCAATGACCTTTCATCAAAATTCTCATTATATGTTAGATTATTTTGACCCCAAAAACTTTGATGTTATAATAGACCTAAGTGTGAATCATTCCTAAATGAATTTATCTTTGAAGGAGATCCCATATGTATAAATTAATGTTGGTAGATGATGAAGATATTGTTAGACACCAGGTAATCAATAAGATTGACTGGCAGCAATATGGCTTTGAGATAGTGTGTGAAGCAGAAAATGGTAGTGAAGCATTGGAGCTTTTTGAACTCCACAAACCAGATGTTGTCATTACAGATATCAAAATGCCTTTTATGAATGGCCTTGAACTGTCAGAAGCAATCTTAAGCAAATACCCCTTTACAAAAATCATTGTGTTAACGGGTTTTGATGAATTTGAATACGCCAAAAAAGGTATAGACCTTCATATAATGAACTATATTCTAAAGCCAATATCTTCAAAAGAGCTGATTAAGATTTTAGAGGAAGTTAAATCCCGTATTGATGAGGAAATTGAACTTAAGAGAAATGTGGATCGACTTAAAAGACATTATGAACGCAGCTATGAATTGATGCGTAATAAGTTTCTTGAGAGTTTGGTATTTGATGATGAACTGGAAAACGATGCCAGTGAATGGCTTAAGTATTATGAAATTAATTTGGAGGGTGACGCTTATCTTGTCAGCGTGGTACAGATTGATAGGGTCTATGAGAACCGTTCACAGATCAGTGATATTGAGCTTAAGAAAATTGCCCTCCTTGATGTCATACAAGAAGCGGATGAAACATTTGGTCTTGGTACCTACTTCTTAACCAAGAATGAAGTGGTTATTATTACAGGTTCGGACCCGAGTCAGGCAAAAAGTTTTGTTTCAAATCATATGGATAAACTGGAAAAAGTGAGACAAGCTACAGAGAAGTTCCTTCCATTTACAGTGACCATTGGTTGTGGTCATGTTTGTCATGACTTGAACCACTTGTATCAATCAATGCGTGGTGCTAGAAATGCTTGCGACTATAAGTTGTCCATCGGGACCAATCAAGTGATCTATATTGGCGACCTTGAGCGCACCAATATTACAGACATGGAGCTTGGTGAGACAGATCAAAGACAACTGAGACGTATGCTCAAAACTGGGGCCAGTGAAGAATACAATCTCTTTATTGAAGAAACCTTTAACAAATTAAGCCAACTTGAAAGTGACCATTATCAGATGTATTTGCTTGAGCTCTTCTCTGTTCTTACCAGGTCATCAAAAGAGGTGGACATTGATGCCAATGAATTGTTCTTCAAAGACCCAGAACTTTTAAAGCTCCTTGACCAAAGTGAAGGCCTAACTTTCAAACAACACAAGTTCATTGAATTTGGTAATGCTATTATGAATCAAGCAACCAATACCAGAATGACAACCAATAGTGGTTTGGTTGATAGAGCCATGGCTTATGTAGATGAAAACTATAAAGACTGGGAACTTAACATTGAGAAAATCAGTGCCCACCTTCATTATAGTCCCAACTATTTTTCCAGCATGTTTAAGAAGGAAACCAGTACAGCCTTTATGAATTACTTAGCTAATTACCGTATTGAGAAGGCTAAGGAACTTTTGTCGTCGACGGATATGAAAAACTTTGAGATTGCTATGGAAGTTGGCTTCTCATCCGCCAATTATTTTTCTTTTTGCTTCAAGAAAGTGGTTGATTTATCCCCTACTGGTTACAAAAAATCCCTTAGTGAAGGTTAATATATGAAAAACATTGTGAAACAGTTTTTTCAAAAAAACAAGATATTCAAAAATAAACTGATTAACAGTGATGTGATTGGTAATGAGACCATTAAGAATAGAGTGTTCAAACTCTATAGTCTACAATTCCTAATTGCAGTTGCTTGTATTGTGGTGTCCATATTACCTATGACTTATACAGGATTCTCAGTTTATTCCAAATACGCAAAACAGTTGGTCGGTAATTCAGAAATATTTGCAGACCAAATCATGGAACAAGTTCGTATTAATATAGAAGAGTATATTGAGAGTGGCATCAAGGTCAACAATGATGTTGGCGCCCTTATTGGTGCCCAGGGCGGAGAACTCAATAATGACACTTTGGCAGAACTTAATGTCTATTATTCAACAAGGAATGATATTAGTTCTATTAGTATTGCCTCAATTAATGGCAGTGTTATCAATTCTATACCAGAACTTGAAATCAAAGAAGGTTATTCTCTTGCAGATGAAGAATGGTATGAAGACCTGGTTGGGGGCAACACTTTGTACCACATTTCAGAGCCCCATGTACAGAACCTCCATTATGGCAACCATGACTGGGTTATATCCATCTATAGAACCATTGATATGACTGAAATGGGTCGGAAAAAAACTGGTATTCTCAAGGTGGACATTTCCATCAACGCTCTTGATGAAATCTGTAATAACTTAAACCTTGGGGGGAGTGGTTATGTCTTTATCACTAATTCTGATGACGAGATCATCTATCATCCCCAACAAGCCCTTATATATTCAGGCTATAAAGATGAAATAGTCACAGCACCACTTGCAGGTGTGACCAAAGAAGCTAAATCTTCCAGGGCAGATGAAATACTGACAATCAACAAACCTGTTAGTTTTGTCGATTGGAATTTGGTCGGTGTTACTTATATCAAGGACATATACGAAAGTAACTCAAGGATTGCCCAAGAGGTAATAGCAGCTATACCCCTTATTCTTGTGATTATTATACTTTTATCATGGTACATATCTGGAAGGATTACCCATCCAATCAAAGAACTTGAAAAACAAATGCACAAGGTACAGATGGGTGACCTTGAAACTCAAATTGATCTTGAAAATGGTGAAAAGGAAGTTGTTGAACTAGGTAAGTCCTTTAATGTAATGGTTCAGACAGTTAAAGAATTGGTGGAGGAGAACAAGCAAGAGCATGAAGCCAAACGTATTAGTGAACTTAATGCCCTTCAAGCTCAAATCAACCCTCACTTTCTTTACAATACTCTGGACTCTATTATGTGGATGGCTGAGAGTAACCTTAATGAAGAAGTGGTGGATATGGTTACAGCCCTTGCAAGGCTCTTTAGAATTAGTATTAGTAAAGGACGTAACATTATCACAGTACGCGAAGAAATCGAACATGCCAAGAATTACTTACTCATACAAAAAATCAGGTATAAAGATAAGTTTACCTTCCATATAGATGTGGACGATATTTATTTGGATCATCCAACGCCCAAACTAATTTTGCAACCTATTATTGAAAATGCCATCTACCATGGCATTGAATATATGGTGGATGAAGGTATGATACGGATAAGGGTTTACGTGGATGGACCATTCCTAGTCTTTGAGATAAAAGACAATGGTCTTGGAATGGATGATGGCACAGTGAATAAATTATTGTATAAGGAAGACTTTATCCCAGAACCACACCAAGGTAGTGGGGTTGGTGTTCGGAATGTGGATGAGAGAATCAAGATAAGATACGGTAAAGAGTATGGCATTTGGATTGAAAGTGAGATTGAGGTTGGAACCATTGTAGAGATTCGTATACCTTATGTTGGAGGTGAAGCAGATGAGTAAATCAAGACTGGTTGTTTTTCTTGTCCTAATAACCTTGTTTGTAGCCTTGTTAATCTTCAATGATATTAGGTGGAATTTTGCCAAAGAAAACCAAACCCATATAACCCTAATCACAGAAGCGAAATACGGTGAAGAATGGGAACGTATTATTTCAGGCGCCAAAGCTGCAGCCAGTGAATTTGGCCTAGAGCTAAAACTACTTGCACCAGACTATGAAAAAGCTTTTGATGCCCAGATTGGTTTGGTAGAAGATTCAAGGACCCAAGGAACAGATGGTATCATCCTAGCGCCTATTGATGCTTATGAGCTCAGTGCTTCAATAGTTGATGCGGTAGATTCTGGCATACCTGTCATCAGTACTGTAACACCAGTTTCACATCTTGGCTTGATAGAATACGTGGGAACGAATCACTATGCTACAGGAGAAGCCTTAGCTAAGCTTGTAATAGATCAATATGGTCTATACGGTAGTGTGGCAGTGGTCACAGTTGATGGCGAGGACCCTAATTTGCAACTGCGTGAAGAGGGCTTTAGATCTTATATGGACAAAAATAGTCAAATTAATCTCTCTAGTACTTATACCAGTGCCAAAGATGCCTACTCAGTTGTTAAAGTGGTAGAGGCAATACTGGTGGCATCCAAGGTAGAAGTCATTGTTGGGATGGATTTGGTAACAACTACAGGGATCAGTGAAGCAGTTGACCTAAACGATGCCAATGTGTCTGTATTTGGTATTGATATATCAGAAACAATTGCTTCAAAAATTGATAGAGGCATTGTGGACGGCGTTGTTGCCCAGAATTATTTCAATATGGGCTACCTAACAGTTAAACAAATGGTTGGCTATATAGAGGATAGAGATATAATGACTTCCATTGATGTGGATCCTTATATTGTAACAAGTGATAATTTATTTGATAAAAAATCACAAATGGTTTTATTCCCTATCAAGTAAGAGATTAACAAGCAAATAGCCTATAGGCTTGTCACAATTCTGACATATTTATTGGTTAAAAGCACCTATAAAAGACAAAATTCTTTGTTTTTTATAGGCGCTTTTTTAATTCCTATCGAAATTCTTAGCATAATCACCAATAAAGCATAGAAATTCTATGATGGCTTGTTGAAATGTTTGAATATCGATAATTCACCGTAGAATATCTATCTCATGAGAGAATTTCATTGGTTATAATGAATTTCGTAATCAAGAAACCAAAGAAAGTATAGGAGGGTTTTACCAAATGAAAAAACTATTAGTATTAACTCTAATTGTTATCTTAACTGCAGGAATGTTAACAGCATGTGGGAAGAAAGATGACGGAATCACAAAAGTCGGAGTAACAATTTATAAGTATGATGACAACTTTATGTCATTTGTAAGAAGAGCGATTCAAAATGCTGCTGACCCAGCAACAGAAGTTACAATGAATGACTCACAAAACGACCAAGCTAAGCAAAACGAGCAAGTTGAGCTTATGTTATCAAAAGGTGTTGACTCATTAGCTATCAACCTTGTTGACCCACAAGCGGCGTCAGCGGTTATCGCAAAAGCTAAAGAAGAAGACATTCCAGTTGTATTCTTTAACAAAGAAGCCATCACAAGCTGATCTTGATAGCTATGAAAAATGTTGGTATGTTGGAACTAACTCAGCTGAAGCTGGTGTTATCCAAGGTGAATTAATTGCTGATGCATGGGCTGCTAATCCTGATTGGGATACAAATGGCGACGGCGTTATGCAATATGTACTTCTTAAAGGTGAACCTGGACATCCAGATGCAGAAGCAAGAACGACTTTCTCAATTCAAACAGTGAACGAAGCTGGAATTGAAACTGAAGAACTTGAGCTTCAAACTGCTATGTGGGATACAGTTAAAGCTAAAGAGCTTATGGACACATGGTTATCAAAGCATGGCGACGCTATTGAGTTCGTTGTAGCTAACAATGACGGTATGGCACTTGGTGCTGTTTCATCACTTCAAGCAGAAGGTTACTTCACTGGAGACAAATTCATGCCAATCGTTGGTGTTGATGCTATCCCAGACGTACTTACTAAGATTGAAGAAGGTACTATGGTTGGTACAGTTCTTAATGACGCTGCTAACCAAGGTCGTGCAACAATCGAGCTTGCTGAGAACGTAGCTGAAGGTAAAGAGCCAACAGAAGGAACTGACTGGACACTTGATGCAAGTAAATCAGTACGTGTTGCTTATGTAGCAGTAACAATGGACAACCTTGACTTCGCTAAGAAAGCTTACGAATAGGATTAATAACTAAAATAAATAGTTCATGCAATGCCAAAGACTTTGTCTTTGGCATTGTAATGAATTTTTACAAATGACGATTGAATTTACAGAGATAATTTAGTCATTTATCGATGATTAAATGGGGTAGAAGAGAGTAACAAAATCATATGTGAATGAGTAAATTATCGAAAGTTACAGCTAGTATAGGAGGATGATTATGTCAGATTTGACTAAGCAATTAGAAGCAAAACCATTTGTTCTCCAGATGAAAGGCATGAACAAGCAATTTCCTGGTGTAAAAGCCCTTGATGATGTTCAACTCAATCTAAGAGCAGGAACTGTGCATGCTTTGATGGGCGAAAATGGTGCAGGGAAATCAACGTTGATGAAATGTTTGTTTGGAATCTTCCATGAGGATTCAGGAGAGATTCTTCTAAATGGAGACAAAGTAAAGTTTGACTCTGCCAAACAAGCGCTCGATCATGGTGTGTCCATGGTCCATCAAGAACTTAACCAAGTACAAGATACAAGAATTATGGACAACATTTGGTTAGGTCGTTTTCCAGAAAAAGGAATCTTCATTGATGAAGAGAAAATGTACAAAGATACCAAAGAGATATTTGAAAGACTGGATATAAGGCTTGATCCAAGACAAAAAGTAAGACAATTATCTGTATCCGAAGCTCAAATGGCAGAGATTGCCAAAGCAGTATCTTACGATTCAAGAATTATTGTAATGGATGAACCAACATCTTCATTAACAGAAAAAAAAGAGGTTGGACATTTATTTAAGATCATAAGAGCCCTTAGAGAAGATGGAGTTGGCATTATCTATATCTCCCATAAGATGGAAGAGATTCTAGAGATTTCGGATGAAGTAACCATTATGAGAGATGGAAAGTATATAGCTACCCATAATTCTCATGAAATCACAACTGACAAAATCATAAGCTTGATGGTTGGTCGTGACTTAACAAACCGTTTCCCTCAAAAGAATAACAATCCTTCTGAGGTTATATTGAAAGTTGAAAATCTAACTGCTACAGTAATGCCATCTGTTATTGATGCATCTTTTGAACTTAAGAAAGGTGAAATACTTGGTGTTGCAGGACTTGTTGGATCAAGAAGAACAGAACTTATAGAAACAATCTTTGGTGCAAGGCATAAAAAAGAAGGTAAAATATTCCTTCATGGTAAGGAAATTCATAATAAGTCACCTAAAATGGCCATAGATAATGGGTTCGCACTTGTTACAGAAGAACGTCGTAAGACAGGAATCTTTGGTGTAGCGGACATTCTATTTAACTCTGTTATTGCCAATATTGGTAAATATGTCAAGTACGGTTTCCTAGCTGAAAAGCAAATGACAAAAGACACTGACTGGGTAATTGATTCACTGTCTGTCAAGACGCCAGGTCAAAAAACAAAGATAGCCACACTATCAGGTGGTAACCAACAAAAAGTTATTCTTGGACGTTGGTTGTTGACTGAGCCGGAAATTCTACTGCTTGACGAACCAACTAGAGGTATTGATGTTGGTGCCAAATACGATATATACGAACTAATGATAGAAATGGCCCATAATGATAAAGGTGTTATTATGGTGTCGTCTGAAATGCCTGAACTATTAGGGGTTACTGACCGAATACTCGTTATGAGTAATGGTCGTGTTGCAGGAATTGTTGATTCAAAAACAACAACTCAAGAAGAAATTTTACGACTAACGGCTATGTACTTATAAAGGAGATGAAAAAATGGAATTAGCTAAAAAAGATTTACTAAAGAGCAAGTATTACAGTGGATGATGGATAACGCAATATATCTGGTATTGGTCGCATTATTGATTGTCATCATTATCATCTCACCTGACTTTATATCTATTCGTAACTTTAAGAACATATTGGCACAAGCATCAACAAGGGTTATTATGGCACTTGGTGTTGGTGGTATTATCGTAGCAAAAGGTACTGACCTTTCACTTGGTCGTCAAGTTGGTCTAGCTGCTGTTATCAGTGCTTCCCTACTACAAGATATTGACTATGATTACAGAATGTACCCTGACCTACCAGCCCTTAACATCTTTATTCCTATTTTGATTGTTATGTGTGTAACCGCAATATTTTCTACAATTAACGGTTTTGTTGTTGCTAAACTAAACGTTGACCCATTCATAGCAACACTTGGTATGATGGTCATCGTATATGGTGTTAACTCAACATATTATGACCGTCCTCCATATGGTGCTCAACCAATTGGTGGTCTTGATAAAGATTTCATGAGATTTGCTCAAGGATCATTAAATCTAGGTCCAATCAATATACCGTACTTGATAATCTATGCAACGATTGTGACGATTCTTGTTTGGATTCTATGGCGTAAAACACGTTTTGGTAAGAATATCTTCGCTATCGGTGGTAACAAAGAAGCAGCCATGGTATCAGGTGTAAACGTCACAAAATACACAATTCTTATCTATACAATTGCAGGTCTTTTATATGGACTTGGTGGTTCACTAGAGGCTGCCAGAATCGGTTCTGCAACTAACAATACTGGTAACATGTACGAACTTGATGCAATCTCTGCATGTATCGTTGGTGGTTTGTCATTCAATGGTGGTATTGGTTCAGTATCAGGTGTTGTAACTGGTGTACTTATATTCCAGGTTATTGCATACGGACTTTCATTTATTGGTGTAAATCCATATATGCAATTTATCATCAAAGGTCTTATTATTATTTCAGCTGTTGCGATTGACTCAAGAAAGCATAGCAAGAAGAAGTAAATAAACAATTACTTATACATGTTTTTTCATTAGAAATAAATCTATCCCCCAGAAAGTAGAAAAGCGGCATGCCGCTTTTCTACTTATTTGTGGTTTATGGTATGATATAGAAAAGCTTATTAGAAAAGGTGGTTGCAAAATGAGAGGTAACCTAAAAGTTCTATTATATTTACTAATTGTTATACTAATATCAGGCTGTTCTAGGGTTGGAACCGGCACCGACGTTGAATTTGACGATTCCACATTGAAGGTTGCCGTCATGATGTACCGCTATGATGACCAATTCATGCAGACTATGATGTCGGCTATGGAAGATGAAGTAGACCGTATCAAGGAAGAGGGCAAAGTGGATATTGTCTTTGAGTTTGTTGATGGTAAGAATCAACAGGACATTCAGTTTGACCAACTACAGCAATTCATCGAGAATGACTATGATGCCCTATGTGTGAATCTTGTTGATCGAAGTGAGGCTTCAAAGGTCATTGCTTCAGCAAAAGAGGCCAACATACCCATTGTCTTCTTTAACAGACAACCTGTTCAGGAAGATATGGCTAGGTGGAACCGCATCTATTATGTTGGGACAAAGGGTGAGCAAGCTGGTGAAATTCAAGGTCAGATTATTAGTGATTATATGGCCGAGAACCCTCAGGCGGATAAGAATGAAGATGGCATCATCCAATATGTTATGTTACAAGGACAAGTAGGTCATCAAGATGCTATCTTAAGATCACAGGGCAGTATCTCATCTACTGAATCTAGCGGTATAGTCCTTGAAGAACTTGCCAAAGATACGGCCAATTGGCAAAGAGAAGAAGCCAAAGATAAGATGGCTAATTGGCTTGAGATCTTTGGAGACGAGATTGAGCTTGTCATCTCAAACAATGATGCCATGGCCATAGGGGCTATTGATGCCATGAAAGTCTCAGGTATGGATATTATACCAACAGTTGGCGTAGATGCCATAGCAGTAGCAGTTAAGGCGGTCAAAGAGAGAGACATGATTGGGACAGTTCTAAACGATGGCACTAAACAAGGCCAAGGCATTATACAGATTGCTTATTACTTGGCGAGAGACGTAGATCCGAATGACCATATGGACGCCATTGATGTTGGTAAATACCTATGGGTGCCTTATCAAAGACTTAGCAACTGATTAAAGACTTTGTAACTGATGAGATTATTACAAATGAATATATAAGCTTAAATATTAAAGGGGCATGTCTTCTTAGTCGTTAGACTTTGGAGACCGCCCCTTATTGAATGTTCAATTATTAGTAATACGTATTAGGTACTTATACGATAAAACGTTCCATAGCAGCAATCAATTCTTCCGTAATCTCAGTTAAGCGATGTGCCATATCATTAACACTTGAAACACCATCGGACTGCTCAAGGGTAGTTGCTGAAACTTCCTCAACTGCAGCGGAGGATTCTTCTGCAACAGCGGCTATGTCACCAATCTCATCATTAATGACCTCAAATTCAGAGTAGAGATTATTGGTACTCTCTCCAAGACTTAGTGACTTCTTATAGGATAGGTTGACGGATTCGATAATCTGTTCAAAGGCTTCTCTGGTTTGCTCTAGAGCCACTTCCTGTTCGTTAACAGCATTGTTGGCACTATCAATTGATGAAATAGAGCTATCAACAGCCACATTAACATTCTGAATGATAACTGTAATCTTTTGTGTTGAGTTGACGGTCTCTTCTGCAAGCTTCCTGATTTCATCTGCAACAACGGCAAATCCTTTACCATGTTCACCTGCTCTTGCGGCTTCAATACTTGCATTAAGGGCAAGTAATGTGGTTTGTGAGGAGATGCCTTCAATAACATTGACGATACTAGCAATCTCATCGGATATTTCTGTTAGGTTAGAAATAGAATCGAAGGTCTCTTTGGCAGCTTTTTTATTTTCACCCATTTTGACTTGTTGAATGTCTAGGGTTTCTTTACCGGAATTCACCACTGTTTTGGTTTGCTCTGATATCTTACCAACTTCAATGGTTTCATCTTTCATTTCATTGATATCATGCATCACATTCTCTGATTTAATACGAATGTTCTCAGTTGAATGAGCTTGTCTTGTAACACCATTAGCAAGTTCCTCCATCGTGGTGTTTATCTGTGAAGTACCTTGAGAAATCTCATTCATAGAAGTGCTCATATCTTTGGAGTAATCGTTGGCATTCTTTGCAACGCTACTGGCTTCACAGACAATATCATGAATTCCAGCAACACTTTCGTTAAAGGAGGTGGCCAATTGTTTGATTTCATCCCTACCTTTGACTTGGACATTGGAAATGGTTAAATCCCCTTCGGCCAACTGCTTGGCAGCTTTTGAGACCAACTTAATCTGCTTGGCAAATCGGTTACCCACAACTGAAGCAACAATGATTGCAACAACTAAGAAGACAACGGAGATGATAAACATCATGTTGACGATGCCAATCTTCATTTTGGCGATTTTGGAATCAAAGTTCTCATAAGCAACCATATGTGTTGCCACTATTTCGCTGGTACCAAAAATCCAATCGAATCCTTGATGGTAAAGTGCGTAAGCTCTTGCTTGTTCTGGGTCAGTGGCATTGCTAGTTGCAAAGACATCAGCAACATCAAAGTATGAGCCACTAAGCTTGTTGGCCTCAACTTCTTCCTTAAGGTCAGCGAAAAAAGTTTCTCCGCTTGGTGAAACCAATCCAAGAACATTAGTGCCTTCAAGTGAAGGATCTTGTGGAAATACCAGTAGTGTACCATCTGTATCCATAATAAAGAAACTGTTGTTACCCGCAAATCTTACCCTTGCTATGTCTTTAATAGCATTTGCCTTGGCATCATCCATGGTGTTTACACCACTCTGTTCTGTGTAAAAATGTCCTTGTAGTATGGTTGCCCCAATCTCAACTTGATACCTTAGGGATGCATCATAATTGTTGTCCAGTGCAATCTTGTGAGTGCTTGTAGCAGAGTTCTCTAGATTGTTCAATGAGACAAGACTTGTAAGGATAATAGCGAATGAAATGATAATAGATACGGCTGCAAGAAGTAAAATAATTTTTAAACTAAACTTTTTTCATAATGGACCTCCTGACAATACATAGTGTATTTCCATTATAGCATATCCAACATAGAAATAGTAAGTATGAAGAATAAAGTATACAATATAGACAATATAATGCTAACACTATGTTTTTTTGATTTATAGACTTCCTTTATAACTATAAAAATTTTTTTAGACATTTTTCATAATTCTGTTATGAAATCTACATAGTATTATCATATTTAGGAGGTATATTATAGGTACCCCTTATTCATATCTTACTTGAAGATGTGAATATCCTTCATATTTTACTCCCTCATAAAGAGAGAAGAGAGTATCTGAATTCTTCAATTCGGATACTCTTCTTTTTTTTGCTCATTTTTAAATAGGCTTACTTATTTATTCAATTGATTTCTATAGTCACTGGCAGTCATACCAGTGATATGCTTGAATGTTCTTGAAAAGATGGCGGTATCACTATAGCCTACCTTATCGCTTATTTCTTTAACACTTAAGCTTATATCCTTAAGAAATGTTTTGGCATGTTCTATGCGTGTTTCATTTAATAAGGTATTATAACTCTTTTTAATCTTCTTATTGAGTAACTTGGACAGATGCCAATGAGAAACATAACAATGGTCAGCCACCTCATGTAAGGTGATACTTTCATTGTAGTGTTCTTTGATGTATTTGAGCGCAATGTCGACAACAATGCCATTGGATACATGTGCATCATGGGTGGTTGATTCTTCACCCTCTAAGGGTTTTAGCCTCGAAACTGCTTCACTCAGAGCTTCATCAATATCTTTCATCTTACTTGGCTTAAGCAAATACCTACAGACACCATAACGTATTGCCCTTTGAGCATAATTGAAATCACTATAACCAGATAGGACGATGACTTGCATGTCTGGATACTGGCTCTTTAAACCAGCAAGCATAGTTAAGCCATCTTCATTTGGCATACTGATATCTGTAAATATGATATTAGGCTTGTGCTTGGCAATCATTTGACGACCTTGCTCTGCGTTGGACGCTACAGCAACCACTACACATTTGTATGTGTCCCATGGAACGCTGTTACTAAGTCCTTTTGTAATTCGTGGTTCATCATCAATCAGTACAACTTTGTAAGGCATAAGCAAACCTCCTACTAACAGATTAACCTTTTACAGCACCAGCGGTCAAGCCTTTAATAAATTGGGTGCTCATAAATAGATAAAGGATGATGACCGGTAATGAGGACAGTGTCAAAACAGCAAGGACCTTTGACCAGTCGGTTTGATATTGACCAAAGAGTCTAGTTACACCAAGTAAAAGTGTTTTGGCTTTTTCGTCATTAATTAAGATTAGGGGGAACCACAAATCGTTCCAAAGTGGCACCAAGTTATAAATACCAACAGTGGACAATGCTGGCTTAATCAGTGGTGCGATGATTTGAACGAATATGCGAAGTCGGCTAGCCCCATCAACAAGGGAGGCTTCAACCAGTTCGCCTGGAATCTGTCTTATGAACTCTGTGAGTATAAACACGGAGATGGGTATACCCATGGCTACATATATTGGAATTAAGGCCCAAATTGAGTTGAGAAGGCCCAATGTTCTGACCATTTCTAACAACTTAATGGAGGCTATTTTGATTGGCAACATCATTCCAGCAATAATAAATAAGAACAAAAGTGATGACCATTTACCCTTCCACTGGGCTAAGGCATAGGCGGCTAGTGAACCTGCAAGTAGTATAAGGCCTAGTGATAAACAAACAGTTATAAGGCTGTTGGCAAAGTACCTTAAGAAATCACCGCTAGTTAGAACATCATTGAAGTTGCTGAAGTTCCATTCTTTTGGAAGGCCAAAGGGATTGGCGTAAATACTTAAGCGGTCTTTAAAAGAATTGATGACCATTGTCCATAAAGGAAATAGGACAATGATTGACCAAAAAATCAGTATGATGTGAGAGCCTATATGCATATTTCTTATACGTAATGATTTTGGATTAAATATATTCATCTTCATACCTTTCTACTACACTCTTGATTTTGTAAGCTTAAGGACGCCCAAAGAACCGATTGACAATATGAGGAAAGTGATGGTTGCAACTGTTGCACCCATACCAGGATTTGGAATACCTATTGGGTGTTGTCCCGCAATACCGATTCGATAGAAAAGAGTCCCAAGTAGGTCCGTTGAAAAGCCTGGTGCACCATTAACATTCTCCATGGCAAAAACTATGTCAAAGGCGTTGAAGTTATTGACAAAAGTCAGGATTGTAATCATACCTACAACAGGCATTAAGAGGGGTAACTTAATATATCTAAAGACTTGCCATTTGTTTGCACCCTCTATATCTGCTACTTCATAAAGGTCCTCACTGATGTTAAGCAGTCCAGCAGTAAACATCATAGTTGGAATCCCAACCCACTGCCAACAAGAGACCAAGGTGATTGAGATAAGTGCAGTATCCTCATTGCCAAGCCAAGGTTGAGCAAACCATTCAAGTCCGATTGAAGACCATAAACCTTTGGCCCAGATTGGGTTTAGAATTAATTTCCACAAATAACCTGTAATCAGTACCGCCAAGGTTGCAGGGATAAATATAAGGGTTTGATAGATTTTGTTGTAGCGAAATCCCTTTTGAGTTAATATGACGGCAAAAAGCATACCAAGGGTATTTTGGACAAGCATATTTATGGCAAAGAATACCCCTGTATTGCCAAGAGCATTCCAATAAGGTTTTGAATACTGTGCATCAGCAAAGAGTGCTTTGAAATTATCAAAGCCTACAAAGGCTTTGAGACCGCTGTTATAAGTGTATAAACTCATTCTCATAGAATCAAGTAAGGGGTAAGCCATAAATGCCACATAAACCAGTAGCGCTGGCAATAAATACCAAACCCAGTACAAGCCACCAGGATTTAGACTTTTGATTGTTTTGCGTTTGCTCATATGTATATCTCCTAAAAAGGGGGTATGCTCATACATACCCCCAATAACAGTGTTTGATTGAATAATGTTTATGGAAGCATTGCAGCTAATTCGTCAGCAGCTTCTTGTGGTTGCTTGTCACCTTTTATAACAGCGATAACTGCTTGGTTAAATGGTGAGTACATGTCCATCATGGCTGGCCATACAAAACGTGCATCTGTTTCTTTGCCAACATTCAGTGCTAAAAATTCATTGGCCTGTGCATTATCAAGTGGAATTGGCACACTGATCATAGGGAAAAAGCCAGTTGGAAGTTGTTGTGATGCGATGATAGCACCATCTATACTAGCGATCCAATCCAAGAATGCTTTGGCTTCTTCGGGGTATGCGCTTGCTTGATTCATAGTAATAGCCATATCTGGGTGGAAGCAGATGGCAGTATCATTACCCTCAGCTGCTGGTATTGCAAAGACACCCCATTCAAAATCTACATCATCATAAACCGATAAAGTCCATGAACCATCGATGAACATGGCAGCTGATTGTGTGTTGAACATGATTTGACTGTCATTGTATGTTACAGCTTCATAACCATCAGGTAGGTAATCTGTTACTTTCCCAATATCTGTTAGTGCATTTACAAATGCATCGTCATTTAATTTCTTCTCACCTGTTTCATATTTCACACGTTCAGATGATCCACCTACATAGTTTGGTAACATTCCAAGGAAGAAAGTCTCTAGTATGTCCCACTCATCTGCGACACCATTAGCAAGAGGGGTTACACCATTTGACTTAAGTGTTTCTGATACAGCAATGAATTCTTCCCAAGTATTTGGAACTTCAACGCCGTTGTCTGCAAAGATTGTTTTGTTGTAATAGACAGCATGTGATACAGCGGCAAATGGCACTGCAAAGACTTCTCCAGTCTCAGCTGTCCATGGTGCTAAGTTGGCTGCTGAGAAATTTGCCTTTAGGTCAACCACGTCTGAAACATCTGCAAAATAACCTGTTGTGAATAATTCTTGGCCAGTAGCATAAGATCTTGCATACATTAGGTCTGGTCCTGTGCCACTGTCTAATTGTAGACGTAGGGTTGCGTTATAGTCAGCTGGGTTGGTAGGTTGGAATGTTATTGTCACATTCGGAGCAACTTTTTTGTATTCAGCTAAAAGGTTGTTCATTTGCTCAACATCATCAGCTCTCCAAGAACCTAGAGTCAACTCGACCTCTTCCATAGCTTCCACTTCTTCAGATGTTTGTGTGTCATTAACTTCCACTTTTACTTCATCATTTGATTTCCCATCATCATTTGATGTCGTTTCCGATTTGGCACAACCGGCAATACTCATAGTGAACATAACAAAAAGTAACATTACAGCTAGTTTTTTCATTTTGTATCCTCCATTCGTCTGCTTGCGACGGTATCATTGTCCGCCTAATTCAAGGATAGAGAAATTTGCACATGCATTCAATAACTATAGTTGGTGTTTGTTGACAATATTAGTCATATTGACCAAATTCATCAATAATTGGTAGGATTATCTGTGAAATTGTTGTGGCATTTTTGGACCTGAAGATCTTTAACTCTGCAATTTCACCATAAATCAGCTTTAAACGGTAGTTGACATTTCTTATACCAACTTGGATCCCTTCTGAGTCATAATTGTCTGATTTGAGCAAGCTGGCAATACTTTTTTGATCTTTTTCATCGAAATCACCTTCATTTTCAATTTCAATAAACATCATGGCATCTTTCTTATAGACCCTGAGAATAATCTTAAAACTACCATCTAACTGCATTCCCTTTTCTACAGCATTTTCAACAATTGGCTGTAGAATCATTTTTGGTGTGGAGACTTCAAGTAGGGAGGTATCGATATCTTTTTCAATAATAAATCGATCCCCAATTCGAACATGTGTGATTAATAGGAAAGCATCTACAAGCTCCAATTCTTCATTCAGTGGTCCACAAGTCTCACCATTCCGGTGTATGGCTGCTGACATCATGGTGCCTAGGGCATCAATCATCATCGTGATTTGGTCATTTTTGGCGGCCCTTGCTTCCCAGCCAATAATCTCTAGAGTATTGTTCAAAAAGTGGGGGTTAATCTGTGATTGAAGGGCTTTGATTTTTTCATTATGAAGGGCAATCTGCTCTTTGTTACTGCGTTCAAAATGCAATTTGGTTTTCATAGACATTTTGTTGAAGTTATCTGTCAGGTAATTAAATTCATAACTAGAGGGCAAATCTTCAATCTGATAACCTAGATGGCCTTCTTGAATTTTCTTCGCAGCATCAACCATTGTATCAACGGGTTTGTTAAAATGCTTCATAAATATGCCTATTAGTGCCACAAATAAGAGTATGATAATAAGCACAATAGGGTAGATGATTCGGCTAAGACTGGTAAAAATATCAAATATAGGAGAACGATCGAGTAAGACTAAGTAAACCAATTCATAATGATCAATGGTTTGATTGATACGAATTCTAAGGAGACCGCCTTCTTCAATCATTGTATACACAGAGTCCTCATCGCGGTTCCTAAAGAGAGGCACGCCAATACCCGAAGTGGTTATTTCTGTGTTGTTGATGGTAACGGTGGCGTCTTTTAGCCATAGAATGGAATTAAGCCCTCTAAAAAGCTGCTTTTCATCAATCTCCATGACCATAACAGCGTAGATTTCATTGTCTTCATTGGGGACAGCTCTAATCATGTATAGAGTGTTGTCATATGAGAGAAACTTAATGTTACGACCAAGGTTTGTATCTATCTTTTTGGTTGTTGTATGAACAGTATTCTTGTAGGTATCAACATGGGCCAAAGTGTTTTTCATTTTGGCTATTACCAATAGAATAGATGGTGTCCTCATCATTGATGAAATACACCATACTTGTAACAAAGAGGTTATTACTTTTGAAGTGGAAAGATAAAATCGATGTTACACTGTCATGTAGTATAGATTTCTGCTCATTGGTTAAGCTTAGAACATGGGCTTCATATAGAGCTGTATCAAAAGCGGAATTATTCATGGAGTCGATACCAACAAGCACACCACTTTTGGTTACTTCAACGGCACTCTGAACATTTTCAAGAACCGAAGTGTTAAGGCTATCAATTGCTTTGACGTTAGTCAGATAGCTTATAAAGAATATAATGGCTGTAACAGGTATAGCCCAACCAATAACAAATATATAAACAATGGCTCGTTTTAGTGAGAATCTTTTATTGCTCATAATAACCTCCAATTATTCGTGTCTATTTTTAGTATAACAGTCATCTGCTTCATGTGACAAATCATGAGAATGTTGCGTGAAAATTTCTTTCATATTGTGCAAATTATTTTACTATTACACTTAGGACCAAATATACACAGAAAAGAAATAATGCATTCATATTTTGGACATAATTGGATGCTAGAATTATATATGTAATAACTATCCCCCCTTTTATTATATAATATGCTTAGTCCTACCCAGCGCGAAGTGTCGATTCTACCTGTGGTAGGGTATTTTTTTGCGAATATAACAGTATTTATCATGGAGGCAGCAAATGAGACTTAGAAATGTAAAGAAAGCGTTCGAACGTATCGATGGCTTTGAGAAAGTGATTAAGGACCCAATGAACCATAAGGGAAAATGGTCAGAGTTCTTTGGAAACACCAATCCTATACATATTGAAATAGGCATGGGTAAAGGTGGTTTTCTGATTGATTTGGCAAGAGCAAATCAAGACATCAACTATATTGGTTTTGAGAAATTTACTGTGGTTCTTGTAAAGGGACTTGAGAAGATAGAAAAAGAAGAAGGTATCGATAACCTTCATGTAGTGCGTTATGATGCTTCAGATATTCTTGAGATGTTTGAGGAAAACGAAGTCGACCAGATATACTTGAATTTTTCAGATCCTTGGCCAAAAGACCGTCATTATAAGAGACGACTCACTTACAGAGATTTCCTTAAGAAATACAATACGGTTCTAAAAGAAGATGGCGTGATTAAGTTCAAGACCGACAATGATGAGCTTTTTGATTATTCCATTGAAGAAATGGAAGCCTGTGGTATGAACTTGTTGAAGTTAACCAGAGACCTTCATGGCAGTGATTATGTTGTTGGTAATATTATGACAGAATATGAAACAAAATTCGCCTCAATGGGTATCACAATTAATATGGTAGAGGCAAGCTTTGAATCGTAATTAGACTTGTGATTTAAGCATAATTTCTGTCATGATGGCGTAGACAGCAAACATAGCGATGGTAAAATAGTAAAGCGGTGTCATAATCTTTTCTTTTGATGGCACTGCTTTTTTGGACTCTAAATTATCATTGTTATCATCTTCGGCGTCTGATTTATCTAACATAAAGAGGTCAGCTCTTGTTTTCAGACTACCTCTAAATACTTTACCATGACGGTTAAGTAGGGCATAAATCAAAAGACCAGCGAATGGTGTGAATACTAAAGTCATAATAATAGATACAAGCACTGATATTAATTGTTGTTCACTTGTTATGTTGGCAGATTCAGTCATCATCTGTTCCATAAGAACGCCACTGTCATCAAACAATCTCAAGGTAGCGTCCATTACATATAAGGTAACAATGCTTGTGGCATTGATGGTAAAATGTATGATGATTGAACTATAGACAGACTTAGTAATCATAACGACATAACACATGATTAAGCCCATTACAAAAGCGTATAAGAATTGATTGATGTTCATATGGACAAAGCCAAAGAATGCACCACTCATAAGGCAAACAATCAGAACACTGTGTTTTTTGTAGTTGGAAATAATAAGTGATCTTGTCAAAAATTCTTCGAGTACAGCTGGTGTAACAGCAGTTAAGAAGAGGGTAAGAAGAAAGGGATACTTAAGTGTTTCTGCAATAGCCATGGTTACCTGGTTGGTTACGAAGAACTGTGACAGAACATTGATTAAGCCTAGAAGGGGCATTACAGTAAAGCCAATCCCAATACATATCAGTATATCTAGAGCTTTGATTTTATTCATCATTAAAGTGCTTGTTGGCTTTGATTTTGTCCTGAAAAAATATAAGAGGACCATAAGACCAACCATGAAATATTGAGCGATTATGATACCTGGAATGATGCCCACCTCAAGTTGGTTCAGTTCAACAATGTAACCTAGAATCAGGCTTAACATTATAAAGTAAGTGATTGTGATAAATTGTAGTTTGTGTCCTGTGCGCGTCATTTCCATAGATGCCTCCTCTTGCTTTATTCTAACATATATTATAGACTTGAACTAGACTGCATTTTTTTCTAATCAGTCCTGGTTATTTGGAGGGAATTTATGTTTGGAAATAAGAGAATTATCTTATACATAATGGTCGTTTTAATGACAATTGGAAGCACAAGTTATGCTGCGAGTGACCTTAACGAGGAAGCGAATTACCTTAATGCTCTTGGCATACTTAGGGTACATCCCTTGGCTACGAACTTGACAAGGACCTAAATAGAGTTGAAGCAGCAGTAATGATAGTTAGATTACGGGGGGCTGAACAAGAAGCCCTGGATGCGGACTACGGACATCCATTTAGTGATGTGCCAACTTGGGCAAGCCCTTATGTTGGTTATATGTATTACCACAAATTAACAAGCGGCCAATCGGCAAAGCTTTACGGTGCATATGACAAAATTACAGAGATTCAGTACGTGACCTTTCTTCTGCGTGCCCTAGGCTATAATGATACAGAAGGTGATTTTTACTGGGCAAACAGTTTGACCAAAGCATACGAAATTGGTTTGTTGTCATCGCAGGGTGGTATTGGGTCTGATCAGTTTACAAGAGGTCATATGGTTGCCCATACATTTGATTGTCTGAATGTTAAAGTTAAGGGCAGCTCAATCAAACTAGTAGATCAACTAACTTCAACCGATGCTCTGCCTCCAACTGTTGTTACAGCAGGGATATTCCATGACTATGAAACATACCAAATACGGTCAAGGCCAAGCGCCTACAGTGTGCTCCTAAAATCCATAGAAAAAGTTGCCTTTGACCTAATGGATACCTATACATTTGATGTTAGTTCAGTCAGTGGGTTGAACCTTGATGATCTTACAAGTGATGTTAACACTGAGATGCCAAGGTTCCAATGTATTCATCAATCATTAGTGGTTATGAAATCCACCTGATTGGTCATAAGCTAACAATAAAAATCGACTACAACTTGACTATATCAGAGCACAAACAAGCAATAGATAAGGCCAAATCGGTTATTAGAGACATTATTCAAGTTGGCATGACAGACTATGAAAAAGAGTTGGCGATCCATGATTATATTGTTGATCATGTTGACTATGATGAATCAACCAACCCCCATCCACATGTTTATACAATGTATGGGGCATTAATAAATGGCAAGGCAGTGTGTCATGGCTATGCAGAGGCTTTTCGTTATATGGGCTATTTGGCTGGCTTAGACGTTGATTTGGTTGTAGGAGAAGCCCTCTATAAAGGCAAACCCATTGGCCATGCATGGAATATGATAACCCTTGATGGCAAATCCTATCATGTGGATACTACTTGGGATGATCCTGTAGGTAGTGATGATGGCATTAGATCATATGCTTATTTCAATGTGACTGATGACGTTCTAAGTAATGACCATACTTGGATTCGTAAGAATTACAATCAATGTAATGCCACTACCTATAACTACTTCATTTATGAAGAAAAGGTTGTATACGGTCTAGATGGCTTAAAAACCATCTTCAGGATGGATTTGATGAAGGATTAGAAGACATAAAAGTCAGAGTCGATGGTGTAAAAATGGATATGTCTAAACTACTTGGTGTCCTTGAAGCATGTGACCGACCATTTAATGTGACTTATAAAGTAAATCCTAGTACCAATGTTGTGACCGTAAAAAAAAGACGAATAGAGGGGACTCATGTTACTTAACTTCTGCTTAATTGTACTTTTGGCCTTGCTCTTGTCAGCAGTGCTTGAGAAATTCAAATTACCTGGACTTCTTGGAATGTTACTGGTTGGGATTGTCTTAGGACCCAGTGTCCTTAACCTAATCCACCCAACAATTATTGAAGTTTCGGACGAACTTAGAAGCTTTGCCTTAATTGTTATATTGCTTAGGGCTGGCCTTGGCATAAAAAGAGAAGCCTTAAATAAAGTGGGCAAATCAGCCTACTGATGAGCTTTATCCCTGGCATATTTGAGGGAACTGCTATCATCTTGTTGTGCCACTATGGCTTACAAATGACCTTCTATGAAGCAGGTATACTTGGTTTTGTTGTGGCAGCAGTATCACCAGCAGTGGTTGTACCTCAGATGATTCGGCTGAAAGAAATGAAGCTTGGAGAAGATAAGCAGATTCCCACACTAATTTTGGCTGGGGCATCTCTTGACGATATTTTTGCAATCACTGTATTCACAGCCTTTCTATCCCTTTACTTTGGCAATAGTTTAGCCATAGGTAAAACAATCCTTGAAGTGCCTGTTGGTATTGTCCTAGGCATTGTCTTAGGGGTTGTTATTGGCTATTTGTTAATGTTTTTATTCAAACGATTCAGAATTAGGGATACCAAGAAAATCCTTATGATTCTTATTGTGGCTGTTTTGTTTAATGCCCTTGAGGAACATTTAATCTTAAATACCTTACTTGGCATTATGACCATTGGCCTTATATTACTTGAGAAAATGCCTGAAGTATCAACAAGACTTTCAGCTAAGCTGAATAAGGTCTGGGTACTCGCTGAGATCATTCTATTTGTCCTGATTGGCGCAAGAGTAGACATCCTAGTGATATCAGATGCAGGAGCAGTGGGAATAGCTATTATTGGTCTTGGTCTTATATTTAGATCTAGTGGTGTATGGCTTGCTCTACTTGGCAGTGGTCTTAATGTAAAAGAAAAAGTATTTGCAATGATGTCTTATACGCCAAAAGCAACAGTGCAGGCAGCCATAGGAGCAGTACCTTTGAGCATGGGTGTTGCATCGGGTGAGTTTATCTTGGCTATGGCCGTCCTCTCAATTGTGGTAACTGCACCGATTGGTGCAATCGCTATTAGGCTATTAGCGCCAAAATGTCTAAAGCCATCAAGTGAGTCATAAATACTATTGGACATTTTTCAGTGGTTGGTTTAAAGTAGTAACTAAGATATGGGTGTTATGACGAAGTGGTGGAAATGCCCTTGACTATATTATAAAAACATAATATAATAATATTAATTTAAAGAACCTAAATGATACGGAGGCGACTGATATGGCAAATACATTTACAGATGCAAATTTTAATGACGAAGTAATAAATTCAGATGTTCCAGTGCTTGTTGACTTTTATGCTGACTGGTGTGGACCATGTAAAATGATAGCACCAATCGTTGAACAACTTGCAGGAGAATACGAAGGTAAAGTGAAGATTGGTAAGTTGGACGTTGATGCTAATGGTGTTACAGCTCAATCATTCAGAGTAATGAGTATTCCAACATTGTTGGTGTTCAAAGGTGGCGAAGTGGTAGATACCATTGTAGGTGCTGTACCTAAGAACCAACTTGAAGCTAAATTGAACGCTGTACTATAAGTAATAGGATTGTATATGAGGTGATGTCTTTGGACATCGCCTTTTTTATTGTTCATCTGGACCCTATTGCAGTTGACAAGTGGAACAAAGGACACCTATAATTGTGTCATAGAGATTCAGGAGGGTACAAGATGAAGACAATCGCGTATTATGTGACCGATAGTGGCTTTGGCCATTTGACAAGGTCAGTAGCAATCGTTAAACATATTCTTAAAAACAGTGACTATAACGTATTATTCGCCTGTAATAAGGCGCAAAATGATGTGGCCAAAGTTGGTTTAATCAAATACGAAAAAAGGGTTTCATTTATCAATGTGGACACTGATGCCAATTCTGCTTTTTTATGAGAATTCTTTGGAAGTTAACATTGAAGGCACTAAGGATAACATCAGACAATATCAAGATGAGCTAGAAGACTATATGGAGGCTCAATACAGTCTGTTAAAAGGTATGGAGATTAAGTTAGTCATTACAGATATCAGTATTCTTGGTATTATGGTAGGTAAGAAACTCGGTGTGAAAGTCATCGGTATATCTAATTATACTTGGTACAATAGATTTAGAAATATGGGCATAGATGAAGACCTGATTGCCATCTACAAAAAGTGGTACAACAAGCTGGACATCTTCTATCGTTTCGAATTTTCAGATGACATGGATGGTTTAGAATGTCCTATGGAGGATGTTGGACTGGTTTGTCGCCAGCCTAATGATATGAGTAGCGGCGACCTTAAGAAGATGTATTGGCCGGCTGTTTATATTTCGGTTGGGCAAGTTGAGAAAAAAACAAGAGAAGTTTAAGATAAAATTTCCAAATGGCACAATTTTTGCTACAGGGGCCATTGAAGTGGAAGGGCATGTTCATTTAGTTAAATTACCAAACCGCGTAACAAGTACCATGGATTATATAGCGGCAAGTTCTTTCGCCATCATCAAAGGTGGTTGGTCAACGGTTGCAGAGTGCTTAATCCTTGATATCCCATTTGGATCCTAGATCAAGGTGAATCTGAAGATAAAGAACTTGTAGAGAAGATCTTTGATAAAAACTATGGCTTTGTTCTCCATGAAGATGACCTTAGGAATTTTGATATGAAAGAAATGAACATCAAAGCGGCATCGGTTGTTAGACCAAAGTACCATAACGATGCCAATAACATTGCACTTAAGATGTTAGGTCATATAGAAGCATAATTAGACAATAATAAAAGGATCTACATGTCAGAAGCGACGTGTGGATCCTTTTTTTTCGTTTAAAGTAACTTTCTTATTAGAGTTTGTAGTTTATATCAGTTTCCTCAGTAAGCAGTTTCTTTTTTTGCTGCCATACGTTCTCTATATTTGCGGTCCACTGTATTATCAAAGATGTTCTTTATAACCGCAAAACATGGCACTCCGATGAACATGCCCATTAAACCAAACATACTGCCAAACAAGATGATAGAAAAGATAACCCAAAATGGTGTCAAGCCTGTTGAATCGCCTAATATTTTTGGGCCTAAAATATTACCATCAAATTGTTGTAGACCTAGGACTAGTACACCAAACCATAGGGCTTTTACAGGGGCGGCTATGAGTATGAATAACACACCAATTATGCCTCCAATAAATGGTCCAAAATAGGGAATCATATTGGTTACCCCAACCAAAACACTAATGAGTATGGCATAGGGGAATTTGAATATGAGCATTAGGATAAAGCACAACAAACCGATAATAGAGGAGTCAATTAACTTGCCAACAAAAAAGCTTGAGAAGATAACATGACTTTCTCTTAGAGTGGTAAACAAGCTGTCAATACTTTCTGTTGGGGCCAAAGCGGTAATAACTTTGCGTGTACTGCTCAAGTAGGCTTCTTTGTTGAATATTAGGTAGACAGCAATGATAAAGCCAAAAAGAATGTTTAGGAAACCAGTGGCAAGTCCAGTCGTAAAGCTAATAATGTCAGGTGCAAAAGAACCCACAAAATCTGTGAACTGGCTTAAGGTGCTGGGTAGGTACTCAGCAATATAACCATCAACAATCTTAAAATCTATGCTGTATATTTCGTTGCCAATGCTGAAACGGCTTACTCTAGCCCATTCTATTACATCTTCAACATAGGTTGGTAACTTAGTAGAAATCTCTTTAACACTGTCCACAACTTGTGGAATGACTATGGATAGTAGGATGCTCAAAGTTCCAAGGACAAATAAGTATGAAAGAATAATTGAAATGATACGCTTCATTTTTGCTGATTTTAGATAATGCTTTTTGATATGTACTTGGTCAAGAACCCTTGCTTCAAGGAAATTGACCATTGGGCTAATAAAATAGGCCACAAGCAGGGCAGTAATAAAGGGTGTCATTATGGTTATGATATTACCCAAAAATACCGTTGTGTCGTCCCAGGTGAAGGCAAACTTATAAACAATAAGACAGGCCGCAAAGACGAGGACTGTGTAAACAGCGATGGTTGTATATTTGGTATTTTGTTTTAGTTTCAATAGAATGCCTCCTGTACATGATTTAATATGACTATACTCATTTTAACAAATAAGACATCAAATAGGTGGTAGTTTGATGATTTTTAATACAATATTAATAATGTGAAATGGGCACAAAGCTTTAGGCCCTAGATAGATGTATTCATTGAGTAAAATCCCTTGTAGGTATAGAATTAAATTGAGGTGATGCACATGAATTCAGGTTTTGACATTATCGATGGTGTTGTTTATGTTGAAAAAAAACTCTACCAAGAGGCTCAACGTGTTGACAATAACATCAGCAAGCTTGTGGGGAGCGCATGTGTTAACTTGTTTAAGGCTAGACCGGCGATTACAACAGGAATTGAAAGTGTAACCATCGATTATCATTTCTCTGATGGCGTAGGCATTGATATGGATCCCATGATTTTTGTGAATGAACTTAGATCTGCTTATGATTACAGGGTTAGGGGCCACTTAGTGGTGGATACTGGTGGCAAAGAACCAATTGATATGTTGATTAATCGTTATTAACATCTATGTTACGTATAAAGGACTTTCTCAGCTACAGCTGAGAAAGTCCTTTTTGGTTTTCTAGTAGCGTTTAATTAATTAAGTCATTACTCAGTAATTCTTATATTGTTGACCACGTAACCAGAAGATTCAAAGTCTTTGACCAAAGCTTCAACATCCGTTGTAGCTAATCGAACAATGAGCTCACTATGGTCATCGACACCAATATGGTTATAGTTGGCAACATGAACGATGTTGATGTTATGTTCCTTAATAATGGCTGTGATATTAGCCAATATTCCTGTTTCATCTTTGGCTTCAAGAGATATTCTTGCTCCTGTGCCATCGATACCTGTTAATTCTAAAAAGGCATCTAGGATATCGGTTCTGGTAATAATACCGACCAAACGTTTGTCTTGTGTAATTGGCAGTGAATCAACACCACTGGTCTTCATTAAGGAAGCAGCTTCTTCAATGAGCATATCAGGATTACCTGTAGGCATATCAGCAATCATAATGTCTTGAACCTTGGTTTTACTTAAAAGGTAATTAAGTTCATACATGCTTAAGGTTGTTGCTTTGGATGGGCTAACTTCCGATAAAAGTTGCTCCGTAACCGATCCTACCAATATACCATCTTCTACAACAGGTAATTGCTTGCAACCTTTTTCAACCATGGTCTGAAAAGCCAAATCAATGGACGCGTCTTTAAATATTGTTACAACATCTGTGGTCATTTTATTCTTCACATACATAGGAGCACCTCCGACATTTTAGGTTATATCTTATTATACCATAAAATTTCCATGAATCCACACAAATGACTGAAAAACTTGCAAACAAAATGTTGCGTGCAAGTAAAAGTGTAAAAATGACTTTAGTCACTCTAGAAATTAAGAAAGTCACTTAAACGATGACTTTCAACAGTTGTGGCAAAGTGAAAATTCGTGTTAAACTATGGATAAGTGAAAGGGATAACTTATGGGTGATGGTAGGTATTATACATGGATTCAATTTACCAAGATATTGTACTATACAATTTTGTGTATGGTGCTTGTTTTTGGTATCGTTTATCTCAATACCAAAAGTCGAAAAAGACGTACCCTAAAATACCTTCTTGCTGTAAAAGGGTCCATACTCCTAATGACAGTTCTTAGGTTCTATGAAGAGTTGGTCTTTGATGTAGGGGCGGCTGAGATGTTTAGGAAGTTGCAGATGTATATAGCCCTCATTGTCTTTAGCCTTATTGTTCAGCTCTTGTATGGTTTTTCAAAAAGGAACTTTGTGGCTTTGTTAGGTCTATGGCATTTGCTTCTTGTTGGTATCTTCCTTAATTTCAATCAAGATATTCTCCTTGAGGGATATACTTATGGACATGCATCATATCATGGCGTTTACAAGGTTACTGTAGCATTATTTTCATTGATGATTTTAATTGGAACTATCAAAAACATGCGCTATAACCATCATGGTTCGAGGTATGAGCGACTCCAAAAGCGTTACATTAGTTTGTCCCTTTGTATTCCAACATTATTCTATACCTTGTTCATATATGACTTGATGCCTAAGGATGTTCAGATTTTTTATGGTGTTTTAATTGTTAGCAGCATTACCTTGTTAGCGGTCTTTGTAAAGTATACACCTGGTGAGTTGTTGCCCTTGAATTTCATCCAGCTGGTGGATGATATTAGAGAAACCGTTATTGTTTTTGATAAGGAACGACAGGTGATCTACAATAACAAAACAGACTTCGCTTCTAGACTGACGTTAGAATCAAATGATACAGCCTTTAGCTATAGACAACTTTTCAGCCAATTCCAAATAATAGCTAAAGAGGAACTGGGTCATGAAACAAGGTATACGCTTAAAGAAAATAATCGAACATTTCATATATGTTGTAAGCAAAAAACCATAGAAAAAGGCAAGCAGGTACTTGGTTACCTATTAGTTCTTGAAGATTATAGCCATTTAGAAGAGATGTTAAGTAATCTTAGACATCAGACCGAAGAGCTGAATACGATTAACGAGTCCTTAAAGGAACATGCTGCGGTTGTTGCAACAATCGAAGCAGAAAGAGAAAGACATAGACTCATGTTAGAGGTTCAGAATTATCTGGGTCATCGTTTTGCAGAAATGACCAAAGTGATAGAAAATATCATTGGTTCAACACAGACCGAGTCGACCCTAGATGTGGTCAAGGCAATTGAAGCATCAACCAAACTGGCCAAAGACAATCTGAAAGATATTAGAAAAACAGTTGTTGATTATAGAAGCAGTTATGAATAGAAGGAAAAGGTGGAAAAGATGATTAAGGTAATGTTGGCAGATGACCAAGCCCTGCTTAGGAATTCACTTAAGTTTATTTTGAAAAGAGATGAAGAAATTGATGTTGTAGATGAGGCGTCTAATGGTATCGAAGTCATTCAGGCCCTGCAAAGACAAGACATAGACGTTATATTGCTAGACATAATCATGCCAGAACAAGATGGGATTGAGACAGCTCGTATCATCAAGGAAAGGTTTCCAGAGACGAAAGTTATTATGTTAACCACTTTTGAAAATATTGAGAACATTATGGAATCCTTTCTCGCTGGAGCAGATGGTTATATAGTTAAGGATATAGCCCCAGATGAATTGACCATGGTTGTCAAATGTGTTAACAAGGGTCTATGTGTTATTCACGAAAGTGTTCAGGACCTAATGATCAAGAGTTTTAACAATGCCCTTAATCGTAATGTCAGTGTTAATATTGAGATGGGTGATGTTGAAATATCAAACACTGAGCGTGAGATTATACGTCTTGTTGCCCAAGGGAAGAATAATAAAGAGATTGCACAGATTATGAATTTTGCAGAAGGGACCATTAAGAATAAGATTACAAGACTTCTTGATAAACTTGACCTTAGAGACCGTCTTCAGATTGCCATTTTTGCTATTGAACATAGCCTGATCTAGCCAGGTATTATTAATTTATAGACTTGAGGTAATAAGGATGCCACCACTTAAGGAATTATCCATATTTTATATATCCATTCACCATATCAATGTCCTCATCATTACTTTGGCTATTAACGTTATGATCTATGTTAAAGCAAAAAAAGACAAGTTGCTCTACAGCTTTTTATTTATGCAAGGGACTATGATGTTGTGGATGATTTCGAAAATTCTTAAAACTGTTTCGCCTTTTCTAGGTCAGAGATGGTTTTTTGTTGTGTTACAGTATTTTGCTATTTGCCTGCTCGAAGTAGGTTTTTTTGAATTTTCTTTTATTTATTCAGGTGGTGAAAGGCCAAGAAAAAGATATAGATACCCTCTGTATGTCTTGGCATTCTTTCAATTTCTTGTTGTCGCAAGCAATCCTTACCATTATCTTTTTTATTCCAACTTTGATTTCTGGGGGGATGATTTTGGCATTATGTTCTATGTCCACACAGGCATTATCTATAGTGTGATTATGTTTGGCATTGTCCTGTGTGCCATTCGACTTAGGAAAACAATTAAGGACAGAATACAACTGAGAATTATTTCTTTTGCTATCTTATTCCCATTTGTCTTTAACTTACTCTACATCCTTGGTATAACACGTCGTTTTATTAAGTCCCTTGGTTTTAGAATTACTTTTGATGTGACTCCGATTGCCTTTACTTTGACCCTCTTTATATTCTTGTATGCCATATACCGTTATGATTTCTTGGATATGATGCCAATTTATAAGGAAGAGATTATTCGTAAAGTTCAAACAGCCATTATTGTAACAGATTGCGATGGTGTGGTCATAGAATGTAACAATGAAGCCAGAGACTTGCTTGGATTTGACGATATGTTAGAGAGAGAGACTTTAAAGACTTATATTGATTCCATAGTATCTCCAGAGCAAAAAAATATTCTGGTAGGGGCCATAGGCGAGGAAATGGCTCATAAATTTGAATGGCATCATGATGAAAGTGTCTATGAAATACATAAGAAACCTTACCTAGATAGTAAGGAGAGAATACAAGGTTTTATATATGCAATCTATGATGTGACATATTATGATACCCTAGGGAGGTCAATTAAAGACAAACAGGAAGCCATCATTGTTTCTAACAAGGCTCTAGAAGAACGGATTGACATGTCAAAAGAACTGTCAAGGATTGCTGCAAGGAACTATTTTGCTAGAGAGCTTCATGACATCCTTGGTCACTCAATGACCGTGGCAATTAAGCTGCTAGAAGTCAGTGGTATCTCTTATCCAGAGGATAAAACCATGGCGGTTTCACAACTTGAAGAAGCGGCTAGAGTCTCATCGAAAGGCTATAGTGACTTGCGTAAGTCTATTGTCAGTAACTTTGAGGCAGAACATGATTTTGTAGGCCTTCGCAGTGATATCAAAAAAAATCGCCAAAATACTTGAGGTTGCTGGGGTAAAATGCCAAATTGATATTAATAAGGACTATGGCTTACTTAGTGAAATGGAGGTCCAAGTTATTAAACGTTTTTGTCAGGAAGGTATTACCAATGCCCTCAAACATGGTAAGGCAAGTCAAGTTAAGATTAAACTGAACTTTCATAAGGAAGGTAATCATGTCTATTGCCTTAACAATGGTATAAAACCAAAGGACCTGGTTAAAGGCAATGGCTTAATGGGACTTGATTTTCGTATATCACAACTAGGTGGAGGGCTTGCTTATGTGGATAAAGGTGAATGGTTTGGCCTGCATATGACTTATTGACACCCCTTAAAGCTTTTGTGAACTTTCTGTGATTTGGTTGTCATAACGTAAAAAAAATAGTTTATAATAGCATCATCTGAAACTAATCAATTACCTACATAAGGAGGTAGTCATGGCTCAAATTACAAAAGACATGGTTATTGGAGATATCATTCGTGTAGACCAAGGTGTTATTCCAATTCTACTTGAATCAGGCATGCACTGTGTTGGATGTCCTTCATCTCAAGCTGAAACACTTGCAGAGGCTTGTATGGTTCACGGAATGGACGTTGAAGTTTTAACTTCAAGCATTAACGATTATTTGAAAACGGTTTAAGACCGATTAAAATATGAATAGGTTTCACAAACGTTAAAAAAGCTATCGCCGAGGCGATAGCTTTTCTTCATTTGTAATTTTATTAGAGTCTGCTTAATTTGTCTATTGCTTGTTCCTTAATGACCACTTCATAGTGTTCATCGAAATAGTTTAGTTTGGTCTTTCGACAGTGAATGGCTTCACCGTACTCTGAAAGTAAACCTCTAACCACTTTGCAATCAGATTTCACAATGGCATCTGCTTGAATACTAAGTAGATATTTGTTAGAAGTGCCTGTTTTGTATACACGACTTTCATCAAATGGGAATACCTTAATTGTCTTTACAGCTTCAGATATGTCATCAATTGTATGAAAACCATAAACAAAAAATGCGGAAATCCTGTCAGCTTCAACAACGGGTTCTTCTATCAAATCATTGTCGAGTACTTCGTCTAAGTGACTTTCTCGGGCAATGTCTTCTTCCTTTTTTCTTAAATGTCCTGGCACTTGGAAAGGATAGGCCAGTATATTTCTCATCTAATTCTTCAGGATTATCAACTTTAGTTATTATGAGCATGATGCCCTCAGATGATAGGGGAACTGCTTCAATCATCAAAGGTGCATTACCTGACTCAAAGCCGAATTCATACGAGGCTTTTGTCATCATGTCCTTGAAAAGCTCCTGGGCTTTATCAGATCCATAAGCAAGTTCGCTTACATTGATGTGTCTTGATAGTAATTCATCTTTATCCAGTACACATTTGATCTGGTTGCTATTAATTTTTTCAATTCTCATATCATCACTTCCTTTTCGAAGGCAGCAGACTTAATAAAGTTTCACCCAACGCACTACAGAAGTAACAACCACTTTTCCTACTTACATTATAGCCCATATGGCCTGTTTTTGCAAAACCCGAATATTTTTCCTAAAAATGGCAAAAATGTTCGAAAATGGTTGATTTTAAGTGACAAATCTGATACTATTTGTTAGGACTGTCATATTGTCCAAGTACCTTGTTTGTCTTCCTAATTCTATTATCGGTTAATTAGTAATCATTATCAAGAGAAATGCGGAAGATTCACTAAATGTTAACACTTTAGTCACGGTGTTGTTATAAATCAACAGGAAAGGGGTTGCTTAAATGTCTTCAAAAGTAATCATAGGCGCTCAGTGGGGCGACGAAGGTAAAGCAAAAATAATTGACATACTATCAGAAGAGGCAGAAGTAGTTGTACGTTCACAGGGGGGAAACAATGCTGGTCATACAGTTGTTGTAGATGATGAAGTCTACAAATTCCACCTTATTCCATCAGGTATCTTATATGAAGGAACCATGTGTTACGTAGCCAATGGAGTAGTCATAGACCCTGAAGGAATCTTACAAGAGATTGACGGAATCCAGGCAAAAGGTATTAAGACAGACAATCTAAGAATAAGTAAAAGAGCTCACCTTGTAATGCCATATCACAGAGTGCTTGATGGTATCAAAGAAGTTTACAGAGGTGAAGGCGACATTGGTACAACTAAAAAAGGTATTGGACCATGTTACATGGATAAGATGGAACGATCAGGTATTCGTGTTGTTGACTTATATAATGAAGAAGTCTTCAAACAAAAAAAAGTCCGTGACAATGTTGAAATCAAAAAATAAGATTATCAAATGTGTCTATGAGCAAGATGTTCAACTAGACCCAGAAGAAATTATAGAGTCCTATCTTGAGTATGCCAAGCGCCTAGCTCCATACGTAACAGATACAACTGTTGAAGTTTATGAAGCCCTCAAATCAGACAAGAAGGTCTTGTTTGAAGGAGCTCAGGGAACACTTCTTGATATTGACCTTGGTACTTATCCTTATGTAACTTCCTCTCATCCAATCACGGGTGGCGTGTGTGTTGGGTCAGGTGTTGGACCGACGGAGATTGATGAATGTATCGGTGTTATGAAAGGTTATGTAACACGTGTTGGTAAAGGACCATTCCCAACAGAGTTATTTGATGAGATAGGTAAGAAAATCTGTGATGTTGGGCATGAGTATGGTACAACCACAGGTAGAGCAAGACGTGTTGGATGGTTCGATGCAGTGATTGGTAAATTCGCTGTTAGAACAAGTGGACTTACCAGCATTGCTCTTAACAAGATTGATGTCCTATCAGATATAGAGACAATTAAGATCTGTGTTGCTTACAAAAATGGTGATGAGATTGTGAATGAATTCCCAGCAAGTCTTGAAGAATTAGCACTATGTGAGCCGGTTTATGAAGAGATGCCAGGATGGGGACCAATTGACCACATAAGAGAATATAAGGATCTTCCAGCAGAAGCTAAGGCATATGTTAAGCGTTGTGAAGAATTATGTGGCGCCAAAATCACAATGGTAGGCGTTGGCCCAAATAGAGATCAGAATATAATTGTTTCTTAATTTCTACCTTAACATCTTCAAAAAATGTGCAGGACTCCCGAAAATAATCCTTTCCTCCCTAAGTTGCTATTTAGGGAGGATTTTTGTTATAATATGTTGGTGATTGCATGGCAATCCTATGAAAGATGAGAAACGAGGCAAATGAATGTTATTTATTGTTGGGCTAGGCAATCCTGGCACAAAGTTTAATGCAACAAGACACAACATCGGATTTGAAGTTATTGAGAGATTGGCGTATGACTTTAACATAAAGATTGATCGAAAGAAACATAAGTCCTTTATAGGACAAGGTGTCATCAAAGGTGAAAAAGTCATTCTGATGAAACCTCAGACTTATATGAACTTAAGTGGAGAGGCAATAGCCAGTGCCCTTGATTTTTATAAAGAAACACCTGACAGAGTGATTGTCATCTATGATGATACAGCCCTTGACATTGGCAAGCTAAGAATCAGAGAACGTGGAAGCGCTGGTGGTCATAATGGAATCAAAAATATTATTGCACATTTTGGCACACAAGAATTTGACAGGGTACGTGTTGGCGTAGGAGAGAAACCACCTGGATGGAATCTGGCTGATTATGTCCTATCTAGATTTGATGACAAAGAGATGGATGTAATGAAAAAAGCTGTTGAAATGGCGGCAGATGCCACGGTCGTAATGATTGATCAAGGTGTACAAAAGGCAATGAATTACTATAACAGTAAATCAGTTTTGTAAGAGAGGTCTTTATAATGAAGAAACATTTTGGAACAATACTTATTATTGTTGGAATAGCAATTATTGCTGTACCTCTAATAGGTCGCTATATGGCCAACAAAAAACAAGATGAACTGATGGCGGCATTTCTTGAGCAAAACTCGGTTACCATTGAGTCAGAAGAATATGTTGGTCTTACAGAGAACCTTGAATGGGGTAGTCAAGAAGAGAATCAAGGACAAATAGAAACCATAGAGAGCGTGACGGTTGAAGGTGTAACCTATACAGAGTCAAACAACAATCTGGACGATGGTGGCAATATCAAAGCTAAGCCAGATACAGTGGCTCTGATGGAGATTGACAAAATCGATGTTAAGTTACCAGTTGCTGAAGGAACAGAATTGGATATTCTAAAGTTTGCCCTCGGTCATATGACAGAGACAGCCCCACTTGGAGCCATTGGTAACTCAGTTGTTGCTGGTCACCGAAGCCATAGCTTTGGCACTTTCTTTAACCGTCTAGATGAAGTGGAGATTGGTGATGAGATTAAGGTGAGTGTTGGTGGCAAGACATATATCTACGAAGTCTATGAAACGCTTATTGTTGAACCAGATGATTTATCAGTCCTAAGAGGGAGTAGCAATCATAGGGTATTAACATTGATTACGTGCCATCCCATGTATACTTCTACCCACCGATTAATTGTCCATGCTGTGGTCAGAGAAGATTGAATATGTCTGATATGTAATGAAATGGGGTAGTAAATAGGTCTCTAGTCCCAAATAGATAGTGCCCTGGTTACAATTTTGTAACAAAGCTTGCAAACTATTGACCTATCATGCTATAATTAGTTCACAAATAAGATACACATGCGATGTGTTCTTAATAGCTTACTGTATTTGGTGCTTTTCACCGATAATGGCAAACCATTCCGAAAGGATGGGACGCAAAGCCAAGGGCCTTACATTTCACAATGTGGCAGCCGGTTACCGAAAGGGAAGTTTTTTGTTTGTCTAAAACATAGATAAGGCAACAGAAATTTACCGAATCATTACTGGTGAATACAACATCTTAAGTAAGCTTTCAACCGATAATGGCAAACCATTCCGAAAGGGTGGGACGCAAAGCCAAGGGCCTCAGATTCTTATAGAATGTGGCAGCCGGTTCCCGAAAGGAGAGTTTCCTATGAAGAAAGTTGTATTTTTTATTTTAACTTTTTTCTTCCTTACTCTTGTTCGGAACTTCAGCATTAGCGGCCTCAAGTACGATGGACGTCGATTCAACTGAATCAAACCGAGGGATTGTTAAAGTTAAGTTCAACACAGGGTCAAGTAAGAAAATCAAATTACTAATTAAAAATGGAACAGACAAGTACTACTACAATTTATCAAATAATCAAGAATATGTGAATTTCCCATTGCAACTTGGTGATGGCAGATACACAGCAACTATTTATGAGAACACATCAGGTAACAAATACCGTCAATTACATTCAGAAAGCTTTACTGTTAAGCTTGAAGACGAGAACGATGTTTATCTTGGCAGCGTTCAGGAGATTGACTGGAACGAAGAAGATGAAGCCATAAAACTGGCTAATGAACTTGTGGCATCAGCAACAAAAGAAAAGAATGTTGCACTTCTTAAAAGTGTGGCAAACCTTGATATGTTGACGCTAGAAGAAGTGTCTGTAGAGATTGAGAATGACCTTATTCCTTTATCAGATGCAGAAGTCATCGACCTAATGTATGATTATGTCGTTGAGAATGTTAAATACGATTATGACAAGATTAAAACCCTTGATTACAAATACCTTCCAAGCATTGACAGCACTTTGGCTACTGGTACAGGCATATGTTATGACTATTCATCATTGCTTGCATCTATGTTAAGAAGCCAAGGTATCCCTACCAAATTGGTTAAGGGTTATACAAGCTGGACAAGCGTTTACCATGCGTGGAATGAAGTTTATATTGCAAGTGAAGACCGATGGGCTATAGTGGATACGACTTATGATTCCTATATGTACCTTCGTAATAGAGATTTTACTTTTGAAAAAGAGCAAGATGTCTACAAAAAATCGAAAGAATTCTAGACCTTTCTAGGGATAGATTCTGATATATTATTTTGGCCCCAAGCCTCTTAGCACACTCCCTCATGAGCTAAGGGGCGACTTTTTGCCCTTTTTTAAGCCGTTCCGTGGTATAATGTTGGCTAGAAGCGAATCGAATATTGCCTGGAGAGTCTTAGTTTAGTAAACTAAGGCCTTTTGTCTTGTTAAAAGAAGAATAAAGGAAAAGGGTTAACTATGTTTAGTTTATTAAATCCACTGGAAAAACTTGAAGCCTACCATTTGGCCAAAGATCAAATAAAAAGAAAGCAAACGCCAATAGCCATTTATGGCGCTATTGATTCTCAAAAATGTCATATAATCAGCGGCCTATCGGACCATAAGCAAAAAGTAATCGTTACTTACAATGATGTGAGGGCCAGAGAAATCTATGATGATATGAAGTTCTTTGAAAAGGATGTTTTTTTTGTACCCTTCCAAAGACGTTATATTCTATAGTGCTGACGTTCATAGTAATGACATTGCCAGAAGTCGTATGGAAGTTTTTAAGCAGTTCTTAGAAGAAAAAAAAGGAACAGTCATCCTATCCATTGATGGCTTAGTGGATAAGCTCTTAAGCCCTGCTCTTATTAAAGAAAGCGTTATTGAAGTGATGACAGGTGAGGTTCTTGAAACTAAGAATCTTGGTCAGAAGCTTGTTTATATGGGTTATAAGAGGGTTGACCAAGCAGAGAGTAGAGGTCAATTCACAATTAGAGGTGGTATCATTGATATCTATCCTTTGACTGAAAAAGAAATGGTACGAATTGAGTTGTGGGGGGACGAAGTAGATTCTATTCGTAACGTCAATAGTGAGACCCAAAGATCAACCAATGAGATTGAAAGTGTCTCTATCTATCCGGCCAGAGAAATTGTAGTGACAGATGATTCTATTGCCGGTGCCATCAAATCCATCAAAAAAGATTATGATAAAACAGCTAAGTTTTTTGATAAAGGCGAAGGGGAGTATCGCAGCCGTTTGGAAAGTCACTATGAAGATTTGATCTATAAAGTAAAAGGTGAGGGCAACTTCAATGGTATTGAAGGCAATGTTCATTACTATTATAAAGATTTAGTGACCCTCTTTGACTACTTCGATAAGCCAATCCTTTACCTAGATGAGCCCCTTAGAATCAAAGACCGTCTAAAATCACTTCATAAAGAGTTTGGCGAAAGTATGCGTAGTAGATACGAAAAAGGCTATTTATTAAAAAGCCAAGTGGATGTCCTCCATAAGGATTCAGAGTTGATTCATCAAATGGAAAAGTTTCCAGTGGTAAATCTTAGTACGCTGAGCCATAAGGATGGGTTGATTCATCCTAAGCACAAAGTTGAGATGCAGGTCAGGTCCGTGAGTCCCTACCACAATAGCTTTGATTTGCTCATAAAAGACATTCAGTCCTGGGTCAATAGAAATTATAAGGTGATGTTGCTGAGCGCCTCTAAAACCCGTGCAAACCGTATGATAGAGATGTTAAGGGATAGAGACATCAAAGCCTACCCCTTATTTGATATGAATAAGGAAATGACCGATGGTATGGTGGCAGTTTCTTATGGATCATTACACAAAGGATTCGAGTACCCACAAATCCAAATGGTTGTCTTAACGGAAACGGAACTTGTAGGAAAGCAAAAGAAAAAACGTAGGAAAAAGTTTAAGGACGGTAAGAAACTGTCTGGCTTTAACGAGCTGAAGCCAGGGGACTATGTTGTACATGAAAACCACGGTGTTGGTGTTTTTAAAGGGATAGAGAAGATCGAGATTGATGGCATTGGTAAGGATTTTATCAAAATATCCTATAAAGATGATGGCAACTTATATGTTGCAACAACCCAACTTGATGTTATCCAAAAATACATTAGCGCAGAAGGTAAGAAGCCTAGAATCAATAAACTTGGGACCAGTGAATGGAAGAAGACAAAAGCAAGAGTCAAAGGGGCAGTTGAAGAGATTGCCAAGGATTTGACTGTTTTGTATGCCAAGCGTGAGTCGAAAATAGGCCATATCTATGGGGCAGATACCATGTGGCAAAAGGAATTTGAGGAAATGTTCCCTTATGATGAGACAGACGACCAATTAACAGCCATCGATGATACCAAAAAAGATATGGAAAGTAAGAAAATTATGGACCGTCTTATCTGTGGTGATGTCGGTTATGGTAAAACTGAAGTTGCAATTAGAGCTGCGTTTAAGGCTGTACAAGATGGGAAGCAAGTGGCATATCTTGTGCCTACAACCATATTAGCTCAACAACAGTACAATAACTTCGTCCAAAGGATGAAAGATTTTCCTGTTAGTGTAGAGATGCTATCAAGGTTTAGGACAGCTAAGGAACAAAAAAAGATTATCGAAGATATGCGTAAAGGCTTAGTGGATATAGTAATTGGTACACATAGGTTGGTATCAAAAGACATTACCTTCAATGACTTGGGTCTACTCATTGTGGATGAGGAACAACGCTTTGGTGTAAAACATAAAGAAACCATTAAGACAATGAAAGACACGGTAGATGTTATAACCTTGACAGCGACACCCATACCTAGGACCCTTCATATGTCCTTAATTGGTATAAGGGATATGAGCGTTCTTGAGGATCCGCCGGAAGAGAGGCACCCAATTCAGACCTATGTCCTTGAATATAATGATGAATTGGTAAAAGATGCCATTTATAGAGAACTTGCTAGGAATGGCCAGGTCTACTATGTTCATAACAGAGTGAAAGACATTGATGAAGTTGCGGCCAAAATAGCCAAAGCTGTCCCAGAAGCCAATGTCTCTTTTGCACATGGTCAAATGAGTGAGCGTGAACTTGAAAACATTATGTTTGATTTTATTGGGGGCAATATTGATGTCCTTGTAGCAACAACCATTATTGAGACTGGTCTTGATATATCCAATGTTAATACAATGATTGTCAACAATGCAGATCATATGGGCTTGTCACAACTTTATCAACTTAGAGGGCGTGTAGGACGTTCAAATAGAGTGGCATACGCTTACCTTATGTATAAGAGAGACAAAGTATTGCGTGAAATTGCAGAAAAAAGATTGGAAGCAATTAGAGAGTTCACAGAGTTTGGTGCGGGCTTCAAAATTGCCATGAGGGACCTTGAAATTAGAGGCGCTGGCAACCTTCTTGGTGCCAAACAGCATGGCCATATGGATGCGGTTGGTTATGATCTGTATTGTAAGATGTTGGAGAAAGAAGTCAATGCACTTAAAGATGACACGACAGTTACGGAAGACTTTGAAACTTTAGTGGACATAAATATTGATGCTTACATACCAGGCACATATATTGATGATGAAATCAGAAAAAATTGAAGCTTATAAGAAAATAGCAGCCATCGAAAAAAGAAGAAGATTACATAGATATTCAAGATGAGCTCATAGACCGCTTTGGAGATATACCAAAACCGGTGCTTAACTTATTGGAAGTAGCCATGGTCAAATTAATGGCCCACCAGATAGGTATTACCAATATAAGTGAAAAATCAGGACAATTGATTCTAGAAGTGAAAAAAGACGCGGCTATTAACCCAGTCTTGATACCAGACCTCATTAAAACCTATAAAGGGAAGCTTAAGTTTACCTTGGTTGAGCGACCTCATTTTACTTATAGACTTGATCAGACCAAACGAAAAGAAATATTCAGACATATTAAGAGTGTGTTACAAGACATAAATGGTTTGAAGGATTAGTGGCTTGGGACTATAATTATAGTATGAGGGACGAATGGAGCTGTCTATATGGCAAAGTCTCGTAAATTGTGGCTCGTATTGTGGCTAGCATTGTGCCTAATAATTTTGGGAGCCTGTTCCAAAAAAGGAAGAGGGCTACCTTGAGATTGACGATGATGTGATTTTGGAGAATGAAATCATGTTGTACTTACTGCAAACCTACAACGAATTTGAAGAGTTAGGTGGCAGTGAAGTCTGGGAAATCAATGATTTTAGTGGTGGCAAATCGGCCAGCGATGTAGCTAAACAAGGAGCACTTGATAATCTAATAATGACAAAAGTACTTGTGAAAAAGGCAGCAGAAATGAACCTTGAGCTTAATGAGAATCAATCATCTGAGTTAGAGCTTCAAGCTAACGAGTACTTTGATAACTTAGCAACTTCTTTTGTGGAAAAGTATGATATCACATTAGAGGTTGTTCGTCGTGTGTTGCTAGAGAACAATCTTGCCATGCTAGTTGAGGAAAATACAAAAAGCAATTATGAAGTAACAAGGGATGAACTTGGTGCTAAATTACTTGAAAACGAAGAATATAACTGGGTCAAAGATAAGATTGCTGGTGGTACTGAGGCGGTTCTAACTTCCTACACCATTGAACATATTGTCACCTATACACATACCAAGAATCAAGAAGGTGAATGGGTACCAAAAGGTAACGGCGAAGGTGAAGTGGCTAAAGTAACCATTGAAGAAGCTTTGGATGTCATTGAAGAAGGCATGCTTTTTTCAGAGGCAGCCGCCTTATATTCTCAAGATGAAGATTTGTCTGAATCAAATAGTCAGTCCAATGTTTCAGTACTTCAACTAGCTGAAGTTTTTGTGGAGCCTCTTAGTCAACTGGCTATAGAGGATATAAGCTCTGTAATCAAAAGTGACTATGGTTACCATTTATTTAAGCTGATTGCAATCACTTTACCTACTGCAGATGAGATTAGTGAGTTTGAAAGTAGTTTTAAGGATTGGGAAGAGGGCTTGCTCCTTGAAGCTGAAAAAACTATCGTTAATGACGGTTTTGACCAGCTGTATATGCAATGGGAAAAGGAAGCAATTATAGTTATTAAAGACCAATGGGTAGGCGTGGAAATATTAGAGATAGGCCAATATAAGTAAGGCTAGAAACGAGGTTTTTATGGTTAGAATTGAGAAAAAAGGTCCTCACTATACCTTTGAGGATCTTTTGCATGTGATGACACTATTACGATTAAAGGATGGCTGTCCTTGGGACTTGGAACAAGACCATGAAAGTATCAAAAATGCGGCTGTTGAAGAAGCTTACGAGATGATTGAAGCCATAAATAACAATGATATGCCTAATCTTAGAGAAGAACTTGGAGATATGTTGCTTCAAGTGGTTTTTCATAGTCAGATTGGTAAAGACAATGGTACTTTTACCATTGATGATGTGACAGATGGCATTGTAGAAAAGATGATAAGGAGCATCCTCATATCTTTGAACATGATAAGACTTTGACGTCAGATGAAGTGCTTGATACATGGGATGCCATCAAAATTAAAGAGAAAGACTTGTCCACGGTGACAGATGATTTAAGACAAGTGCCAAAAGTTTTACCAGCCCTAATCAAAAGTCGAAAAATTCAAAAAAAAAGTTTCAAAAGTTGGCTTTGATTTTCCTACCTGGCAAGAGGCGTTTTTGAAGGTTGAAGAGGAAATAGTTGAACTTAAGGAAGCCATAGAAAGTGATAATCCCTCTCATATAGAGGAGGAATTTGGCGATTTACTCTTCGCAATTGTTAATATTTCAAGGTTTTTGGACCTAAATCCCGAAAATGCCTTGACAAATGCTGTTGAAAAGTTTATAAATAGATTTGAGGGCGTTGAAAGCCTTGCTATGACTAGGCAAAAGGACATTCGAAAGATGACCCTTGAAGAAATGGACGCTCTTTGGGATGAAGTAAAAACTGTAATAAATGAGTAATAATCGTTTGCGCGATTGTTATAGAGCAAAGGCAACTTTGCAAAGAGAAACACTTATTGTTCAAAAATAATCATTAAAAAACTATGCAGAGGAGGAGTTATTTTATGAACAAATCTGAATTAGTAGCAGCTATGGCTGAGAAAACTGAGTTAAGCAAGAAAGATGCTGAGAAAGCATTAAAAGCATTGGTGGATGTAGTAACTGAAGAGTTAGCAAAAGGTGAGAAAATCCAATTAGTTGGATTCGGTACTTTTGATATCGCTGAAAGAGCTGCAAGAGAAGGTAGAAACCCTCAAACTGGTGCAGCAATGAAGATTCCAGCTTCAAAAGCTCCAAGATTTAAAGCTGGTAAAGCTTTAAAAGACGCTGTAAATGGTAAATAATTAAATTTATTTAAAATTACAAGGAATCTACCTATTTTCATAGGTAGATTTTTTGTGCTTTCTTCGCTATAATATAGCTAATAAGGTCAGAAGAAGAAAGAAGACTAATAATGAGATTAGATAAATACCTAAAAGTATCGAGAATTATCAAACGACGGACTGTAGCCAATGAAGCATGTGACGCAGGACGTGTGAAAATTAATGACAAAGTGGCCAAAGCATCTACCAAAGTAAAAGAAGGGGATGTTCTGGAGATTACTTTTGGTAACAAAGTGGTCAAAGCCCGCGTATTAACCATAAAAGATACCAGTCGTAAAGAGGAAGCAAAAGAGATGTATGAATATCTGTAGAGGGTGGTAGTATGAGACGTCGAAAGCAAAGCAACAAAAAGGCAATGCTATTTATAATGTTCGTAATGATTATGCTTGTAGGTGTAGGATTCGTACAGATTTCGACGTCCTATCTTGAGAATCAGGAACGACAAAGAGAAGTGGAAGCATTAACCCTTGAGATAGAAAAGGAAAAATTGGTTCAACTTGAACTTCTTAGAACAAAAGAAGAGATGAAAACCAGATCGTTCATTGAAGAGATGGCACGCATCAAGTTTGGTCTCATATATCCAAATGAAACAATCATAGATACATCAGAAGCACAATGACAAACAATGGGGCCTTGGCCCCTTCTTTATTTGTTGAAAATTATGTCCAAAGGGCAAAGGTGGATTGGTAGGTGGTATTATGAAGGATTTTCTAGAAAAGTTAGAAAGCAATAATCTTCTTAAAGAGGTTACAAGAATAACGGTAGCCCTTTCTGGTGGCGCCGATTCAATGGCTCTACTTCATATACTACAACCTATAGCCTTAAAAAGATCTATATCATTTGGTGCTGTACACATTCATCATGGTTTAAGGGATGCTTCTGACAATGAAGCTGAAATGGTTAAGAAGTGGTGTGAGAATTTAGGGATTGACTTGACGATTCACCGAGTGGATGTTGAAAGTCAAATGGCAAAGGGCATGTCCTTAGAGGAAGCAGCAAGGGAATGTCGTTATAAGGTGTTTCAGACTTATTGCACCTCTAGTGGTGAAGTTATTGCCTTGGGACATCACAGAGATGATCAAGTCGAAACCGTGTTATTAAATCTTTTTAGAGGATCAGGCCTTAAAGGCCTTGGTGGCATACAGCCAAAGAGGGACTGCTATATTCGGCCCCTCCTTGATTATAGTAAACAAGATATTCTGGAGTATTGTCATCATAATGACATAGATTATGTATTTGACGAAAGTAATAATTCCAAGGTGCACAGGAGAAATGCCTTGCGTCTGGATCTTATTCCAGAAATAGAAAAGGTTATGGGGCGAGGCATCAATGAAGGGATTAGTAAGATGAGCGGCTTGCTTAGAGAAGAAGAAGCTACTTAGGATTACTGACAAGAGATGCTTACGACAAGTGTTGCCAATCAGAAGTATTAACTGAGTATAAGCAGTGTGTTGCCTTTATCATTTCAGAATTAGAAAGCTTACCTCTTGTTATTAAAAGACGTGTGGTGAGAAGAGCCATTGAGAGGGCTGGTGGTAGTTTAAAGAATATTGGCTATGACCACTCAGAAGGAATTTTGAGTTTGATATGTTCTGGTACAGGCAAAGCCATCGACTTACCTAATGGCTTACAAGCCACCCTGGAATATGATATGCTCAAAATTCACAACAGTGCTTATCATGACGATGCAAGTCTGCCTCAAGTTTCTTATGAAATTGAAGGTCTAGGTCTTGGTGAATCCTTATGTAAAGATGGTCTGAAAGTAAGGAAAATAGCGCCAAAAGACAAGTTTTTATTTCCCAAAAAGTTATATACGAAATGGTTTGACTATGATAAAATAAGAGGTAATTTAGTGACCAGGTCTAGACAAAACGGCGATTATATCAGAGTTGGAAAAGCTTTGTCAAAGAAGAAAATCAAGGATTTTTTTATTGACAATAAGATACCGAGAACAAGGCGTGAGCAAATTCCTATGTTAGTTGATGAATCAATGGTTATATGGATAATAGGTCATCGTATCAACGACTACTACAAAGTGTCAGATGAGACCCAGGTGGTGTTGGAGGTTCAATATACTAAGGAGGATTAATCATTGAACGGTGAAATACAGGTACTTATTTCAGAGGAAGAGCTAACAAAAAAGAACAAAGGAGCTGGGGAAGCAAATATCCCAAGCTTATGCAGATAGAGAAGTCCATATGATCTGTGTCTTAAAAGGTGGCGTAATGTTTATGTCTGATTTATCTAAAGAGATAACAGTTCCACTTACAATGGATTTCATGGCGGTGTCAAGTTATGGCAATGAAACATCTTCAAGCGGCATCGTCAAGATTGTTAAAGACCTTGACGAAAGTATAGAAGGTAAAGACGTCATTATTGTAGAAGACATCATTGATTCAGGTCGTACACTCTCTTATTTGGTGCAGATTCTTAATGATCGTAAACCAAACAGCATAGAGATTGTGACCCTACTTGACAAACCTGATAGAAGAGTTGTGGATGTGGATGTCAAGTACGTTGGATTTGAGATTCCTGACCTATTCGTACTGGGTTATGGTCTTGATTATGGTCAACGTTATAGAAACCTACCATACATCGGAAAAATGGTTGGTTTAGAATAGGTAAGATTCGTTGCAAGTGGCGGCGAAGTGTGTTAACATTTTAGGAAGTTGAGACCCTAGAAAGGAGGACAGCATTATGAAGAATTTTAGAAGTTATAGTTTTTATTTATTGCTAATTCTAGTTCTTATGTTTGCCTTATTCTTTACAACACAAAATACACCAGAAAATGCTAAAGATTATGGCTACAATGAGTTCCTCGCTGAAATTGATACGGTTCAAAGGGTGGAAATTAAGCAAAATACAGAGATTCCTACAGGGGAAGTATCTGTTATCACAGGTGATGCGACGACAAGAACTTTTTTCTTGCCAGACGTCAACCTAATCTATGAAGATCTAAAAGGTATTGAGGGAATTACAGTTATTAGCTATGATGTACCACGGGCTAACTGGTTTATGAACTTACTACCTTCAATTGTTATTCTAGTGGCAGTGGTATTTTTGCTTATATTCATTATGAACCAAGCCCAAGGAGGAGGCGGCGGAAGTCGTGTCATGTCTTTTGGTAAAAGTAAGGCGAAGATGGTTGTTGATGAAGATAAGAATATTAATTTTGAAAAAGTAGCTGGACTTGAAGAAGAGAAAGAGGAACTCCAAGAGGTGGTTGAATTCCTCAAGAGTCCAAGAAAATTTGTTGAAGTTGGGGCGAGAATCCCTAAAGGTGTACTACTTGTTGGACCACCAGGAACAGGAAAGACATTACTTGCAAAAGCTGTGGCTGGAGAAGCGGGTGTACCGTTTTTTAGTATCTCTGGTTCAGATTTTGTTGAAATGTTCGTTGGTGTAGGTGCATCAAGAGTAAGAGACCTTTTTGAAAATGCAAAGAAAAAATTCACCATGTATTGTCTTTATTGATGAGATAGATGCGGTAGGTCGTAAAAGAGGTGCCGGTCTTGGTGGTGGACATGATGAAAGAGAACAAACACTGAACCAACTATTGGTTGAAATGGATGGTTTTGGTATCAATGAAGGTGTTATTGTTATTGCTGCAACCAATAGATCTGATATTCTCGACCCAGCACTTATGAGACCTGGACGTTTTGACAGAAAAGTTCGTGTTGGAATGCCAGATATCAAAGGTAGAGAAGAGATTCTTAAAGTTCACGCTAAAGGTAAGCCTTTATCAGATGATGTGAATCTTAAGGAGACAGCGGCGACCACTTATGGCTTTACAGGTGCTGATCTTGAAAACCTACTGAACGAAGGTGCAATACTGGCAGCAAGAGGTGGTAAGAAAGTGATAACTCAATCAGATATTAGACGTGCCTTTATAAAAGTTGGTATCGGAGCTGAAAAGAAGAGTCGAGTAGTAAGCGATAAGGAACGTAAGCTTACAGCTTATCATGAGGCAGGACATGCTGTAATTCATGAGGTACTTGATGAGCTTGATGAAGTCCATAGTATCTCTATTATCCCAACTGGTGGTGCTGGAGGATACACAATGGCACTTCCTAGCGAAGACAGAACATTCATGTCTAAGAAGAAGATGGAAGAAGAAATTGTCGCATTCCTTGGTGGAAGAGCCGCAGAAGAAATATTTATAGGTGATATTACCAATGGTGCATATAACGATATGCAACGCGTCAGTTCATATGCACGTAATATGGTTACCAAATTCGGTATGTCCGATGTGATTGGTCCTGTCCAATTTGGATCAGACGATGATGAAGTCTTCATCGGAAGAGACTGGGGTCATACACGTAACTATGGTGAGAATATTGCAGGTCTAATAGACAGCGAAATTAAACGTATTGTTGACACAGGTTACTCAGAGGCGAAAGCAATTCTTGAAGAGAATGTGGACATTATGCATAAGACGGCTGAACTATTGATTGAAAAAGAAAAAATTACTGGTGCACAGTTTAGGTCACTTTTTGAGGCGAAGAAGAATGGTACCCTTGACGATGTAGTCTTAGAAGATGTTTCAGTAGAAGAGTTATTGTTTGGAGGTTCACCATCAGATGTGGTTATTGCACCTGATGAACCAACACCAAAAGAAGATAAAGAAGAATAAGCTAAAAGATAATAATGTGGTAAGACATAGAGAAAGACAGTTCACAAATGTGAGCTGTCTTTTTAATTAATGTCAAGAAATAGTTCAACCAAACTAGGGTCGAATTGTGTTCCACTACAGAGCTTAATCTCTTTAATAGCCACTTCATGGCTAAGAGCTTTACGATAGGGGCGATTGTTAGTCATGGCATCATATGTATCGACGATGCTGAGAATGCGACATTCAAGTGGAATGGCCTCTTTGGACAGGCCTATAGGATATCCAGTGCCGTCCCACTTCTCATGATGTTTAAGTATAAGGTGGGCGATATCTTTTAATTCACTGGACTCATTGGCAATTCTTTCGCCTATGGCGCAATGGGTTTTCATAATAGCATACTCATTGTCATCAAGCTTGGCAGGTTTATTAAGTATTGTATCTGAGATACCAACTTTACCAATATCATGGAATTTAGTTAGAAGGAGGATGCGATCAATAACTGATTGACCAAGTCCAAGGCGTCTACCCATCTCTGATCCAAGTGAACCCATCCTGTCAGCATGGCCCTCTGTGATATAATCTCTAACTTCAAGGGCTTTCATAAGTGTTTTAACGGTGTTGTGTCTTGTGCTGGCTGTTTTGAGTAATTTGTTTTGATACATATTATTGTCAGATTCCTGATACATATAGTCTGTATTCACAATTCCATGACCATGATGAGAATAGCCATAAGACATAGTTATTTTTAGGGTGTCTGCACTTTCATTATGTTTATTAACGGATTCATTAAATGCTGCCAATGTTTTCTCGATGATTTGAGTGCCAAAGTGTTTAATAATCACACCAAACTCATCGCCACCAATTCTAGCAGTGAATCCTATAGGACCAAAGTGAGAACGAATGATATCAGCCATTGATTTAATCAGTTTATCTCCTGCTAGGTGTCCAAGGGTATCATTAATAATCTTAAGACCGTCAATATCAAGTAAAATAATGCTCAAATCGTCTATGGCTTGTTTGTTGTACTTAACAAGCTCATTTTCAAACGAGAGCCGATTACGAAGACCGGTTAGACCATCTGTTTCAGCAGCCTTTCTCAGTTGCTCTTCTAGTACAACCCGGTCTGTCATATCTCGAATCATTATAAGAATCTCGTTGATTTCAGATAGGTGTAACCTGGCCTCAAAGTGGTGAGTTATTGACTGTTCAACAATGGAAAAGAGACAAGTGGATAATTCCCTTGTGTCAATAACGTTGTCAATCTCAACACGTAACAAGTTCATGATAGAATTATGACGAAGTATTTTCATCATTAGAGGCCTTGTAGAGGCGTCAACAGCCGAAAAAGGCGCAATATGCCCTTTTAGGTCACTAACCAACAAAATATCCGGAATAGTTGTTATAAGGGCTCTATTCCGGATATTGGTACGCTCAAGGTCAAGGAGTTTCTCTTGTAGCTCAGGATAATAATTCTTTCTAAATGAAGCTTCACCAAGTCCTATGATTGACTCCCTGGAAAACTTGTTGGTATCTTTTGAAGGCTTCTTATCCAATTGTTTGTGGTTATTTTTGTTGTAAGATGGTTTCATATATGTCCCTTATCTCTGGTGCCGTAAGATTTTTGGGGTTGGTGACCATACAAGGGTCACTTAAGGCTGCATTTACAAGTTCATCTAATAAATCAGAGGAAATTGATTTGAGATATATCAGTGGCTTGATGCCAAGATCCTCTCTCATTTGATTAATGACACTGGTTAGAATCTCTTTTGAATTCTCTATGGTCATGTCGTGTGTTTCAACGCCAAGGGCTTGAAGTATGGTCCTATAACGTTCGCCAGCAGCACTATAATTGCTTGCAATGACGTGCTGCAGCAAAATACTGTTACATTCACCATGTGGTAAATCTAGGAGACCACCTAGTGAGTGGGCCATTGCATGGACTGCACCAAGACTAGCGTTTGAAAAAGCTAAGCCTGCTTCCAGAGAAGCTAACATCATTTGATACATGGTGTCGATAGTACGGTCATCTCTTACAGCATCACGTATATGTTTACTAACAGTACGAATTGCCTCAAGGGCATGTAAATCTGTTAAGGGTGATTGAGCGTTGGAGACATAAGCTTCAATGGCGTGTGTTAAAGCGTCCATACCAGTACAAGCAGTCAGATATTTATCCATAGTCAATAAAGGCACAGGATCAATAAGGGCTAAATCAGGAACCACCTTTTTGCTAATGATGGCCTTCTTAATATTAGTGGTAGTGTCATTGATAATGGCAAATTGAGAAACATCCGCTGATGTCCCAGATGTACTAGGGATACAGATCAATGGTGGCCCTGGTAGATTTATTTCATCAACACCTTCATAATCAAGTATATGCCCACCATTGGTAGATACAATACTAATACATTTGGCGGCATCCATAGGGCTACCACCCCCAATAGCTAATACAATATCGCAACCCTCTGATAAGAACATCTCGGCCCCTAACATAGCTTCAAAATCCTTTGGATTTGCAGTGACATTATCAAAAATAACGTAATCAATGTCAAATTGGTCTAGTGACTCGGTAATTTCTCTAAACCACTGTGATTGTACCACGCCTGGGTCAGTAACAATCATTGGTTTACTAGCTCCAAAATGCGCTAAATAACGGCTAACAAGGAGCCTTGCATCAATACCTGTTATTATTTCTGGTGCTACAAATTTACGCAGTTCAATTGAGTTCTTTGACATCCTTTCACCTCACTCGTCTGGTTGTCCCATTCATACACAATTATATCAATTATTAGTGGATACCTTATGAACATGTTGTGTCGTTATTATGTACAGAAAAAAAACATGCCATGAATATAGTGTAAATTATAGTGCTTTTGAACTACAAAATCATAAAAATATGTTGACAAACACAGGTTAGTTTGATATATTGTTTGTTTGCATTGACGTAAGGGCTTACTTATGTTATACTGTGTTACAGTTGGGGTTTGGATATATATAAACCAGCGTTTGTAAAAGATGAGGTGTTAAGATGATCGCAAGAGAAGACATTTTTGCAGTACGTCAACAGGTAAAAGCCCATGTTGGTAGCAAGGTAAGAATACGTGCCAACAAAGGTCGTAAGAGAGTGGTAGTTAAGGAAGGTGTTCTAGAAAATACATATCCGAGTATTTTCGTAGTGAAAGTTCAAAACGAACAGCAGAATTCATTCCGAAATGTTTCATACAGTTACACGGACTTGCTAACGCATAACGTGGAATTATCCATCTGTAGAGACTAGATTTAGTATAAGCACAAACACTGAGGTCATACCTCGGTGTTTTTTGTTGGAAAAAATGAATGTTTTGACCATACATATAGAGGTGAAAAAAGTTTGCCAATGTAGCTTTGACACCGTAACCAAGTTTGTATATAATATAAAGTATACAAAATACATAATACACAAAAATCATAGGGGTATCATGAATGAGATAAAAAAGATTGCAAGAGCTAAAATTAATTTAGGCCTTGATGTACTATCAAAAAGAGAAGATGGCTATCATGAAGTTAAGATGATTATGCAGACCATCAACCTTCATGACAAATTAAGACTCAAAAAAATTAGAGCGGATAAAGTCATTTTAGAAACAAACTTACCTTTCTTACCAACAGATGACCGTAATCTTGTTGTTAAGATTATTAAACATATGATTGATACCTATAAGATTGAGTCAGGTGTATTTGTTGATTTATACAAAGTAATTCCAGTAGGCGCAGGATTGGCCGGAGGAAGTACAGATGCAGCGTCTACCATTACAGGTATGAATGACTTGTTTGAACTTGGCTTATCCCTTGAGGAAATGCTGGAAATCGGTGGTCAATTTGGGGCAGATATACCTTATTGTCTTATTGGTGGTACAGCACTGGCAGAAGGTATAGGTGAGAAGTTAACAAGCTTATCCCCTGTTCCTAAGCTCCATATGCTTGTTGCTAAACCAAAGGTTTCTGTTTCCACAGCCTATGTCTATGAGAACTTAGGTTTAGAGAACGGCATTGATCATCCAGACATTGATGGTATGGTGTCTGCTATAAACAATAAGGATGTCCAAGGTATTGTGAGCCGTCTTGGCAATGTACTTGAAGATGTGACCATTAGAGGTTATAAAGAAGTTGAGATGACCAAAGAAGCGATTCTTAACACAGGAGCTATGGGTGCTTTGATGACTGGCAGTGGTTCAGCTGTGTTTGGAATCTATGAGACAGAGGATTTGGTCAAACAAGCAGGAAAAGTCTTAAAGAAAAATGACCACATTAGGTATGTCTATGAAACATCAACTTATAATTAGATGCATTAGAGAATATAGAAATGAAAATGAATGAAAGCGGGGTTCATGGAAATGGATACGAATTTGAAGGTAACGGTAAATGAGTATTTACCACTAAGAGACATTGTTTTTAATACACTGAGAAAAGCAATACTAAAAGGGGAGTTGGCACCAGGAGAACGGTTGATGGAAAAACAATTGGCCGAAAAAAAATGGGCGTTAGCCGTACACCTATCAGAGAAGCCATAAGGAAATTGGAACTAGAAGGCCTCGTGGTAATGGTACCGAGAAAAGGTGCTGAAGTTGCTATGATAACAGAGCAAGACATCAAGGATGTTCTGGAAGTTAGAGCTGCACTAGAAGAACTGGCAGTAAACCTTGCTTGCCAAAAGATTTCAGATGAAGACGTAGAAAAGTTGCTGAAAGTTAAGAAAGAGTTTACGGAAGCAGCATCTAAGCTTGATGTGGAAGTTGTCATCCAAAAAGATGTTGAGTTCCACGATGTTATCTATAATTCGACTAAAAACGAGAAACTTATTCAGATTATCAACAACTTAAGAGAGCAGATTTACCGTTTCAGAGTTGAATACATTCGCCAGATGAGTGATTTTACAAGTCTAATTAAGGAACATGATGAGATTGTTAGTTCTATTGTCAATAAGGACAGCAAGCTAGCTAAAGAGATTGCTGCAAAACATATAGAGAATCAAGAGAAAGCGGTCATAGGAAGTATTAAGTAAATGAAGTTATGATTTGAAAACCCTTGGTTAAGGATTCATGTATCCCTTAACCAAGGGTTTTTTGTTGTCATGAAGCCACTTTTCTTTACTTGTCATTTCAATTCGCTTATTATACAATGATTTATAGGACCCCATTATAGAAGGAGGTTATTGACAGTTTTAGTCAATTAAACTTTATGAGTATACATATTCCTTATGACCATTTGACAACTGCACAAAAGCTGTTCCTTTATGTTGATACAAGACAACCAGTTCTTGATGAGAAGGCCATATTTTCTGATGGCACCGTTGCCTATAGAGAGCCTCAAGAACCTACGGACAAAGACGATATTAGGGTTCGTATTCGTACGGCCAAAAATAATATAGACCGAGTATTCTTATGTTATGGTGAAGAAAGGTTGGATTTATCCAAAAGCAAAACAGATGAACTTTTTGATTTCTATGAAGGTACAATTGGACCATTTAAGGAAACAGTACCCTACTATTTTGAGCTACATTCAGGTAACTTAAAAGTATTTTATAACAAGCGTGGTGTGACCAGAGAGCCAGAATGGTACTATCACTTTAATATTGTGCCAAACTTCAAAACACCTGAGTGGGCCAAAGGTGCCATAATGTATCAAATATTTGTTGACCGTTTTTATAATGGTGACAAAACCAACGATGTAGTAGACGATGAGTATTTGTATGTAGGCAAACTTGCTAAACGTGTAAAGAAATGGAACAAGATTCCAGATGCCGATGGTATACGAGAGTTCTACGGTGGTGACCTTCAAGGGGTTATAGACAAGATGGATTACTTAAAGGAATTGGGTGTTGATGTGATTTATCTTAACCCGATTTTTGTTTCACCATCTAACCATAAATATGACACCCAGGATTATGATTCAATTGATCCACATTATGGTCGAATTGTTCTGGATGGTGGTAAAAAGCTAAGTGGTGACAAGCCAGATAACAATGATGCAAGTAAATACATTACAAGAACGACAGAGAGAGCCAATATTGAAGCCAGTAATAAGTTGTTTGCCCAAATGGTTGAAGCTGCCCACAAAAAAGGTATGCGTGTTATACTCGATGGTGTATTCAACCATTGTGGTTCTTTTAATAAATGGATGGACCGTGAGAAGTTCTATGCCAACGGCCATAATTATGCGGCAGGTGCCTACGCTTCAAGTTCAAGCCCTTATAGCAGTTTCTTTAATTTTCACAATAAGGCAGCTTGGCCAGACAATCCACATTATGATGGATGGTGGGGCTATGACACACTACCCAAACTGAATTTTGAAGGGTCTCCAACCTTATACAATTATATTCTTGAAGTAGGAAAAAAATGGGTATCAGAACCATATAATGCTGATGGTTGGCGTTTAGATGTAGCAGCTGATCTTGGCTACACCAAGGAGTTTAATCATAAGTTCTGGAGAGACTTTAGAAAAGCTGTTAAAGGTGCTAATGAGGATGCTATTATTTTGGCTGAACATTATGGTGACCCAAGTGACTGGATAAGACATGGTGATCAGTGGGATACAGTCATGAACTATGATGCCTTTATGGAACCTGTTACTTGGTTTTTGACAGGGATGGAAAAACATAGTGATGAGTTCCGTGGTGATTTACTAGGAAACCATCGTTCATTCTTTGATGCTATGACCCATAATATGTCACGTTTTCACAGCCAATCCTTACAAGTGGCTATGAATGAATTATCCAATCATGACCATAGCCGTTTCTTGACTAGGACCAATCACAAGGTAGGTCGTACCCATACCCTTGGTCCAAAAGCAGCTGAAGAAGGCCTTAACATGGGCATTATGTATGAAGCGGTTGTTATGCAAATGACATGGCCCGGCGCACCAACAATCTATTATGGTGATGAAGCAGGTCTTGCTGGTTGGACAGATCCAGACAACCGACGATCATATCCTTGGGGACATGAGAACAAAACTTTGTTAAACTTACACAAGTGTTTAATTAGTCTTAGGAATGCCTCTGAAGTTCTCAAAAAGGGCTCTATCAAATTCTTACATGGTGAACACATGGTTGTTAGTTATGGAAGATTTGATGAGAATGACAAACTTGTCATGGTAATGAATAATAGTCATGAAGTGAAGAGTGTCAAAATACCTGTATGGGAAATTGGCATTCTTAATACGGATACATGTAAGCAAGTCCTTGAAACAACAGCAGATGGTTATCATATGGAAGCGACTATCTACCAAGTTGTCAAAGGAAAGATTAGTGTCGACTTAAAACCATTTTCAAGCAAAATCATCAAAATGAAGAAATTTGAAGACGGATAGAGATGAAGAAAATGGGACCATGCCCTTAATGGTCCTGTTTTTTTGCCAATTCGGTAATTTCTTGTGATAACATATAAAAGACAAACAAAAGACATCTGTGAGAATTATAATTAATAAGTAGATAATTAAGAAGGAGACAGTATGGCTACAAGTAATGTACAATACAAAGAGACCATATCTTCTGTTCAAAGTGATGTACTGAACCAAACCTATATTGGTGCTCTCATATTGGCAATCCCTGTAATGATTACTTCCTATATGCGGTTACCAATTCTGGGTATAAGTCCTATCATTTACATGACGATTATTGGATCTATAATCATATCATTTGTCTACTATTTTAGGCGACGGATATCGTACAGAATCCGAATTTATGTTATTTTGGCAACAGGTTATGCTATAGGTGTGGCAGACTTGTTGTCTATTGGAATGCTTAGTTTTGGTGCTTCAATATTACTATCTATATTTGCTTTTAGCGCCCTATTTCTTAAGAGGAAACAATTGATAGGCTTTGGTGTGCTCAACCTGGTGACATTTACTTTATTTGGTATATTGATACAGCTTAGAATCCTCACTTATAGCTTTGATATTGGCATGTATTTTTACAATGGTCCAGCGTGGAATGCTCAGATTGTGACATTTACCATGTTCTCCTTTGCACTGATATTTGCCATATCCAAATTAATTGAATATACCCATCAAAGTGCCTTAATGCTTCAAAGTCAGAATGAAGAGCTTGTGGGTTTGTCAAGCCAACTCCTTAGTACAGAGACAGAGCTAAGACAAAAGATTATTGAGCTTGAAAACAACAGAATGTACCTTAGAGACAGTGAGAAGAAATATCGAACCTTAATAGAAAACTCTATGGATGCAGTTTATGCCATAGACATGGCGGGTCGTTTCACCTCGATTAACCGTCAGTTTGAAGAGATTATTGGGATTGCACGTGAAGATGTCATAGGCAAGAAGTATGGGGAACTGATTGATGACGAAGTGGTTGTCAAAGCCTATGAGGAACTGATTAACAGAGTTCTGGCTACTGGTAATAAATCAAGTCAGATCAATACCATTGTTGACCAGGAAGGTCATAAGAAGACATATGAGTCGACCGTAGTACCTGTCAAGAATAATGAGGGCGAAGTAGAGCTTTTGATTGCTACCAACCATGACCTGACAACCATTATAGAAAAAAGAAGAAGCCATAGCCAAATTATCTAATAACGATGCATTGACTGGACTTATGAACAGGACCACATTCCTAGATTACATTAAAGGTCACATAGATGAGCAAGGGTTGACTTCAAAATTTGCCCTATTTTATTTAGATATAGATGAGTTTAAGAAGGTCAACGATATGATTGGTCATCGCAATGGAGATGTACTGGTACAGATGATTGCCCATAAACTTAAAAGGGCAACCACCAATGCCAAAGTCATTGCAAGAATGGGAGGGGATGAGTTTGGCATTCTATATGAAGTGAATAATGTTATTAAAGATTTTAAGATGGCCATCGCCGAGATTAGAGGTTCTTTTGCAGCCCCATTTGTTGTGGAAGGTATAGCCCATTATCTAACAGTGAGTATTGGTATCACGGTATTTCCAGAAGATGGCGATAATGCAATTGATTTACTTCGTAACTCAGAGACAGCCATGCAGGAAGTGAAGAGGGATGGGCGCAACGCTTACCGGCTATTTGATTACAAAATGAAACATTCTCTTATGGAAAAGATTCGTATGGAAGAAGCATTGCTTATTGCCATTGAGCATAATGAGATCAGCGCACATTATCAGCCTCAGTTTGATGCATTTGGTGAAATTGTTGCTATAGAAGCATTGATGCGCTGGAATTCTAAAGAATTTGGTGATGTTCAACCAGAGGTTTTCATACCACTACTTGAGGAGAATGGTACTATGATTGGCTTTGGGAACTGGATTCTTAATAAGGCTTTAAGTGATTTAAGAAGCTACATGATAAGGGTTATGAAGACCTTAGGGTAGCTGTGAATATTTCTGGCATACAATTTTCCAATCCAAGATTTGTTGAAGAAATCATGGGAATGTTGGAACTATATGACTTAAAGCCTGAATCATTGGAGATTGAAATAACGGAGCGTGTTTTGGTAAGTGATTTTGACTATATTTATAGGATGCTGAGTATATTTTATGATAAGGGTGTTCACATTGCCTTAGATGATTTTGGTCAAGGTTATTCATCCCTTTCGTATCTTAAGATATTGCCAATCTCAACCCTAAAAATCGATAGGTCTTTCGTTGATTCAAATGGTCCAAATCAAGACAATGAATTAATCATCGGAACGGTCATTCAATTGGCCCATGATTTGAATCTAAAAGTGGTTGCTGAAGGGATTGAAACAGCGGTACAAAAAGACTACCTTGATAAGTGTCAATGTGATTATCAGCAAGGTTTTTATCATTGTCATCCGGTGAAGCTTGAAGAAATATTAAGATTATTATAGAATATTCCGATATAGTAATTGGAGTCTATTAAGACAAGGACGAGGAGGCTTTATATGGGGGCATTACTTTTTAAAAATGAGTATGTAGAAGTGGTAGAAGATGGCCAGAAGGTTAACCTAAACGTGCTGGTCAATGGCTACGCAATGAATGATTTCAACGCGGATGTTATGGCTGAAGTACCTAGACTAAAAGTGACAAAGTTTACAGCACTTGGTGCTGCTCTTAGAGAAGGCGTCAAAGGTTTTATTGAAATTGGTGAATTACTTGATGTGGTTCAAATCTCAATAGCCCAAGATGCTATGTCAGCTGAGGTTAGCATACTTTTGTCAGACTCAGCTTATGAGCAATATGATAAAAAACGACTGCTTGCACAAGTTGTTGAGGCCTGTAAAGACCGTAAAATAGTTTATGGGTTAGATCCAAGCAAGTTTGTAAAGAATATGAGACCAATTGAGCCTATAGAAATAGCGACAGGTTTATTGCCCGTTAATGGGGAAGACGCTATTGTTAAGATGTATGAAATAAAAGAGGCGGTTCCAACCCTTGAGATTACAGGTGACGTAGACCACTATGAAATGAACGTCATTAATCATGCCAAAGAAGGTGAGTGGTTGGGTGAACGCATTGAACCAACACAAGGTAAACCAGGTATAAACATTCATGGACAAGAGGTTGCAGCAAAACCTGGCCAGCAAATACAACTTAAGTTTGACCATAATACGGTTATTAGTGTAGAAGATGAAGTGAGAGGTAAAACTGTTCTAAGGGCCCTTAGAAATGGTGCTGTAGTTTATCAAGCGGATGTAATTACGATTCTGAACTCAATTGACATTGATGGTGACGTTAGCTTTGCTACAGGCAATATTGATTTTGATGGCTTTGTTGAAGTGTCCAATACAGTTGAAGACAATTTCTCCGTCTTAGCAACGGAGAACATTCAGATACTTGGTGAAATGGGTATTGGATCAGTGGATTTCATTGAGAGTAAAAACGGTGATGTTTACATCAAAGGTGGCATTGCTGGAAAAAATAAAGCCCTTATTAAGGCGAAAAAGAATGTATACACCAAGTTTGCTTCGGATTGCACAATTGAATGTGGTGGGACGGTGAATATTGGTAGTTATGCCATGAACTGTGATATTAAGGCCAAAGAAGTGGTACTAGAATCCACAGATAGTCGAATCATCGGTGGAAAAATAGAATGTGATGTTAAAATTATTGCTGGAGAGATTGGCAGCAGAGCTGGTATTTTGACCAAAGTAATTGTGAATGGTTTTGATAGAGATCAGCTTCAAGAAGATTATAACCGTCTCAATGGTGCCATTGAAAACACCAAGGAGAAATTGGAAAATGCTAAGGCCAAAGTAGCTGGTTTCGGCAAAAAGATCATAAAGAAACACGAGTACAATGCCTATGATGAAGCAAGGTTAAAAGAGGTTGAATATACTAGGCAATTGAAGGAGCTTTATGAAGCACAAAAGAACTACGTAAGCTATCTAAAAGCTAAAGGCTATGGCGAAGTCATTGCAAAAAAAGGTGTGTACCCAAATGTTTATATTGAAATAATGGGAGACCAGTTACTAGTCAAAGAGGCAAGCGCCTTACAAGCACATTACTATTATTTGGATGGAGAAATAAAGGAGAATGTATGAAAAGTTTAAAACTTAAGATTTTACTTCCGATACTACTGACTGCAATTGTTGGGCTTAGTGCTATGGGTCTAATAGGATTCTCCCAGGCCAAAGCAATTATTGAAGATGATGTTAGAACCATTGCCAAAACAAAGGCAGATATGCTAGCGTCTATGGCCAATGAGCAACTTCATAGATGGTCAGATACCATCAAATTCACGACTGCAACTGATTCAGGACAAACATTAAATGTTAATGGCATCAAGGCATTGATAAGTGAAAACCCAAGTATCTTTGAGGACTTCTCGTTTCTAATGGTTGCAGATCTTGATGGTAATTATGAAGGCACACACGACAAATCAGGTAATATTGCTGATCGTGCTTATTTTAAAGAAGCTGTAGCAAGAGGCTATACGGTTATTTCTGAGCCGGTTATTTCTAAGAGTATGGGTGTACCAATCATTGTGATAGCCGCACCAATAGAGAGTGTTTCTGAAAATCGTATTGTTGGTATTATTGTTGGTATTGTTGAGCTGTCACATATGACCAACCTAATTAATGAGGAGTCATTTGGGGAGCGTGGCTACGCTTATATGATTAACAAGGAAGGCATTGTCATTGCCCACCCAAATGAAGAATATATCCTTAATGAAGATCATAATTTCTTCAATAAACCAGGTCTTGAGACAATTACCAAGAACATGACACTGGGTGCAGAAGATGTTGAGACATATGTACTTGATGGCGATTCAAAAATTGCCGCTTATATGCCCATTGAAGCAACAGGTTGGTCCATTGCAATGACGGCATATGAAGACGAAGTGCTTCAAGCACTGACAGGCCTTGGTCTTGCAATGATGCTTGTGACCCTTGTCATTATTGTCATACTTACAACAATTATTATCGTATTGATATCAGCCTTGTTAAACCTCTTATACAAGTCACACAGATGACTAAACAGGTGGCAGAAGGTGATCTTAATGTATCAGTACAATCAAAATCGAAAGACGAGATTGGTCGACTCGCCAATAATTTCAACGCTATGATTGGCTCAACACGAGATATTATCATGGAAGTGAAATCTTTGGGTAATATTGTGAATGCAACAACATCGGATATGATGATAGGTATGGAGCAGGCAAGCATTGCCTCAGACCAAGTTGCTACGACCATATCAGATATGGCATCAGGTGCTTCTGACCAATCAGAAGCTACACATCAAGGGAGTGAGGATGTAAACAATCTTGTTGATGAAATTAGTGAGATAGCTGATTACGCCAAGAATACTAAAGCTTATTCTGAACAGGCCATATCTGTTGCAGATGATGGCAAGGCCAAAATTAACATACAAAAAGAAAAGATGGCTCAAAACAAACAAGCTCTTAAGGACATTGAAACACAAGTCATGTTGCTTGATGAGAAATCCAATCAAATTGGTCAAATTGTTGAACTAATCTCTAGTATTGCACAACAAACCAACTTACTTGCCCTCAATGCTGCAATAGAAGCGGCACGGGCTGGCGAGCAAGGAAAGGGATTCGCTGTTGTTGCCGATGAGGTTAGAAAACTGGCTGAAGGCTCCAATGATGCCGCCAACGAAATTAGCACACTCATAGGAGAAATACAAGAAGGGGTTCAAACCACTGTTAAAGATATGGAGTTAGGTATGACCATTGTGACAGATCTTGACGAAGCGGCTCACAACACAGAGACATCATTTGAGGAAATATATGAAGTTATTGGGAAAGTCAGTGATCAAATGGTTCATGTGTCAAATTCAGCTGAGAAAGTCAACTTAAGTTCAAAAAAGTGTTGGCGAACTCATGGAGAACATTGCTGGGATTACAGAGTCCAATGCAGCAGGATCACAAGAGGTTGCTGCGTCAACTGAGGAACAGGCAGCTACGATTAATCAACTACTGACATCTGCCCAAAGCCTTCAAGAGAAAACAGCGACACTTGATGAAATTGTTAGTCATTTTAAGATAGAAGAAGAACGTATAGAAGAATCTGATAATCTATAAGATTGACTGGACAAGCCTGTGGTAGAAAGTTATAATCATAGGCGAGACAAATGACTAAGTTAGGCGGTAAGAACTTGAAATTCATTCACACCAAGACATTCAGGTGGCTCGTTGTAGCCACCTTTTTTATTATATATGGCCATCCTATTCAACCTAGTATTCTTTTCCAGTGAGTTTGGACGTGTCAACTCGGAAGTGCTTAGATATCAGAAGATTAATTTGATACCTTTTAGAACTATCAAAAACTATATCTCAGTTAGAGACTATATTGATAGTACAGTTGTTATTACCAATATATTTGGCAATATCCTTGCCTTTATGCCCTTTGGCTTTTTACTTCCAATTGTGCTAAAAGCAAGACGAAAGCTTTTGTGGTTTTTTGTGTTTTCATTAATCCTATCTGGCTTTATTGAATTTACCCAAGGTTTTTTGGGTGTTGGTGTCGTTGACATTGATGATATCATACTCAATGTCATTGGTGGTTGTATTGGCTATATTATGTTTAAAGTAGCGAGACATATAATTCTTACTTAAGAAGGTCTTCTTAAGTAAGGCTTAATCAGTCTCGGTTGACTGTAGTAGGCCTTTGCCAAAAGCCGTAGCCAAGCTTGTGTAATTAAAGCCTAGTTGTTTGCTAAGCCCTTCTAACATGCCATTGTCATCTTTGGTATTCAGAGGTGACAATTCGCCTGCACCAAGGCCAAGGCCCTTTTTATCCATATATCTGTGATAACCTGTTATTTCTGTAATGGTATCAAGGGTGCCAGCATAAACCAGTCCATCTTGACTGATAATCATCAATTGAATATGTCCAAGGTTCTTAATGGTCATTTCCAGTACTAGGTAATGGCCTTTTCGTTTGCTTTCTTCTTGGTCAAACTTGATGTAGTTTGCTTTAAATGCTTTAATCATATAAATTCTCCTAACAAATAGTATATCGACACAAGTCACATATTGCATGATAGCTAAGCTTTGTCTATAATAGGAGCATAGTATGTAATGTTACTAGGAGGGAACTTAATGATAACAACAATAACAATGAACCCAGCTCTTGATAAAACCATCAAGGTCGATGGCTTAACCTATGGTGCCGTGAATAGAGTTGGTAAGTTTAGAGAAGACTTAGGTGGGAAAGGCATTAACGTTGGTCGGATATTGACTGGCTTTGGTATGCCAACAATGAATGTTGCCTTTATTGGTTCTGATAACAGTCAGACCATTATTGACTATATAAAGAAGGATGCCATGGCATTTGATTATGTTGAGGTGCCAGGACACACTAGAACCAATATTAAGGTTGTTGAGACAGTCAAGAATATAACAACTGACATTAATGAAGAAGGCATATTGGTTGGAAGAGATGACTATGCTAAGCTGATGCAGAAGTTAGATAGCGTTGCTAACAACAGTGAATTTCTTATTATGAGTGGTAGTTTAGCTATGGGGGTTCCGGAGACCGCTTATGGTAACATCACAAGATTGTACAAGAAGACCTGCAAGGTTGTGATTGATGCAGACGATGATGTGTTGCTGGCAGGCCTTCGAGGCGAACCTTTTATGATTAAGCCAAATATCAGTGAGCTTTCAAAAGCCCTTGATAGGGAGATTGAAACAGACCAAGAAGTTATTCTGGCCGCAAGAAATATTATCACCACCTATAATGTGACTTATGTTTTAGTGTCAATGGGGGCTAATGGCAGTTTATTGGTATCAGCCTCTGAAGCTTACCGAGGTGGCACTGTGCCCACAGATATTGTCAGTACAGTAGGCGCAGGGGATGCAATGGTTGCAGGATTTGTCTATGCCTTTAGCCGCAAAAGAACTTTAGAAGAATGCTTGGCTTTTGGTACGGCTTGTAGTACCATGACCATTTCGGTTGAAGGATATCCAACTTTAGACATCGATGATGTGTATGATGTGTCGAGAAGGGTGCCTGTTGAGAAAGTGAATGAATCTGAAGAATAAGGCATTCTCCGATGACTAAGGCATTCTCCCATAACAAAATAAACCCGAGACTACTGATTTTATCAGTTGAGCTCGGGTTTTCTAAGTTTGTATAGTCATTATTTGAATTGATTTGCTTACATTAGATTATCAGGATTTAGAGCTTTCAGTTCATCTATAACAAAGAGTCCATCTTTTCTAATGAGAACATCATCAAAGTAGATTTCACCACCACCATAAGCTTCTGTTTGGATGCAAACAAGGTCCCAATGGATTGCGGAACGGTTGCCATTGTCACAATCATCGTAAGCGTTACCAGGTGTGAAATGGAAGCTGCCTTTGATTTTCTCGTCAAATAGAGTGTCTTTCATTGGGTGTTCAATGTATGGGTTAACACCAATTGCAAATTCACCTATATGTCTTGCGCCTTCATCCGTATCAAGCATTTCGTTGATATGGTCTGTATCATCGGCTACTGCTTCTACAACTTTACCATTTTCAAAAGTGAACTTGATATGTTCGTAGGTGAAACCTTGGTACTCACTTGGTGTATTGTAGGAGAGGGTACCATTAATTGAATCTCTAACGGGTGCAGTAAATACTTCACCATCAGGTATATTGACTTTGCCATCACACTTGATTGCTGGCAAACCTTTGATGGAAAAGGTTAAATCTGTGCCAGGACCAGTAATTCTGACTTTGTCTGTTTTTTCCATTAAGGTAACAAGAGGATCCATAGCAAGTGACATCTTATTATAATCAAGGTTGCACACATTGTAGTAAAAATCTTCAAAACCTGAAGTGCTCATACCAGCCATCTGTGACATAGCGCTGTTTGGATACCTAAGAACGACCCACCTTGTTGTATTTATACGAATAGTACCGTGAATTTTTTTGAACCAATGTTTTTGGTAAAGGGCCATTTTTTCAGGTGGAATATCAGACCACTCACTGGAATTACTATTACCTCGAACACCTATGTAGCAATCCATTGCTTTCATTCTAACACTGTCCCATTCACAGACTTGCTGGTAAAATTCTTCGCTGCCCCCAAGTATTTGTTCTCTGATGAGTCGGTGGTCATTTTCTTGAGTAAATGGAATACCACCAACAGTTAGAACTTCAATAACCAATTGTCTGGCTAGGTCTGCTGTGTCGTGTCCATAAAAATCTATGAATACCTTTTCACCCTTCTTGACACCACATGAGTAGTTGACCAAGTTTTTTGGCTAAGGTAATTGTTCGATTGTCCATAATTAATCCTTTCGTTGGCACTAGGCTATAGAGATAAAATAAATGAAGCGTAACTTCACCATGATTAGTATAACAGAGAAATGGTCAAATAAAAAGACCGTGAAAAATATTTTTCCGTATGATATAATAACACTAATGAGATTAGAAAAAAAAGGAGTTTTTAGATGAAGACAATAGAAGTAAAAACTATTTTTGATAAGCCATCAGATTTTTATGATAAAGAAATAAAGATATCAGGATGGATTAGAAGCGTTAGAGCGTCCAATGCCTTTGGTTTTATGGTGATTAATGACGGAACTTGTTTTAAGACGATTCAGGTTGTTATGAACAGTGACTTAGATAATTACAAGGAATTGTCAAAGCAAAATGTTGGAGCAGCAGTCATAGTTACTGGTACCTTAGTAGAGACGCCTGATGCCAAACAAGATTTTGAGATTCAAGCAGGGTCCATTGTAGTAGAAGGAGAATCAGCTGGCGATTACCCACTGCAAAAGAAACGTCATGGTTTTGAGTTTCTTAGAACTATTGCACATCTAAGACCAAGAACCAATACATTCTCAGCAGTTTTTAGAGTAAGATCATTGACAGCCTTTGCTATCCATCAATTTTTTTGTTGAAAAGGGATTTGTTTATGTTCATACGCCTATCGTTACAGGCAGTGACTGTGAAGGTGCTGGAGAGATGTTCAGAGTCACAACTTTGCCACCTGTGAATGCACCGCTTAACGATGAAGGTGACATTGATTATGGTGAAGATTTCTTTGGCAAAGAAGCCAATCTGACGGTTAGTGGTCAACTGAATGTTGAGACCTATGCCATGGCATTTAGAAATGTTTATACTTTTGGACCAACATTTAGAGCAGAGAACTCCAACACACCAAGACATGCAGCGGAGTTTTGGATGATAGAGCCTGAGATGGCCTTCGCTGATCTGATTGACGATATGGATATAGCTGAAGAAATGATCAAGTACGTGATTACTTATGTTAGAGAACATGCCAAAGACGAGATGGCTTTCTTTAGTAAGTTCATTGATAAAGGATTGCATGAACGACTTGATAATGTGGTTAACAATGATTTTGAGAGGATTACCTATACCAAAGCTGTTGAACTTCTAAAAGAAAGTGGAAAAGAGTTTGAATATAAGGTAGAATGGGGTAGTGATTTACAAACAGAACATGAACGCTATCTTACTGAAGAAGTGTTTAACAAACCTGTCTTTGTCACAGATTATCCAAAAGATATCAAAGCATTCTACATGAAACTGAATGACGATGATAAAACCGTTGCAGCTATGGACCTATTGGTTCCTGGTGTTGGGGAAATTATCGGAGGCAGTCAAAGAGAAGATAATCTGGATGTTCTTCTTGGAAGAATGGAAGAGATGGGTCTTAATGAAGAAGATTATTGGTGGTACCTGGATCTGAGAAAATATGGCGGCACACGTCACGCAGGATTTGGACTAGGATTTGAACGTATGATTATGTATATAACTGGTATGAGCAATATCAGAGATGTCATATCATTCCCAAGAACAGTTCATAATCTTGAAATCTAATATATATTAGGTGAATTGGATTCGGTATCTGATGGAGGACATATGTCAGATAACCTATCTACAGACAAGACTAAGAGTGATAAGATTGTAAACCAGAAAAAACAGGATAAATGATGACCATTCTGTGATGAATGGGACAGTTGAAGCAAGCAGAAAGATGGTTCTCCTTAAGGTGATAATCATCTCTTTGTTTGCTTTGCTTTTTATCATAGCGTCCTTTATCACTTATCTGCAATTTGCTACTTTCGATCACAAAATCCAAGGTCAGAATTTTGAAGAGCTATACCAAAGAAATAAGGAATCTGTTTTTTTATAACAAAGGTTTTACTTTTGAGATTCCCGAAGAAGTTATAGCAACAGAAGTCAGAGATGCCCTAATAGAAGACATCAAAGACAGTAAATATGGACTAACTACAGTGACTTATTCTAAAACAGACCAAACTTTTGATATTAATTTCTCTTACATGGGCTTTTATGTCCCCTTATCCATTAAAGCTGATTTCATAAAAATAGGTGATGAAATTGTCCTTAAAGCCAGTGGTTTTAAGATAGGCAAACATCGAATAGGTGAATTCTGGCCTCTAGACCAAATCATTAAGGGGACACATATCTATGAATCCTTTAATAGGATTACCTTAAGCCCAAACAGACTTAACACCTATGAAAATATAGCGTTTGCACATGGGAAAATTGAACCGGGTTTCTTTGATTTGACCTTTACCATTGACTTTGCATTAATCCAAAGTGCTTTTGATATTCTAAAATCAAGTGTAGACCCAGTCCTCCAAGACGCATACGATGTTAGTGAGAATTTGACTGAACGTAAAGCCAGTGAATGGATTAAGCAGGTTTATCCATTGTCAGATGACCAAGTCAATGAACTGATCAATGATTTACTAGGCAATCAGATTCTAACCAGACATCTAATGGTCCTTGCAGGTGAAGCTTCAACCAATACTGTAACGGAGTTGTTGAGTCAATATGATATCGTCATTGACAGGCAGCAGATCAACCTGGACCGTAAGGTACTTGAAGGTAAAAGCATTGATCCACTGGCAATCCAAATTCTTGAGGCACTGGATGCTCAGTTCTCTGACCAGTTTATTGCATACAACCAGGGTAAGCCATTTGATATTGCAGGACATAACACAATAACCATTACTGAACTAATAGAAATAGCTGAACTTGATGTAGAAGAAAGCCTTAGAGCTAAGTTGAGCTTTGTCCTAAAAAATGGTTTTGGTGTGGCTTATCAGATTGACGATGTAACCTATTATATAAGGTATATGGATGGTTATGAAGTGGTAGGTAAGACAGATTTTGAAGCCATTGAAGGCTCTGGTGTCTATGTTGAACCTGAGTTGGTAAATGACACAGATCTTTGGGAGGCTATTGAGTCACCCCTAAAAACATATTTTGGCGTTGAGACTGTCTTTATAAGGTATATGAAATCTGATGGCAAGTCGGCATTTGTAGTGGCATCACCAGAAGATGACCCTCAGCAGTATTGGAATTTTGCCCTCTATAAGGATGAGACATTCGTTATTATTGAAGATAACGTTCAATCCCTAATGGACCTATATAGCCAACATCCATATTTCAACATTGAAACAGGCGACTATGAAATTGAAACCTTAACGTTACTTCGTATAGACGATGCAATTCATGAAACCATTCTGATAGAGATGAACCAGATTGGAAAGATAGGCCACCCAAGTAACCATAGTATTATCTTTTCTTCTTATGATGGCAAGTATATTTCCTTTGTTCTTGAAAATGGGAATGCCTACGTTTATAAAGTTGAAGGAACCACCTATGGTACTTATCTAACCACCGTGTATGATAAAGAAAAGGCCATTCGTAATTGGCCAGATATGCCTAAACTCATAACCTTGCAAGATAAGCCCGAGTAATACAGAACATCCAAGAGCATATAGGAAGTTGACTTAGTAAGAAATATTGAGCAATAAAAGAGGACTGATATGATCAGTCCTTTTTACGTATACCCTACTTCTACTCATGAAATTGTTCAATTGTAAAGACGTTTTTGTCCCCACGATAACGTGAAATCGTGTACTCAACCGGTGTGTCGAATTTGTTATAGCCAGTATAGTGAAACAATTGGATGGCTGTCGTCTTGGTTATGTCAAGATGCTCACAATCTTCTTTAGTTGGAATGACAGCTTCGATGTTTCTAACAACGCGATAAATTTTGGTATTCACATTCTGTGAGAGTATCTTATACAATGATTCTTGCCCCATGTCATAGTCTAAGATATGTTTGCAAAATGAATACGGTAAGAAGGTTTGTGTGATCACAATTGGTTGACCATCAGCGTATCTTAATCTTTTTAGGCTGATGACATCTGTGTTGGCAGATATTCTAAGTGCAGCAGACACTTCAGTGTTTGCAGGCACTACCTTAAGGTCAAGAACCTTAGAACCTGGCGTATAGCCTTTACGAATCATTTCAGCATTGTAAGATTCAATCTTTCTAATGAAGTCTTGATTGATTTTGTTCTGAGCCACAAAGGTACCTCGACCTTTGACACGATGAAACTTATTCTCGTTCACCAACTCAGTTAATGCTTGTCTGATTGTGGTACGACTGATTCCAAAAATATCGCATAATTCAAATTCTGTAGGGATCATATCACCTGGTTGTAGTTCACCGTTTTTCATCATATTAAGCAGTATGTTTTTGAATTGAAAATACAGTGGGATTGGTGTTGTTTTGTCAACAACGTACTGTTTGAATAAATCAATGTTTGTCACTTTAAATCACCCTACCATCAAGAATATATTCTTAGCATGTTATGAATATGCTACATATCTTATTTTACACGAAATATGTCAAAAATCAAGCAAAATTAAGGCATTAGACCCACTTCAATAGGTAAATGTGTACAGTTTGTTAACGGGTTCCCTATATTGTATCGGATATGTCAAAAAAAAAGCTGACTTTTCGTGATATTGTCTAGTAGTAAAGGATTAAGAGATATGCCTATAGCATGTTCTACTAAATTATACTCTTGTTTTTGTATGAGTAAAAATGTGGTAAAATAGAGAATATCTTACTAAATCGAATTTAGACACAAGAGATTGGAGTTGCTTATATGAAAAAAAAGAATCGGATTGTTAACCAGTGGAGGAGATTGTCCTGGTCTAAATGCAGCCATTAGAGGTGTTGCTAAGTCATCATACGACATGTTTGATTGCGAAATCATAGGTATAGAAGATGGTTATAAAGGATTGATTCATGGAGACTACAAAGAGATGACCCCAAGTGATTTCTCTGGAATATTAACCCTTGGTGGAACCATACTTGGTACAAAAAAGAACACCATTTAAGCACATGCACAAGATTGAAGACGATGGCATTGATAAAGTTGCTAGTATGGTCAATACTTATGAACAACTGAACCTTGATGCCCTTGTATGCCTCGGAGGCAATGGTACTCACAAGAATGCCAATCTTCTTAGAGAGCAAGGCCTTAATGTCATTGGCTTGCCAAAGACAATTGATAATGATATATATGGAACGGACATTACTTTTGGTTTTCACAGTGCTGTTGATATTGCAACAGAAGTCATTGACCGTATTCATACAACCGCAGATTCACATGATAGGGTTATGCTTATAGAATTGATGGGTCACAAAGCAGGTTGGCTGTCTCTATATGCAGGTATAGCTGGTGGCGCTGATGTTGTATTGATTCCAGAGATTCCATATTCAGAAGAACGTGTTTTTGAGGCGCTTGAAGACCGTCGCAGTAAAGGAAAAGATTTTTCTATTGTGGTTGTAGCTGAAGGTGCTTTGAGCAAAAAAGAATCACTAATGTCAAAAAAAGAGTTTAAGCAATACAGAGAAGATATGCACTATCAAACAGTGTCTTATCGTCTTGCAGATCAAATATCAGATAAAATGGGCTTTGAGACACGAGTGACCATTCCAGGCCATCAACAACGTGGTGGATCTCCATCACCATATGATAGAGTTCTTGCAACAAAACTAGGTGCCTACGCTGCCAAACTAATAAAAGAAGAACGTTTTGGCAATACTGTTTCAATCGTTAACAACCGCCTTCAAGCCACACCACTAGAATATATGGCAGCAAAGCTTAAGTTGGTTGAAAGAGATGATGAATTGGTTAAGACAGCAGAATCGGTTGGTCTAACATTTGGTGATTAAGAACTAAGATAATCTGTAGAGAAAATAATGATTAGAGGATGTTTTGAGAGGGAATGAGATGGCAACATTTGTGCATATAGCGGATGTCCATGTGGGCATGAGCTTTAAAACGGCAAGTTTTTCAAAGAACCTTGGACGAAGTCGACGTCTGGAGATTAAAGAAAGTCTGTATAGGGTCATAAACTATTGCAGTGATCATAATATTGATGTCTTATTGATTGCTGGAGATCTTTTTGAAGAAGATTATGTATCGATCAGTGACCTCAAAGACCTGAATCATAAGTTCTCTACACTGGGCAAGACCAGTGTAATTATTGGTGCAGGCAATCATGACCCTATTGTAGATAGCAATGCAAAGTATAAGCTCATACAGTGGGCTCAGAATGTTACCATCATGGATGTAAGCATGGAGACGGTAACACTCTCTGACTGTAAGGTGAAAATACATGGATTCAGCTGGGACAAGCTATATCTCCCAGCTTTTTCTGGTGCTAGTTTGGAGACAAACAGTACTGATTTTGACATGGCAGACGATGATTATGCCCATATCTTAATGTTACATGGTGATGTTTACAACAAATCTGAATATTTGTACATTGATCCAAGCATACTTGAGGGTAAAGGCTTTGACTATGTTGCCCTTGGTCACATTCATAAACATGACTTTGTCAGACCATGGATGGCTTATCCAGGATCTCTTGAGCCCATGGATTTCTCAGAAACTGGCAAACATGGTTTTATTGAAGGACACATACAAATGACACAAGACAAAGCCAAAGTGACCGAAGCTACCTTTAAGCCTTTTGCTAAAAGGTCTTTTCATATTGTGGAGGTTATGATTCAAGGTGACATGGCCCAAGAAAGAATTATTGATGAGATTACAAAGACTATAAAAGCCACCCAAGATGGGGATATGACAAAGGATATGTATCGAATTGTTCTTGAAGGTTATGTCGGCACAGATGTGGAACTTGACATGACGTATATTGAATCAACATTACAAGACGTGGTCTACTATTTAGAAATTAGAGACAAAACACAAATAGATTTAGACTTAGACCAGTTAAGAAGTGATTATGAAGGCACCCTAATAGGTGCTTACATTGAGCATATAGAGAAGATGGCGATTGATAGCGATTTAAAAGAGGAAGCCTTGTATGAAGGTCTTAGAATATTGCTTAGAGAGCAGGTGATGTCATGATAATACAATCTATGACTTTACATGCTTTTGGTAAATTTCATGATAAAAGCATTGAACTCTCAGAAGGTCTTAACATTGTCAAAGGTCAAAATGAAGCTGGTAAATCAACTATCCACAGTTTTATTGAAGCCATGTTCTATGGATTCTATAAACCTTATACTAAGAAAAAAATCTACGAAGAAGGCTATGAGCGTTACATGCCCTGGGACCACACTGGCTATAGAGGTATCATGGTAGTGGAAGAGGACCAGACCCAGTATAGATTTGAAAGAACATTTAGTAAATCAAAAGACAAGCTGTTTGTATTTAATCATGTAAGTGGAGAAGACCTTACGGATCAATACGATTATAACAAGGTCACGAAGTTGGTGGATGTTGCCAAAAAGCATATTGGCTTTAACAAGGTTGCTTACAAAAACACCATTAGTCTAACCCAAATGCAATCTAGAACTGAAGAAGAAATGGTTAGAGAGATTAAGGACAATATGAGCAATCTAGCATCCACCCACGAATCAACTATTTCTGTTGAGCTGGTTCTTGAAACTATCAAGAAGGAATCGGATGCCATTGGATCAATGCGCAAAAGAACAAGTGTCTATTACAAATTGGCCAGGGAAATAGAAAGTCTAAATAATGAGCTTGAAGAAGCTAAGGCTGTTGCTGGGACTATTGTTCTTGAGAAAGAAAGAGAGAATGGCCTTCTTAAAGAATTGGCTATGACTCAGGAGAAAGAGGAAGACATAAGAAAGCAGATAAGTTTCTTAACTTATTTGGACAATCTCAATATGATTGAGAAATCAGAAACCATCGTAGAAGCTATCAATAAGGCCAAACAAGACCTTGAAGGATTGGCTTTATACGAGCACTTTAACATGAAGGTTGTTGGACAGCTTCAACTTGACAAAGAAACAATGTTAAAGCTTGAAAGTGAAATGAAAAGCCTTAGTGAGACCATCAAGTTAAAGGAAGAAAATCTGGAGGCTTTGACCAGACAAAAAGAAAGTGGCATAGACTTACAATCCACCCAGAATGCCTATGACCTGGTTAATAGGGTTGTCATTGCTTATGAAAATGACGATGAACAACTAAAAATAAGAAAACAAGAAAAACAGATGATTGCCCAGCAAAGAGTGATGCTAGGTGATGCAATAAGACCTAAGAGGTCCCTTGTCATCTTACTTATGTTAGCAGTTGTGGCATTGGCATCTGTTGTTGGAGGGCTTGTTTATTCACCAATTATGTACGGATTTACTTTGATTGTTCTGATTGGCATAATGGTCACCTTCTACTATGATAAACAGAGATTGATTAACCATAATAACCAGGTACTTAAGATTGATAAATTGGAACAACAAATGGCTATGGTTGATAAAAACATTGATATATTGGAAGCCAGAATTGAAGATACCTTAGAAGAACATGGATGTATGACCATCTATGACCTTAATGTTAAAAGAGATGATTACCTCAAAAAAGTGACCATAGCTAAAGAGAAGGAAGAGGAAATCAAACGGATTAACCAGAACATATTAATACTAAATCAGGAAATTACTGGCCTTCGCAGAACAATAGGTTCTATTGGCGAAAGAAAACAATTGCTTGAAGAAGACCACATTAGGCAACTGCAACACTACCAAATAGTCTCTGATGACCACATCCAAGGGGCTTTTGAGAAACACCTGACATATCAGGCAGCTATAAAAGATATTGAAAATATGACCTTAAGGCTAAAAGAACTTATTGGTAATACTTCTGTGGATGGCCTTAAAAGGCAGGTCAATGAAATGAAAGCAAGCTTAGAAGCAGACAATGAACTGACCCAAGATAAGATTGATCAAGTTAAGCTTCAAATGAGCCAAAACAACCTTCATGAATCCCTAGGACAGTACCTGGAAATTGCTAGGCTGAAAGAACTTGCCATTACTGAGGACCTTAGTAAAGTGATGCAAAAAGGTATTGAGTTGACCAAATCTATACGCCCAGTGGCTGAGATAGAAGAAGCCATCGAAAGTGCAATGTCATTAAAAGCTGCCTATGAACGCAAGCTTAAAGTATCCGATATTATGAAAGAAACCATTGAAACCATTGCAGTTGAAATACAAAATAATTTTGCACCAGCACTGAATGAAAGTTTATCTTATGTTGTAGATAAAGTTAGTGGAGGCAAATACAAGGATATTAAGGTAAACCCACAAATGGAATTAACTGTTTTTGACCAATCACAAAATAGGACAGTGATGGCGGGCAGTCTTAGTGAAGGTACCATTGATATGTTGTATTTTGGCTTACGACTTGGCATTGGCCAAGTTCTATCAGAAGGCAAAGCCTTACCACTGATTCTAGACGACGCTTTTGTCCAATACGACAATGAACGTTTGCATAATGCCCTTGAGTATTTGCACAAAGAAGAAAGGCAAGTAATCTTATTCACTTGTCATGAACGAGAAGAGCATTACTTAGACCTGCAAGGCTATGACTATAATCTTGTAGAGTTATCATAAGAGCTAAGTTTTGACACTTAAATCAAAGATTTGAAATCGAATTGAAAGACCTACAAGCCTGTGATATAATTGTCTAGCAAATGCCGATGTAGCTCATTTGGATAGAGCACTGGCCTCCGAAGTCAGGTGTAGTGAGTTCGAATCTCATCATTGGCACTATAAAAAATAAAAGCCTATCAAAGGATAGACTTGAAATAAAGCAGGTAGGAGATACCCTGTTGATTTGAACTCAGTTGGAAAATGCCATATGTATTGCACAAGGGGTTGTCTAGCCAGCGCAACCCTAGAAAATCAATAAATAATGGATAATACCCTCCAAGTGAACTTCCCCTGCATTAAATATATATTTGAGTCTTTAAATACACTTATCCCAGTAGTTTTTGTAGGCGAATATCAGATCCTACAAATCCAAGTGACAGATAGTTGCCATAGATTCTAGACACAATTCTGTCAGAGTACTGGTTGGACCATCCACTAGGTGAAAGGTTGGTAGATATTACGATTGGCTTCTTATCAAGTAACCTTGAATTAATAAGGCTAAATAGCTCAGAAGTTGTAAAAGCGTTGTTAATCTCAGTTCCAAGATCATCTATAATTAACAAGTCACATTGGTAGATGGCTTGAATTTCATCCAAAGTTATCTTGGCATCATCGTTGTGAAAACGATAGTTCTCAAGGAGTTTGAACAAGTTAAAAGCAGTCAAATATATGACAGAAGACCCATGGTCAAGAACTTCTTTTGCAATACAGTTGCAAAGGTAAGTTTTGCCAAGGCCAGCTTGTCCGTGAAGAATAAGATTCTGATAAGAGTTGCCAAAATCTGAAGCAAAACTATAACATATCTTGTAATTTCGCTCAGCAATAGCTCTAGGTGACTTACCACTGGACTTATCGATCTCATTGCTGTAATAGTCTAATTTGAATTGGTCAAAATTCTCAACGGCCAATATATCGTCTAAATTGCTTTGTGAGTAAGCGTGACTGATTATTTCTTTTTGGAGACAATGGCACTTTTCGTTATCAACAAAGCCAGTATCATGGCAATCGTAACAGTCATAGATAGGGCTTAAGTAGTCTGCGTCATAACCCGCATCAAGAAGTAGCTGACGTTTCTTTTCAGACAAAGAGCGAATCTCCTCTTGCAAGTTCATTGAGATTGTTTCTCTTTCACTTGGGTTTTCTAGGATTTTCCTTGTCATTGACAAAGTCTTTGAGGAAATCATTACGTCAATTTCATGGATTCTTGGCATTGTCTTATACACCGTATCCTTACGATGTTGATGCTCCTGTTGATTCTTTAAGCGTCTTTGGTCAATAATATTAAGTATTTTATTGAATTGTGAACGTGGTAACCCCATCCCTATGACCTCTTTTCGTAGGTTCCTGTTTCTATCATTTCATTCATACGCTCCTCAAGCAATGAATAATCATATGTCCTTTGATCATGATTATGGAACCTATTGTTTGATTTACCGACTGGTTTCTCTTTAGTCCCCGTTAATTTGTTCTTCTGTGAGTTGACTTCTATGTACTTAGCATCAAGGTTCTCTATGTCCTTAACAGACTTGGCGCCCTCTTTATGCCATCTAGTTAATATAGTGTTGACATATTTAAGTTCTGGCTTGTTGATTGCACTTATTGTTTTAGCGCAAGCAAGTTCTACGACCTCTAGGGCAAAATTCAACTCATCAATCCACTGATCCATCAACTTAATCTGTGGTGGCGTAGGTTGACGGTTACTAATGCCAAGGGCTTTGAAGATTCGATAATAATTCTTATTGAACTTGTCCATAAGGCTTTTGGCTTGTTCAACAGTCTTAATGTTCCTGTCAGACCAATCGATTGCCACCTTCTCAATATAGTTCATATGCCTATGTCCATCAGAAGCACAATGTTCTATTAAATACTCCACAACATCAATGGGAAGTCCCAACCAATCAACAAAACCAAGTAAAGTATTCACATCAGTTTGGGTTAATTGCTTGGCAAGGTATTTCTCAGTGATATAGAGGAGTTGTTTGAACTCTGTCTCCTCAGCCATCATGGCCATCTCTTCCATTGAGTATTCTGGTTTCTTATATAACTTAGCACTACGTTCTTGTTTCTTTGGCTTTTTCTTATGCCTTGCTATCTCAATAGGCGTGTTGGCTTTAGAATGGATTTGCGGCTCACTTGAGGCTGTATCTTCCAAAGTATCTTCTGCTCTCTCCAAGCTTAAGAGCCCTATACTCTTGATATCATCACCTTCAAAATTCACTTCAATGACTTTAAGTTCATTCCAGTATTTGAGAGCTCTAATGACATCGGATTCAATGAGGCCAAGTTGTTTGGCAATCTGTGCGGTTGTAAAATCAACTTGATTGCTAAGAACTAGCCTTAGCAAATAGATGTATACTTTAACATAGTCACCATTGGCACTTGGCATATATGAATCAATAAAAAGGTTATTAATGAGCGTATGTTTGTGAATATTCTGTGATAATAGGCTAATTTGCCCCATTGTCTAACCTCTCCTAACATTATGTAAACCAACATGATCGCAATATGCCTTCTCATATAATAAGGAAGGAAGGCATATTTTTTCTTTCGTGGATTTTAATGATATAGAAATGAAAGGCATAAGTCAAGGGAATTTGGCAAAAATATTGCCCCAAATCCTTTTGTAGTAAGGCTTTGAGGCTATAAAAGTTGTTAAGAGGTCACTTGTGGATAATGTGCATAACTATGGATTGATTGCAATAATCTTGCATCATTTAGGCTAAGAAGTGCTCTAAAGCTGATAAAACCGTTATGTTCAATGATTGAAATAGTTATGTTATGTAAACCTCTTATTCACGGCCTAAAAATGTTTCTTATGTGAACAACTTAGTGGATAGTGTGGATAACTATGTGTTTAATAGGCTTTCGCCTAGTAAATACACGTCTCCTGCACCCATAGTTATCAACAGGTCGTTTGGGATACATTTTGTCAAAATATGGTAAGAAATTTCATCAAATGATTCAAAATAATCACAAGGTGTGCCATGGTCCCTAATCTTAGTCATTAAGTCTCTAGAATGGATATCCCCAAGGTCCTTTTCTCTTGACGCAGAATAAATATCCATCACTATAACATGGTCTGCCTTGGCAAGAGCCACTGAGAATTCATCAAGGAAGGCTTTGGTTCTTGTATAGGTATGGGGCTGGAAGACAATCCATAGTTTACCAAATGTCATTGACTTTGTGGCTTCAATGGTTGCCTCTATTTCTGTTGGATGGTGGGCATAATCATCGACGATTGTTACACCCCCAAGGTCACCCTTGTATTGGAACCTTCTATGAGTGCCAGTGAATGCTTTTAGGCCAGTAGTGATAGAGATATCGCTAAGGTCTAAATGTTTGGCTGCAATATAGCTACTTATAGCGTTGGCAATATTATGAAGGCCAGGTACAGACAAGCTTAGTGTAATCAGTGACTTACCTTCATTAACGATAGTGAAAGTTGGATGTCCAAGATTGTTGTAGTGAATATCAATGGCGTAATAATCCGCTTCAGTATTATTAGCACTATAAGTCACAATTTGCTTGTTTGCTAATGGGGTCATTGCTTTGTCAGAAGCAGTCATAATAGAATCAAGTTGATCGATGTCCTTATTGATGACCACCAGACCATCTTTTTTGACATTGCCTATGAACTGGCTAAATGAGTCGCGGATCTGATGGATATCTTTGAAATAATCCAGATGGTCTTCTTCTATATTAAGGATAATGGCAACTTCAGGATAGAAGTGAAGGAAACTATCGTAATACTCACATGCTTCAGTAACGAAGTAATCACTATGACCAACAGAGATGTTACCAGCTATCAATGGCAAAATTCCGCCAACAGATATGGTTGGATCAACTTTGGCGCTATCTAGTATATGAGCTACCATTGAGGTTGTTGTTGTTTTACCGTGAGTACCTGCAACAGCAATGCTGTCTTTATAACGGTCCATTACTTGGCCAAGCAGTGTGGCTCTGTCAATAATTGGAATAGACAAGTCTTTGGCAGCAAGCATTTCTACATTATCTTCTTTGACGGCCACGGTATAAACAACCAAATCAATGTCCTTATTTATATTAGAAGCCAGGTGACCCTTTGTTATTGAAGCACCATGTTCTTTAAGTTTATGAATGTTTTTATTATCACCAACATCAGAACCTGATATTTTGAAGCCACGTTTTATAAGAATCTCAGCAAGGCCGCTCATACTGATACCGCCAATACCGATAAAATGTACATGAATAGGTGTATTAAAATCAATTGTATACATAATAGTCTCCTGTCTTTACTACAGATTCTTTCATATTTTACCATCTAGGATGATTAAATTCAAATACCCGAATGATTTTGAAATTCCTACTTATAATATTCGGGTATTTAAGTTATAATAAAATGACAGAGATATTTCAGAAATCATTAGAACTTAAGGGGATCATTGCATGAATAAGAAAATTAGCAAAACGGAACGGATTGCCATAATTACCAAAACGCTTATTGAAAATCCGTCTAAACTCTTTACACTCCAATATTTTTCGGAGATTTTGGCTTGTGCAAAGTCAACATTAAGTGAAGACATCAAAAGCATAGAGTTGTCTTTTGAAGAACATGGTGTAGGTAGAATCCATTCATTGCCAGGTGCTGCAGGTGGTGTTTATTATTTACCGAGTGTTGATCAACCTTATGTTAAAGAGGTAAAAAACGCTTTGATAGAGAAGTTATCTGATGCAACACGTATAATCCCAGGCGGTTATTTATATATGAATGATATTATGTATGACCCTACGTGGCTAGAGAAAATGGCCACATGTATGGTTTCCAACTATGAAGGAAAAGCCATTGATTATGTTGTTACCATTGAGACAAAAGGCATACCACTTGCACTAGCTGTTGCTAGAATTCTAAATAAGCCAATTGTGGTTATTAGAAAAGCAGCAAGGCTGACAGAAGGTACAACCATTCAGATGAACTATGTAACTGGTTCCAAACAGACCATCAAAACAATGGCCCTTCCAATTAGGTCCATAAAGAGAGGGTCAAATATTCTCTTTGTTGATGATTTTATGAAGGCTGGTGGTACAGCTAAAGGGGTTGTTGACTTAATGAAGGAATTTGAAGCGAAAGTGGTGGGTGTTGCAGTCATGATGTCTTCAATGCGCACGGAAAAAAAATTAGTCAACGATTATTATGCCCTTATTGACTTTGACGGCATCGATGAAGAAGAAGCTAAAATTCATATAACGGCACATTAAAAAGTGATGTGAGCTTAATATGAATAAATTTCTTGCAAAAAAGAATGAAAAGGTTAACGATACTCAGATGAGTGATAGTTGACCTTTTTTTTGGGATTTTTCAGTAAAATAGGGGACATAGTCTTGATAATTGTGTTATTATAGTAAAGAGATTGGGGACTTATCCTATAGTTACGGAAGGAGAGTTATTACATAATGCGAAAGAAAGAGATTGTTGCCATGTTATTGGCAGGTGGTCAAGGCAGCCGCCTTGGAATCTTGACATCACATGTCGCCAAACCAGCAGTGTCCTTTGGGGGCAAGTATAAGATTATCGATTTTACACTCAGTAATTGTATCAATTCTGGCATAGACACCGTCGGTGTCCTAACACAATACCAACCATTACAACTTAACAGACATATAGGGATAGGTATACCTTGGGACCTTGATAAGAATTTTGGTGGGGTAACAATATTGCCACCTTACGTTAGTCGTGACAATACGGCTTGGTATTCAGGCACAGCCAATGCAGTCTATCAGAATATTCCATTTCTTGATTATTACAATCCAGAGTATGTACTTATATTATCTGGAGACCATATCTATAAGATGGATTATGAAATGATGCTGAATTTTCATAAGAAAAAAGACGCAGACTTATCTATTGGTGTATTCCAAGTACCTATGGAAGACACTCACCACTTTGGTATCATGAATACCAATGAGGACCAGAGAATTACTGCCTTTGAGGAGAAACCTGAGAATGCAGTGAGTAATCTGGCATCTATGGGTATCTATATATTCAAATGGAAGGCTTTAAGACAAGCCTTAATATTGTCTGAAGAAAATCATGACAATTCAGACTTTGGTAAACACATCATCCCATATATGCTTGAGAAGAATTATAACTTATATGCTTATGAGTTTGATGGTTTCTGGAAGGATGTTGGAACATTAGAAGCATACTGGCAAGCCAATATGCAACTTATTGACCTTGTACCAGAGTTTAACTTATATGAAGCTTATTGGAAGATATATACCAAGAACGCAATTCAACCACCACAATTCATTGCAAGTGGGGCCAGCGTTGAGACATGTATCTTAGGTGAAGGAACAGAAGTTTATGGACATGTCCATAATTCCGTTATTGGCTCCAATGTCGTTATAGAAGAAGGGGCAGTTGTTAGAGATTCCATTATTATGAGTGACGCTGTTGTAGGAGCTGATTCAGAGATACTAAGAAGCATCGTTGCCGAAAAAGCGGTCATAGGCAAATCAAGCAAGATTGGTATTGGTGAAGATATTATCAATGATGAATTTCCAAAGGTCTATTATTCAGGACTTTCGGTTATCGGAGAAGCCACTGTTATACCAGAAGGTATTACAATAGGAAAGAATTGTGCCGTAATAGGTCAAGTTGCCGATGAACATTTTGAAGATAAAGCCCTTTTAAGTGGTAAAAAAATATTATCATTGAGGAGGTAGAAGAATGAGAGCACTTGGAATCATATTAGCAGGTGGTAAGAATGAACGCCTAAGAGATTTAACCAATGATAGAGCCTTAGCAGCTATGCCTATAGCAGGTAGTTATAGAGCCATTGACTTTGCCTTAAGTAACATGACCAATTCAGGGGTCAACAAGGTTGCAGTGGTAACACAGTACAATTCCAGATCATTAATTGAACATCTAAGCTCATCAAAGTGGTGGGATTTTGGCCGTAAACATGGTGGATTATTTGTTTTTACGCCATATATTACCAATGAAAATAGTTTGTGGTACCGGGGTACAGCCGATGCAATTTATCAAAACCTTTCTTATTTGAAGAATTCCCATGAACCTTATGCCATTATTTCTCAAGGTGATGGGGTCTCCAAAGTAGATTTTAATAAGGTCCTTCAATACCATATTGCCAAAAGAGCTGACATAACCTTAGTATGTAGCAAGGTAGATAGAGATGAAGACTTAACAAGGTATGGGCTTGTTGGTGTTGATGATGATAACCGAATCGTTGAGTTCGAAGAAAAGCCAATTGAACCAGAAGGGAATGTTGTTTCAACAGGCATGTACATTATCCGTCGTAGACTGCTGATTGAAATGATTGAAGCCATTGCCAAAGAAGAACGTTATGACTTTGTTAATGATATTATTATCAGATATAGAAAGCAGAAGAAAATCTATGCTTATATGCATGAAGGTTACTGGCGTAGCATAGCCAGTATCGAAGCCTATTACAAGACCAATCTTGATTTCCTTACCAAGGAAATCAGAGACGACTTCTTTAGAACGGTTCCAAACATCATGTCTAAAGTTGAGGATGAACCACCTGCCAAATTCAATTATGGCTCACGGGTATCCAATAGCTTGTGCTCTAGTGGTTGTATTGTTAATGGTGCAGTTGAGAATTCTATGTTGTTTAGAAAAGTCTTTGTTGGAAAGAACACTCAAATTAAGAATTCCATTATCCTAAATGGGACCTATATTGGTGATCACTGTGTTATAGAGAATGCCATCATAGATTCCAAGTGTAATGTATCGGATGGTTCGGTAATACAAGGATCTCCAGATCAGATAAAAATAATCAAGGAACAATCACCTTTTTACCTCTAGATTTATCTTGTTGTCAAGGCCAAGATTATGTAATATAATGGGAATAGACCACAATTTACTGAGTAATTGCATGAATCATAGTCATTGTTGAACAATTATACAAAAAAATTAAGATTGTTCCGATGAGTGCAAGAAGACATTGAAGGTACGGGAAAAACCTAGCTTCTACGGAAAGGGGTTACCATGGAGATTACAGATGTAAGAGTAAGAAAAATAACGAAGGAAGGCAAAATGAAAGCGGTGGTGTCCGTTACATTTGACAATGAATTCGTTGTACATGACATTAAAGTCATTGAAGGAGAAAAGGGATTGTTCATAGCAATGCCTAGCCGTAAGGCTCTTGATGGAGAGTTTAGAGATATTGCTCATCCCATTAACTCCATAACACGTGATAAGATTCAGAAATCTATCTTAGAAAAATATGAAACTATTTCTTTGGAGGAAGGCGAAGTATACGAAGAAATGGCAGAAATGGAATGATTTTTAGCACTTCTTTATGAAGTGCTTTTTTTATTGCTGATTTCCCTTGATTCACAGGGTTATCTGTTGTACAATGTAGCACGGAAAGAGTATATAATAGGCAAGGTATGAGAGCCTGGCTATAAAATGAGGTGGCAATATATGTCTAAAACGAAAGCTATCATTCTTGCAGCTGGTGGTGGTACAAGAATGAAGTCAAAAACAGCCAAAGTGATTCATGAGATTCTTGGAAAAACCTTGGTAGCTTATGTCATTGAATCGGCTAAAGAGGCTGGTATTGACGAGGTTCTTGTGGTTGTGGGACATCAGAAAGATCAAGTGATGGCATCCATCGAATCTACAGACAAAAGTATTCGATTTGCCCATCAAGATGATCTTCTTGGAACAGGCCATGCTGTAATGCAGGCAGATGACTTTATAGACGAAGATGGTAAAGTCCTTGTATTATTTGGAGATACACCACTTATTACTAGTGAAACACTAAGAGCAATGATTGACCATACTGTGGCTACAGACAGTCAGGTGACGGTTCTATCAACACTTGTTGATGATCCTCATGGTTATGGAAGAATTATTAGAGATAGGGACAATAACTTTGTCAAAAGTGTTGAACATAAAGATGCAACAAAGGAAGAACTTGGTGTCAATGAAATCAATTCAGGTATGTATTGTTTTGAGGCCAAAGCACTCAAGTCATCACTAAAAGAGCTTAAGAATGACAATGCACAAGGTGAATACTACTTGCCAGATACATTGCACATAATCATGAATAATGGTGGCAAAGTTGAAGGTCTAGTTACAAATAGAAGTGATGAGATTCTTGGGATTAACACCAAGGTACAGCTTGCAGAAGCGGCTAGCATCATCACAAGACGTATTAACGATAAACATATGATAAATGGTGTGACAATCATTAACCCTGACCAGACTTATATCAGTAAAGATGCTAAGATTGGACAAGATGCCACTATTTACCCAAACACATTTATAGAAGGAAGTTCTACTGTAGGAGAAGACAGTGTCATTGGGCCAAATGCCAAGCTTGTTGACTCTCAGGTAGGTATTGGAACTAAGATTGAGCAATCCACAGTTCTAGAAAGTAAAATTGGTGATAACACCACAGTTGGACCGTATGCTTATGTACGTCCAAATTCAAATATAGGTAATAACATTAAGATTGGTGATTTCGTGGAGGTAAAAAATGCTGTCATAGGTGATGGCACCAAATTATCTCACTTGACGTATGTAGGGGATGCAGATGTTGGCGAAAAAGTTAATTTTGGATGTGGGACAGTTGTGGTTAATTATGATGGACAGAAAAAACACAGAACGACTATTGAAGATGGCGCTTTTATTGGTTGTAATACTAACCTAGTCTCACCAGTCACTGTTCATGAAAAAGCCTATACAGCAGCAGGTTCTACCATTACTGAGGATGTACCAACACAAGCACTTGGTATTGCTAGAGCAAGACAAAAGAATATCGATCAGTGGGCTAAACGTAACAGGTAAAATTCATTTTATGATTTGTTGTAAATTAGGAGGAATATTAGTATGACCAGTGCAATCAAGAATAATGATGGCATCAAAGTTTTTTCGGGTGGTTCAAACTCAGAACTGGCCAAAAACATTGCGAAATCTTTAGGTACCGAATTATCCCTCGCTGAAGTTGGTAAGTTCAGTGACGGTGAAACTTATGTACAAATTGGTGAGATCGTCCGTGGAATTGACTGTTACATTATTCAGTCCACATCTCAACCAGTGAATGATACCTTGATGGAAACACTGATCATGATTGACGCACTTAAGCGTGCCTCAGCGGGAAGCATTACGGCAGTTATGCCATACTACGGTTATGCGAGACAAGACCGTAAAGCAAGAGCAAGAGACCCAATCACTGCAAGACTTGTAGCGGACATGTTACAAACAGCTGGATGTGATAGAGTGGTATCAATGGACTTACACTGTGCACAGATTCAAGGATTCTTCACAATCCCTGTTGACCACATGCTTGGTAACCCATTGCTCGTTAAGTATTACCAGGAAAAATTCCATGATGACAAAGAGGATTTGACGGTTGTTGCACCAGATATCGGTTCCGTTAAACGATCTAGAGGTTTTGCAGAAGCAATTGATATTCCAATTGCCATTATTGACAAGAGAAGGCCAGAAGCCAATGTCAGTGAAGTAATGCACATCATTGGTGATGTTAAAGGTAAGCGTTGTATCCTAGTCGATGATATGATTGATACAGCAGGTACAATCTGTAACGCGGCCAACGCCCTTCGTGAACATGGTGCAACAGAAGTTTTTGCATGTTGTACACACCCAGTATTATCAGGACCAGCTATAGAGCGTATTAGCAAATCTTCTATAACTGAGTTGGTGGTTCTTGACACAATTGAATTACCTGAAGAGAAACACCATGTGAAAATCAAACAATTGTCTGTAGCAGACATCCTTGCAGATGCAATCTCAAGAATTCACCATAATGAATCGGTGTCCAAATTGTTTAAGTAGAATTAAGAGAATTTAACGTTAGATGAAGATAAGAAGCCAGTCCATACATATGGGTTGGCTTCTATTAATATATACAGTAACTTATGAATTTTAACGTTTTCGTCATGACAAAGACACAATGGGGTGGTATACTTAGTATAGATAACATGTATCAAGTATATCACTACCCTAGGAGGTATGGACTATGAAGAACATTAAATTGAAGTACAAAATCGGAGGATTAGCACTTGGTGTCATACTAGCCTTTGTGTTGCTTATAATTTTTTACATCATACCCACCATTGAAAGTACCGTACTTGATAGAACCAAAGTAATGTTAAAACAGAATGTTCAGATTCCTATGAGCATAATTAACGATGAATATAAGCTTTATAAAGCCGGTGAAAAAACTGAAGAAGAAGCCAAAGAATCGGCTATTAGGGCGGTTGAGACTTTGCGTTATGATGACGGGGTTGGTTATTTTTGGATCAACGATGCGACAGCACCAATACCAAATATGATTATGCATCCTACTGCACCAACGCTAAATGGCCAACTTCTTGATAAGCCCAATTATTATGTTGCCATGGGTAAAGGGCAAAACCTATTTGGTGCAATGGTTGAGGTAACGTCAAATGACAACGATGGTGATGGTATCTATAATGGTTATGTAGACTATCTGTGGCCAAAGCCTACAGGTGAAGGAGATTTAACAGAAGACCAACCCAAATTGTCCTACGTAGAGAAGTTTGAATCCTGGGATTGGATTATTGGTACAGGTATCTATATAGATGACCTTGATGCTATTTATGCCAAAATCATCAGTGACGTTCTGGTGATTACAGTTGTGGTTGTTGTGTTTGCCGTTCTTATTGTATTCTTAATTACCATACCACTAAACAAAACATTACGTGAGATTATCGTGAATGCTGAACACTATCAACAATATGACTTTAGATATGCCATTGACGTAGACCAAAAAGATGAACTTGGTGAAATTTCAACCGCTTTCAACAGAGTGCGCGAAGGATTAAGGTCTATAGTGACTAAGATTACATCCAGTGCAGAATTGATCAATGATTCTTTTGGCATCATTAAGAAGGACATCAATAACCTAGCCAGTCTGACGAATGAAGCAGAAAATAGCACACAAGACATTTCAGCCATAATGGAAGAGACAAAGGCCAGTGCCGGCAATGTGTCCTTAATTGTTGGTGAAGCCCGTGATGCTATTGAGATGATTGCTGATAGGGCAAGCAGTGGTTCAACAATGGCCAGTGACATTAGTGATAGAGCAACTGAAATGAAACAAGAAGTGGTAACGTCTGAGACGGAAGCAAAAGATATGTATGCAGGTGTTAGAGACAGGCTTAATGAAGCTATAGAAGAATCCAAAGAAGTGGAAAGAATCAATGAATTGCTACAATCCATTTTGGACATTACGTCTCAAACCAACTTACTTGCTTTGAATGCTTCTATAGAAGCGGCAAGAGCTGGAGAGTCTGGTAAAGGCTTTGCAGTAGTCGCAACAGAAATCAAAAAGCTTGCTGAGACCTCATCCTCTATGGTTGAAGGTATTAGAGAAGTGACAGATAATGTTAGCAATGTGGTTGAGAAACTGGTAGAGGACTCCAAACAGATTCTTGATTTTATTGATTCCAAGGTCCTTGGTGATTATCAGAAGTTGATTCATGTAGGCGAGCAGTACAATGATGATGCGGTTGCTTTCAGTGAAATCATGCTTGACCTTAGTGCAACAACTCAAGAGTTGTTCAGCTCAATGGATACTATCCATGATACGGTAGAGGACGTTGCTAAGGCTACATCTCTTGGTGCTGAAGGTGTTGAGAAGATTATGATGAACACCAAAGTTATGAACAATGATGCCACTAACTTCTTAGCCATTGCAGAAGAGAATATTGCTGCGGCTAATGAACTGGATGAAATGATGAAGACATTTAAGTTGTAAAGTGAATAAGTGAGTTTAATATATGAGGTTCTTGTCTTAAAAAGATGAGGACCTCTTTTCATTTGCTAGTTAATAGAGAGTACTTTGTGAACGTCGACCAGCTAACACATCCATGTATTAGATGGCCGAGGCTACACATCCTATTCCGCTGGCTTTTCACAAAATATTCTGCATAAACTCATCATATGAAAAATATAGTCTCTAAAACTAGAACATAACATATAAAACTCCCAACCTTATAAGTTACCACTCAGAATTACCAATTATTCCCATATATGTAAGTTGTATACATATGAGGAGAATACTTACATAATTAACTTATAATTAAGTGTATTATTGCATAATTGTCGAAATTTTACTTGCCTTATTGGGACCCTCGACCTATAATAGATAAGTGACATGACTATTGTCTATATGTGGGGGTGTACATAATGACGGGGATTAATGATGGTAGCGTTCTGTTTGAACGGTACAAAGTAGTTCGTGTGTTGGGACGAGGGGGTTCGAGCACTGTTTATTTGGCAGAGAATATACGTGTTGGCAACTTAGTTGCCATCAAAGTGGTATCAAAAGATGCCAGTGACTTCAATCTGCTAGCAGAAAAAGACATATTAAAGGAATTAAGACATCCTTCTATACCCATTATAATGGATATACATGAGGATGATTCGGGAATATATTTGGTTGAGGAGTATGTCGAGGGGACATCACTAAAACAGTTGAAATTGCAAGTGACAGAAGATGAGGCACTAGATATAATGAAAGGCCTTGTTGACGTGCTTGACTATCTACACACATCTCACAATGAACCCATCATATACAGGGATCTCAAACCTGACAACATCATAAGAATGCAAAATGGCCATATCAAATTGGTGGACTTTGGCATTGCCAAACGTTTCAAAAAAGACCAATTAAATGATACGGTTGTTCTAGGAACTAGAGGTTACGCTGCACCAGAGCAGTATGGCATGGCCAAAGCAGATGTGCGTACAGATATTTATTCTCTTGGTGTCTGTATTTATTACTTGCTTACGGGGAAAAATCTTAGTACACCACCATACAAATTAATGCCATTAACAGTTGAAGTGCCTGGTATCGATGCTGAGTTTGCCAAAATAATTGAACGTTGCATCCAAACGGTACCTACCAAACGTTATCAAAACATTCATTTTCTAAAGGAAGCACTTCATAAGCTTGAGGAAACCCAGACTTCAACTAGGGATTATCAGATTTTCAATGAAAAAGCTTCTAAAGTCATTCGTGTCCTTGGATTGAAGCAAGGTCTTGGCACAAGTCACATTGCCCTAATGCTGTCTTCTTACTATCAGCAACAAGGTTACAATGTTGCCGCAGTGGAATTTCACAACTCGGAAGATTTCTCCAAGATTAGTTTGGTTGGGGAGGATACATTAGAGGGACGGCACTCTTTTACTTACAAAAAACATTGAATTCTATCCTTTCCATTATTACGGCGGTTTCGAAAAACATATGAAGTCGGATTATGATGTGATTGTGGTGGATGCAGGGAGTATGGATAGGGATGGTTCCTATGAGCAAGCCGGGAATATGGATACACTGCTTGTGTGTGGCAGCAAAGAGTGGGAGATTGACCTATTTGAGGATTATTATTTTGCTAGGCCGGACCTTAGTTATCATTATCTCTTTAACTTTACCAGCGACGAGGCTTTTATGTCACTTAGTAAAAGTTTGACCAATATGAAATGTTACCAGGTCCCTTACAACCCAGGTCCTTACCAGCTCAGTGATGAGGTGAAGTTAATGTTTGGGAAGATTACAGGAGAAACTACCATAGAAACACCGACCGCAAGGAGTCCATTAGATGAAGCTAGATCAATTGTTGAAAAAAGCCATCAAGAGATATAAAAGAGCATAACAGAGGTCTTGTGATTACCATAGCCAGTGTTGAAGCCAATGTCGGAGCAACACATCTTGGAATTATGTTGGCGGGCATGTTGACCAAAGCCAGATACCGGGTTGGTATTATGGAGTGTAACCGTTTAAAAGACTTTGTTCAAATAGAGAAGGCCTATGAAGGCGAGGACTTTGATGATAGTCAAACAGATAGCTTTAAAGTCAAAGGTGTTATGTACCACAAGGACATTGCACCAACCATGCTAACGCAGATGTATCAATACCCTTATGACTATATTATATGTGATATTGGCCATGAGTTTGAAGATTATAGAGAAGAAATACTAAGGGCTGACATTGGACTTTTTGTGGGGCAATACAATGATTGGAAAAGAGGACGTTATATGGAGTTTGTAAAAGATTATCGAACACTGCTAACAACAAGAAGTAAATTACTAGTTCGGGATGGCATCCGTGAGGAAGTTTTGGACCTTAAACGTTATAGTGGCATTACCACTTACCCTATACCTGTTCAAAAAGACCCCTTTGTTAAAGTGAAAGAAAATAGACATAGTCTAGAGAAGATTGTGGGGGTACTATAGATGTCCATTATTAGACAAAGAAAGAAAAACATGATATTGGCCTGGTTTCTTGGGGTAGTGACAGCAGTCTTTGTGGCTGTGTTGGTATCCGTATTTTCCTTATATGATTTGACCACTTACTTTGATTTTGCTAAAGATGAAGTTGTTGATACAACGGTCTATGTGAATCAAGTGGTCGCAGCCAAAGCTATGCCATCAGGTACTGTCCTTACAGAAGAAAACCTAATGGAGATACAAATACCGGAAAGTCAATCCATTCTTGGCAACCTTGATATGAGTCGTTTGATTGGTAGAGAGGTTAACATAGATGTTGACCAGTATTTGCCTATTACCCTGCCTATGGTGGACAAAGGCGACTATACATCGGATGAACAACGACTCTATGAATTTGATTTTGTTAAATTACCCATTAAGTTAGAAGTAGGGGAAGTGGTTGATATTCGAATAGTCTTCCCTAATGGACAAGACTATGTGGTGCTTGCCAAAAAAGAAGTGGTTCACTTTGAACGTCAGATTGACAACCAGCACAAAGGTTTGCTGAGTCTTATGGTTGAGGAAGAGGAAGTGCTTAGAATGTCCAGTGCCCTTGTGGATGCTATATTGACTGAAACAGCACAGCTCTACATGGTCAAATACCCCGACCCCAATAAACAAGAGGCTGCTAAGATATCATACCCTGTAAACCGCAGTGTTTTATCAGTTCTAGAGCAGAATCCAAATCTCTTAACCATGCCAGACCTTGGCACCCTAACAGCCAATCGATACCTTCTTGATAATGCCCTTAAGGAGTTGTTAGACGAGGATGATGAATGGTTTAGTATCTTTACCGCTGAGAATTTTGACCAAGATGGTGAAGCCAGCGAAGGCCTTGAGGGTCAAGGAGCTGATGGCAGTAGTACAGATCAAGTGGGCTCTGAAAATCAAGATAAGAGTGCGTCAATAGAAAGCTCAAGTAGTAATGATTCAGGTCAAATGAGTACTTCAGCTTCCAGTAATTCAGAGGCGCAAAGTGATTCAGCAAGCAATAATGACAACTCAAGTTCGTCTATGAGTGGATTTTAGGAAGGTGGGACTATGAAAAAACTGGGAATGTACGGTGCTAGAACTAGAGAAAAAAAGTTTTTTACTCCTATACCTTTGTAAAGTCTTATCAGTGGAACATAAAGTGGTCCTTGTGAGTGATTATCCATTCTTTTTGGAGGAATTGGATATTGTGAATTATAGCGACAACTTTGTGATAGAGAGAAAAGGTCATGAGGATAGGGGAAAGTGTGATTTTCTTGTCATGGATATTTGTGATGAGACGTCTAAGGGTGAAGATATACAAGAGGAAACTAATGAGGAAATAAAAGAAAAAGTTGAAATGGATGCCACATATTTGGTGGTTTCTCCTTTTAAGAATGAAGTGGTATATGCACAGAGCATCCTTGAGTCATTAGAAAAGAAATTCACTATTGTCTTTCAAAACCTCTTATATGACTCAAAGATTACACCAAAATATTTGATGAAAAGGTTTGGCCTGACTAGAAAAAACCATCAGATCTATGAGCAATACTTAAGTGACCAAGACTTAACAGTCCATGTTGAGAATGAATACAGCGATACCATACAAGTAAAGGCCTTGTCCAAAGAGTACAAGCAGGTACTCATGGGGCTTATTACGGACCTTGATGAAACTTATAAAAAACAAAGCAAAAGATGGCTGCGAATAGCAGGCAGGAAGGGGTAGTGTATGCAAATAGCTTTTTGGTCTCCAAATCATGGACAAACAGGTACAACAACGGCGGCGCTAACATATGCATCACTGATTGCTCTGCGTCATAATTTCAAAATACTCATTACACACAGTCAATTTGAAAGGTCCACTTTAGAGCAGTGCTTGGTTAAGAAAAATCATCTAAGACAAGAGGAGCTTGCTTATTTTAATGATCATGGACTTGGTGGTCTACGCCGTCTTGTGAAGAATGGTCGATTGTCACGGGGTATGGTCAGTGATTATACAACGTCTCTTCTAGCCAATAAGAATCTAGACCTTCTTGAAGGGGTTTATGAAAATAAAAACTACAATTCAGATGAAGAAACAGGCCTTCTTAGGCGGATATTTGAGATGGCCAGTGAAGATTATGACATGGTTTTTGTGGATATTCATTCTGGTATGAAGATGGAACTCACCAGACATTTACTGAATGATTCAGACATTGTTGTTGTTTGTCTTAATCAAAATATCCAACTTATTGAACGCTTTCTAGCCAATGAAGAAGAACAGGCAATCTTAGCTGATAAGCGAATCATCTATAACTTTGGCAAATATGACAGCGACTCTAAGTTTAACATTAAGAATATTAAAAGACTCTACAAGCTTAAGGATGTTATGACATTGCCCTATCACACACCATACCTTGATGCCTGTAACCAAAGTCAAAGTCTTGATTATCTCATGCGCAACCTTGAGACCAAACCAAAGGATAAACACCATCAATTTATGAAAACCATTGTGGCAGGTTCTGATCAATTGATGGCCCTGACGGAAGTCATGGAGCGGGAGGTTCTAAAACAGCATGCTTAAGTTAAGAGGTCAAAAGGAGCAGGAGAAGTATCAGTACAAGGCTATACTGAGCTTTATTAAAGACGCAATAAATGATATGACCAGAACCAATCTCTATGAACTGGGTCTATCAGAAGAGGCTTTTGGTAGACGCCTTAATAAACGAAGTGAACTGAAAAAAGCACTGAAAAACTGTGCCCATGGTTCGCTGGTTGATAAAGAATATGTGAAGGATTTCATACGAGATATATTGGAATCCTCTTATCTTAACAAAGAAAGCATTAATAATGTGATTCATTTTGAGAGGCCTAGCTTCCTTAGTATACAAGATAAATTTGACATAATGCTCTACGCCTATAAGAAAGACCATGGCCTTGACGCCCTAAGTGTCATGATAGCTGAGAATGCATTTGATGTCCTCAAACATATTATTGAAGATGGACAGACGGCCTCCTATATAATTACACCAGAAGAGATTGAAGACCTCTACAATAAAAAACACCCAAGGCTTAGTTACGAGGATAAACTCTTGATAGTTAGTCAGAGAATCTATCAGATGTATAAAGGTTTTGGTGTTATTGATGAAGTCAGAGATATGAACATTGATGGCATATCAGGTGGGGTATCAGGAACCACAAGGCTAGATCAACTGAATCAAAGTGGTGATGGTGACTATATCAGTCAGATTACAGCCATTCCTAAGAACTATGATTCCATATGGATATTCTATAAAGGTAAGTCCATTCACCTGTCTTTCTTAAGTTTTGGTTCAGAAAATGAGCTTAGAAGGATTTGTCAGAATATCTATCGCTATAACAAAGCAGGCCAGCTCTCTGAAGACAAAGGTTTTAAGGTTAATGAGATGCAAGATGGGTCTAGGGTTGTGGTTGTGAGACCAAGCTTCTCAGAGTCTTGGGCATTCTTTGTCAGAAAATTCCATATAGCCAATGTAACGCTAGAAGAGTTAATTAAAGACCCTGGTGGTCACCTTGTCATTAACATGCTTAGGTACCTGGTCAAAGGGGCTAGGGTTACTTCGGTGACAGGTTCACAGGGTTCTGGTAAAACCACTATGTTAATGGCTATGGTGAGAGAGATCTATGCCACATTAACCCTTAGAATACAGGAGATGGCCTTTGAGTTACACCTAAGAAATGTCTATCCCATGCGTAACATACTGACCTTTAAGGAGACCGACACCATATCTGGCCAAGCAGGACTTGATGTTCAAAAGAAAACCGATGGTTCCGTTAACATTCTTGGTGAAGTGGCAACAGATGAGGTGGCTGTATGGATGTTACAGATGGCCCAAGTGGCTTCCTTGTTCACCATATTCACCCATCATGCCAAGACAGTGAATGACCTTGTATTATCACTGAGAAATGCCTTGCTCAAATGTGATGTTTTTAGAAACGAAAAGGTAGCTGAGCAACAGGTGGTTGCTGTTCTTGACTTTGACGTACATCTAGAAAGGGACATTACTGGTAAAAGGTATATAAGCCGTATATCTGAGATAGTGGCCCTTGATCATGAGAAAGCTTATAGCAGGTCTTATAGAAATGCCAATAACTCAGATGAGAGAATGACCCTATTCATGGATACGATGACTGACTACTTCACAAGACAAACAGATCGAAAAGTCTATGAGACTAGAAATATCATAGAGTTTGAAGAGGGACGTTATGTGGTGAAGAACAAGATCAGTAAAAAGAACCTGCAGGCCATGTCATCTCATATGAGCATTGAAGACCAAGAAAAATTCAGGATCTTTCTTGACAATGAGATGAGGGGTGGTCTGGATGGGTAATATAAACAGCGATAGCCTGATGTATGGTGGTATAGCCTCTTGTGCCTTGGTTTAACCTTTATGCTCTTGTTGCTAATTGCCAGCAGCAAAAAAGGCAAAGGCCGGGCCATCAAAGCCAATGCTGTTAATATGGGTGGTGCCAAATTCTACTTGTGGCTTTATCGTCATCTGTCCAAATTACCACCAACAAGACGAAGTGTTTATCATATACGTTCAAGGATAGAGATTGTTGGTCATACCAATGAGCGAGTGATTAGGTTAAAGGTGGCAAAGTTATACCTGATTGTGCTATTAGTGATGATTGGATTCTTTAGCATTATTGTCTCGATGAGCCAGGAACCTTTGATGCTTGTCCTGTGGGTCTTTATTCTGTGGATTCTGTCAGAGACATTGGTTGACTTCTTCGTTATAAGACTAAGGAATAAATTGTTGTGGCAACAGCTTAAGTTTAATGAAACAGTTAGGCATAACTATTACCAATCCAAGATGGTGGATGAGGCAATCTATGAAACCTGCATGGACCTTGACAAGAACCACTATGAAGTTAGCCTTCAGGGTGAGCGAATCTATGACATCCTCCTATCTAAGGACCCTGAAAAAGAAATGATGGCCTATAACGAAGTGGCTCCCAATAAGTATTTGAAGATGTTCCTAAGTCTTTGTTACATGACCATGGAATACGGGGATGCCACCATTGATGGTGTTAGTGTTTTTATGAAGAACCTTCATGACTTGACAGGTGAAGTCAGAATGGAACTTAGCAAAAGAGAACGTCTAAACTATGCCCTAAGGAGTCTGAATATCATCGTTTTGCTACCACTTTTGATGATTAGTCCAATACAGTCTTGGTCTGCCAAGTATTTTATGCCCTTGCAACAATTCTATGACAGCCAACTTGGTTTCATCCTTGAAATCATTATGGTCTTCATGATTCTCATCTGTTATGTACTCCTAAGAAGGGTTCAGCAGTTTGACAAACAAGGGGCAAGGTTTTCTTCCAAGATGGCCATAGAGGACAAACTCTATACAAGCTGGCTTGGTAAAATTATTGACCTTCTTAAGCCCAAAAAGGTCTCGCCAAAGTACCATCTCTTACAGAGGCAGCTAAAAATAACCAGATCCAATTTATCTGTAGAAGGTTTTGTCATCAGGCAATTCTTGGCTTTTGTAGGTGTGCTTGTTGTCACAGTAATTGTTACCTTGTTACTTCACTACAATACAAGAGAGCAGATTCTGACGGCCCCAACCATATCAGCCACATTCCTTGGTGGGCAATTATCAGATGAAGCCCTTGATAAAGCCAATGAGATTACTAAGGGAGATACACGTTATTTGTCAATGATTGATAAGAAGACCACACTAGATGAGATACAAGCATTGCTTGAGGAAAATGATATTCCAAGTGACCAGGCAATGGTCATAGCCAAACGAATAGAAGGCAAACAGATTGAACTTTTTAATCAGAATCTGAAATTATGGGAATTGGCTTTGGCCTTTCTTCTTGGCTTGATTGGCTTTCAGATTCCCAAGTTGTTCTTACTCTTTCGTAGAAGACTGATTAAAATGGAAGTGGAAGATGAAGTGACAGGCTTTTCAACGATTATCCTTATGCTAATGCACCATGAAAGGCTTGCCATATCGGACATTCTTGAGTGGTTTGAAATGTACGCTGTGACCTTTACTGAGCCACTAGGGGACTGTATTAACAATCTGACATCAGGAATGACTGAAGCCCTAGAAGGTCTGGGGGAAGCCAGTGACAATGAACAGTTCATACGCATTATTGAAGGGCTGATTCTGGCTTCAAAGGACATCACCATTAGGCAAGCATTTGATGAGCTGGATACTGAGAAATCCTATCACCTTGAGAAGCGTAAGGAAAATAATGAACGTTTGGTTGAGAAGAAAATCAACATGGGCAACATGATTGGCTTCATGCCTGTCTATGGCTTGATTGTAATATATATGATCATTCCCATGATTCTGATTGGTATGAAGGACATGGACCAGTATTTTAATCAGTTGAACATATAGCAGAACTAGTTTATATGAAGGAAGCATTGAAGTTTAAAAGAGTTTGTGAGTTATAGGAATAAATAGATAAAAATAAATAGATATAACAAATTATAAGACGGAGGTATTTGATAATGGATGGTAATATTCAAAAAGCGTTATGGTTAGGTGTAGGTATTATGGTGTTTCTTGCAGTGGTAGCAATAGGGATGGCGGCTTTGTCCAAGGGGCAAAACCTTTCAGAAGAAAGTATGGCCAAACTAGATGACACATCAAGGGCCCTTGCCAATGCAGACTATAACATCTTTGACAATCAGATGAAAAGTGGTACAGATGCTGTGAACGCCGTGAAGAAATTCAGAGCTGCAGGTGATGACATTGGGATTACAATTGACCCGCTCTCAGGAACTGATATTGTGTTTTCAGATTGTTCTGCTGCAACAGATGCCAGTATCAAGTCTTTACAAGAAACCATTAATCTCTATGGCGACTTTTATGCTACGGTACAGCATGATGGTAATGGCAATGTTGAAACTATCACTTTCACACAGGAATAAGCAAGTCTGTGGATAATAACATTAGCAGAGGCCTTGAGTTGGGGATAGGCTTTGTTATATTTGTGGCAGGACTAGGTTTTTTCTTCAGTATGGGCCAATCCATGGAGCAATATATAAGTGAAGCCACTAGATATGAGAATCGCAGCATGACTTATACACAGAGTGGTGATTATGTGCCACAGTCTGAAGTGGGTATTGATGAGATCTACTTTGCTCTTATGGATGAGAGCGAGGTTCGAATATTCGTTGACGGGACAGAGTTGTTACGAGTCAGCGAACGTGTATCGAGGATAGATGGTATGACTACTTATGAAGCCGCGGAAGGAATTAGACAAGAAGTGGCTGCTATTGGAAGTGGCGACTATGACATAAGATATGTCTATGATGGTGACGGCACTGTGACGGCTATTCGGTATACACAGTAGTGAGTTGCAAGAGGTGATTTTCTTGAGTTATGTTAAGAAACTAGTTGCCAGGTAATATGAAGATATAAGCTTGGAGAATTCTAGGAAATATTGATTGAAATGATGATAGGAAGAGGTGGGGACCAATGATAGAGCAGTCGTTGTGGAAAATATTGGCATTTATGATTGCTGTGGTGTTGATATTTGTGGCCCCTACAATCACCATATATGACCGGATGGACGCCATTACCTATAATGTGGTGGAAAGTGAAGTCTCTAGATTCTGTGATGTGGTGAGAGACACAGGTGTGATTACAGAAAAATCCTATAACGCTTTCTTAGCTGCACTAGGACAAACAGGTGTCACCTATGAAGTCACTATTGAGCACAATGAGAAGCTGTATGTACCTGTTTATGTGGGCAGTGTTTTTCAAGACAGGTATGAGATTATTTATGACAATCACTACAGTGATACCATTGCGGATTCACTTCGTGACGGGGCTGTTGGCAATAGCTACCATATGAGTGTAGGGGATATGTTCTATGTCCATGTGGAGAACCAATCTGCCACCAAGAGTCAAACAATCAAACAGTTATTCCTTGGGGTAAGTTCTAAATACCCTGTTATTGTTGTGAGAAATGGGGGCATGGTAAGACATGAATCTGACTAAGTTTGCTATTGTCTTTGTGATAATCAGTCTGCCTTTCTATTTTATCTCAGACCTTGGTATTAGACAGATTGCTCATGCCAAAATGTTACGTGACCAGTACGAAACCATAATCAACAATGCCATCGATGATGGGACCATGGCCCTTAAGCTTTATACTGAAGAAAGCCATGATGATGCTAGTAGGAAAGACATTGATGTGGATGTTGAGGAAGTGGTCAATGCCTTTCTTGAATCTTATCATAGAGGCTTTAACACAGGCAGTGAGCTAGATGAAATCCATGTGGATCGATACATATTGGCCTTAATCGTAGTGGTTTATGACGGTTATTATATCTATGGCACCAAGGAGGTTGAAGACATGGTGTCTGGTGATACCCACTACCGTCAGCTTTTGTCTGATAAGAAGGCATTCCTATATAGGGATGGTGATTATAGCATTAGAATGACACTGGATGATTATGTGACAGTTCTAAACACAGATCCACTTGCTACGATTCCCTGGCAAAGTGTCCAAGGGCTAATTACGGACCCTGAAGTCTTAGCAGCATTGCCTGGATCTTATGACGTTGGCAAACATGATGTTCAGAGAGATTATCTGATTAGCTCAACCATTGAGAGGGCTCTTGAAGAAACGGTTTATTATCATAACGCCTATACAAAGAATCTTGGCATGGCCTATCAGTTTCATCTACCAACATCGGTTGAGGGTGGTATTGGTAGAAGTATCGATGACTTAAGTCTATTGGTATTTATCCAAGGTGCAGATGTAGGAAGAGGCAATTATCTGGAAATGAGTGCTATGAATCAAGGCAGTGTCCTAGTAGGAGACCCTATCCAAGCTTATGAAGAAGTGGATCCAATCAGTGGCGATTCTATTTACTACTATTGTGACAAATGGTGTAAGCACCCTAATGTGAACTTGCCTATCAAATATTTTTCTTCAAAAGAAGAAGCTGCTAGCGCCGGCTACTGGCCCTGTCAGCTTGTAGGTAAGTAGTGAATTTGCGTAGGTGGTCATCTTGAATAGGAATAATTATAGCGAAATTTGGTATAGGCAAGTGATTCCACTTGCCTATTGTCATGTCTTCCTATAAAATTATAGAGGAACACAAGCAAGCTTTGTCCTTGATTGGGGTGATTCTATGGGCGACGGGCTATTTAAGAAAATAAATCAGTACTTTAATAATAGGGACTATGAAAAGATTCCTACTGACAGTGACACTGTCTCAATGTATGGGGTCTTTGATAAAAGCAATCTATACTTAATCAATGTGATTGAACTTAGAGATGGCTATGGACTGGACCCAGAACGTTATCTTGAATACAAGCAGATGACCATGCAGCAGTTCATGGGTAATCAGGCGGATAAGATTATCTTGCTTAATGTAATACTGGCTGATGAGACAGACAGTTTGATGGAAGCTTTCAACTATGTCCCTGATATGAGTGAACAATTCATTGATGTTATATGGTTTGTCAACAAGTCTACAGAACAGTTGGTTATACCAAAAAAACAATTAAACAGTGTTCTTGGCATACAAAAGGACCTTAAACGACTTATTCGAAATGAAGATACAAGTTACTATGAACTTAAACCGACAGGACGCCTGCCTTTATTGACGACACTATTTTTCTTAGTGAATGTTTTGGTATGGCTTTATATGGAATACACTGGTAGTTCTACAGAGACAGAGACGTTGCTTAACATGGGTGCCCTGTATACCCCTTACGTAATTGAAGGCAGAGAATACTTACGACTAATTCAGTCTATGTTCTTGCACATTGGCTTTCTACATCTCTTCCATAATATGTTTGGCCTCTATATATTTGGCTATAGGTTGGAGCGTTATCTTGGCAGATTACAATTCTTGATTGTGTATCTGGGGGCTGGGATTATTGGGTCAGCTGTGAGTATCGGTGCTGATGTCGTTCTTGGACGTGTTGTAATAGCGGCAGGAGCTAGTGGGGCAGTGTATGGTCTTATGGGCAGTCTACTGGTGGTTAGCCGTATTGTGAAAAAACCTATTGATGGTGTGACAACTTATGTGGTATGGGCCATGTTTGCCCTTGGTATCGTTCATTCGATTATGACACCAGGTGTTAGCTTATCGGCCCATCTTGGCGGCTTCATTGGTGGTATTCTGATGACCTTACTTGTACTAAAGACATCGAAAAAGATAGATGCTCAGACTTAGAGACAGCAAATACATTTTGATATTAACTAGGAGATAAAATGAGAGAAGAATCATTAAAAAGCTTGCTTAGGGAATGCTCGGCCTATGTGACTGAGAAAACTAAAGAAATCTACAGCTTGGTGCCAGGCAGTGGTGATGTGAACAGTAAAATTATGTTTATCTCCTCTAGTCCAACGGCCAAGGAAGAGGCAACAGGCATTTTCCTTGAAGGCAAAGCCTCTCAGGCCTTTGATGGTTTACTTGAAGGTGCAGCAATAGAACGTGATGTTACCTATATGACTTATGCTGTTAAGTATCGTCCTTATATGGTTAATGAGAAAACTGGACGTATAGTGAGTCGTAACATTACAGATGATGAAATAGAGATGTTCAAAGGTTTTTTGGTAAGAGAGATTGAATTGATTAAGCCAAGACTGGTTGTAACCCTTGGTGACATAGCTTTTAGGGCTTTGTCAGGATTGGTGCCTGTGAATACTGAAGATATCGGCAAGAAAATGACCATGACCATTGAAGAAATTATCTATGACGTAATGCCAATGCCTCACCCAAAAGAGAAATATTTTGAGAAAGTGGCAGACCGTGACGAGGTTAAGGAAGCACTAAGTTCAGTGGCAGAAGGTATGGGTGATGATCAAGGGGAATCTGATTCTGCCGGAGTTTATAAAAAACCAACGATTAAAACGTCTGCTGGACTTGGTGCTGGTATGAATGTCAATAAGTATATTGGTAAAGAAGAAGACTTGACTGAAGAAGAACCCTTACCAGTTTATGATGATATGGACTATAATGACACACTGCTAAACCAATCTTATGAGATGGTCATGCCCAAAGGCAAACCAGTAGGCACAAGACGGAAGAAGAGGGAACGCTCAGGCAAGAAAAAGGTTATTGTTGTCTATGGTGGCACAAATCTAGCTGATGACCCGACTTATGTAGTGGTGGACCGTGTTAGTGGTGTACTAAGTGAGTTGAATGTGACGATTAAGAGAATTGATCTCTATAAAAATGATTACAGCATCGATGCATTTGTTGATGAACTGATGGATTCGGATGGTGTAATTCTTGCGACCACCGTTGAATGGTACGGTATTGGCGGTGCCCTTCAGACATTCCTAGATAAGTGTTTTGCAAGCGGTAGATTTGACCCATTTACGGGGGCTTATCTCTTTGGTATCGTTGTTAGTAGACAAAGTTACGAACGTGATGCTTATAGCCATCTTATTAAATCATGGGAAATACTTGGTGGTGTTGAAGGGGTTAGCTTGCTTAGTACTATAGCTAACTCTGCTGACCTTGAGACAGACAATGAGTTATTGGTCGCTGTTGATAAGAAGGCTGAAGATTATTACCGTATTATCAACCAGCAAAGACTGGTGATGCCTACCAGCATCCATGGCAATAAAGTTTTATTCAAAGTGCCAGTCAAAGTACAGGTAGATGAAGGTGAACAGATGATTATCAAGCAGGTTGTTTCTGGTGATGGTAAGGAGCAGGCCATTGAGAATCAAATGTCCTTTATTTCCAATTATGATGAGTTTATTGAGAAGCAGCAAAAAGACATTGAAGATATCTCAAGTTTGTTTAAGGAACGTTTGACCAAGACCAGTGATGTTGTCAGTAAAACATTCCCTGAGTTGTTTGAGTATAAGTATAAACCAGATAAAACCTTTGCAGACTGCAAAATCTCATGGGTTGTCAATGACAGATCCAGTGAAAACTTTGTCCTTGAATTTATAGGCGCCACTTTGAAAGCTAACTTTGGCAAACAGCCGAAGGCTGATGTGGTTATGAGTTCAAATTTTGATGTACTGAGTAAAATTACAGAGGGTAAGTTAACTGTCCAGAGGGCATTTATGACAGGCGAAATCAAGGCCAAAGGCAATTTCACCTTGTTGTATAAATTGGACCAATTGTTTGCATTTTAGTATGAGTAAGATGTGTTGGAAGGAGCCAAAAGTATGAAGAACAGTAATTGTTTATTTTGTAAAATCGCTGATGGGGAACTAGAATCAGCAACCATATTTGAAAGCAATGAATTTAGAGTGATACTGGATAAATTTCCATCAGGTAAAGGTCATACATTGATTATGCCTAAAGAACATTTTGAGGATATTTATGACCTTGATGGTGAGACGGCAGGCAAGTTATTTGCACTTGCTACAGTCATTGCCAAGTCACTGAAGAAGGTTCTTAATTGTGATGGTATGAACATACTACAGAATAATGGTGAAGTGGCAGGTCAAACAGTCATGCATTTTCACCTTCACTTGATTCCTAGATTTGAAGATGATGGTATTAACTTTAAGTGGAAGACTAAGCAGTTTAGTGATGAGCAGCTTGGGGAGTTGGTTAGTGAGATTGCTAAAGAGATTTAGAAGGAATATGTAAGACAGCTCTTCAGGGGGTTGTCTTTTTTTTGTGTTATTGTCTGAAATGGCACCAAAGTGAGAAGGTATTAGTATAGCCAGTAGGTTGATGAGTCCATTCATCAAACAACTGGGGCTACAAGTCCATTTTTCGCTTGCAATACTTAATACCCTTCTCACTTTGCATGCCATTACCATCTTAAGTCTAAAAAAAAGGACAAAAATCGCTTTAAGCTGAGCAACTTACAGTAATTTCCAGTTATGTCAATGAATGTAAATTATAACGAAATATTTTAAAATAATACAGTCAAGTGTCTTTACACCCCCCTTCAGCCTATGTATAATGTAGGTTAGAGGGGGATTTCTATATATATATCAAAAGGGCTTAATCGCAAGAAGAAATCCAATGAAAGATACAATAAATTAAATACAGGTAGGGAGACGGTTATGAGAAGATTGATTCTTTTGATACTTTTTGGTTGCGTACTACACTTATGGTTCCCACAGACTTCAAATGCACAAGAAGTTGAAGAAATAGCAAGGTATGAAGACACGGATAATGAAAAGCTGTTTGATTGTGTGGACAATGGAGACAGTTATGCAGTAATTGGTCATGACAATTGGAATTACTCAGCATTGGGTCACTCATATATATCAAATTATGATTATGAAGGAACATTACTATGGCATATTAAGTACGAAGAGTATGATGATGCTCTATTTATGCAAATAATTAAAGGTGACGGTGGTGGTTATATAGTATGTGCCAATATAGACAAATTACCATATTTAATCTATTTGGATCAAGAAGGTCAGGTAGTAAATGAGGTTCAGATAGATGAAACTAGTCAGAGTGCCTTGGAGATGGAAATTGATCAAGAAGGAAATATCATCATAATGACTTATGATGCATTATATAAGTTTAAAAAGGATGGCACATTTATCTTCAAGGTGGCTTTTGAGTTTACAGGCAAGTTTTTTCCAGAAGATATGGCTATAAGTGAAGATAATAGTTATCTAGTATGCGGGCCAAGGTATATCGGAGGAACGGATGATGCATTCATGGTCAAATATACTTCTGATGGCAAAGAAGTATGGACCAACAAGATTAGTTACAAATATCTCGACAATTATAAAGTTATAACGGTTCTTGACAATGGAGACTATTTCTTGGCAGGTTGGACAAACTCTAATGAGGGGCATTTTGCTTCAAACACTGATAATAAGGGTACGGCCTTCTATACTATTTTGGATAAAGATGGAAGCAGAAAAACTGTAGAATTTATAGAGGATAAAGGATGTTTGGCACCAGTTGAGGTTGTCAAAATGGATGACGGAACAATTCTTATGATATTGTCAAGATCTTACAAAGGTGACACCGGCATAACGATGATGCAATTTGATAAGAATTATAAAGTCTACAACGAGTCAATGATTTTTAGTGAAAATGATAGCAGCGATAGGAGTAGTGACACATATATCAAGGAAGTTCTTGAGATAGCCAATCACAATGTTATAGCTGTCGGTGCGTTCTACGAATACAGAGATTATATAGGTATAGTGCATCAACTTAATCCTTACTCTTATGGAGACTATTTAAAGAGATATGGTGAGGTCGATAAGATGACAGACATAAAGCAAAGTTGGGCTAACCATTATATCAGGGAACTTGTGGCTGATAAAGTGTTAAATGGAGTTGGTAATAAGCAGTTTAATCCTACTGGTAAATTAACAAAGGCGCAGTTTATCAAAATGATTGTAGAATTATTGGGTATTGAGGTGACAAAAGCAAAGGGTAGCTTACCAGATTGTGAAGTTGATAAGTGGTATACACCTTATATAGAAGCTGCATTTGACTATGGATTAATATCAGTTGACGAGCAAAATAACTTTTATCCTAATGAAAATATTTCTAGAAAAGCAATGGTTGTGATAATAGTCGATGCTTACGAAAAATATACTGGTGATTATAGTGAGTTAACATCGGGATTTTACTACAAGGATTTTGATCAAATGACTGATGAGTTGGCAAGATATGTTCATAAAGCTAGTGGTGTCGGTATACTTGAAGGAAATGCAGAAGGTTACTTCATGCCAGAAGATATGTTAACAAGAGATCAAGGTGCTAGAGTAATATATATGCTTAGAGAGAGAATCAAGTATTGGATGAATCAATAATTACTTCACATTTGGAAAAAAAAGGAGAGTAAAGATGAGAGTGTTTGAATTAATAAAAAGTTACGTATCAATAGTTATAATTGTAGTTGTAGTTACAGTTAGTATGGGTAGTATGGTCTATGCAGCAAGTGGATTTAGTGATGTAAAATCAAGTGATTGGTTTAAGTCAGATCTTGAGTATATACTGAATGATTCTAGGAAGATTCTATCAGGTTACCCAGATGGCAGTTATAAACCAGCTGGGACATTACAAGTGGATCAATTCATCAAGTGTGTCATTGTTGCTACTGGTCATAATATCGATAAAACAGATGGTTACTGGGCACAAGGCTATATAGATAAAGCTATCGAGGTGGGCTACATTGGTGCTACTGATTACAGTGATTATACCAAAGGCGTTACAAGAGCTGAGATGGCAAGTATTGTAACTAAGGTAATGGAAGACTTAGAAACAGTCGCTTATGAGCAACTGGAAGACATAGAGAAGAACTTATCAGATAGCAATGCTGTAGCACTTAAACATAGAATTAATGTAATGAAAGTCTATGAACTAGGCATTATTACTGGATATCCAGATGGAACATTCAAACCAAGTAATACCCTTACACGTGCTGAAGCAACAGTTGTTCTTAGAAGAATTATTGATGCAGCTGCTAGAAAGCCTTATGTTGCTGTTGAAGATGAATATGCCACGCATTATAAGGGTGGGGAGGATTGGGTTAATCCAGTTGTTGCGGATGATGCTGAGAATATTGCTATTGATAGTAGTATGGTCTTGAGTGAGAAGATGTTTTGGGATGATAGAGGTAGTCATCAATATGAGGATTACATTGGGGTAATAATAAAATACTCTGAGACAGAATACCCAGAAGATCAACTTAAAGATTTGGAAAGACTGTTGAATAGACGCTTTACTTCAGATAATGTTAATAAAATCATCTCGCATATATCAACTAAAACAGGATGGTATGAGTTTTTAAGTGAAAAAGATGTCAGGTGGGAGTTAGAAGGCTACATTGTTAATGTACATGACATGTGGCAAATGGAGGATTCACCATATAAGAGATCTCAAACTGTAGAGGTTCAACTATGGCACGAGTAAATAGCCCGAGTAGAGTTATACTTTCTGCATTTGTTTGCCTTATAATTCTTTTGGCTTCGAGCGATAGTCTGTATGCAGAAGATCTTGAGAAAAAGATTTATCGTCCTGAAGATGATCTTATCAATGGAATTAATCAGGCTAATATTGAAATGAAAGCGATTATGGGACTGGATGGCTATTTTGTTTATGTTGAAAAGCCAGATGGAACTATTGATGGAAAATATGCTTCATCGATTGAAGCGTGGGATGAGTACGCCATATTTTCTACAAATGAATTGCACGGAAAGAATAAAAAAATAGATAAATATGTAGGAAATAACTATAACATTAATGCAAATCAGGATGAGTTCATTGGGTATACAATGAGTAAGGACTCTGTGCCCAATAATTACTATACGCCAGATTACCCCCCACAAACTGAGATAGTTGGTAGGTGGAAATGGGTTATAAATCCAGAGCTTGTAGATGATTTAAAAAACCCATCAATAAAACTTGTATCTCAAGCATCATACGACTATGTTGCGGAGATTAGAAAAGATCCAGTTCTAGCCAAAGAATTTGTCGACAATATAATTGCTGCATTAGCTCTGCAATATGAAGACACTGATTATGATGATGTATTCGATGAAGGAGAAGCGAAAAAAAACAGAATTCGGTACAGCCACAGAACCAGATTATGTTACAAGATGGTTAGACAGAGTAGGTGTCATAGTACCACCAACAACAGTATCAAGAGGTGTGGTTAGGTTCTGGCATGCCAAGGGTGCCTATTATACAAGTGTGGTTATTAACCCGCTCTTTGATTATAGTCCGGAATTTAAGATTAATAAGGGTAGTGTTGATTATACAGACAATACAATTTATACAAACAATGATACTGAGGACATTACATTAGTTAATGACACCGAAGTTGGTGAAGGCAATGAGACAGAGTGGATAGAGTGGTATGTGGATGGCGTATTGTATGGTACAAGAGATACGACAATCTACACCACTGACACTATTGGAAATAATACGGTTAATCTGACAATTAGTGCAGACACAACAGTGACACTGAGGGTTAAGATTGCTAAGAATGATGATTACAAGGAAGTGACTCATTCCATTAACTATGTTAAGAATACAGTTGGTGGTTCAGCAGCTACGGCTACTGGGGATGTGACTATTGGGAGTGACTCTCTTGGGTCAGAAGATTATAACACTGTTGATGGTATTCCAACAGGTAAGGATATTTATGCTAGAGTGCAGACGGATGAGTATATTATAGATTATCTATTTGAACTCAGAACTGGAGGACGCTCTTATACTGCAACCATATCTGGACAGTATGACAATGGAGATGGTACAACAGAATCATTTACTGAAACGAGGTCTGTATCAAGATCCTATTCTTATTACGACCTTAGTTGGTATTACGTCTACGAGATAGACCAGGCTGTGGTAAGTAATTATGCTTTGCCAAGTGGTTCTTTGACGTTGGTGCCTCCAGGTTCTTATGGTATTGGTTCGAGTTACAGCATGGGTAGTCTAAATAGTAGGCCATCTAGTGAATCAACAAATGTTGGGACTGTTCCAAGAAACTACAATTTTAGCTCCAAAGCAAGGTCAATGATTGATAGTTATTCCACAACAGATGCAAGGATAACTATAACTGGAACACAAGATGGCACAGTGACAGTCACAGGTAGTGGCACTACGCCAACACCAAGAAAAACGGACAGAGAATTGTATGGTGAAACAACAATTATTGAAACTCTAGCTAATAGATCTAATACACCAAGTAATGCAGTCATAACCTATAGTTTGGTTAACTCTTATAATTCTACTGCGTCTCCAACTACGGATATAGGTATTAGTGGTAACAGTGTTACAGTCCATTCACCGGTGGTTTGTTATCCTGACATTGTTAATGATACCAGTGACGAGACACAGCATATGGATATGAATGGTTCTAGAGATCAGTTAATTATTGGCGAAAGCTTCACAATTGAGTATCCACTAGATGGACAACACAGATCTATACTGGGTTATGGTAACAGAGACTATAGCGACACAACACTAAATAGACAAATTCAATTCAGTTTCGATACATACATTGGAACAGATGACAGTGGTGGTAATGGTGACTTCTTAGAAGCAGGAACATGGCATGATTTCGTTCAAGGTGGTGAAGACCACAGTACGGAAGAGGTGGATTACTATATTCCTCACTGGAACAATGAGACCAGTGGTGGGGTTATTAGGTTTAGGACTGTTCCCAACAACATTCAAGATGTTGTTAGTGATGGTTATGGTTTTAACCAAAATGATACTACCAGTGAGTATAAGGCAGTGGAAAGTATTACTGTTGAGCTGTCTTCCAAAGCTTATGGCTTTGCTGTAACGGATATTACAGATCCGAACTGGGAAGACCATTTTAATGACCCAGGTTTGTCAATGCTATCGGATGCTTATCTTGATGCAAGTGTCCTGCCAGTCATGGAAGGTAAAAACAGTGTTGCTGCTTATGAAGATTACAGCATCAAACTTGGTTATGAAGCCCTCTTTTCTTTTATCACCAGCGGGGATATGACAGGTAGAGATGATGTGGTTCTTATTACACCCACTTATTATCATGTCAATGCTGATGGGTCTGGAAGACAAGAAGTGGATGTTTACTACGAGACCAAGAATGGTTTTGTTGCCCTTGGTGGAAGTCAAGATGACAAAGCCAATAATATGATTCTTAACAAAGATGGCAGAGGTCTTGAGTCCAGTGAGATTAGAGATACAGCCAGTGTGCTTGATAGTCAAAACAGAGGCAATGGTTTTGATGAAGACAAATATTATGACGCCCTATCTGGCCAATATGACTACAACATCAAACATGAGGATAAGCTGCTCCTAACGGAGATGCAAAAAACATATGTGGGCCAAACTGGTACAGATGATGGTACAACAACAGGTAATGACAATGGTGGTCTAGGGCACTCGCCTAGCGGTGTAAGTGGTGATGACATATTGGAAGGGACGCAGAAGTGGTATGGTGAATTCTATTTGCCAAGTCAAAGTGTCTTTGTGCCAGCTGGAACTGACCTGACAGACAATGTGGCTTACCCAACCTTGAAAATGGGCAAAGCACCATTTATCACTGATGGCTACATCATCGTTAACTTCCAGATTGATGTTTATCACAACATAGCTGATACCACAGATTTAACAGCTGCTAACCATTATATGACCTACAACAATGATGACCCTGATAATGGTAACAACAACAGAGGCAACAGGTGGGATATGGAAGGCTTTGATACAAATCAGGCACTCTATACCTTGTACTACGGTGATACCTTGTTCTACCATGTGGACAAAAGGGCAAGTGATGATTACAAATAACTCGTAAGTTAATAAGAGCATAACAAAAATCAATAAAAAACATCAAAAAGGACAAGGCATTCAACTGAGATGCCTTGTCCTTAACCATGTCTTATGAGTACTGTTTAATCAAATTAAAGATGGCCTGTGTGCCATTGCTTTCTTCTGTTTGTTCCATGGCAAAGATGTAAGTGTCTTTATCCATGTAGAGAGCGTTGATGGCTCTGGTTAAAGATTTAGCTGTCATGTCTTCTTGTTCTAGTATCATGCTATAACCTGCTTCTTTGTAAGCGTTGGCATTGAGTATCTGGTCGCCACGGCTTTGGGATGCTGGCAGTGGTATAAGAAGATTAGGCTTTCTAAGGGCCAGAATCTCAGTGATGGTGTTTGAACCTGCGCGACTGACAATGATGTCGGCCATGGCGTAGAGGTCTGGCATTTCTTTACCGATGAATTCATATTGTTTGTAGCCTTCAGTATTATCTAAGCTTGAATCGGAATTGCCTTTGCCACATAGGTGGACTATGTGAAATTGTTTGGTCAAAGTTGGAATGGCTTGTCTTAGAGCCTCATTCATGGCTTTGGCACCTAGGCTGCCACCGGTCATCATGATGACTGGTTTGTTCGTATCTAGTCCTGTGAATGTGTGACCTTCTTTGGCGGCGCTTCAAGTAGTGAGGTGCGAATAGGAGACCCAGTATGCTCCCCCTTGTCATGAGGTACATAGTTTAGAGTTTTCTTAAAAGTGGTGCAAATTTTTCTGGCAAATCGAAGGGCGATCCTATTAGCAAGACCAGGGGTCATGTCGGATTCATGGATGATGATGGGCACTCGGTTAAGCCAACCCCCAATCACCACGGGGACAGTGACAAAACCACCTTTGGAGAAGATGACGTCCGGCTTTAACCTAGCAATGCGGTAAGTGGCCTGGATGATTCCCCATTTGATCCTAAAA
>JDSF01000017.1_pt1 | contig 162974 bp, 183 predicted proteins | sample 199441 | NCBI WGS metagenome assembly JDSF01 (sample SAMN02592751, study PRJNA231836) | bioreactor metagenome | isolation source: continuous culture bioreactor denitrification-DNRA | place: Germany: Bremen
GTTGTTGGCTCAATGAATTCTCCCTCATCTGTATGATGCATAGCTTTATAACTCGCCTCGGCTATAACTTCCATATCCTGTTTTCTCAGACCCACTATGTTAAAACATTTCAGCATGTCATATACGATTTGCTGGTATACATCCGTTCCTTCAAATTCTCCAAGGCTGTGCATAATGGCAGCCACTTGAAGGAGGAGTCTGTCTTTTTTTTCCAAGTCCATGAAACTTCTTTATCTGATCAAATATTAAAAGAGACAACTCTTCAACTGCAGCCGAATGACGTGCATCGTAATTGTACTGCTGTGCCATGTAACGACTAGATGCCACTGTATGATCACGGAAAATAAGAATCCTGCTTTTATATTCTTTATCATAATGAATTCTCCAAGACAGTATGTCTGAAAAACTCATCTGTATCACGGTTAATTTTTTTGCAGTTGTCATATCAAATATGGTTTTGTAAATACAAAGAGCTGGCAGTAGGAGTTCTGCCTCTGATAAACGTAGTTCATGTTCATAAGCAATTTGCTCAGGTGTTTCATGTTTAATCTGGTCGTATTTTTCCATGAAAACATCTCGGTCTATAAAACCAACTTCATCATCTAACTCTATTTCAAAAAGCTGTGTTAATAAATCAGTCTGTTTCCCAGATACAATCATGTTTTCTATACCGCTCTCTGGAAGACTTCGGCTAAACAATTGAAGAGGATTTCGTAAGTATTCCTCCATAAATATATAAAAATCTGATGACTCTCTATACTTTTCACCTAGTGACTCTCTAAGCTTTAACGTACCAAGTGGAATATTCTGTGTATGAACTATATAATTCGAATCGTAATATGTCGCCCCAATGCTTCCAGTACCAATATAGGAAATAACCGCATTCTTGTCTTTTAATGCATCATGTTTTTCCACATGCTGAATGATCCTGTCATAGAACATTCTTTTTTCTTCAGCATCTTCAATAATCTCTACATCAAGTTCCGTCTTAATCTTGATTTGGTCGAGAATGTAGTATCTGTTTTTGGCATCCCTAAGAGCTGTTGTAGCAAATAAGTTCACTTCATCAATACCATATCCTTCAGCAAGGCGTTTAAAATCATGAATTCGGTCACATAAGGCTTCTATTGATTCATACATGATCCTGCCATTTGAAAAAGTCTGGTGTCCCAGATCTGAAGGGATCTCCATGTATTCTAATTCTCTAGTTCCATGTTTAGTAAGTTCACTGATCCTGAACTGCAGGATTCTTGATCCAATATATGCAACTGCGGCCATGCTATGACTCATAGGATTCCCCTCTCTTAATACTGCGGATATATTAATATTAGTAAAACTTTCGCGACAATGGATTAAATCTACGTTAACTTCTGCTCTTATTAGATGTTTTCATGAAGGTTTTAATGGAATTCTAATCCTTGTTACAGATATATTTAATCGTTAAGGCGTACATTATAAACATGAAATACATTCAAAACGATTTATAAATAGATTGATCCTAAAAGGAGGACTCATCATGTTTGAACTATTATTTGCTATTTTAATCCTATTTGTAGTACTTAAAGTAACACTGGCTCTAGGATTTGGAATTTTACGCATTGTTATCGGTCTTGTAGGTGCTGTACTTGTACTTTCTATTCTTCCACTTTCATTTGCATTGTTCCTTCCTATGGCAATAGTTTTTCTAATTGGCGCAGGACTTGTTGCAGTTTTGAAGGCAATTCTTCACTAACTTGCAAAGTTAAACATTGTACTTCTTTTCATACATCCCAAAGTTTGATAGGATATAGGGAAGGAGGTATTAAATATGGCTAGACCTACAAAACCACGCCGGATTTGTCAGATGCCTGAGTTCAGGGAGTTTCACCCCTCTGGGCCATCACACGAATCTTCGGCAGGTACTTCCATCCATATGACCCTCGAGGAGCTTGAAACATTACGTCTAATGGACCTGGAAGATCACACGCAACATGAAGGCGCAGACATTATGGGTGTCAGTCGCTCAACATTTCAACGGCTATATAATGATGCCAGAAAAAAAAGTTGCCAAAAGCCTAGTGGGTGGTTACACACTCAGCATTGACGGCGGACATTATGAACTCTGTGAATACATTGAAACGTCTCCCTGTCCGAAGTGTACTAGGAAAAACGATCCTAGGATCCAGGAGAAATTTTCAAAAAAAATAATCTTTGTAATTGATTCCCAATTTCGGAGAATTTAATCATCAAATTCATTCCCATATAAGCATAAAAAAAATCCGTTTGGCATTTGCCAAACGGATTTTATGTTTTCTGCTAGATTTTATTTTTTGTATAACTCTCTAGTATGGAAATCTGTCTTTAAGTCTCGATCTGACAGTATCCATTAAATCAACAAATTGTGCTTGCTCCTCTGCGTTTAAAACGCTAAGAAGGTCAGTAAAGACACGTTCATGCATTACTTCCTTACGTTCTAGCATAACTTGTCCTCTGTCTGTTGGTTGAAGACGGAAAGATCTCTTGTCTTCCTCTTTCTTGACCCTAGTCATTAGACCTTTCTTTTCTAGCCTATCTAGTGCACTCGTAAGCGTACTGCCTGGTACATCTAAATGACTACTTACTTCTTTTAGTGAAATGCCTGGATTGTAGTACATATGTAAGATAATTTCACGTTCGATGTCAGATAACTTGTACTCATCCTTATCAAATCTTTTGTAGTGTTTTCTTACGAAATTATTCATTTCATAAGCCAACTCGTTTAGTCGTCTTGCATGTGTCATGCCTTAACCCCCGTATTCGTATTTGAACTCTAATTTGATTACTCGACGATAATCAAAATAAGAAAACTGAGTTTCAGAACTATGTTAAAAATTGTAATATTATTTTAATTCATTCTAACACTCTTTTCAAGGAATCTCGACAATTCTTTCATAAATTGTTCTTTAAATGTATCATTCGTTCTTTTATGACTATGTCAAAGCAACTATTCATACATCTGCATTCATAGTACTATTTGCTCACATGGGACATAATTGATCACCTAGTGGTTTTATCGGATATGACAATTTACATTATATTAATTTTGTACTATTTTAGTTTCATTTCATACGAACCCCATTGTTACTTCCTTCTAAACAAACCAAATTTACGGCTTTCAACCTTATGAACACCTCTTGATTTAATATTGGGGCTATATGCAAGTATTGTCTGAACTTCTCTTAAGTCATTCTCTTTAATCATAATTGATATACTGCAACTTGTTGAAAACTGTCTTGGTGTAGGGACCATTTCATAACCTATTTCAGCAATCTTAAGTTTTTTCTCCATTGCTAGTCCATCTGTATGTGTTTGGAATATTATATACATTGATTCGTTCATTGTGTTCTCCTATCTTTCGCTGTATTATTATCATACCAGTTCACCATTGACTATTCAAAGACGCAAGCTCGTTATAATGAGCTGTTTCATTCGGTTATGTAGCGCTCTGGAGGCGATCAATATGAAAAAACACTATCACCCTATAGATTCTAATGTATGGCAAGGACGCATTGACAGCCACGATGATTTTGATGCTTTTAGATGGCATCAATGGATAAAGCCAATTGACCTTCTCGATGATGCTAATCCTCCCTTTGATGGAGAAATCGGCATTTGCTTTATAGGCTTTTGTTGTGACGATGGCGTTACGAGAAATAAGGGCCGAGCTGGAGCCGCAAAAGGCCCTCGGAGTATTCGTAAGGAGTTGTCAAATCTGCCTTGCCAATTTAAAAAAAACGATGTTAAACTTTATGATGGAGCAATATTTACTGCCACGATATTAGCCTTGAAGAAGGTCAGGAAATTCTTTCAAAACTTGTACAGAGAATTCTTGAGCTTAACATGTACCCCATAGTCCTTGGTGGCGGGCACGAAATTGCATTTGGACATTACGGTGGACTTAAACGATACAACGACTCACAAGAGCTTAATAAGAAGCTAGGCATTGTTAACTTTGACGCCCATTTTGACCTTCGACCTTACCCTAATGGGGGCAGTTCAGGAACAATGTTCCGTCAAATTGCAGATCAATGCGAAGAAGATAACGCCCACTATGGTATATGTGCCTTGGTATACAAAAGAGAAGTAATACTCTTGCACTCTTTAAAACGGCTAAGGATCTTGGTGTGCAGTACATCCTTGCAAAAGACATGGTTGACCAGGACATATGGCCAATTTTTGAACGTGTTGATAGATTTATCAAAAAACATGATCAGATATATATTACAATCTGTTCTGACGTTTTCTCAGCAGCTTTTGCTCCTGGTGTCAGCGCTGCCCAAGCAGTTGGACTGCACCCTGAACAAGTGCTTAAGATCATTAAGTATATTATATTAAGTGGAAAGTCAGTGAGTTTCGATATTGCTGAAGTGTCTCCTCGATTCGATCAGGACAACACAACTTCAAACCTTGCCGCCGTATTAATATTTGCCGTTGTAAATACGTTGGCATCACTTAAAAATCTCGATATTTCAATCGACTAACGGTACGTAAAAAAGCCATGGATTTATCCACGGCTTTTTTTAATTCTGAATTTCAAGTATACTATTTTTTAAGAGGAAACATAATCTTTGTCATTAGCTTTTCTGGAGGGGTTTCTCCTGGATCATTCAAATAAAATTCATATGCCACACCAAGAGGTATATGTTTGTTTACTGACATCCACTCACTTAAAGCTGTATATGCTGCTCAAGGTCGCCGTATGGCCCTGTAAAAACAGTTGTTGCATATGACCCTGCTGCCATTTCGCCAGAAATAATCTCATCTGTTCCTTGGAAAGGTCCTGAAACAGGCATACCAAGTTCAATATCCAGATCATTCATATCCATATTAAAATACGCAGTGTATGGCATTCCATTTGGACTTAGTCCAAGCGACTGTAGGTAATGATATATTTTTCCATATCCATCTCCAAGAACTGCGGGAATATCCTTTGCATTACACCTAGTACGAATACACGCCACATGGCCCTTTTCAATCACTTCTAACTCACAAAGATATTTCATATGTACCTCCCTCAATAAAAATTGCCTCTAAACTTATGGGTATCATACCCAAATTCAGAGGCAAAACTTATGAGACTTGAGATTTATTTTAAAGTTTATTACTTCGAATTTAACTTCAATTTTAACTTTGTTTTTTGGTTTTTTACCTAAGCTTCATTTTAGATCCAACAGTGTCTTGCCATGCTGCAAAAATTGGCTTGATAACCTGTGGTCCTATTTTAGAAATAAACACCAGTGTTGATGTTTCTTCTCTTGCTTCAATTGGCTTAAAGTCTACACGAGGTCCAACAACGTCTACTTGATTCCAACCATCGTCTAACTTTAAAAATCCTTTTATTCTATAACAGTCTTTCTTAATTGTCTCAAGGAACTGTTTTAGCTGTTCTTTGTCAGTCACTTCATCTGTTGTTAAGTGAAGTGTTTTAGGCTTGTTTTCCTCTTTGTTGGAAGTTTCATCAAAATGAATTGGGCTTAGGGCAAGCAGATCTTCCTTCATGAAATCCCAGTCAAACGCTCCAAACTGAGCTTCTTCAATAACTATATCTTTTTTCAATGCCTTTAGAACATCATTTATTTTAGCTTTTTCATCTGCATTAATAAGATCCACCTTATTCACAATTGCCATTTGTGCATGGCGAACTTGTTTTTCAACTGTTTCTATCTCTTCAAGTTGCTCTAGGAAATGGGCACCATCAACAACACAAATTGCACCTCTGTAATCCATAGCATCTGGCTTAATTGAATGAAGGGCGTCTAAAATTTCATTCATGTTCGATGGATCAGCTAAGCCAGAACCTTCAACAAATAAGTATTCAACATCACGTTCAGTCATTTCCTTTAGAGCTTCAATAAAAGATAACTGAAGACATGAGCAGAAGATTGATCCTCTGTTGATCTCAATCATTTCTAGACCGTCTTTACGAATAATTTCTCCATCAATGCCTATTTTTCCAAACTCATTCTGGATCACACCAACTTTGGTGTCGCCAGCTTGCTCAAGAACATTTGCTAAAAAACTCGTCTTTCCTGCACCTAAAAAACCTGTTACTGTATACAGTTTAATTGGTTGTGTCATAATTCACCTCTTCATCAGTTTCTAATACGTTTTCCACACTATATTATAATATCATAATATAGTGTGTTAATCTATTAGAACTAAGTTCTGGTATGTCGAAACACTCTTAAATCCCAGTTTTTCATAAAGTTTGACAGCTGGTGTATTGTCCTGGTCAACGTACAGAATAAATTCAATTTCATCTGTAGTATTACTTTCCATTTTTATTTGATTTAGCAACATGACAATAAATTTATAAGCCATCCCTTTTCTTCTGAACTGTTTTTTTTAATAATCATTTCAGATATGACAAACACACTGCCTGCAACTGTTTCCACCATAACTGATCCAAGGATTCTACCGTCACGCTCTAAAAACTGATACCTTGAAGTGTTATCGATTGATTTAACTTTTTTTTACAACTTTGGATTTATCATTAATAACGTCACCATTACTTGTTATTCTAAACAGCCCCTCTTTATTGAGCTTCATTAAACTGTGACTTTCAAGTTCATAACGGTCTTTGAACTTTTCATCCATCTCTTTGTATAGATCTGACATTAGACTTGGAGCCATATCATAATAATTATAATGCCCAAGGTACTGATTAAACATTTCTCTACACCAATGTAAGTCACCGTAAAGAGTCATTATGCTGTCCTCATGCCAAATTGCAGCATAACTCCACCCCTGATCCATAATCTGTCTTAATTCAAAATCTCTTGTATTATTTTCGACAGCCTTAATTACGTAGGCATGTCTCGTTTTGCCTTTGTATAGATAATTTAAGATATTCGTCTTCATAACCTCACCTGATATAATGTCATTAGTTTCATTGAATACATTTGAGAATATTATGCCACAGATTGGAGTGCATATGTCTAAGAAGTTATACAAAATTGGAGAACTGGCAGAATTATATGGTATCTCAACAGATATTATCAGGCATTACGATAAAATTGGGCTGTTTCAGCCAAACACTATACGTGAAAATGGATATAGATACTACTCAATTGATCAAGTATACGAGTTAGAACTTATCTTGAACTTACGTTCAGTTGATATGTCCCTAGAAGATATAAAAAATGTTATGCATCAGAAAAAATGAAAACTCTAGTATGAAGAACATTCTACTTTCGCAATCTAATGCACTAAAAAAAGAGAATAGAAAAAACTTCAGAACATGCTCAAAAGGACTGAGACCTATATGAGCTATGTTGACCCATTAAGTAATAATCTTAACAAATGTAGCATTGGTACTAGACCTTCAATTCATATCATAAATGAAATGTTCAGCACTTCGAATCCACCAAGTTTAGAATCATTCCGAGATAAAACGAGATACATGGAAAAAGACTGGTACCACACCCTAAATTTTTTTTGTCCGCTCCCCCCATATCAGTTTTTGATGATCCTGAAAGCTTTGATTCGGTAAGTTCATTCACATATGGATCTTACAACAAACTCGATTTTCATAATACGGTTGTATTACCTGAGTCAAGAGCTCTTTGTTGCACATTTTATGGTAAAGAATCAGAATTTGAAACAATGTACGAATCTGTGAGGCTATTTATGATGGAAAACCACTTGATACCAAAAGATTACATTTACGCCTTGGATACTTTTGGCTGGAAAGAAGGAAACGATATATTTATAAGATCTGATCTCTATATAGATCTTGAGTTAAATGACATCTAAAATATAAACTTTTCATTAAATTCATTGACCTTAGAATCGTTCGAAGGTTTATAATCTCATTTGATAATCACATCAACTGATGTGTTGGAAAAAAAATCGAAATGAGGTCGAAATGAAAAAAATTAAATATGGGGCAAGAGCCCATCCATAAACTCCTTGCAAAATCTGCTATGCCAGCTGTTATTGGCATGCTACTACAGTCAATATACACAATGATTGACGGTATATTTGTTGGACAGGGGACTGGACCTCTTGGTCTTGCAGCCGTAAACCTGTCCATGCCAGTACTTTTATTAGGAACAGCTATTGCTTTCATGCTCGTTACTGGAGGAAGTACATATACTGCAATAGCCCTTGGTGAAGAGAATCATAAAAAAGCTAATGAAACATTCAGCATGGTCGGCAGGACTCTTCTCTTTACCTCCTTTGGCTTTGCATTCTTCGGATTTATAGGTGCTGAACACATCGCAACTGCTTCAGGCGCTGGACCTGACACACATGAAATGGTCACAGGCTACCTACGAATATTGTCACTGGCAATGCCATTTTTCATGACAACAATGCTTTTAGAGTCTGGTATGCGTGTTACAGGACACCCCGTCAGATCCATGATGGTTCTCGGATTTGGAGCACTTCTAAATGTTGGACTTGACTGGTTATTCATAATGAAATTAAACTTCGGAGTAAACGGAGCTGCGATAGCCACTGGCATTTCACAACTCACTTCCACTTTGATATTTTTATACTTCTATTTGAAACCAGATTCAGTCTTAAAGTTAGAAAAGGTTCGTATAAAATGGGACACACTTAAACCCATTCTATATAATGGTTCCTCTGAATTTGCAACTGGAATTGCACTGGGGATTTCTACGTACTTATTCAATGTGATTCTTATGGATCTTAAAGGGAGTGTGGCTGTTTCAGCCTACTCTATTATCAGTTACATTTCTCAAATTGTATTTATGATTCAATACGGTATTGCTTCAGGTATGCAACCGATTGTCAGCTACAACTACGGCGCAAAAATGGAAGACCGCTACAAAAAAAACACTTCGTCTGTCTTTAATTGTTTCGTCAGTCATTGGACTAGTGGCTTCAGTTGGTCTACTTACATTTGCTGAACCTGTTACTAAACTCTTTGTTGGAACAAGGACAGATCTACTTGAACTATCAATGCGTGCAAACGGATTCGCCACTATTATTTACATTCCCGCTGGTATTAATATACTCATGTCAGGATATTACACAGCTATTGACAAACCGATTGAATCTGCTACGATTGCTACCCTAAGAAGCTTTGTTTTTATTGTTTGTGGTCTTATGTTTTTACCTACCATATGGGGGCTAGATGGGGTTTGGGCAACTATCCCTGTTTCGGAACTTTTGACATTGATAGTGTGTTTAGTGATTGTACTAAGAAACAAGAACAAAGGTCATACTGCTAGCCAAAGAAAAAAGTAAAGAAAAACAACCACGGCAAAAGAAAAAACGCCTTAGCTTCCTAAGCTAAGGCGTTTTATTTTGAATTATACTCAATTGATCCCTATACTAGATCTTAAATCTTTTTAGTGAATCATTTAGCGACTCAGATAGTTCTTTAGAACTTACTGCATGTGCGTCTACTTCCTCGATAACTGCCATTTGCTCTTCCATTGCAGCAGAGACTTCTTCAGTACTAGCTGACGTTTCCTGAATTGTTGCAGATATACTATCCATTGCACTGACTATGTTGTTCTTACCTTCTTCAAGTTGTTCTGTTCTAGCCTGTACTTCGCTTAAGCGATCACTTAACTTAACGATAGACTCTGATGTAGATCCGAAGATAGAGCTTGTGCTTTCGATGGAATCATTTTGTTCCTTAACGATTGTATCCATGTCATGAATTGTATTAACGGCTTCTCCAGTATGCTGTTGAATATTCTTGATAATATCCTCAATATTATTAGTTGCTTTTGCAGTTTCATCAGAAAGTACTCTAATTTCATCTGCTACAACGGCAAACCCTCTACCTGACTCACCTGCTCGAGCCGCCTCAATCGAAGCATTTAGGGCTAAAAGATTTGTTTGATTTGCGATTTTATTTATTATTTCTATTATTGTTTCAGCTTCAGTTACATAGTTTTGAACTTCACCAATTACATTTGTCACTTGCTCAGATTTTTCGTTATTCTCATTATTATGACCCAGTAGCTGTTTCATAATTTCCTGACCTTCAACACTTAAGTTGTTTGTCACCTGTGCCAACTCAAATGCGCTTGAAACAAGTTCGTTTGTTTCTTGAATATCGTCACCCAGTTCATGAGCACCTGATACCAAGCTTGTAATTGTATCGGCCTGCTCAGAAGCCATCATAGCAATTTGATCTGTTGCCCCTGCAATACTTGCACCAGCTTCTGAAGCATCGTGTGTGGACTCTGACAGCATGCCTGCAGATTGAAGCATCGTGTCTCCACTCTTCTTCACATTGTCGAGTAAATCACGCATATTTTGCTGCATCTGTTTAAGAGATGTCATCATGCTTCCGAACTCATCATTTCTCTTTATATGCTTTTCTGGAATTTCATCTGTAAAGTCTCCATCACGCATTTTATTAAGTGCAATTTCAGCACTTTTTAAAGGTGATAACAGTTTACTGATTACAAACAGTAGGATTACTGAAATCACAATACTTGATAAAATAACTTCAATAAGTGTTCCTGCTACTATGTCTGCAAGAGCTACTGCATTTTTCTCCAGTGAAAGACCTATGCTTGCAACGCCAACAAGAGTCCCATTTTCAGCGAAAACAGGTTTAACAACTTCGTATGTTGCTCCATATTTTTCTGTAAGCTCAACGCCTGTTGCTTGTTTACCAGTTAGAGCCAGTTTTATATTTTCATCGTTTGACTTTGATCCAATTAACTCGCTGTCTGTATCCGCTATAATATTGCCATTGTGGTCAACAAACATAGCATAGTGAATGTCCTCGCTCCCCGTCACATCTGAGAGGATTGATTGCATGCTGGTCTTTTCTGTTAACGCAATGTAGTCATTTGCAATTATACCAACCTGTATAATAATATCGTCTTTTCTAATTGCGCCATATTTGTAATAGTTGTTGTCAGTTGAACTTTGTCTAATTTCTTCTACAATTCGATCGTCACTAGATCTGTACATTTTCATTACTGGGTGAGTAGTCGCCAGCTTCTGTCCGATATTGCCTTCTAAATTTGAGAAGAGAATCTCACCATTTGGTCCAATAATATTGAATTCATCAAGTGAGCTTGCATCATCGTTACCTGCTTCTTCATCACTAATTGATTCAAATGCTTCCATACTGATCATTTCGATTGAATCAAGGGCAACCTCAATTTTGCCTTCCATTAAATCGTCAATAAGCAGTTGACTTTCATATGCATTTTCTAAGTTGCTTGTAATTTGATCAACAATTATATTTCCATACTCCTGCATCTGTGACTCTAACTCTTCTTTTACAACCATAATATTTCGAGCTGTTGTAAAACTTACAGAAGCTATTAACGCAATTATTACGACCCCAATAATTAAACGTTTAACCGACCTTTGTTTCTTCACTTGAATAACCTCCCTTTAACACTATCTATTTTATTTCTATATAATGAACTCAATTTACCATCTAATCATAAGCTTAAAATGTAAACAAAGTTTGGACGAAGTTTAAATTATTTCTTAAGCATTCAAAAACATTCCGTGAACTCATCTACATTGACCAAGATTACTAAAACACAAACAATTAACTTGGTATGTTGTACAAAAGAAATAAAACCTCTTGTGATTTCACAAAAGGTTTTGAAGTCGTTGTTTTTACTTTTAGTCGCCTGTAAATAATCTCTTTTAGCTCAATTTATCCAAATACGAATCTGTTATGATTTGAGCCCAGTGAATGAGTATTTCATCTTTCATTGTAAGTTTAACAAGAGATGATTTCTTAAGAAAATCAGGAAGTTCCTTATAAAATGATGTTGTTGCTTTTTTTGCTATAACTTGTTTTAGTACAAGATGCTCAAACTCTTCATACTCATAGACTTTTAAACGTTCAACATTTAGAACACTTGCCAGATACTCTACCATAGTCAAGGTGATTTCTCTGTAACCATCCTCCAGTTCCATATTGAACATTCCAGCAAGCTCAGGAATCAGTTTTTCAAATAGTATTCTTTTGGGATTGCCCTCTGTTATGCCTAAGTCCTTTGCCATGAACATAATGTCTTCATCCGTTAATGTCTGTAGCATCTGGAAAAACACATCTTCAGCAGGTAACTTTTTAAAATAATAACTAAGACCTTCGTATTTTCCAAATGCTTTCATGGCATCCAAATAGCCCATTTCAATGTTACGTTTAGCCAGTTTCGTGTCAAATTGAAGCATCATTCCAACATCTCCAGATGGTGAAATCCGTTTAATATTCAGCCCTTCCTCGTCTACCTTCTGTTTTACACCAATGGAATCCATTTCTACTGCAATAATATCTTTATACCCTTTTTTTTGTGATTAAGTTAATTGGTAAATTGTCATACATGCCGCCGTCAACAAACCTCTTGCCATCAAGCTGTTGAGGTTTAAATCCTGGTAGGAACGACGAAGCTAATAAATAATCTGTAAGCTTGCCTTTAGGAATATCCTCAACAAAGATTTCAAGTGGCTTTAAATCAGTCAATGATATTGTTACTAGGCCGAAATCAATTCCGCTTGATCGAAGTGTCTCCTCGTCAAGGTGTGTATCAATTAAGTCTCTAAGAGGCCCTGTATCTAGTCCACGGTCTTGTGCAACACGTTTAAAATACGCAAAATACTTTTCCGTTTTATTCAAATTGATATCAAAGTTCATGAAATCTGAATAGACCTCTTCCTCTGCATTAATAACGTCATTGAGTTTTATATTCTCCCAGACTTTTAGCGCCTCATCATACATATTTTGAGCGATAAATGCCCCGTTCAAAGCCCCTATAGATGTCCCAGTAACAGCACCAATTTCTATACCAAGTTCTCTTAATGCCTTCCATACACCGATATGATAGCTACCTTTTGTGCCACCACCCTGTAATACAACACCGTACATTGAACACCTCCGCATTTTACTTTTCTATTCACACCACTCTATGATTCATTTCTATGAAAAATCATGCCTGTATGTGGTTTTATCTTAATCATTCTAGAACTACCAACACCACCATATGATCTGACTGGTGTCTGAAATACAATGAACTTTGACTGATCAGAGTCATTATAGACAGCATATACATATTCGAACACCTTAACTTTAAGCCCCTCTTCAGCCAAATAGTCAGAGGCACCTTCGACCTTTTTGCCAATTTCTAATGACCACAAATCATACCAATTATGAAGATGGTCCTCCGATGGCATTGCATTGTCGTCTCCAAAAAGAACGTACCCCTCAGACAAGGCAAGACTCATTGCAGTAAAATTAGTCATTTGGTCTATACTTTCAGGCGTGTTTCTTTCTATAATTCTAACAGTTTCAGACCCATTGTAGTCTTCAACTTTTCTCCACCCTTCAATGCAGTTTATTCGTGGCTCTTGAACTGAAATTTCAGCCCACTTTAGAGTTGACTCAATCTGATTCATCTCTAACTGTGTATAGCCCCTACTATACTCTGGCTTATAACACTCCATAAATATTCCATTTATATAGTTTGCTGACTGTGGTACTTTATTTTGATTTGAGTTTACTAGTATTAGAAATTCAGAACCAACAGCATCTCTTATTTTTTTCAAGCAGCGCCACTCTTGCATATATTTCGTCTTCTAACGAAATATAAGTTTCAGAAAAATCTAAGTTCCCTGTAGTTATGTTCATTTCACTCCACCAGTCAAAAAAAAACACCGTCAAACAATCCACTGTCTTTAAGCGTTTCTACACGTTCTACAACCAAGGCCTGAAAGGACTCATTTGTAAAATCAATTAGTCCAAGTTCAATTTCAGAGAGTTCAATGGTTCCATCTCCGTTGACGTCCTCGCCCCAACCTGGAACTATGTCACCATTTCCGTCTTTAAGCCAGTATTTTGAATCAATAGGTAAATCGCCTTTTTCCCAGTACTCCAAATCGTCCTGCTCTTTAACAACTTTACCTTCACGATAATTTAAAGAACAAATCACCTTAATTTTGGGATTTAGATTACGAAGTTCATCATTCATTCTCTTAGCATTCTCCAAGGCAGTTGGGTCAAGGGTCGTGGCTAAGTAATTGTAAGGTTGTTCATCATTCGTATTCCAACCTATGTTATAAATCCACGTGTCCTCAATTACCAAATCATGAAGTGCTATTTTTTCAAATTCAGATAAATGTGCCATGTTTTCAGTATGTGCCCATGCTTGAAATACCTTAACTGAGTCAATTTCAGGTTTTGATTTATCATTTAGAGCGTAAGACTGAGTCGATTCACTCACAAATATGAAAACAGAGTATAGAAGTATAACCATTAAGATCAATATAGTCCGAAATTTAAAGGATTTCATAACACCTCCACTTAGTTTTGCACAATAGTAAAAGTGCGACTAGTATATACCAATCGCACCTTTATTATAGCAGTTTCTTATTATCTATTCATGCGTTTCATTCGCATAAAAAATTCATTAAACATCCATCTAATATTATTTTTCGTTCGCTATTAGACAAATTCTCAAGCTTCAAAGTTATGTCAGAGACAATTTCATTTCTATACAACTTGGCATTTAGCTCTGTTACACCACTTTCAACAGCAGACCTCAAGTCTTTAACTACAATTGTATCCTCAATTTCAAAATCATCTGTATTAATTGTGAAGGGTAACATGCCCCAGTTAATGACATTGCTTCTATAACGTTTTGTAGCATAGTCCTTGGCAATATTACCAAGAGCCCCAAGGACACGTTGGCACGAAGCCGCTTGCTCTCTTGCTGACCCGTCGCCTGGTTTATTCGCAAAAATCACACTTCCAATACTTATGTTTTGGAGATCCGATTTCAATTGGTCTTCACTTTTTTTTGGTCATGTACCATTTTCAAAAGCTTGGTTAAATCTGGTGAAAGGGTGTTAGAAAGACCATTCACAAAATCTCTGCGCTCATATTCAAGACTTTGAATTGCCTTTGCACGACCAACATACTCTGGATCTTTTCTGGACAAGGTGAATTCAGACAGCTTCAAAGGGTTAGACCTGTATGAAGATGTATCTCCAGATGGTATAAGTTCATCTGTTGTGGTGACATCGTCATGAATTACAGCCACCATTTTTAGGATTATATTATCTGTAAGAGGTCTAATCTCTGGCCAATCTGTAATATTGGGTCCGTATACAAGATCTACTGATGGGTCTGGTTTTCCAAATCCGTTATATATTTTATTTTTATTTATGGTTGGCTTAAACCCGTACTCTACATTGAAGTTGCTAAGTTCAAACTCAGTAGCTGCTGTTAAAATTCCACCGTTGGCAGCCGTTGCGGCAATTGACAAGGCATCCATAAGTGCCACTGATGCAATTTGACCTTCCGATGGTTTTGAACCTTCTCTATTTGGGAAATTCCTAGTTGTATGTCGTACACTGAAACCTTGATGATTAGGCACATCACCTGCCCCAAAACAAGGCCCACAGAAAGCTGTTTTCATTGTTATACCCGCTTCAACAAGTTTACTCGCCACACCGTTTTTTATAAGCTCATAGTGCACAGCTTCGCTTGCTGGGTATACACTGGTGTTAAAGAAACCTGAGGCGCCTTGGTCACTTGTTAGAATATCAGCTGCCTTTGTTATGTTTTCATAAGTGCCGCCAGCACATCCTGCAATAATGCCTTGATCAACCTGAACACCTCTTGAAGTCACTTTTTTCGACAGTCCCAATCCAAACTCAAGATGAGGATTGTCCTCCATAAACTTCTGATCAATTTCTTCAAATATTTCTTTTGCACCTGACTGGACTTCAGCAATTGTATAAACATTACTTGGGTGAAATGGAAGTGCAATCATTGGCTCAATTTCCGATAAGTTCACACGCACCATACCGTCGTAATATGCAATCCCATTAGGCTTTAGTTCTTTATAGTCACTTGGTCTTCCAACCTTCTCATAAAACGATTTCACTGTATTATCTGTACACCAAATCGAACTCAGGCACGTCGTTTCTGTTGTCATGACATCTATGCCATTTCTGTAATCTATGGTTAGATTTTCTATACCAGGTCCGACAAACTCCAGAACCTTGTTTTTTACAAATCCATCCTTAAAAACTTTACCAATAATGGACAGGGCCACATCTTGAGGTCCAACACCTAGAACAGGTTCACCTTCCAAATAGACAGCTACAACTTCAGGATACTTTATGTCGTAGGTACGCTTCATTAACTGTTTTACAAGCTCTGGCCCACCTTCACCTATTGCCATTGTACCAAGTGCTCCATACCTTGTATGTGAATCTGATCCCAGTATCATACCGCCACAGACAGCCATTTCCTCACGCATATACTGGTGAATAACAGCGTGGTGGGCAGGCACATAAATACCACCATATTTTTTTTGCTGCCGCAAGACCAAATAAGTGGTCGTCTTCATTAATTGTTCCCCCAACCGCACAGAGACTGTTGTGGCAATTCGTTAAAACGTACGGAATTGGAAATGAAGTCATGCCGCTTGCTTTTGCAATTTGAATAATGCCTACATATGTTATGTCATGTGATGCCATGGCATCAAATTTGATTTTAAGAGCCTCATTGTTTTCTACACTGTTATGACTGCTTAGAATGTTAAAAGCTATTGTATTTTTCTTTGCTTCATTAATCTGCTCAGATTGAATTTCCCCACTTAATACTTCAATCCCGTCTTTTATTAAGACGCCGCCGAATACCAATTGAACCATTTTTGCCTCCTATATTTATATGGCTGATTGCCCTTTGAATTTTAATTCATGATAACACAAGAAAATACATGTTTCAACGCATAATTGTATACGATAATGCGAAAAACACTAGAAAACCCTTGTCTTAATACTCTTGTCTGGGGTAACAATGAAATATGGGAGGTCGCACAATGATTGATAAATTGAGAAAATATTTAAATCCTGTCCCCTTGTCTTTAAGAACTTCATTTAACACAACACTAGCAAGGGAAAATTTCATAAGAATAATTCCAATGAGTATCGTTTATTTGCTTCTCAATACAAGACTATCAGTCTTTGGCCGAAAGCAAATTGAAGCCGAAGTCAACATTCGAAATTATATGCTTATGTTTCTCCTTTTCATTTGTATATTTGCGGTTTATCGCCTTAAAAAGCTTTCCGATACGTCTAGGTGGTATGACCAAGCCTTTATAAATGCTTTTTGTTTTATTATGGTTTTCGTCACACTCTTTGCTAGTCAAATAACGCTTGTGCGTATTGGTTCAATGACCCTATTTACTGTTACGATACTTGCTACTTCAGCTTTTCTAATTCGTCGCCCGAGTGTAGCTATATTCACAAATTTGAGCGCTCTCATTTACTTTGTAGCCACTATAGATGAACTTGCACACATAGCAAATCGCATTCGGTCATTATACTCAACAGACCCTATGTGGACATCACAAACTGCACGCTTTGAGCTCTACCTTACTGAACTGAGTCTAATATGCCTCATTAGCAGTATTATCTCAATTTTTGTATATCGATTTCGGGCAAAAGTCTTTATGGATCATAAAATCATTGAGGAAAAAAATATCAATCTATTGGCACTATCAATGCAAGACTCCATGACCAAACTGCTCAATCACAAAGCCATTAATGACATACTCTCTCAGGAAATCCGAAGAACTCAAAGGTACAATCTTTCACTGAGTGTTCTTCTACTTGACATTGACCACTTCAAGTCTGTTAATGATGATTTTGGTCATCAAGTAGGAGATCAGGTTATTCTTCAGGTTTCTGAAATCATAAAAAATGTTTGCCGAGAAACAGACTATGTTGGCAGATACGGCGGTGAGGAGTTTATGGTCGTTTTAACCAATACTGACAGTCAACAGGCCTCGGCTTTTGCAGAGCGGGTCCGTTTGCATATTGAAACAGCCAATTTCAAATTACCTCGGCCTATAACAATTAGTGGTGGCGTTTGTACATTTAAAAACGAGTCTGCAAAAGACCTTGTTCATAAAGCAGACCAAGCGCTTTATGAAGCAAAAAACAGTGGTCGGAACCAAATTGCATCTTCTAATGAAATTTAATATCGAAAATCGAAAAAATGCTTGTTTGCAAGGAAGCTCTTTGGATATACTAAATATGTAATTTGAAAACTATACGGAAGGGGGATTTCACATGAACCATACGACCGCGTCAGAAAGACCCATTGACAGTTCACTGTTCCTGCTTAAAATATACATCGATGTCAGTATTTTTTACTGTCTTGTCTTTCCAGTAATATTCATGTTTTATGGAGCCTTTTGGGCTACTGTAACACAGTTTTTTTTGTGGCCTTGGTCTAATTTGTGCTCGTTTGGCATTTCATTATAAACACTACAGATTGGCAAAGTTCGTGTCACTAGCTTCATCCTATATTGCTGTCACTACACAAATGTATTTGTATATGCCTAAGGAAATGGGCTTTCACTACCTTTACTTAGCTCTACTCGTTGTTGCCGTTATGTTGTTTCAGTACAATAAGGCAAGTTCAAAAATAAAACTAGCACTCTTTACAGCACTTATAGTTGGGTCATTTTTCGCATGTGAATTCTTTAGCCTTGAAATATACAAGTTCTTGTTCCCAAGAGAAACAATACGTATAATGTATATTGCTTCTATACTTGGGATGATGGTTGGGCCTGTTCTAATTCTACTAATGTTTTCTTCCGAGCTAGATAAAACCCGTAAAGACCTTGTTGAAATCAAGCAACTCACCGATTCTAAAGTTTCGGTTGCTCCAAATAAGATTGATTAAACTCCATGTTAAAACAAGATTAATTAAGCCCCCATTCACTAGATTGAATGAGGGCTATTTCATGTCAAAGTATAACTTTATCTATTTTATGTAGTTCACAGTGTTTTCAGCGCGTTTTGGAGCATTTGAAGCCCGTGCCGCTTTATAGCCAAGAGCCACTGCATAGTATGGCTTGTACCCTTCTGGAACTGATAAGATCGACTTGTATTCCTCAGCATTTGGTCCACTTAATGCAAAACTGACCATGCCATTCCAACATGCACCTATATCCATTGATTCTGCCGCAATCAGCATATTTTGTGTTGCTGCTGCACAATCTACAACTGGCATCATTGCACTTTCTTTACCTGACACAAGAACTATTGTAGGAGCATCATAGAAAATATTGAATTTTTCATTATTGCCCATGTTTCTGATCATTTCATCATCATAACTTTTGGCAAGTTCCTTAGCATCGAAATTCATCTTAGATAGAAGCTTTTCATCTTGAATAACAGTAAAATGCCATGGCTGCATATTGTGTGCACTTGGTGCAAATAATCCTGCTTCAATAATTGTTTCTAGTTCTGCATCCTTAATTTGCTGATTTTCGAACTTACGTGTTGTTCTTCTTGATTTTAATACTTCAATTATTTGATTCATAAAGATTCTCCTTTTATATTTATTCGTTCGTGAACGAACGGTTATACTAAAAAAATACCGCCTATAGTATTTTTTTTCCACGTTCTAAAATTTCATCTACCATTGAAATAAACTTAACAGCCTCTTCCGCCGAATATGTTTCAAACACCATATTATTAAGCTCATTACAAATTTCAGTCAGACCTCTTTTGACTTCAAGAGCTTCAGGTGTCATAGCAACATATTGATTCCGTTTGTCTTCGGCACATTCACATCTTCTTATTAGTCCAGATTCAACATATTTTGAAATAATGTCTGATAATGAAGATTTTGATTTACTCCAATTCGCACATAATTCATTAAAAAAGCATGCCATCACCATTTTCAGGCAAAATATAAAATAACGGAATATGAGCGCTTAATATAGGCAGACCTTCTTCTTTTAATCGCTTAGCAATGTACTGATCCGCTACATGAACTATTTGTCTCATTGATCCGAGTAAACATTCACTCATATAGTTTCCTCCGTTCGTTCGGTTCCGAATGAATCATACCATGTAATTTTCCCTTATGTCAATTAAAAAAGTTGGGCATCTATTCATAGATGCCCAACACGACTTAAAAACTAATGGTTTTTATCCTCTAGATCACAGAATTTCACAATCTCTTTTTCCGATACATGATACTTCAGAGCCGCTGCTTTCACAGCATATTCCATGTCATATTCCACACCGATTAGGCGTTCAATATATGAGGTTACATTGGCCCAAAACATAACATTTTTCATATCCCAAATCCCCCTTCGAGTTTTTAATACCCGAAGTGAATTGAGACAAACATTGTATATTATTGTCAACCCCTTGCAATTCCCTTATTCAGCCATATAATCCTTAATTAGTTCATAGGCACCGTATATCCCTGCGTCATCACTTAAATGGGATAATTCAAATGCCACATCATCCATAATTCCTGGCATTGCATGACGTTCAGCTTCTGCAACAGTATTATCCAGCATTTCATCTCCTAGAGACTCCATAATACCACCCCCTAGTATAATCAAGTCTGGATGAAACTGATTAATTAAGGTTCCTACAGATAGTCCCAGATAATAGACAGCTCGTTCTATAACTTCAACTGCAAGCTTGTCCTTTACATCGTATGCACGCTTTAAGCTTGAACTTTTAATTACCGAGCCGTCAGCTTGCATAAACTCTTTTAATACAGAAGGTCTGCCTTTTCTAAGTTGTCCCCTTATAGCGTTCTGAATGCCAGTCTTTGATGCATAAGCTTCTAAACACCCTTGAGATCCACAACCGCAATAAGCCCCTTCAGGATTCACAACCATATGTCCAAATTCAGCAGCACCGCCTTTTCCAACATATAATTTTCCATCTATAATTATTGCACCACCAACACCAGTACCAACAAAAAAGTCCTAAAACATTCCTTGCCTCTGATGTGTTCGATGCTTTCCATTCACCATACATAGCTACATTAACGTCATTTCCAAGTATAAAAGGCACACTATACTTTTCTTTTATCAAGGCACCTAAATCGAAATCTCTGAATGGAATATTGGGAGAAAAAGTTACAATACTCCCTTCCTTCACAATGCCAGGAGAACCCGCACCAATCCCTATCAACTCAATTTCTTCGATAGACTCAAGAAGTCCATCTATAACTTTGTAGATCTGATTCATGACTGTATCAAGGCCATCAGCTGCCTTGGTCTTCTTCTTAATGCGCTTAATAGATTCACCATTTTCACTATATAAAGACCCTAGTATTTTTGTACCACCAATATCTAGACCAATATAAACCTTCATTTGACCACTCCAATTCTACAGTTTTTTTTAGATTATAGCATGGGTCTCAATTATTTTCATGCACTGGACGGTTAACTTGATTGGGAATTTCAATTCTCATAGTTGTGCCAACACCAAGCTCACTTATACACATTATTTTCCCGCCAAGCTTATTTGTCACAAGATTATAGTCATTATTCAGTCCTAGTCCACTGAATCCTTTGCCCAGTTCAGTCGTAAAAAAACGGCTCAAAAATTCGAGGCACTTGAAGTGCGGGTATACCACGACCATTGTCCTTCACATCAATAACGGTCTCTGTCTCTTTTTGATCCACCAACACCGTGACTTTTCCATCTTCTTTTTGTCCTATACCATGTTCTATTGCATTTACAATTAGGTGTGCAATAACGTGACTCAGTGAACCAGGATAGCTTTCAACTATAATCTGGTCTCCACAGACCACTTCGTACTCAATATCCTTTCGTACAACCGCAGAACCTATTTGTCTTAACGCATGTTCAATGACATTTTTGAGATACATCATTTTAGATTTTTTTTCATCCGTTTGTGTTTCTGTAATATTTTTAAAGTTATCGACTATATTACATAACTTGTTCAAATTTCTAATATAAAGATTTGTCGACTCTTTCAGTTCATCCACTTGCTCTACCATATGCATTTCAGAGTCTTCCTTGATCATTGTTGCCTTTAACTCTTTAATAAGTTCAAGAGAATATGTAGATGTCGTCAAGCAAACGCCCAGTGGAGTATTCAGTTCATGGGATACGCCTACGATTATATTTGCAAGAGCTGCCATCTTCTCAGATTCGATCAATTGGTCTTGAGTATGTTGAAGTTGAGATAAAGACAATTCCAGCTCTGAGTTCATAGATTCCACTCTTGTCTTAACTTTTTGTAGCTCATCTAAGGATTCTGTCAGTTCTTGGTTTTTCTCCTCAACATTACGTGTTCTTTTTGCTACGATCATTTCCAGATTCGCATTTAGTTCTTTCAAATTTCGTTCAACTTGAATACGAACTTCTATCTCCTCTTTAAGTATTTTATGACTCTCGATCATTGAAACAGCCATGTCTTGAATATGGTGTCCCAGTTCGTCGATTTCCTCTATGTTGGTTTTTTCATATCTAGTAGAGAAATCGCCGTCCTTCACAGACGATGAGAAATCAAATATTCCTGCAAGAACTTTACTTATTGCCTGATCAAGGAAAAAATACACAAGAATCATCATAATTACCAGTCCAGCAGACAACTGGACTATTAATACCACAAACTGATTCCTAAGTTCTTTGATCACATCATCTTCGAAGTTTATCGCCACGTTGATCCTTGTTTGATCATTAGTAATGTTAATAGTTTCATAACCAAGGATTGCATCAAACGAAAAGAATCTGTCATTCACTATAATGATACTGTCTTGATTACGTTCTGCTTTTCGGGCATTCAAAATAATATCATTAGGATCCTCTTCCGTCGATGCCAAAACTGTATCATTAACAAAAAATGTGACTCCTTTTGACTGAATCTCGGTCTGAATTCTATCGACAAGTGATAAATTCCCATTGATAAGATGCGCTCCCATTAAAATGCCATTCACTTTTCCTGTAACATTGTCAATAATTGATTGAGATTCAACTAGAAGCACCTGGTTCGCCTCTACTATCAAGGTATAAGGCTCAAGATCATCCCCTTGTTTTAGAATTTCCTCCATATACTTCACAGCAGGATCCAGATCAAAAAAAATGCCTGTTTGACGGCTTAAAATTGTCTCGCCATCATTACTGAAAACGGCGATTAAGTCAATTTCGTCATTTTTGTAAAGGTACTCTGATAATCGGTCATCTTCACTCACAATTTTGGGCATGTCAAAAAATGATCTGAATTGTTTCCAGATCTGATCTGACTTGCTCTCGGATGTCATCCAAAACAAGTGTAATCACATGACTTTTTTGTTCTAAGCTATTCCTAGTCTGTTCAAAGACAGCATTCTGAGAAATTATATAGCTTGAAAGTGCCACACCAGCCAAATTGACCAGTAGAATTGTAAGAATAGCCCAGGTAACAACTGTTCTCAGCTGGAATGCATTGCGGCTTCGGAACTTTTTCATCATATCCTCCAACTAATCAGAGTATCTAAATGCTCTATTTTTCAATTCATCCAGTTTTGTATTACCAATTGACTGATCTACAATTGAGAACGATCCCGAATAAATCGTAGGAACCATTGCTACATTGCCCTGTAAATCCAGACGAATAGCCTCTGCCATTGCTACACCATTATCGTCATTCATACGCATGACAGTCACATCCATTTCACCCATCTGAATAGCCTCTAGCTCAGTGCTTCCTCCCCCCCCAACCGTTCACAGCAATTTTACCCAACATGTCTAGCTCTTTGAGTGCATCAATAGCACCCATGCTTACATCTGTTGAACAAGCGTAAATAAACTTAATATCGGGGTTGTTGTTAATAAGATCAAGGGCAGCTATCTTCGCTTTCTGACGATCACCATCTGTATAGTATGACGCCGCTAGCTCAAACTCTGACTGGGTCTCCAAGTAGTCAATGAAGGTGTCCCCTCTCATTTCACTGACATATCCCTGAGTGAAGTAGAGAAGTCCATACGTACCTTTTCCATCAAACATATCAATGTACTCCCTCGCAATGAGTTCAGACCCGTATTTATGGTCAAATCCCACATAAAGCATAGGCTGGTTGCCTTCCCATTTTCCAAATGGTGTTGTAATGTTCTGGAGAATTATTTTTGTCTTCCCTTGTTCAATTATCTGTTCAATAATTTTTTGGTGTGCTTTTGCATCAATTGTAAAAATTAAGTAGTCTGGGTCATTTGTTAGTGCACTGCGAATGGCTTCTTCCTGCTTTGGAATGTCTTTGCCCACCTCGGTAAAGTGTTCATTGATCTTATATACAATTCCAATTTCATTCATGCGTGCTGTAAATGAATCGACACTTCTTCTCCAGTAATCTGACACTTGATTACCAGGATAAATGATAGAAATGTCTACGGATTCCTCAGGCCGACTTTCCAAAACACTTGCATTTTCTTGTACAATCATTTCAAACGCATCACTAATTCCGACCTGTTCTGGATGCATTTCCAAATATTCATCTGCGTAAAAATACTCAGGCAAATCTGTAGCGCCACCTGATTCCACAACTGTCTCGGTACAACCGCTGACCATTATCATAATACCTATTAAAACCATAGTGATTCTATTCATATACGCTACACCTCACAATCGTCACTTGTCTTAAATGTATACCCCAACAAGGTACTTTATACCTTAATATAGATACAGCAAAAAAAAGAAAACCTGATGGTATTGTGCCATCAGGTCATTGGTCAAATATTATACTGGTACTCATCAAATTCTGGAATAAGCTCTAAAAACTTCTGAACAGGGTCGGAGCCTAGCCGAGATTTATTGACAGCGACGTAACTTGTCATTTTTAGAGGTTTAACACCCTTTAAATGAACCTGTCTCATGAGCCCTTGTTCAATCTCATTTTTCACTAAAAAATCCTGGAGGAATGCACACCCATACCCTTTCTTAACGTATTCCACCATTTGGACTGTACTATTAATTCTTAACCTTGTGCGGTAATTTTCTGGCATAATCTCAGCATACCACTCTTGAAGCCTTGAATTACTTGTTGATAAGGCAAAGTCGATTGTCCTTAAATCATCAATTGTTATTTCATCTGCTATGGGATACTCCACCGGAGCTACCAAAATTATCCTGTAGTCAAGATATGGTCTTACATCTATTTTCCTTGAAGACGACTTCCTATTGATAAACCCAATATCTATTTCACTATCAAGAAGCATTTCCAGTTGAAGTTCAGTAATTCTAAACTCAATTTCAAGTTCGTATTGGGGATATTTTTTTGTAAAACGCATTGATAACTGCTGATAATTTTTCTCTGTATAAGCTGCCTATAATACATATTTTCAGTTTGTCTTCATATAGATGCATTGTTTTTAGCATTTCAATGCCTCGAAGCTCATGGCGTAAAAGTTTCTCAGCGTGTGGGAGGAAGAGCTTTCCTGCATGGGTTAACTCAACAGATCTTTTTGTTCTTTGGAATAAAGTCTGGTTCAGAAATTTTTCAAGTTCATTTATCCTGGCAGACACAGTTGATTGAACCACATTCATCTGTTCAGCAGTAATTGAAAAAACTGAGCGTTTTTGCTAAAGTCACAAATGTTCTATAAGTTTCCGTATGCAAGTGCTACACATCCTCTCACTCTATTTATCGGATATTCCGATTTATAGCATCATTTTTATTCATTATACAACTTAATAGTCCTTTGTTACAATAAACACACGAATTAAAGACTTTGAAGGAGGAGACAGTAAATGTTTAAATTTTTCGATGAATACAGGGGCCTACCAAAAGAGGTTTACGTCTTGTTTACTGCAAATATTATCAATCGATTTGGTGATTTTGTCAGCCCCTTACTCGCACTCTATCTTACACAAAAGTTAAATATGGATGCAGCATCTTCAAGCCTCATTGTAACACTGGCTCTACTAAGTAGAATGCCAGGTTCATTTATTGGCGGTCGAATGGCTGACCGTATTGGTCGACGAAAAACATATTTAATGACACAATCAATTGCTGGACTAACACTCCTGCCTTGTGCGTTTATTGATAATCATTTAATGATCATTACACTGCTTATTGTTTCAACTTTCTTTAATGGAGCAGTACGCCCTGCACTAGATGCACTCGCAATTGACTTAATGCCTTACGACAAACGTAAACTGGGTTTGTCCCTTATGTATCTTGGTATTAACATAGGTGTTGCTGCGGGCCCTGCAATTGCTGGTCTATTATTCAAAGTTAACCTGCCACTTTTCTTCTTAGTAGATGTTGTTACGTCTCTAATAGCAGTCATACTTGTGTTTACAATGATTGATGAATCCTATATTCAAAACATGAATACGAATGACCCTATGGCAAAAAACTCAAACACCTAGCCTTAATACACTTGAACTTCTCAAATCAAATAGAAAACTATTAACGTTTATACTTATAACTTCAGGATTCTCAATGTTATATGTCCAAACTAAATTTGCGCTTCCATTGTTATTTTCACATGAGTTCGCCGAGAATGGATCTGCTCTACTCGGAACAATATTCAGCATTAACGCTATTACAGTTATATTATCTACATCTTTTATTACTCTCAAAACAAAAGACAATCCAACATCTATGAATGTTATACTAGGCGGTATTTTCTATGCTCTTGGTTTTGGGCTCTATGGCGTTGTCTCAGGGTATATGTTCTATGCCATTGCAACAATCGTTTGGACATTTGGTGAGATTTTAATGGCAACAAATATTAAGGCCTATATTGCAGACCATACACCTGTAGATTTCAGAGGTCGGATTAACGCATTATACCTTGTTCTTAAAGCTGGATTAAATTCATTGGGGGTACTCCTTAGTGGATGGCTGATACCCGAAATTGGGCATAACCAAGTATGGATATTGGTTTTCGGTGCATCAATATTCTTATCTCTTTTGATTCTTATTGATAACCGTTCAACACTGCATAGCTTTATAACAAAAAAGCAAAGGGCATAAAGAGAATACACAAAAGCGGCACTGTCATTCACGTGACAGTGCCGCTTTCATTATTTGATTTACTTAATACGGCTTTACTCTAATTGAAGTTAAAAAAGACCTGAAGCCCAATCGGTGATTGCAGTTTCGTTGTCGCTAACCATACCATCGATCTTTAATCCCTCTGAAATCACTTTTGCGCCGCAAGACATGCCTTTGTCTTCGATAAGCGTTACAGCTTCACAAAATACATGCGGGAACATAGCACTATCACCGCAACCAAATACAGCTAGTGATTTGTCTGCAAACTGTTCTTTGCCCATTGACTCATAAAATGGTAGGAAGTCATCTTGAATGTCTCCTTCCCCCCCATGTCGACGCGCCAAGTAGAATAAGATCTGATCCCTCTACTACACTAACATCAACTTTTGCTACATCATGTACTGCTACTTCTGCACCCTTTTGCTTCAAAGCATCGCTAATCATGTCAGCTGCTGTCTGCGTTGATCCAGTTGTTGAACCATAAACAATTGTGATATTTTTCATTAGGAATCTCCTTCTCGAACCACTGTCCCCTCACAAGACAGATATACTGGTTCTGACCTAGTTGTCATTCTTTAAAATCAGTATTTCTTCAAAATTACTAATTGATAATGATTATCAATCGCAAATACATAATAACAACCTTATAGTTTAAGTCAATGCCCATAATGCCAATTTAATCGAGTTAATGACAAAGTATTAACGATTTCTGTATACATGATGCATATCTCATAACGCATCAGTACTATTAGTAATGACCAATACTAAAAAAGCCACCCAATTAAATTGGATGGCTCATAACTTCTAATTTATTTGTCTACACCCTACTTTGCTGTAGCTGTAACTGCTTTTTCCGACTTCTTCATAGCTTTCACCATAACAGTTAATACAGCGCCTGCAACAGCACACCCAGCTGCTATGATAAACGTCTGATTAAATCCATTTGAACTCTTTTTGATGATTGGGCCAATAATTGCCGCAACGCCATACGCTTGGTATATAACACCATAGTTTGCACCAAGGTTTTTAATACCAAAGAACTCACCCGTAATTGTTGGGAACAGAGCCAGGAAACCACCAAAACTACAAGCAATACCAGCAAGACAAATGAAGAATAACACTAAGTTTAGAGGTAGAACTGCAAGTGCAATAAGTGATACTGCCGTCAACACAAACATGACCAGCACAACTTCTACTCGACCAAGCTTGTCCGAAATAGTACCCCAAGCCAGACGGCCCCCAGCGTTAAAGAGTGCAATTAAAGCAACTGCATTTGCAGCTACCATAGGATCAAGACCAACCATTTCAATACCGATATCCTTTGCTAGTCCAATTACCAGAAGACCTGGCATACACCCAAGCATGAACATTACCCAGATAAAGTAAAATGACTTTTCTTTGATCATTTCTCCTACTGTTAAATTTACACCCTCTATAGCAGCAGTTTTATTATTCGAAGTAGATGCTTCAGGCAACTTAAGGAACTGAGCACCAATAACTACTAGAACAAGGTATATTATACCTAGATATAAGAATGTAGATGAAACGCCAACAGTTCCAAGGAAATGCTGAATAATTGATTTAAATACAAGACTACCCGCACCAAAAGCACCAACTGCTATACCAGTGATAAAACCTTTCTTTTCGGGGAACCACTTAACACATGTTGATAATGGACATACGTATGCAAAACCCACACCCGCGCCACCTAAAACACCATAGCAGAAATATAGCATAGGTAGGGACGTGGCAAATGATGCCAAGATCAGACCACCACCGTATAATAGACCACCAATTGTTGCTACTTTTCTTGGACCAATTTTATCTTGAAGACGACCCGAGATGATCGTAGAGAATGCAAACACAAAGATTGCAATCGAGTAAGTCATGTAGACTTCTTCATTAGACCAACCAAACTTGTCCATAAGCGGTTGGTTAAATAAGCTCCAAGAGTAAATCGCACCCAAGCAAACTTGCAAAAGTACAGCGCCGAATACAACACTCCAACGGTTCACACTTTTCTGTTTCACTAAAGATTTCCTCCCAATATTAATGTAACTCTCCTGTACCTACTTAATAATTGATATTAATCCCTAAACAATTTTCTTAACCGTCCAAGTTTTATCAACCCATAAGCCAATAACCTTAACTTCTTCGTTCCAAGTTGAAACAAATTCACATGCTTTCTTAATTTGCTCAAGTTGTTCATCTTTTTCAGCAAGATTGCCCCCGCAATCATGATGTCCGACGATAGCAACTACTTTAGAATCATGTTTCATTGTAGAAACTTCATATCTTGTCTTGATTGATTCAAGCAGAACTATATTCTCAGCCTCTGCTAAAATTTTGTTTGGTCCAGCTTCTGTGATTGTGTCCACATAATCAGCGTTGAATTCACTCAACATATACTCGTTTACTGGAATCTGAACTCGACCATCCATACAGTTGATCGTTGTAACAAACGTTTTCACGATGTCCATTAACGTTCCCCCTCCTGATTTTAAACTGACGCTTTCAACAGTATATAAGGAGAAAGTCGGGTATTCAAGAAGTATTTTTGCAACTAACAGTTTTTAGGAAATTGCATAATGCAATTCTTTGACATTCGTTTCATAGAAATGCACGTACAAATCAAAATCATTCAATATTTATCCATTTAGCCTGTTGTCTCTCTATTTAAGAGCATTGCGAACCTTTCCAAATTGAGATATCCTACAAAAACACTATGAAAGTTTAATGAATACAACTTGCAAATACAATAATAACAATGCTAAATTTCTTCGGGTATTATTACGAATAGACAAGCGATACCCACAGTGAGATTCGTGGCGAGTTTTGTTGAGGAAAAAACTATTTGCAGTAGCAGTAATTATACTTTTCACAATTAATTTCCCTACAAAAATTAATCAATAATGATAATTGCAACATGAAAGCCACCACATTCAAGGGAGAATGGGTGGCTTTCTAATTGTGCATTTATCTTATGAACTACACCTTAAACTTGCTTACAGATTTCGTTAAATCGTCAGCAAGTGCTGACAGGTCTTTACTTGCGTGAACAATTTCTTCCATAGAACTGGACTGCTCAAGGACAGACGCAGAAACTTCTTCTGTACTCGCAGCATTTTCCTCTGCAATGGCTGATAAACCCTGAATGGTATCAAGGATTTCTGCCTTTTTCGATTCCATATCTTTTTCTGAAATGTTTAACTGTTCTATAGCTTCAACAGATTGTTCAACAGCTTGGAATATTTCTTTGTACTTCGTTTCTGTACTGTTAACGGCTTCAACCTGTTCCTTGATGATTTCATTAACATGCTGAATTGTATCAACAGCCTTACGTGATGATTCAATTAATTCCTGAACAATTTCATCAATTTCTTTTGTTGAGCTTGTTGATTGTTCCGCCAGCTTTCTAATTTCATCAGCAACAACTGCAAAACCACGACCTGCATCACCAGCTCTTGCAGCTTCAATAGCGGCATTAAGTGCAAGTAAATTAGTTTGTTCAGCAATGGATGCAATTACATTACTGGCTTGACCAATCTTAGAGGTACTCTGGTCTGTCATAGTAATAACACCAAAAATTTCTTGAGCCGCTGTGTTTGTCTCATGTGTCTTCTCTGTTAGTTCGCTAACTATTTCAAGTCCGTCTTCAATTTTAGTTACCATTGTGCTAGATGCACCATTTAGCGACTCCATATAACCTTTATTCTTCTCAATCAAGTCGCCCAATTCATAAGTTTTTGTAGCGCCTTGTTCTGTACTTTGAGCTTGATCAGTTGCACCGTCTGCAATTTCTTCAACCGTTCTGGCAACTTCAGTCGAAACATGTGCTACTTCATTAGAAGTTGCATTAAGTTGTTCACTTGATGCTGATACATGATGGGCTGATTCAATAATTTCTCCAACCAAACTACCAAAATTGCCATTCATTTCATCGAATGCTTTTGTGAGGTCACCAATCTCATCTTCCCGATTCAGATTTTTCTTAGAGACAGTTTGAGTGAAATCACCTTGCCCCATTACTTTTGCAAACTCTGTCGCCTCAACAACAGGCTTCATAGTTGCACGAATAGCTCCAAATATTAGTGCGGCAAGGATAACTGCTCCTGCTACGAAAATCGAAAGCACCACGCGTGTAAATGCTCGAAGACCTGCAAAGGCTTCATTCATGTCGATCAACTGAATGACACCCCATCCGTTGATAGGAAGTGGTTCATAAGCAACTATATAGTCTCTTCCATTGTACGTTACTTCACCATTGCCAACTTCTCCACCTAAAACTGCTGTACCAAATTCAGCTAAGGAAGATAAATCAGAAATATTTACACCATCTTCAAGAAGCTTATTATCTTCTGCATATATAAGTGCACCGTCATTCGCAATTAGGAAGTTTGTTCCCTTTTCACCAATTTTATATGTTTCCATAATGCCTGGTATTGTTCCTAGAGATACGTCCGCTGCTAAGAATCCATAATTTCCTCTGGAATCAGACATTTCTGTAATTGCTGATACAACCATTGTTCCTGTACCAACATCTGCATATGGGGATGTGAAAGCAACCTCACCACCTGCATTTAGCGCAAGAGTGTACCAAGGTCTACTTGCTGCATCATACCCAACTTCTGAAACAAATTTAGTATTATCAATGAAAAACTGCGCTCTATCATTTGCAATCCAAACAAACACGAGATTTTCATATGAGTCATTATAATCTGTTAACGTGTCACTAACAGTCCTATATAAAGGGTGAGTTGTAATTTGGTCGTGTCGATCCACCTCTTTTAAATATTGTTGTATGTTTCTGTCTAAAGCTGCCTGTTTCGCAACTTGCTCAGCTAAGGCGAATGCTTCACTCACATTTGTAACGGCTAATTCCGTTTCATGCGCAATGTCATTGAGCATGCTTGTTTCAAGTTCTTTGCTCGTACTGTTAAAAATCCATACACCACTTACCACAAAAATTATCAACGTTGCAATAATTGTCAGTGCTGTTAATCGCATCGCTATTGATCTTCTAAACATGCCCATCAAATCACCCTTTCAGCTATACCGCCCTCTCATATCCTGCTAATCTTATTGTACCCGTAAGTAAAGAATTTAATTACAATTTCACATGTTCATACCTAATTCCAATCGATTGGTATTTATTTGTCATACATAATGCAGTTTCAATGATTCAAAACTGCATTGTCGAATAAAACCGAATCAAAGTATCAAAAGTTTATTTCTGGAATAGTATGTTAGAATGAATTGATAATAGAAAAATTCAGGAGTGATTGAAATGAGCTTTAGATTAGCAAAACAGAGTGACCTCTGTGCAATGACAGAAATTTATAATCAGGCAATTCTACGAAAAAAAAGATGTACCGCAGATACTGAGACTTTTACAGTTGAAGGTCGACAACCGTTTTTCAATGCACACCAATGTGATGAGTATCCGTTATATGTGTATGAAGTTGACTCGACAGTTGTTGGTTACGTTTACTTAAGTGGTTATAGACCTGGACGTAGAGCAATGAAGTATGTTGCTGAAGTTAGCTACTATATTCACAACGAACATCAAGGACAAGGTCTTGGAACGAAGTTTCTCGCATATGCAGTTGATAAAGCGAAGGAACTTGGATACAGAGACTTAGTTGCGATTCTTCTTGGTTTTAATGAAGCAAGTATTGGACTCCTCAAGAAATTTGAGTTCGAAAAATGGGGAGAACTTCCTGACATTTCTGACTTTGATGGTGAGCTATGCTCTCACCTCTACTATGGACTTAAACTTACCGATTCAAAACTTACTGAATAAGCACTAAAAGCGTGTCATCATAAAGACGACACGCTTTTTTATTTTTTGATGATATCATCAATTTTCTTCTTTAATTTTGGCTTTTGATGATCTTGCAAGTCACTTATGTCAAAGTTCATAAAACTCAACTCTGAATTACTGTATATCTCTTTATAGACTTTATCAGAAATATCGATGTCCCAGAAAGCCATTAACTCGGCCAAATCAAGCATATCTGGTAGTGTATAAAAATCTATACCAGGTGGTCCATCAAGATAAAAGGTTCTAAATATACCAAGTATCTTTTTACGATCTCCCAGCCCCATTGTTGCTCTATATAAAGGGTCATTAGGACTTATTTGTACAAGACTTGTCAATATTTCAACTGATTCGGAGTCAATACTCGGAACATAATCATACCCTGCTGTTAATGGCTCAGTATCACTAAGACCAATCAGAAAATCCATTTCCATTGGGTTCCCAACGGTTCTTTCAATTCGGGAATCACCGTTTAGATCTGCTAAATAAGGTTCATTTGAATACTTTCCAAATGCTATACTTACTTGATTATCAGCGGGCCACTCTAGGTCATCGTTAACTACGTGTACACGATGATGATTATGCTGAGCAAGGATAATTCCCACCGGTGTCATTGTCTCCTCTTCTAATACAACGTGTATAGCGCCATGTATGTCGAGTTCATGCCATGCAAGTGGATCTCCAATAATGTTACTACCAGCCAGTTTTAATTGTGAGGTAGCTGAAGGTAAACCACTGTATGGGAATACAAGTGTGTACTTTAGAAAGATCAAGCCGGTTTCACCTTCGTCGGTCACAAGATTACTTTTATAAACTCTTCCGTAAATACTTGTTTCATAATTCTTCTTATACTTTTCAAGTAGATCTTTCCTCTTCACTTGATAATCAAGATAGTGGTCAGATTCATACATGTATTTGTTTAAATCCTCAGCAGATACACTTTTCGAAATCAGCTTATCAATTCTTCCTGAAGTGTACAGATGAGTATTTGGCAAATAATCCTCATAGAAATCAAGTGGGTAATAGCTTTCCCTATCAACATATACTCTCGGCTTATAACGATTTAACAGCTCTGTCGTCAATGGATCAGACTGGTCTATACTTACCATGTCATTTTCTGCATTCAGAATCATATCTGTGAAGAAATCATCTTCTTCACTGTCGCTTGTAAAATACCAGATACCTGTAATGACAATTATGAGTATTAGACCTATTATGGTGTATGTTCGTTTACTATACTTCATAGAATCACAACCTATTCCATTAATGCTTTTGTCTATCCATAGTACTACTATACCCATTTTATCAAAGTTCCACAAAATTGGTCGTGATTCATTCCATTTTTAGAAAGTAAGAGCTAAACTTAATCAAAAAAGAGCGAAGGAAAATGACCTTCGCTCTTTAACATCATATCATTCAATTCATTGTAAACAATCTTATAAAATAGTGTCACTCATATTAGTTTATGCTGACTTACGAGTATTTTCCTCGTCGTTCCAACACTCAACACCTTTAAGACCTGGAATGCTCCCCTTATAAAACACCGGGTCTTTTCCCTCTGCCTTCTGATCCATGTAATCTTTCAGTGCAGCAAATGCAATTTTGCCAAGTAAAGCTATAGCTATTAGGTTAATGAATGCCATCATACCCATAAATAAGTCAGCAAGATCCCATACTATACTAATTTTTGCAACCGACCCGAAGACCACCATCCCGATTACTGAAACACGGTACATTAAAATCCACATTGGATTTTCACTAATGAACTCTATGTTTGTTTCACCATAGTAGTAGTTGCCGATAATTGAACTAAAGGCAAACAGTAGAATACAAGCTGCAATAAAAGTTGCTCCCCAAGTGCCAACTTGAGAACTCATAGCATTTTGAGTCAACTGAATTCCGCTTAATGAAGCATCTGTGTACACACCGCTTAGTAATATAACAAATGCTGTAGAGCTACAGATTAAAAGCGTATCAGTAAACACACCTAGAGTTTGAATTAAACCTTGTTTAACTGGGTGTGATGTTGTTGCCGTTGCAGCCGCATTCGGTGCACTACCCATTCCCGCTTCATTTGAGAATAAACCACGCTTTATACCTTGCATCATGGCAATACCTAACCCACCACCAACAGCTTGTTCAATACCAAACGCACTCTTTACAATAAGCGCAATAATACCAGGTATAGCTGTAATATTAACAACAATGACATACGCCGCTACAAGCACATATGCAATAGCCATTACCGGTACTATTATTTCTGCAACACGTGCAATTCTTTTAACACCACCAAATATTACAAGTGCTGTCACAGCTGTTATGATAAGACCCATAGTCAGTCTAACGATTCCAAATGCTTCGTTAAATGCATATGTGATTGTATTTGACTGTACTGCATTAAAGACAAGACCAAAGCACATTGTAATCAAAACTGAAAACAGAATTCCCATCCAGCGCTGACCAAGAGCTTTTTCCATGTAGTATGCAGGGCCACCTCTAAATCCTTTAGGGTCTTCAATTTTGTAAATTTGAGCTAATGTACTTTCTACAAATGCGGACGCCGCGCCAATAAGAGCAATAACCCACATCCAGAACACTGCACCTGGTCCACCAACAGCAATTGCTAATGCTACGCCAGCAAGGTTACCAGTACCGACTCTTGACGCAGTACTAATGCAGAATGCCTGGAATGAGGAAACGCCACCTTCATTCTTTCCAGTAACAGACTTTGACGCATTCTCAGTTAATAACTTAAACATTTCACCAAACAGTCTAAATTGAACTAGACCTGATCGGAATGTAAAATAAAGTCCAAGTCCAATTAACATAAAAATTAGAACATAAGACCAAAGCATCGTGTTCATAAATGACACGACTGAGTTTAGTAATTCCATAATATCCTCCGTTCTTACAATCGCCGGTTAAAGAGGGTTCAAGTCTTTAACCACGTCGCCCAAGCGACAGTTCACACACACAAACCTCGAATGTTAACTAAAAGTAACATCCGAGGTATGATTATAACAGAAAATATTACAAAACCGTCAAAGTTGTTCTATTCGAATAATTGAGAATACTCCGACATATAACTATATTTGCTTATTTTTGAACGATTTCGGCTTTTAAAAAGACTAAAGTTGTTCGATATATTTTAATGGTTCTAATTGAAAGTATCAATAATTACCAAAGCATAATCTACTGTTCCTGAAACACGCTTTGAAAGCTTAACAACCACTGCTGATTGTCCATAATCGTTGTTTTCAAGTTCATAGCTAATTACATGTAGACCTCCACTTGCTACTGCACTTAAACAGCTTGCAGTATCTATTGGATCAGTAATAGAAATACAACTTGTAGCTGTAGCAGACGCTTCGTCTATAAAATTTGCAGCAGAGCCGCTAAGGTATCCATTATCAACAAGAATGTCCGTTGAAATATCAACCCCTTCATTAACAAGTTTTACACCCAATGGGGCGCAACCTGCTGCCGAGACTCCACTTGTTACACCTGTCGCGAGCACCCCTTTTGCACACATACCAACTGACCCAGCCCAGTCAGCTATGTCCATACCACTTAAAACAACTTCAGAAAGACTGCTGTCTATCATAATATCCACTACATCTTCTTTCGCTTGTTCCATATTGTAAACACTTAAAGTGCCTTCTGGAACCATACCATTTGAGATTTGCTGATACACCTGTACATTTTCTTTTCGTAATTCACTTAATGAAATATAGACATCGTTGTCTTCAAGATTGTAAACTTTACGGTCATAGGACATAAAACGTTGAGCTATAATATATGGTTCTACCGCGTCACCGAATGCAAATAAGAACTCGTCTGCAGACCTATAGTTCTCATATGGCAAGGTTCTATATGTGAACTGCCCATTGCCATTGGTTGTAGGTCCCATAAGGCTCATTAGCATAAGCGGGTCCTCCACGCCAACTTGAACATTGGCTACGGGGGTTCCGTTCTGAGTGACACTTCCAGTGAATACTGTTTCAAAATACCCTAGATCCACGCTGTGAATATCGATACTATACCCTGTCAACTTCATGTCTGAGGATACATCGTCAACATCCTGATTCTCTGTATTAACTGAAGTCAAAGTTGAAGCTGAAGTCGCCATTTTAACCTTCACACCAACCCCTGAACCACCTGTATAGTGATAGTAAGTTAGGGTATTTTCACCTGGATTTACAAGGCTTGTAATATCCATCCAAGCCCTGCGTCCAGAAATTTCAGAAACAGTTTGTCCAAGTGTGCTGTCTTCAATTCTGGCAACACCACTTGAATCAAGACCAAGCATCCTCCAAATATACGAACCATTCAGTTTCATGTATCCATTCCAACCACCATACTTGTTGACTTGAGTCTGACCACTGCCATAAAGACCAACCTCAACATTGATTATGTTGTCTGGTACATCAACAATCCAAGTCATAGGTGCATCTGAATAATGTACTACTCCAAAATCGATAACCGCTTCATCTGCCATGGTAAAACCTTGAAGACCAGCCACTATGCACAAAACTCCAATTACAATAACACTAAATAGCCGCTTCATATTACTCCCTCCCACATTTATATTTATACCCAGTCATACAAATACGAATATTAAGAGCTAAAAACATAATATGAAATTATAAACTGTTTGCTACTTCATTTTCTTTTCTAAATTAAGTAATGAAGCTTTTGCATTAATTCCATGAGCAAAACCTGTTAATGCACCATTTGAACCGACCACTCTATGACAAGGGATGATAATTGGTATTGGATTTTTCCCATTTGCAGTTCCAACGGCTCTAGATCCATTTGGATTTCCGAGTGCAATTGCCAACTCTTTATATGTTTTCACTTCACCATACGGAATTTTTACAAGTTCATTCCAAACGGATTTTTGATAAGCTGTTCCTTGAGGGTTCAACTTTACATCAAATACCTTTCTTTTCCCGCCCACATACTCTAACAATTGCTTTTTTACATTTTCAAAGAAATCATCATTTCTTGTCCAACCTTTACCAACATCAACATGCCTTTTGCCTTCACCAGTGTTCATATGAATAATCTGAAGACCATTTTCATCGCCAGCTATTAATATTTCACATAAGGGTGTTTCAAATTTTGTGTAATACATGGTTCAGTCCTTTCTCATGAATTAACTACATGTAATGCAGATTGTAAAAAAGCTCGTACATTACCATATACTTTCATAATAGCCTTTATATTTGCATTTCCAATTTCTAAGAGTACATCTCTTTTTTCTTTGTTAAGAGTTAAAGTGAACTCAATTTTTCCATCTTCATACTCAATATAATCAGTGTAGAATGTCATTGAAATTGTCTTTCCATTTTGTACATTCCTGTCTAGTGACTTCTTTTTGAGCAAGGCTTCAAATGCTTTAACATAATCTACCCCCAACCTCATTTGAATATTTTCCTGCCCCCCCCGTGAGGTTCAATTTTTTTTAGTTTATTACGCAGCGCAGTAGGTGCTTGACCATGAACGTCCTTCATGACTTTGTTGAACTGTCTAATTGACCCAAATCCCGATGCAAATGCTATATCTGTAATTCTCATATCAGAATTCACAAGTAATTTTTTTGGCAAATAGAGCTTTATGATATCTAGCAATTTTAACTGGAGGTATTCCCAAATTTTCTACAAAGAGTTTTCTCAAATGTCTTTCAGAAACAGAAAGTTTCTTTGATAAATCGGATATTTTTTTTATCGATTAAGAATCCATCATATATAAGATCTAACGCTTTTTTCACTAGCTCTGCACCGTCTACATTTCCATTATAATAATCAACATGAATATCTGGTCGACATCTTAAACATGGACGAAATCCGTTTTCTAGTGGTTCAAATATAGTTTCGTAGTACTCGACGTTTTCTTCCTTAGCAACTGGCGAAGGGCATGAAGGTCTACAGAATATACCAGTCGTTTTCACTGCAAAGAAGAACTTTCCGTCATAGGCTTTGTTTTTATTAACACGTGCTATTTCTAGTTCTGAATGCTTTAACATATCATCCCTCCTTAAAGTTATTGTATGCCTAAAGTATTTTTTATGAATAGCTATTTTCGGTCTTTACATTTCATTTTTTTGATGATATAATCAAAATAACACATCAGCATATCGTGATATGTTGATTTAACAAAAGTTTAACCATGTTCTTTTGTACGTATAATATAATTACAGTCAAGATAAGAGAATCAAAATATGATCAAACCTCGAAGGGAGACAATAATGAAATATAAAGTTGCATTTGTTTGCGTTCACAACTCTTGCAGAAGTCAAATGGCCGAAGCTTGGGCTAAGGCTCTTGGAAGTGACATAATCGAAGCATACTCAGCCGGTACTGAGGATTATCCTGAAGTTAAGCCTCTTGCAGTTGAGGTTATGGAAGAAGCTGGCGTGGATATGAGTACACATAAACCAAAACTTCTTACTGATATTCCAGATGAGCTTGACCTACTAATTACAATGGGGTGTAATGTACAATGTCCATTTGTACCTAACCGTCACTCTGAAGACTGGGGACTAGACGATCCATCTGGTGGTCCAATCGAAGGTTTTAGAGAAACACGTGAACTTGTAAAATCAAAGGTAGAGGAACTTATTCGTCGCCTTAAAAACAATGAAATAGATCTCATTGAGCTTTAATCCAATAGTAAAACCCCATCTATACGGCATACTTGCCATTCAGATGGGGTTTTGGTTTTATTCGTAAGTTTTGTATTTGCCTTCTTCTCTTTTTTTTCGAGTGGCATTTTTTACTTAAGTATGTCTTTTCTACGACAGTATTGTAGCCGTGTTTAGCAATAATGCTTTTTATGTAGTCTATATGAGGACATCTATCGTAGTGATGGTTGTCAGTCACCATACATGAAGCTAAATGAATAACAACGTCTTCTTTTGCTACACTCTCCGCTTTTCTAACCTTTTTCGAAAATGTTCTAGCTTAGCAGCAACACCTTTCCCACAACATCCACCACAAGTGAAAGCAATGTATTTGGTATCTGCTCCATATCCTTCAAACATTTCATCCCTGTTATAAAACGCACTTGTACAGGCAAAGCCACTACATCTGTTTTTTAGCGATATCACATTGGATAATTACTGCATATTTCGGATTCATAAAACATCCCCCTGTCTAAAATTTGAAGTTCAACTAAGCTTAGTGTATCATCAAACTGTATCACTCCGTATGTACAGTTCAGATCATTTTGATATATACAGTTTGGAATATTCTAATATATAAAGATAGGAGGTTTTCAAATTGCTAATTAATATGGAAATCAAGGGGAACTCATCAAAGCCAGCTTATATTCAAATATATGAGCACGTTAAAAATGCAATCGACACCAACATACTAGTTGCTGGCGATAAACTCCCCTCTATTAGAAAACTCTCAAAACAACTTGGTGTTAGCACAATAACAGTTGACAACGCATACCAACAATTGGTTCTAGAAGGATATGTCTATAGCAAACCAAGAAGTGGCATGATTGTAAATAACATTCCTCATGTTACTTTTACCACTGGTATAGAAATAGATTTCGAAAATATAGCTGTCACAAGTCAAAGTAACGTCCTAATTGACTTCCATTATGGGTCTATTGATGGTGAATCTTTTGATTTTGATACATGGAGGAAACTTACTAACCATGTCATACAGCCGACAAACCATAACTATCTACAATACGATGATCCTCAAGGAGAATTAAAACTAAGATTTGAAATTTCAAAATACCTTAGAACAACGCGTGCCGCTTTATGTTCACATGAAAATATTATTATTACTTCAGGGATTCGTCAGTCTATTCAGCTGCTTAGTGATATAACTGAAATAGACTCTCGAAGCATTGCAGTGGAATCACCTGGATGGCCTAGTGCTCAACACGCGTTCCTTAAAAATGGATTTGAGGTTCATGACATTGTTCTTGATCGAGAAGGAATAGATTCTGATCAGCTAAAAACTAAATTCAATACAAAGCCATTCAAATTCGTCTATACCACTCCATCACATCAATTTCCAACTGGAGTCATTATGTCTATTGGCCGACGTCGTAGTCTCCTAAAATGGGCAACCAGAAATAACACATACATCATAGAAGACGACTATGACAGTGAGTTCCAATACAAAGGACGTCCTGTCCCCTGCTTACAAGGACTTGATGCAAATACACAAGTCATATACTTTGGTACATTTTCAAAATCCCTTATGCCTGCCATTCGGGTAAGTTATGTTATACTCCCGGATTCGCTGCTGAGTGTATATAAAGACATAAAGCATTTGTTAGGCCAATCTTCTTCAAGGGTCAACCAACTTATTCTGGCTTCGTTTATGGAAAATGGGCACTGGGAAAGACATTTAAGAAGAATGCGAAAAGTATACTTAAACAAGTATGAAACGCTTATAAACTCTATTCATTCATTTTTCAACTTTGATTATCAGATTATTAGTGGTCATGCTGGTTTACATCTCTTAATAGAAATCTCCAGTAATAAAACTGAAGACCAATTAGCCCAAATGGCTAAGGATGTTGGAGTTAAAGTCTATCCTGCTTCCAAGTATGGCTACGATGAAAATCATTCCTCTCATCCTTTATTCTTGTTTGGTTTCGGAGGCCTTTCACCAAATGAAATTGAAGACGGCATAAAACGCCTCGGCGATGTTTGGAGTCAGCACTCTTTTATCTAAAAGAAAAAACAGTTGACAGACAATTCTAAATGTTCTACAATTTGCATAAGTGCACAACTACGCAAATTGTAGACATCATTATATTAATCAAATTTAAGGAGACATCCAATGAACACAAAAGTTGGCTACTACCCTCTCTTTGACATGCTGCTTGCATTAAGGCAACTATTTAGTATTGAACGATTTAAACCTTACAATGATTTAATGTCTCAAATCGAAGAAAAAAATAACTGTTGAGGATAGTATATTCATACAATCTGTTGGTGATGAAACTCGAGGTTGGTTGAAGGTCATTGCAAAACTTATTGACACCCACGTGAGTGGTACATCAAATACTGAGGAAATTATACTTAAACTGCTTAATGACCCATCAATACTATTTTCAGACATGGATTCACCAAATGCACAAACGTCCGAAACCTTTCTGAAGCTCTGGCAAAACATTTTTAATACGGAAACAGCAAAACATTCAAAAGCACTGCTTGATAAGTCAATTGAAATCAACAACCAGGTATCGAAAGACGGCGCTGTGTCATACTTAACTGGTATTTCCGACAGAGTTAACAAGATTAATGAAACCACATTGAAGTTCATGATCAAACCAGATCACGAGGAAAAAATTGAGGACATTGAAAACATCATCATCATGCCTTCTGTCTTTGCAGTTCGAAACTTAACATTTTGGCATAGTGGGAAAACTTATGTGTTTTTTATTTCGCTAAATGCATCAAAAGACAAATCACTAGAACCTTCTGATAACTTACTGCTAAAAGCAATGGCTCTTAACGATAAAACGAGACTCAAAATGCTGAGAATACTAAATAATGGGCATTGTAGCTCTAGCGAAATGGCAGAAAAGTTAGAAGTGAATCCATCAACTGTTTCCAGGCATTTTAAACTCTTTAAGGACGCAGGTTTTGTTGAGGTTTTCACTCAAGAAGGTAATACGGTCTATTACACCCTTAACAAAAGTGAAATTCAAACATCTCTTAATATGATTTACACATACATAGATGAATAGGAGTGATTTTATGATCCGAAGAATTGAAGAATTATCAATGAATGCATTTCCGTCTGAAAAATTAATTCAATACGATGGATGGATATTAAGATCGTCACCAGGTAATCTAACCAAGCGAATTAACTCAGTGAATCCCCTATATCCATCGACATATCCCCTTAATGAGAAAATTCAAGTCTCTGAGGCGTTTTTTGCAGCTTATGATGCACCTGTTGTATTCAAAATGACAAATGCTGTTCTACCAGAAAACTTAGACACAGTGCTTGAGCAAAAAGGGTATGAGGAAAAATCGCGCACACTTATCTTAACGAGGACTCTTTCTCTAAACTCTACAAGTTCAGACCCCCTCGGCTTTAAATCAACCCCTGAGTTTAGTGATATACATGTTGAGTACTCTTTAACTGATGAAATGTTAAATAGATTCTGCAAAATAAGTGGAAAAACCGATTCTGCAAAAAAAATCACTTGCAAATGTGCTCACTAAGATTGTACCGATGACCGTATACGTATCAATCGATGAGGTAGCCTGTGGTCTAGGTGTTATAGAATCTGGGTATATTGGCATATACAATATCGGTGTGGCACAGTCACATCGCCGCCAAGGACTTGGATTAAAAATCATGGACGCCTTACTCGCCCTCGGTCTTGAACATGGAGCTGACAAGTCATACTTACAAGTTGAAGCAAGTAATATACCTGCTGTAAACATGTATAATAAACTGGGTTATGAAAAATCACACGAGTACTGGTATCGAGTTAAAAACGCTAGAGATTAGGGAGGCATTATGAAAATAGAAAATATAATTTTTGATTTGAACGGTACTTTATATGAACGCGGGATCATGATAGATGGGGCATGTCATTTAGTTGATGACCTACGCGCACAAGGGTACTCTCTAAGTTTTCTAACAAATACAGATAGTCGCTCAACCGATGATATTTACGCACGCCTTCAAAAAAAAAGGTCTAAAACTAAACAAGAATGAGCTGTTCACACCTGTGTCTGCTGTTAAATATTTTATTGAACAAAATATGAACAAGAGCTTTCATTTATTCGTTCATGACGATGTATTCGAAGAACTTAAGTTTGCAAACATTAATAACGAGTCACCAGATTATGTTGTTATTGGCGACTTTTGTGACAAGGTTAGTTATGAGACAATCAATAAAGCTTTTCGACTAATTAAAGGTGGTGCAGAGATAATTGCTTTATCTAAAACCCTTTGGTATAAAGATGATGACGGTGACAGCATAAACTCAGGTGCATTTGTGAATATGCTAGAAACTGCAACAGATAAAACCGCTCTGCTTATGGGAAAACCCTCTATAGAGTTTTTGAAAATGGCCCTAGAACACTCTTCTGGAAAACCAGAATCCACTTTGATTATAGGGGATGATATAAAAACCGACATATGGGGTGGAAAAGAGTTAGGCGCTCTAACTGTACAAGTTCAAACGGGAATTTATGATTCTAACATGACTGTCTATAAAGGTGTTTCTCCCGACTATGTTATAGCAGATGTAACGAAACTGTCTGAGCTACTTGATACGTTAAAGTTTCAAAATATGAAATCTCATTACTTTTCATTACGAGAGTGATTATAATTACAATAAAAAAACTCAGAACAAATTTGGACTTGTTCTGAGTTTTTAAGGTTTATATATCACACTAATTGAAATGGTCTAATTAGCGATCTTAGCTTATATCAAACTCGATTTCAGTCGTCTGAGTATCTACAACAAATGACTCATACGTTCCACCAAATCGTTCTTCAATCAACTTTTCAACAGCTTTCATTGCTCTTTCAAAATTGTCTTTATACTCACAAGTAAAACCTACCAGTTGGAATACAACATTTGTACTTTTGAGTGTAATTTTGCCTAACTCACTTTGTCTCCACAGCCATTGTCTTGTCTGAATTTTTGAACCACTTGTAAACACCAATTCTCCAGCCGCAACATTCTCAAATACCTCTGATCCAAACGGTCTAAACTTATCGCCTTCTTTAGTGAGCCTTACCGCTAGATCATCATCTATATCTGCTAAGTCATGTGCTCCAAGAGATATAACTTCTTCTAAAGCTATGGCATTACAAAGATCTACCATGGCATTTATCCTGGGTAATGATCCGCTTTTAACGACACGTTTACTCATTGCTTCCACTGAGTTCATAAACTTGTTTGGATTAATTTCAACCGTTTTAAGTGCATCTCTATAAATAGCAACCTGAGGATATGTTTTTAATCCACTCGGTTCGATTTTTTCTCGTATACCCGCTTCAGCATTTGATAGAATCTCAGAATCTGCACCTGTCGTTTCTGAATTCTTGAGTCCTTTTCCTATTATAATTCCGAAACATACGTCAGGATTTTTTTCGAATACCCAGTCATCAACTTTATATTTCATAAAATACAGCCTCCTTGATTTCATTTATATCTCTTATTTGATATGATAAACCTTACAGTTGGTGTAACGTCAATAGGAGGTTTTTATGAGTCTAAAACTTACTGTTAAAGAATTTTCAAAAGTAACTGGTGTCTCTGCCAGAAACCTTAGATATTACGACGAAATTGACCTTTGCAACTCAAGTGGCACCTATCAAAATGGTTATAGATACTACACTTTAGACAAAATAGAAGAAATACACTTTATAAACTATATGAGACATGTTGGTCTCACAATTAAGGAAATAAAACAGCATTTATCTAATCGAAACATTGATGAATACGAATCAATCTTAACTGACCATTTACATAAAGTTAGAAAAGAAATTGTTGAGCTCCAAATAGCAGAACAGCGTATTCAAAAAAAGGATTACGTCTCTTGAATACATTCGAAATCTCCCCCCTTAGGCGAAGTGGTTATTCAGCGACGTAATAAAAGACGGATACTAAAACTACTTATGCCCATAATGAAACAAGAGGATTGGGAGTTCAGCTTGGCGAAACTTGAGAACGATCATGATTTACCGCCAAGTATGATTATTGGTGACCTCGGATTTTTTGTAGATATGCAGAAGCTTGATTATAGAAAGCCAGAGGAGTTCTATGGTCTTTTCTTATTAGCCGACGACTCCTACTATGACAAGGTTGAAGCATTAACGTATTTGGATGCAGGCAAATGGCTCACTTTGTACGTTCGAGGTGACCATAAAACCGCTCAAAGTAACTACGAACTCCTTTTAGATTATGCTCAGAAAGACAATCTTAAACTTGGTGATTTTGCTATTGAAAGAACTGTGGTAGACCACTATATTTCCAGCGATCCGAACCTATATATAACTGAAATTCAAATACCTATTATTGACTAATTACGATTGATTAACCACAACCCACTTATAACAATAGAAATAGTTGATAGATTAATACAAGAAAACCCGAAATAGAACTCAACTGAGTTTCATTTCGGGTTTGGATAAAACATACGTTTCTAAAGTTTATGAGCTAATCTTTTTTCCAGCTATTATTTCGATCATTGTTTCTATTTCGGTCTCGACCATCTTTTCTTTCACGTTGGTTCTTTGCTTCAAAGTCACGACCACGTCTTGCACGACGTTCCCCAGGGAACAGTTCGTCATCAGCCTTATTGACCTTTCTAATTCGTCCCTTTAGAGGCTTCTTTTGTAGAACATTAAGAACCATAGGGCCTTTTCCATGAAGCACTTCCACATATGTCGAAATGTCCATGATATTTATAATACCGATATCATCTTTTGTCATACCATTAATATTACAAAGTGTTCCAACAATATCAGCAGCACGCATTTTTTGCTTTTTGCCTGCATTAATGTGTATTTTTAGTATGTCCTGATCGAGTTTAGCGCTTTTTGCAACTTTCTTTTCAGGACGCGTGTTGATTTTTTCCTCGAAAGCAGGCATCGCTAACTCCACTTGCTCCTCTGTTGGAAACTCTCCCACTGCAACTTCTTTACCGATGTACTGCTCAATTTCCTTGATAAACTCATCATCTCTATCTGTAATAAAGGACAGCGCTCGACCTCTTAACCCTTTACGACCGGTTCTACCGACTCTATGCACGTAACTTTCAGCGTCTTCTGGTATATCATAATTAACAACTAGTGAAACATTGTCTACATCTATTCCACGTGCAGCAACACCAGTGGCAATTAAGTATCTAAACTTGCCTTTTTTAAAGCTGTCCATTTCTCTCATACGGTCTCTTTGAGCCATGCCGCCGTGAATTCTGCCACATGGATACCCAAGTCTTTTTAGTGATTCGTAAAGCTCATCTACTAAAATTCTTGTGTTACAGAACAACATACACGTATCTGGATTTTCTACAATCGTCAGATCTCTTAATAGGTCAAACTTATCACGTTCATCAATATCAAAACGGAGCTGATCAATTCGATCAAGTGCCGAGCTGTCACTCTCCACTTCAATTAGATCTGGAGATGACATGTATTTGTCACAAAGTTTTTTGATATCTTCAGGAATTGTTGCAGAAAATAACATTGTCACTCTTTTTTCAGGTAGTCTTTTAATTATGTCATGAATTTGCTCAATGAATCCCATGTTCAGCATTTCATCTGCTTCATCAATAACAAGGTATTTTATCATTGAAGTGTCAAAAGTCCCTTGATCGAGATGATCATTTAAACGACCAGGTGTCCCTACAACCACATGCATTTTCTGTTTTAATTCACGTGCTTGAATGTTAAATGGTGCTTTTCCAAATACCGCACTTGCTTTAATTTTCTTAAAACGTCCAATATTGAAAAATTCTTCTTTTACCTGCATGGCTAGTTCTCTTGTCGGTGTTAGAACTAGCGCTTGTGGCTTGTTTTCTTCCCACTCTACAAGTTCACAAACCGGAATAGCAAATGCTGCTGTTTTTCCACTTCCCGTTTGTGATTTTACTATTAGATCTTTGCCATTTAAAATATCTGTCATTGCTTGACTTTGCACTTCCGTTGGCTTCTCATATCCCAGCAGTTCTAGAGATTTTAGGATCTCTTCTGACAGGGCGAAGTCTTTAAAACTTTTACTCATAGACTCATCTCATTTCGTATATATTCATAAGGACCGATTCCATATTTTTTACTTAAAGTTCATTATTAAATGAACTTGATGATTGTATCATACTTTACCCAATATTTAAGCCACCTTTACCTAATAATTCAAGAGAGTTTGCTAATAAACTCGGACTTCTTAAAATATTTGATACCTTCAATGGAAATAACTAACATAAACTTTTCACTTGACACATATACGATTCATACGCTAAACTGCATATTAATAACTCAAATGAGTTGTCCAAAATTTATAGCCATTAAAGCAATGACTGAGAGTAGTACGTTTAATTATGTTTTCAAAGAGAATCGGTGATGGTGGGAATCCGGTAAAACAAATTAATCTGAATGGACTCAGGAGCGGAACCTGAAATTGTGAAACTACAAGACTAAGTGACCCGGGATCTCCCGTTATAGAGATAGAGTATCGGATGCATTATCCTGTACTTGATTGAGATGAAAGTTTATTCAAGATATCTTTAAATAGATTCTAGCAAATAACTTTCAACAGAGGTGGCACCGCGATCAACCATTCGCCCTCTATACGCAATTACTGCGTATAGAGGGCTTTAATTTTGCATCCAAAATCTACGATTTTGATATGCAATTTACTCCGACGATTGAAATGAGTCGCGAGTTTCCTAACTGCCCGAAAGGCACTAGAACATGAAAGTTCCAAATCGAAAGGAGGGATTTTGTTGTTATACAAACACACATGAACTGAACTAAATACAACAACCAGCCAGGAGGACTACAAAGCCTGGCTATACAAAGGACTTGAACACCAAACAAGTTTAATGCACAAAAATAAAACTCAAGCATCACTAAGTCAACAACTAATACTAGTTAACAATAAACCCCAACTTCGAGGAGGCACTAAAAATGACTATATCAAATACTGCAACTACAACTAAAACGACAATCCGAAACATTGACGGTAACTTTGGTGAGTACGGTGGTGCATTTGTTCCAGAACCTTTAAAGGGTCCACTAAAAGAACTTGAAAATGCTTTTGTAAAATACGTTTACGAAGAAGAGTTCCAAAAAGAACTTAAGTACTACCAAAGAGAATACATTGGTCGATCTAATCCACTTTATTTCGCTGAGAACCTAACTTCAAAAGTTGGTGGCGCTAAGATCTACCTCAAGCGTGAAGACCTTAATCATACAGGGGCCCATAAAATTAACAATACAATCGGCCAGGTTCTTCTTGCAAAACGTATGGGCAAAAAGAGAATCATTGCTGAAACAGGCGCTGGACAACACGGTGTTGCAACAGCAACAGTGTGTGCCCTTTTCAATATGGACTGCACAATTTACATGGGCGAAAAAGATATGGAAAGACAAGCTCTAAATGTCTTCAAAATGGAACTTCTAGGTGCAAAGGTTGTTCCAGCCACAACTGGTCAAAAAACACTGAAAGAAGCAGTTGACGAAGCCCTCAATGATTATGTTGTAAATTGTGAAAACACATTCTACCTTCTTGGTTCAGTTGTTGGACCTCACCCTTATCCAGTTATGGTGCGTGAGTTCCAAGGCATAATTGGCTCAGAAGCTAGAGTACAAATTCAGGAAAAAGAAGGACGTCTACCAGACTATCTAGTTGCGTGTGTAGGTGGTGGCAGTAATGCTATGGGACTATTCCATGCCTTCTACGATGACAAGGCAGTCCAAATGGTTGGTGTTGAACCAGCTGGTACTGGCATGGAAACTGGTCAACATGCTGCCACTATGACACTTGGTAAGCCAGGCATTATTCATGGCTTTAAATGTTATAACCTTCAAGATGAGAAAGGTGAACCTCTACCCGTTCACTCTATTGCTGCAGGTCTTGACTATCCTGGTGTTGGCCCAGAACACAGTCATTTCAAAGATATTAACCGTTGTGAGTACGTTACGGCTTCCGATCAGGACGCTATTGATGGCTTTAAACTCCTTTCTCAAACAGAAGGCATAATCCCAGCTATAGAAAGCTCTCATGCCGTTAGCTATGGTGTGAAACTCGCTGGTTCATTAGAAAAGGATAAAATCATTGTTATTAATCTTTCTGGTCGTGGTGACAAAGATATGGCTAGAATGCAGACGATCCTTAAAAAGTAATATTTGAACTGTTCGATTATAAATGATAAGGGCTATTCCCAAGAGGAATAGCCCTTAATAAATTCTTTCAATTTGTAGTAAGCTTAAAAATATACTTTCCGTATATTTCAGACGACTCTGTTATTTCGTTAGCGTTAAACACTCCGTAAAGACTAAACTCATTTATTACATTAAAATCAACGGAAACATCTTGCTTAAAAACTCTGAGTTTGAAATCTCCACCAGCTTCAGTTTCAGAACCACTTAATACAATTTCATGTACTAACAATTCATTAATAGTCTTATCATCTGACACTGTCGTTGCTTTAACGGTTGTGTATTCTGGAAAGAAATAATACACTTCATTTATTGTTCTGTTCATCAATATTGGTACTGGACTTCCATTTTCTATATCTGTATCCACCACTAACCTTGTATACTGATCATCAGAAACCATATAAATATGAACCAGTTTGTTCGGTGAATTATTATATCTTATAAAGCTGTCATGTTTGAGTACCATGTCTAGGTCAAACTTCTTGATTATTAGATCCTCACTTAAAATAAAATCAGACGAATCATCTGTTTTCTCAATAACTTCTAACTGATTTTCCATAATTTCGACCTCTACGTCATCATCAATATCCTCAGAAGGAGAATACAAGTTCATCCAACTTACAAACACAACAATTATTAAAACTAATAGAAATATGCCTCTTCTCATATTCTCCTCCTATAAACAGACTTAACGTATATTATAGACTGAGTAATCCCAGTACATCATTGTGCCACCTACAGAAATACCGACCAATGCGCCATCATTTTGTGCCGATATAGGAACATCTACTGATCTAAAACTTGAATAGTTTGGATCCATATAGTAGTACCAGCAATCTCCACCTACACCTTGCATGTATCCTTTAAGAACGATCGAATGTCCAGTGTTTCCAGACTTAGGATAGTGGAATACTTGAATTGGGTCGTCGGACTTAATTTCTGAAAAAACAGTACCTGAACTTAAGTCACCTGTTTTGGTAGAAGATTTCCCATAATGGTAACATTATGAAAATAAACAGTCTGTAGTCAACAAGTCTTTAAGTTATAGTAAATATACATCAATCCCTTTAACAAATACATTCTTCATATATAATATAGTATACCCCCTACTTTTTACCATTCAAATATGCTGTTTTTTAATTAAAATATAAGGCCACTCATTACAACTAAAATACTCTTTTTCGCTTAGTTAATTACTATTATTTCTCCGTGTCAATCTCAGAATACTTCTCAACATGCCTCTTGCCCCAAACATCCATCAGTTCAAGAATCGGCATTAATGCCCTTCCATCTTCAGTTAAAGAGTACTCAACCATAGGTGGTACTTGATTGTATACCTTTCTATCAACAAGTCCATCATCTTCTAATGCACGTAACTGCTGTGTAAGCATTTTTTGAGTAATATCTGGCATGAGTCGTCTAAACTCGTTAAAGCGAATAACCTCTTCATTGCCTAAATTCCAAAGTATCAAAGCTTTCCACTTTCCACTTATAATCTCAAGTGTCACTTCAATTTCACATCTATAGTTACTACAACTTACTTTATTCGTTCTATCTTTTGGCATAACAACTTCCCCCCATACATACTAATTCTTCTTATTATAGCTTACCAAATAAAATGAGTTTATTTGTAATCAGTTTACGAATTTCATAAAACAATGGGTACATAACTAAATTAGGATTGCAATAAATATAGGTTGTGATATATTCATCAACTGGGGGCTAAAGTCACCTTTTGGTGCCTACCTTACTATAAAGTGCCCTCTTTGCAACAGTTTAGTCCATAGATATAATACATCTTGTGAATGCAAGCAGGAACGAATGAGTGACGTCAATTCATTACAAGTGATATATAATTGCAAGTTGATTTAGGAGGAAATAATGAGTAGATTTACAATCCCAAGAGATACGTATTTCGGACAGGGAACAATTGAAGAATTAAAAAACTTAGACGGTAAAAAAGCCATAATCGTAATTGGTGGCGGTTCAATAAAAAAAAGCGGTGCGCTTGACCGCATTACAACATACCTTAAAGAAGCGGGAATGGAAACGAAGTTAATTGAAGGTGTTGAGAATGATCCTACTGTTCAAACAGTCATGGATGGTGCGAAAACAATGGCTGATTTTAAACCCGACTGGATTATAGGTGTCGGTGGCGGCTCACCTATTGATGCTGCAAAAGCTATGTGGATATTCTATGAGCACCCAGAATTTACTTTCACAGAGGCAGCAAAACCTTTTAATCTTCCCATGCTTAGAACCAAAGCAAAGTTTGCAGCTGTTACAACTACAAGTGGCACGGGCACAGAGGTGACTTCATTCTCTGTTATTTCAGATAATGTAACTGGTGCTAAATATCCAATCGCGGATTTTAACATAACACCTGATGTTGCTATTGTTGATACTGACTTAGCTCTTTCCATGCCAGCTTCGTTAGTTGCACACACAGGCATGGATGCTATGACACATGCATTTGAAGCATACGTATCTACTGCAAGAAATGAAATCACAGATGCTCTGGCTATGAAGTCTATTGAAATGATGTATGAACACCTTTTAAAATCATATAAAGGCAATATGCAGTCTAGAGAAAAAATGCACATTGCACAGTGTATGGCTGGTATGTCATTCTCAAACGCTATTCTAGGTATAGTTCATAGTATGGCACATAAAACTGGAAAGGTATTTGGAATTCCTCATGGATGTGCAAATGCTATCTACCTTCCATATGTCATTCAGTTTAATAAAAGCGAAGCTTTTGCACAATATGCTGATATTGCAAAACGACTAGGTCTATTTGGGACAAATGATAAAGAACTAACACAGTCTCTCATTAACATGATTTATGACTTTAATAAAGCCATGAATATTCCAGTTAATCTTCGTGAATATGGAATTGCCGAAGACACTTTCATGCATAAACTTGATGAAATATCTGAAGGGGCTGTATCTGATCCATGTACAGGTACAAACCCTAGAGAAATCTCTGTTGAACAAATGAAAGACCTCTTTAAATGTACTTATACTGGTGCGGATGTGACATTCTAAACTATTAATGAAAATAGATAAACGGGAAGCGTTGGCTTCCCGTTTTTTTTGAATTTCTTTTTATTGATTAGTTCCTTTTTATTGATTAAGAAACTTGCGAAATTAAAATCTACAGAAAACAGCTAATATTTTGGGGCATCAAAAAGGTTTCACCCCATACAAGATCGAAATTTCACAGCGCCTAAACTCCAAAATATTGAAGCGAGAAACGCCTGTAAAATGATTCGACAAACAACGCTGATTCGGCTTCAAACTTCATTTAACTTGTGATGCAAAGAGTGAGCTTCAAGTAGCTATTTCGCTGACACCTGTAACTGTTTCTGACAGTAAATCTGATCTTGAATTACTTGCGTTTATGGCGCAGAAACGCTATGCACATAAAACACCAAAGTTTTTTCTCAATGGATGCTGCATATGATATCAAAGCCATATACGATATGGTCATAAATAGATTTAAGGCAACCCCATTAATCTCTTTCAATATGCGAGGTGCTCATGGTTCAACTTGATGTTCAAGTTTGAACTATGGCTGTACGGAAAATCAATATCCAAGAAAAAAAAACCGTGTCATCACGTGGCCACCTCACCAATCCAATGTATGGAAGAACGAAAATAAGAAACGTTCTTCAGTCGAGCGAATCAACGCCAGACTTAAATGTCATTTGAATACCAACAACATAAGATGGTGTGGTTTTAAGGGAGCCAAAACACATATTTTACTCAATCTCATTGCTCTCATGACTGGGACACTACCCCATAATAAACATGGCAATTTCAAATTGCATCATAATTCAAAGCATTATTAGTAAAGAAAACATACGCAATCAGCTAAGTTGTATCTGAAATTATCAGATTATATTTTTAAACAGATGAGACTCGATCTAAATTTAAACAATCATTTTGCAAGAGCCTCAATTATAAACGCATAAATCTTAAAACTCTCTGATTGACAACACAACATGTTTCACACCAATTACGCTTTTTAAAGTACCACTTATGAAATACAATTGATAACATATTATTCCAAGTATATCATTTAATGCATTAGTACATATTGACACTAAAAAAAGCTTATTAGACAACTCTTTTAATCAGTTTAAATGCTAATATACTAAATTATCTGGTTAATTGTTGCGTCTAATGATTAACACATTATTACAATTATAACATTTAATTCTAATTATCACATTCCTATGTTACTCTCTCATTGCAGCTATGGTAATTTTAGAGTTACATTATTGAGTTCTATATAACTCTAAAAACATACTATTTAGGAAGGCTCTCAGCATTTATTGACTAGCAATTTACTTATTATCTTTTATAAATAAATTGCTCCTAACTCGAACATATCGAAAGGATTATTTAACATGCTTAAAAAATTAGCCACAGTTTCATTATCTCTTGCTCTTATTTGCTCTTCTACAGTATCTTTTGCTGGAGATTCGCTTCTAAGCCAAGGAACTATTGTTACACCATTGAAGATTGAAGAAACAATCTCGCCACGTGTTGTCACTCTATTCTATGAATCGACGAGGACTTCTCTTACGAAACTAAAGGATCTTCTTTCAGAGTATCCGATTCTATCAAGACTGGAGCTGAAGGAGGGAGTATTTCAGTAAGCAAAGGGAAAACTACTCGAATCTCTTGGGGTGCATCTCTTAATAAAGACATGAAACATGCTATAAATGCAGGAGTATCTTTCTCTATCAACAAGTCCATTTCAACGAAAGTTGGTTATACTCTTAACGTTGGAGCAAACCAAAAAACATACATAAAAGCTACTCCTGTATATAAAGTAAGTGTTGGAACCTTAAAAACCTATAGAGGACAAAAGCTACTTGAAGTGGAAACCGTTTCAATAAAATCTCCTAGTCATTATGAATATGAGCTAGATTAAGTACCCATCCTAAATAGCTGCTCTTTCCCCTCTCAATAAATAATATGAGAGGGGGAATCTAATTCAAGATAATATCTGAATTTCCAATTAAATTGTTGTATGTATAAAGTTTTAAGAAGTAATGAGTAGTTTGTTGTAATATGAAATATGCAAGGAACGCACTTGATATAATAAGAACAGAAACATTTAAAGTATTATCTATGATAAGTTTATTTATATAATTATAAAGATGAGTACGAAGGAGGCATTAAATGAATAGTGGATCATATAAAAGGCGAATTATCCCAATTATAGTTAGTATTATTCTACTTTGGATCGGTTGCTTACTAATGATCAATGGAAGCTCAATAACAAACTCATTATTGAACACCTCAGTTAATGCTGTTGATTTTGTAGAAATCTATTCCATGAGATTTTCAATAATTTCTATAAGCATCATGTTATTCTTCTTTGGTTTAAGTATTCTCTTTGTTGAGTATATTTTCAGTAAAATATCTCACTTAGCAAATGCTGATAATACTAGATAATAAATATTCAATGAAATAATTAGTCTATCGACCTAGTTTTTTAAGAGAAATACTAGGTTTCTTTTATTTTTTTGTGAGAAAAGCTTTCCTCTTCTCTTTAATTTTTTTAATACAGAGTAAATAGATAACGTAATTTCGCCATTTTTACGAAACTCACATTATTAATGACATAATTATAAACAAACACAGAATACTAATTTGAGAAACTTGCAAAATTGGAACCTGCTGAAACCAGTTAATATTTTAGGGCATCAAAAAAAAGGTTTCCCTCATACAGTGTCGAAATTTTACAGCACCTACACTCCAAAATATCGAAAGGAGAAACCTCTGTGAATATGATTCGACAAACAACGCTAATTCCTTTTAGAGGAAATCATAAAAATTCCTAGTGAATCCAAATACCATTTTGCAAGAGTCTCGATTAGTTCCTCTTTAATAGAGATTTTATGCCAAACCCAATAAGCACACACCCTACAATAACATTAAGACCATTCATCATTGACTCTTCTAAAAATACATTCACAAAAGTCCCCAAAATCGCAATCGATGATAAAAAGAGTACCGTAGATAGTACAGCACCTAAACCAAACTGATACATATCTTTTTTGTCCATATTTTCTTCTGCAACTCTAGATGAAAATACACCTGCCCAAAATGGAATGGTCAATGGATTAGATAGTGTTAATAACATGGTCTTTGTAAAGACATTTTCCACAGTTTGTACACCAGACAGGCTTAAACTTGGCATAATATCAATACCGACAACACCTAAAATAGTACTCATGCCAAATAGTATTAAAACAATTGCTCCAAATAACTTAATTGTTTTTTTTAATCTGTTCATTTTTATTTAAGATTGCTCCTAAGCCGAATATAGCAGCAATAATAAATGCTGCATCTACAACGGACACACCAGCAACACCAAGAAATGCTATTAGCGCACCAGAGCTTACGGCTGTCTGAAAAATAAAGAGGCACACAGGGCCTACTGCCAATTGAAGAATCATTCCAAATCTAAAACCCTTTATGATCAATTTACCACCTCTTTTAGTCTGTGTTGCCCTTCAGTAAAGGTTGATTAAGATTAATATACTTTATACCTTAAACAAATCTTATTACTTCCACTTCGATCTGTAAATAATTGAAGCAAATTTCATTATTGTATATATACAACTAATAATACCTTAATCATTCCCTTTAATATGTAAAAAAAACCGTCTAGAATGAGTTATGTCTCATCTAGACGGTTCTGAATGACCATTAAATTTTCTTGTCTATAATCTTAAACGATTCCAAACAGAGCTAAAATAATAGCTACAAATGTTGCAACTAGAGGAATCGCCATTGTACACATTGCAATGTCTGGATAAGAACGTTTATGATCAAGACCAGTCACCGCAAGAAGTGTGATAACTGCACCACAGTGTGGGAAGGTGTCTAGACCACCAGCAGCCATAATCATAATTCTATGTACTACACCAGGATTAATCCCATTTGCTGTTGCAATTTGAAGGAAGTCTCCACCTAGAGCTTCAAGAGCCATTGCAGTACCACCTGATGCAGAACCAACAATACCTGCAAGTGCAGTTGTTGAAATTGCAATGGAAACCAGTGGTGGTCCAGGGATGTTTACAATTGTAGCTTTAATAATTCCGAAGACACTTAGCGACTTAATAACGCCACCATAACCTACTTCAGAAGCTGTGTTAAAAATAGGTAGAAGTGAACCAACAGCACCGTCGAACACGTCTTTGTTTGGATTCGTAATATGTTTTTTAAACATGAATAGACATAAAACGATTGCAACTGATAGTGCTATTACAACACTCCAAATACCATTAACACCGCCAAAGGCTTCATATTGAGCCACAACAGATGGTGATTTGAAGTAGAAGTTCGTTAAGAAGAAGTTGATCACAAATACAACTAGAACTGGCGTAATTGCCATGCCAAATGATGGCACTTCGCCTTCAAGGTTTAGGTTTTCATTTGGATGATCTCCATACCCTTCACCAGCAGTATTCATCTTAGCGGCTCTTAAGTTCAACCATGTAATTGAACCGAAGAACATAACTAGAGAACCAACAAGACCCAAGATCGGAGCTGCATAAATATCAGTTCCAAAGTATGGAATAGGCATGGTATTAATATACTGAGGTGTTCCTGGCATAGCTGTCATTGCAAATGTAAATGCACCTGCTGCAATAGCTGCAGGAAGTAATCTTTTAGGTACATTACCTTCTCTAAAGAGCATTGCACCAATTGGATAAACTGCAAATACAACTACAAATAAAGATACACCGCCATAAACAAGTAAACCAGTAGCTGTTATAACCGCTGCAATAGCTCTTTTCTTTCCAGCCTTGTCAGCAATAAAGTGGGCAATAGATCTAGCCGCACCTGATGACCCCATGAGTTTACCAAATATTGCACCAGCTAAGAATACTGGGAAGTACTTCTGTAAGTATCCTGCTGCTGCTGGCATGAAGTATCCTGTCCATGCACTTAGTGCTGGAATTTCGCCTGTTAATAGAGCCGCCAGCATAGCTAAAAGAGGCGCAAGTACAAGAACTGTAATGCCTCTGTATGCTAGGAACATCAGAAGAACCAGCGATAGTATTACCGCAAAAACGTCCATATTATATCCCCCTTGAACATCAAATGTTTGTGTGAGTATTTAAATCAATTACTGAATGAGTCCCATAATAATTCCTGAAACACTTACAATGCCTATGAGACCGAAGAATATGTTCATAAATCCTGATTTTTTTTTCAACAATAGCCATATTTCTCTCACTGATATGGTTCCATTTTTTTTGGTCGTTAAATATCTCAAATCCTCTATACGCAAGCCATACGTTGTAGATTCCCGCCGGAATCAACAGAAGATTCAAGGTAAGTGGAGTTGTAATCATGCCTGAGATAATCCCACCAGCTATGATTACGTAGCTCATTAGCACTGTGGCTTCGAGTACATGAGGTCTGTAGTCAAAGGCAAACAGATCGGTTAAAATCAAATTTGTCAGATAATAAACTGCATACATCCACCCAATGCTTTCATCAAAACAGTAGATAAGTTGTGCAGCAATTAGCGAACCTGTCGCCCAGTAAAGTCCTTTCATCATTGCTGGATGTCGTAAAGTCAAGCTTCATACCTCCCAATTGTTATTCATCATTCTAATTCGTACATTTCTTAGACATGTCTATAATTTGGACATAAGTTTTAATGACTGAGCCTTCGCCCAGAATAATGTAATGGCCTGTCACATCACTCAATCAAGCTGATTGCCAGCAAAACTATTGGAATCACATAAACGTTTTCCTATCCTCACCAATATATGTTGCAAGTGTCATGCCAACTTTAGGTCAGAAAAAATACAAGAAAAATCAACACCTACAGACATACTACGATAATTGTATAGCTACATCCAGTGCCAATATTTTGTACAAGACGTCTGAGTCTAGGTATTTCAAGTCTCAAGAAGCTTTGATCTACAAGTTTACATGTCCACCAATTGGACACTTTTAGGGTATATAAACAAATGATCCAGAGAGTTTTTTGGTCAGGTCGGTGAAATTGGTCGGTAATACCCTGGATCATTTGCTATAATTTAGTTATTTTGCCTTAGGTGGCATTACCATAGCTTCACCGCTTAAAACGGCTTCACCACTCTGATTCAGACAAACTGTCTTTAGTTTTATTCTGTTCTTTTCTTCTATTTTCTCAATAACTTCCACTTCTGCGCGAACTGTGTCCCCAATTCGAACAGGTGCTGTAAATTTCAAGGACTGAGACATATAAATTGTTCCTGGTCCTGGCAATTGAAGACCCAGAACTGCAGAAATCAGTCCAGCAGAAAGCATGCCATGGGCAATTCTTTCTTTAAATACTGAGCCTTCAGCATGAACAGCATTAATATGTACAGGATTTAGATCACCTGTAACACCCGCATACATATAAACATCAGCTTCTGTAATAGTCTTTTCAAAACTTGCAACATCACCTACAGATATTTCATGAATACTTTTACCTGTCATAATCTCACCTTTTGCCTTTACAATTGATCTATTTATTCAATAACAAGACCCATTGGCTCTGCCTTGAATATACGCTCATCCATCTGCTTTAGATTGTCTGAAACAAGAGGTTTAAACTCCATGTGCGCTAGAATATCTTTTTCAAGATCAACACCTGGGGCAATTTCTGTCAGCAACAGACCTTCAGAATTAAGCTCAAACACAGCTCTTTCTGTAATGTATAGAACAGGCTGTTTACGTTCTACAGCATATGCACCACTGAAAGTAACCTGTTCAACGTGACTAAGCATCTTTTTAATTTTTCCTTCGTTCAAAATATGGAGTTTTCCATTTTGAGCTTCTATTTTTAACCCACCAGCTGTGAATGTCCCACAGTAAATAACTTTTTTCGCATTTTGCGTAATGTTAATAAATCCGCCACATCCTGCAATCTTAGGACCAAATTTTGAAACATTGATGTTACCAGCTTCGTCACATTGTGCCAGTCCAAGAAAGGCTAAGTCGAGTCCTCCACCGTCATAAAAGTCAAACTGATACGGCTGGTCTACAATGGCTTCTGGGTTTGTTGATGCTCCAAAGTTCAAACCGCTTGCAGGAATACCACCAATAGGTCCTGATTCAACTGTGAGTACCATTGCATCTATAACACCTTCTTCTTTTGCTACATTTGCAACAGCTTCAGGCATTCCAATACCTAGATTTACAATAGAATTCTGCTCAAGCTCCATTGCAGCCCTACGACCAATAATTTTTCTTTCGTTAAGAGCTAATGCCTTAAAAGTGTTGTCGGGAGCCTGTCTGTTACCAGAATAAGACGCGTTGTATTTTTCTAGATAGGTCTGCATATGATTCTCATCAGAGTCAGCAACAACAACTGTGTCTACATAGATTCCTGGTATCTTTATTAGCTTTGGATCGAGTGTTCCTGTTTTTACAACTTCCTTAACTTGAACAATAACCTTGCCACCACTGTTTTTACACGCTGATGCAATGGCTGTTGTTTCAAGAGATACAGCTTCTTCTTCCAAGGTAATATTTCCATTCTCGTCAGCATAACTTCCACGAAGGAATGCGTAGTCAATGTCAAAGTGTTTGTATCTTAAATAATCCTTGCCATCTAGTTCAATGACTTCAACTATGTCATCTTTCGTTTTAGGATTAATTCTGCCACCTTCAAGCCTTGGATCAACAAATGTTTTTTAATCCTACATGTGTAATTGTGCCTGGTTTACCAGCAGCAATGTCTCTAAACATATGAGAAATGACACCTTGTGGTAGGTTATATGCCTCAATTTTATTTTCGTTAGCTAGCTTGCCCAGTTTAGGTGCAAGTCCCCAGTGACCACCAATCACCTTACCGATAAGACCTTCATGTCCAAGGTGGTTTAAGCCTTTATCTTTTCCATCTCCTTGACCCGCTGCATAAATTAAAGTCAGATCTCTTGGCTCTCCAAGATCTAAGAACTTTTCTTTTAATGCCATTTCTATTTCTTCTGGTACACCAAGACCAACAAATCCGCCTGTAACTATATGCGCACCATCAAATATGGGATCAATAGCTTCTTTTGCACTTAGGAATTTAACTTTCATATTTATCCTCCCTGTATTGTAATTTCAAAATTATTCGCATGGCTTGCGTCTCAGACATGTATAACGCAAGGGTCGTGCCAAAATAATAATTATTAGAATTGTGTGTTTGCAAGTGTTCCAAACTTTCACATTTTCAGGCAAGTAAAAAGACCTGTCCATTAACTGGACAGGTCTTCTCAAAGCCTTGTAACCGCTTCATTATGATAAGCATGATCTGATTCTGATCATGTCTAAGTGTTAGACACCTTAATACTATACTGGCCGATCTTGTTGTACAAACCAGCTCTAGATATGCCTAAAATTTTTGCAGTTTTGTTTTTATTGAAGTCATTTTCCTCTAAAGTTTGTTGAATGATCTCCTTCTCAACCTCTTCAATAATATTTTGAAGGAGTTTACCTTTGGCACCGCGTGCTCGGTATTTGTTCTTAATGAGTTTGTCTGGAAGGTGAACACCCTTTATCATGAGATCTTCATCCATTAAATTAATCGCTCTTTCTAGAATGTTTTCAAGTTCTCTAATATTTCCTGGCCACTCATAACGCATCATTATATTCATTGCTTCAGGTGAAACACCTGAAACATAAAGGCCGAGTCTCTCAGAAAGTTTGGACACAAGAGCATTCGCAATAGCTGGTATTTCCTCTATTCGATCACGAATTGGTGTTAAATTAATTCTCATAACATTTAACCTGTAAAACAAGTCCTCTCGAAATCCACCATGATCGACTAGGTCTTCAAGAACTTTATTGGTTGATGCGATAATTCGAACATCTAACTGGATTGGTTCGGAGCCGCCAATCCTATCTATTTCACGTTCCTGTAAGGCTCTTAGAAGTTTCACTTGCATCTCAACAGGCATTTCACCAATTTCATCTAATAAAATTGTACCTTGATTTGCCAGCTCAAACTTTCCTTTTTTCCCCTCTTTACGTGCCCCTGTAAAGGCACCACTTTCGTAACCGAATAACTCAGACTCTAGGAGTTCTGCAGGAATTGCCGCACAGTTAACTTTCACAAAAGGCCCAAACCGTCTATTACTTTCATTGTGAATTGCATGGGCAAACAATTCTTTGCCTGTACCACTTTCCCCAATTATGAGAACATTAGAATCCGTCTTAGCAGCACGTCTAGCAAGTGACTTCGTCTTTTCTGTTGCTTCTGAAGACCCAATAATCATATCGAATGAATACCTTGCAGCACGCTCACGCCCCAGTTCTTCTTTATAATAAGCAACTTCACTTTGAAGAGACGATATTTTGTTGCTAAGTGAATAAAAATCCTTTAAATCTTTAAAAATAACTCTACCAACAGCTCCAATCACCCTGCCATTTCTGGTTATAGGTACTCTATTGGCGACCATTTTATTGCCTCTAATGTATTGAACATCATTCAGTTCTGCCACACCAGTTTCAATAACCTTGTGCATTCTTGTATTTTCAATTACATCTGTGACATGTTTTCCTTCAGGGTCTTGATCTTGATTGAAGTTTTTATAGGCTTGACTCATTCGTGTAATAATCCCGTTTTCATCGACAACAACAACCCATTCATCTAGTGTATTCATAAGAATATCTAGAACATCATAGTACCTTGTGTCCTCAAACTTCTTTGCCTTTAGTTTCTGATAGGTCACTAAATCATTAAAAACACAGCAAACCATTGGGTCTTTTTCTGAAAAACTCATAGGGAAGGTTGAAATAACAAATGCCCTATCTCCCGCTACTTCGTGTTTTTCATTTATAAACTGTTTCTTTTCTAAAGCATCACATAATCCTAGGTATGGGACTTTGTATTTTAAATTTACTTCTGCAAGTTCGTCCTGACTCATGTCTAGAAGTTCGCATGCGCGACTATTGGCATGTATTACATGGCCGTCTCCACGAACGCATACTACACCTTCACTGACATGCTCAACCACTGAGTCCAGTCCTTTGATCCATATTCTATCCACTGAAAATCCCCCCCAAGTCGTATTTTAGTATTATTGTTACTCTAATACCTTGCAAGATTCATACCATCTAAGATTTTGGACAGTTTTTACTCTACAGTCCTGTATTTCCCTCGTTGTAAGCCTATCACATGTCTAAAAGTTTGTCACAGAAACAGAAAGAGACATGTCTAAAATTTAGACATGTCTCGATTTATAGATAATTTGGGGCACCTATAAACCATTTCTTTCTGATAAGGGAGTTGAAGCTTTATTACAGAACAACACCGCCATCAACACTCAGCACAGTACCTGTTACAAAACGCGCCTCGTCTGATGCCAGATACAGGAATGCGTTAGCAATGTCGTCCGGACGACCTAAATCTCGCAGTGGTGATTTTCCTTTCATCATGTCTAGAACTTTATCAGGCATTTTTTTTCTGTCATTGGAGTTAGGATGAAACCTGGTGCAACTGCATTCACTCTAATACCCTTTTTTTCCGAGTTCCTTCGCCCAAGTTTTTGTCATTCCGATTACGCCCCATTTTGCAGCAGCGTAATTTGTTTGACCAAAGTTACCATAAATACCAACAACACTCGATGTGTTTAAAATTACACCACCACCTGTTTCAGCCATTGATTTTGCAGCAGACTGAGCAAAATTATAAACACCCTTCAGGTTAACATCAATAACACGATCCCACTCGTTTTCATCCATTTTAAGAAGTGTGTTATCAGCTGTAATACCAGCGTTGTTTACAAGACAATCTAGTTTACCGTATGCTTCAATTGTTTTTGCAATTACTGCCTCAACTTGATCTTTGTTTGTTACGTTAGCAGCCAAACCAAGCGCTTTACCACCTTTATCATTAATAGCCTTTGCAGCTTCTGCAACAGCCTCTTCATTTAAATCACAAATAATAACAGCTGCACCTTCTTCAGCAAAACGTTCTGCTGTTCTAAGTCCGATGCCTCTTGCACTTCCTGTAACGATTGCAACTTTATCTTTTAATCTCATTTTATATCACCTTTCGATTCCTATTTTATTCAGATCATTTTTCGATTTTCAATTTGTTTGATACTTCACAACACACATAAATTTTTGTACTTATTTTAGACATTCGGATTTTCAATAATTACAGATGTGCCTTGGCCACCTCCTATGCAGAGTGTCGCCAGGCCATACTTTGTATTTTGCTTTTTCATTTCATGAACAAGAGTTGTAATAATACGCGCACCGCTTGCACCAATCGGGTGTCCAAGTGCTATGGCTCCCCCGTTGACATTGACACGGCTAGCTTCCAGTTCCAAGTCTCTAACAACTGCAATAGATTGTGCTGCAAAGGCTTCATTGGCTTCAATGAGTCCAAGGTCACTTACCGTGAGTCCCGCTCTCTCAAGTGCAATACGAGTAGCTGGCACAGGTCCGTAACCCATGATTGCTGGATCTAGAGCTGCTGATCCGTAAGACTTTATAACAGCCAAAATTGGCAGTCCATTTTCCTCAGCAAATTCTCGGTCTGCAAGCACTAACATTGAAGCGCCATCATTAATGCCAGATGCATTCCCTGCAGTCACAGAACCCTCTTTTTTTAAATGCGGGTCTTAACTTTTGTAGAGATTCCAGTGTTGCATCTATTCTTGGATATTCATCTGTGTCCACAACGACTTCTTTTCGTCTTTGCTTCACAGTAACTGGTACAATTTCATCTTCAAATCTTTTTGTTGCTATCGCTTGTGCCGCCTTCATTTGACTATGAAGTGCAAAAGCGTCTTGCTCTTCTCTAGAAATATTCCATCTCTGAGCAATGTTTTCAGCAGTAATGCCCATATGATAGTCATTAAAAGCGTCAGTGAGGCCATCTTTAATCATTGTGTCTTCCATAGACATATGACCCATTTTTCCGCCCCATCTTGCTTTGTTTACCACATATGGTGCGTTGGACATACTTTCAGATCCACCAGCAAGCACAACTTTTGCGTCCCCAAGCATAATAAATTGTGCTGCCATGCTAACCGTTCTAAGGCCTGATCCACAAAGTTTATTAATAGCCATTGCTGGCACTTCATGAGGCAAACCAGCACCTATGGCTATTTGCCTTGCAACATTCTGTCCAAGACCAGCTTGAAGAATGTTACCTACAAGAACCTCGTTTACCATTTCAGGCTTTACATTTCCTCTTTCCAAAGCTGCCTTTGCAGCAACAACGCCCAGTTCAACGGCGTTTAATGGTGCTAATGCCCCGCCGAAACTCCCGATTGGTGTTCGAACGGCGCTAACTATAACCACATCTCTCATGTAATCCTCCTAAGATAGTCTTTTGTATAATCTATTAGACAAATTTGATTAATCTTATATAGAGCAAGAGTGATGCCAACTTTCATATTTTGCAAACAATCGTGTATTTCCAATCTATTTGAGCTTTTCTCAGTTATAAATTTGTTGTAACAATAAAAAAAACATGTATTGTTTACTTTACATGTCAGAAATTTGGACGCTTAAATTTTCTTTTAAAGATAGTGTATTTTCAAGTTCAGGGTATATATGGAACAAAGGAGGTCATGCAATGTTTAGTAATATACTTTTACCTGTAGACGGCTCCGAAACCTGTGCACATGTTTTTAAGAAGGCCAGTGAATTTCACAATAAGTTCGGATCGAAAATCATCCTTGTACATGTAGATGAAAGCACCCTAATTCAAAACTATGTTAATTATCCGATGCCAAACATCAATATTACAATTGATGGAACTGAAAGATCCTCAGAAATCCTAAAATCTGCAAGAGACAAACTAGATATTCCAGACGATTATATTAAAGAAATAGTACTGACTGGTGAACCAGCCAGTGCAATTCTAGATGCAGCCACTCAGGAGAATGCAGATTTAATTTTAATTTGTACACATGGTATGGGAGCAGCTAGACGATTTTTACTAGGAAGTGTCACTAACAGAGTTGTACACCATGCGGATATTCCTGTATTAATTGTTCAACAAGACTAAATGCATCTTAAAATAAGCTTCAACGTGAGTCATTAACCAAAGAAAACCTGAGATCGAGTACAATCTCAGGTTTTCTTGTATATATAATTTAACTTTTTGAAATGACCTTCTTTTTCATTAAGAATGCATACACTGGTAGTCCAGTCAAGGTAATTACAATACCAAAACCAGCCGTTGAAGCGTCAGTAATTATTGTACTGACAACTATGTATAGGCCCCCTGCAATCCCTAAAATCGGAACAACAGGATACAGTGGAACTCTATATGTTCTTTCAAGGTGTTTTAATGAAGTTCGAAGTTTGAATATACCTGCCACTGTAATAATAAAGAAAATCCAGACAACAAACATTGCCAAATTCGTTAAGAGTTCAAACGAACCAGTAAGGACATATAAACATGCCAATATACCTTCTAACATTAAAGCATTAACAGGTGTTGCACCTTTTTCACTAAGACGTCCAATTTCATTAGAAAACGGGAACAGTCCCTTACGGGCCATTGCAAATGGTATTCTAACACCTGTCATTAAGTATCCATTCATGGCACCAAAGATGGAAACCATTATTCCCCCAGCAATGAGTGCGGCTCCAAACTCTCCAAATAGGGCTACTGAAACATCTGATGCTGGTTTCTCTGAACCAATAAGTGCATCTAGTGGCACTACATTGATAAGAGCTGTGTTAAATAGAACGTACACTAGTATTATGGCCGAAAGACCAATAATTATTGCCTTTGGCAAGTCTTTCCCAGGTCTCTTTAACTCTCCCGCTATATTCGTAACACCAATCCATCCGTCATAAGCCCATAGGGTTCCCAGCATTGCCGCCCCAAAACCAGCTACTCCAGTAGCACTCGGTAGTATAGTGGTAACTGCTTTTACGCCATTTGACGACCCTGTTATTAAACCGAAACTAATTATTATACCTATAGGAATAAGCTTTCCTATAGTGGCAAAAATTTGAACTTGGCTTCCAAGTTTTGTAGATATAATGTTGATGATTACAAGAAAAAGAATCATCCCCATTGCAAGGAGTCTTTGTCCAGTCACGTCCAAAGGAATGAAAAACGTTGCTTGGGTTACAAAAACAACTGAAAGTGCCGCTAAAGAACCTGGCACATATATAAGTGACTGTACCCATCCGAATAGAAAGGCAAGACGTTCACCATATAATTTTCGCAAGTACGCAAACACACCACCAGTTTCAGGAATGGCTGTTGCGATTTCGCTAATAGTCAAAGCGGATGCCATGGCAACGCCACCACCTGCCAGCCATGCCATAATTCCCATAAAAGGATTCCCTGCACTCCTAAAAACGGTTGCTGTTTTAAAGAATATGCCAGACCCAATTACCATACCAATAACCATAAACATTGCGTCCATGAACCCCATACTTTTTACAAGTTTCGAATCACTGTTTTGAACAAGAATTTTTTCTGTTGTTTCCATACATCTGCCTCCATTGGTTGTTATGTGAACTCAAAATTGAGTTCATTTTTCAGACTCTTCTGCATTTTTGTAAATATTTTACATCACCTCAACCATTTTAAAGACCTGTAGCGGGTTCGTCAATCCATTATGAATATTTATTATAATTTTTTTATGATAATTTACTTATCTAATACTTTCACGTATACTACCAATGACAAGTAACTGCCAAATGGCAGAAATTACAACTGATCTGGCGGTGTCTATAATGAATACAAATAAAAAAGGATTTGCATTAAAAAATCAATGAGCACTTCTTTTATGGGTGGGTCATTCTACTACTCTGTGCAATTGCAACATTTTTTTTCATCTCCTGGACAAACATACTCCATATCGGCTTTTATTAACTCTTACATAAAGGAATTTGGGTACTCTAGAACAATGGTTTCTTCTGTTTATTCCATGGCGACTATTCTTTCTGGAACACTTATTGTTTTTTATGGGAAAAGCTGTAGATAAATTTGGTCAAAAAAGAATGATGATGATTGCTGGTATCATGCTCGCAGTTTCATGTATGTTCAACAGTTTCATTATGAATGTCCCTATGATATTTATTGGTTTCTTTCTTTTGCGATACTTTGGACAGGGATCTTTGTCTCTTATTCCAGGATCACTTGCTCCACAATGGTTTGAAAAAAAACAGAGCCTTAGCAATGAGCTTAATGGCTTTTGGCAATATGTTAGGTAACATGATTGTTCCCGCTTTTAACACCTATATGATTGAAACCTTTGGATGGCAAATGGCCTGGAGGAGTTGGAGTGGTCTCTTATTGATCGTCTTCGTTCCTCTCGTGGCTTTCTTTATCATTAATAAACCTGAAGACATTGGACTCCTTCCAGATAATAGGATTTTGGAAAATACGGACGACCTTTCTGAAGAAGTGGATAGAATGGCACGTGAATCCTTCACATTGTCTGAAGCCTTAAAAACTAAAGAATTCTGGTTTGTAGGGATCATATCCATGATGATTCCTCTAATTAGTACTGGTATGATGTTCCATTTCTTTTCTATTATGGAGTCAAAAAGTATTGGTACAGCTTCAGCCTCTGTTGTAATTGGCCTCATTGCACTTCCAGGATTTTTCATGCCAATTCTTGCAAGTGCAATTGTAGATAGGTTTAGGTCGCGCTATATTTTGTCAGTTACATCTGCTTTGATTGGCATTGATCTGCTCTATATGAATACCGTTAATAGTACACTCACGGCTTCACTATTCATTCTCTTGTACGGTCTTCTGACAAACCTTCAAACGGTGACTCTTAATGTCATTTGGGTCAAGTATTTTGGACGAATGAACCTGGGCAGTATTCGAGGTGCTGCAACTGTCTTTATGGTCATTGGCTCAGCCTTTGGGACAGTTCCATTTGGTTTGTCATATGATTTAACAGGTCGATACAACTCAGTTTTTATTGCTATGGCCATTTTAGCGTTTACAGGCACTTTACTCTCTTTATCCATACGAAAACCAAAGAAAGCATAAGTTGCTTCTTTCACAAAAATCCCTCATACTGGATATAGATTATGGGGAATTTTGGAGGTGAAATTATGGCTCTTACTGTACATGAGGCTCTGAGCCTAAAAGCTTTAGAACGCTTCAAACTTGTAGCAGGTGCCAATGGGCTTAACAATAAGATCTCGAGAGTTGGCTGATAGATCATGAAACGGCTTCTGTTTTGACAAGTATTATCTATCCGCAAGAATTTCTATTCAGCAATATGATCATGATCAAAGACAATCCAGAAATGATGATCGACTATATTAAGGCAATCTTTGCGGCAGACGCAGCGTGTTTTGCACTTAAGACAATATTCTTTGATGAATTTCCAGATGAGGTTATTGAATATGCAAACAAACATAAATTTCCCCTCTTCACATTTGACGAAACCTATATAGAAAACATTATTTTGGAAGTTGATCAAGCACTTAATGTATACAGCCAAGTTGCTAAACTTCAAGGGTATGTCGATGAAATGCTTACCGCTCAGAGTGACCCTTTAAAAGTTCGATCCCTTTCATTAAAACTCAACAAAAGCTTCTCTAATCATTTCATAGTTGCCACACTCACTCCAATAGATGAGTCTACTTCCAATGCTTTAGTCATAAGCACACTAAATCAAGTACTGGGCAAAAAAAAGCTGGACTATGGAATATGAGGATTCCATTCTTTTAATATGTTCTTTTCACCCTAGAGCCTCTTCGTCAGACGAAACAGATTACATGTTTGACTATGTGATGGACGCACTCCAAGCAATTGGACTTAAATTTAATGATTACATTATAGGGCTTAGTGAACCAAAGTCGTCACTTGGATATATGGGAAGAGCTGTTCTTGAAAGTCGATATGCAGTAGACTATGCTGACTTAAAAAAATGTATTACTCAGTCGATTTGAAGAACTTGGCATTTATCAAGTTCTTATACCAAATGCTAATAATCCATGGTTTTACGCCTATTATGAATCTATGATAAAAAAACTTGTACATTATGATGAAAAACATGACACCGACCTGCTTTATACAGCTCAGGTTTATGTCGAAAACGACACCAATATTCAAAAGACATCTGAAAAACTGTATCAGCATGTTAACACTGTCCGTTACCGTGTAAAAAAAATTAAAGAGGTTTTAAGTATTGATCAATTTGAAGGCATGATGCATGAATCCCTCGCTTTGGCGATTCACCTCTATAACCTTCATAATAGATAAAATTCAAAAGTCGATTCGTTTGTGTAAAACACAATCAAATCGACTTTTTTTTATTGTATTAAGTGAAACGCAGTTGTTTACTCTCTCCGATATACTATGTTTAGCAAGTCAAACAAGTCAGGTCAATTATTGAAAAGAGGTGGCATTATGAAAAAGAACCTAGCGTCGTTTTCACTTACATTCGTAGTTATGCTCTGGGGGTTGTCATTCGCACTAACGAAACCACTCCTGTCTTACATGGGCATTTTTAATTTTCTAGCGTATCGATTTGTCATTGGCGGTCTTGTTCTAGCCATCTTCCTAGTCATTCGACAGAATTTCAGTTTTTCGAAAGAATGATGAAAGACGGTGTAATTGCTGGTGGAATGTTCTTTCTTGTGTTCGGTCTTCAAACTTTAGGCCTTAAACACACATCAATCGCTAAAAATGCATTTATAGTTGGTGGTTCTGCTATTTTTATACCTTTTGTCAAAATAATAATTTTCAAAACGAAACAAGATATGTCCACATGGCTTCAAGTTCTTTTCGCAACAACTGGTCTTGCGCTTATTACACTAACAGGCCCAAGCGGTAGTCTAAATTTTGGTGATATGGTAACACTTATAGGAACAGCACTTTTTGCATACTACACAATATTTATTGAACAGAGAATCAATAAATATGACATTTTGTCCTTCACAACAGTCCAGTTACTAACGGTAGGTTTGCTTAGTCTTGCTGGTATGATTGTGTTTGAGTCACCAACTCTACCTCAGTCAACAACCCACTGGATTAGTGTTGTTTCAATGGGTATATTCCTTACAGGATTTGCATACATTGTTTCAAATATGAGCCAGCGTGTTATCTCGGCTCTTAGCGTTACAATTATTTACACACTCGAACCTTTCTTTGCTGCTGTATTCGGTTGGATTATCCTTTCAGAATCCATCACGACAAACATGCTATTTGGTGCGGTGCTTATATTCACAAGTATGCTTATTCCGACGGGTCTAGAACAGTATAGTCAAAAAAGAAAAAAAACAGCAGAAACTTACACCTAAGTTTTTCAAACATCGGTCGATACTTCTGCTTCAACCGTTATATCCCCTTATAACCAGAAGCAAAGTTACACAATATAAAAGAGATTTCAACCCGTGCCTATCACGATTGAAATCTCTTTTTTTCATTCTATTTAAGTTTTATAACCTTTACTTAGAAGTCAGTGCTTCACCTTTGGCATAATACAAATTTCTTTCATTTTGAGGCACCATACTTCCACCTGTGCCCCAAGCTAGGTGTGTTGCATTTGACATTTTATCTTCTAAATCCATTTCCTTTATATAGTCTTTGCCTGCTTCAGACGAAAATAGATCTATTACACCTGCCATTCCCGCAAAAGCAGATGGTTCCATAAATACCTCTTCAGTGTCTACAAGCGCTTTTAACAGTACATATAGTTTGTCGTCATCTACTGTAAAGTCGCCACTTAACATGTTTTCAAGTGTTCTTCCTACAAATCCTGAAGCGCGACCAACAGCTAGCCCATCAGCCTCTGTAATATTGTCGATGCCAAAATCTTGTACACATACCCCATCGTGTTCTTCCGTCATAAGACCTATTAACATGCATGGTGAATGTGTCGGTTCTGCAAAAAAACAGTGTACATGGTCTCTGAATGCAAGCTTAAGACCATATGCCACACCACCTGGCCCACCACCTACACCACAAGGTAAATAAACAAATAAGGGGTGGTTAGCATCTACACGAATCCCCAATTGATCAAACTGCGTCCTTAAACGCGAAGCTGCAACAGCATACCCTAAAAAAAAGATTTTTTGAATTCTCATCATCTACAAAATAACTTTTCGGATCTGCATCTGACTGCTTACGCCCTTCTTCTACTGCTTTACTATAGTCCGAATCATATTCAACGACTGTAACGCCCTTACTTCTAAGAAGATCCTTCTTCCACCGCTTGGCGTCAGCCGACATATGAACATATACTTTAAAGCCTAGTTTTGCACTCATAATGCCTATGCTTAACCCTAGATTCCCAGTTGATCCAACAGCCACTGAAAACTGAGAATAAAAGGCTCTGAATGTATCACTGTCAAGTTTTGAGTAGTCGTCTTCAACATCTAACATGTTATTTTCAGTTGCTAAGTCCTCAGCATGTTTCAGAACTTCATATATACCGCCTCTTGCTTTTATTGAGCCAGATATGGCCAAGTGGCTATCACACTTCACGAATAAGTTGCCTTTAATACTCTGTTCAAAGTATGCTTCCATCCATGCCTTCATTGACGGAATTTCAGTGGTTGGTGATTCTATAATTCCCCCAGTAGACTCTGTTTCAGGAAAAACCCTTTTTTTTATATATGAGGAAAATCTTTTTAGCCTGTCTTCAGCATCTTTTACATCTGACTCGTTTAATTCAACTTTTCGAACAGCATCATCAAAAGGCTCTAGTTTAGGATTAGTCCAAAACACTTCCTTTAACTCAATCATTTCTTGTAGCAGTGGAAAGGACTCTATCCACTTTGCTTTATTTTTTCCGAGAATTGTCTCCATACAATTGCACACCCTTTCAAGAGTTGGAATATTATTAGATTCAGATTACCATTCGCAATTGCATTCGTCAAAATCCTTATGTGTCTTTCATCATATTTTCAATATGTCCAAGCACTACAAGGCACTCACTAGATTCTCGACTTGTAGCCGCCTGCTCGAGTTCTACTACCAATGCATGAAGATCGTGGAGCTGTAGGTTCCCTGAGCTCCCTTTTAACCTGTGAGTGTTTTTTCTAACTTCATCGTAGTTAAAAGTCTTAAGCCAATCATGAATTTGACCAAGCTCATTATGGACTTCTTTTACGAAATCACTATACATGCTTTGCAGCTCTTTTTTATCAATTTTTGTGATCTTATACAGACTCTCCATAGCCTCAACCATGAAATAAGGCATACTACATTTTGAATAACTTGCCTTACTTTTAAGGCGGTGGTTTAACATATCCTCAAGCTTTACATAGTCGATGGGCTTACTTAAATAGTCATCCATTCCCACATCTAAACACTTTTGTTTATCGCTTTCAAAAGCATGAGCAGTAAGCGCAATAATAGGTGTTCTCGACTCTCCTTTTTCCATTTTCCGAATTTTTCTGGTTGCCTCGTAACCATCCATTAATGGCATTTGGCAGTCCATAAATATAAGATCAAAACGATCTAACTTAACTGCTTCATAAGCAGATTTCCCATTGTCGACGACTTTACAGGTAACGCCGAGCTTTTCCATATACTTAACAAATAGTTTCTGATTTGTTATGTTGTCTTCAGCCAATAAAACCACTAAATTGTCCTTGACAAGATCAGGGCTCTCAGTTAGTTTTGAATTTTCCTTAATTGAGTTTACACCATCAGTCAGCAGGGCTTGTATTTTCACCAGTAGCTGACTTCTTCTAAATGGTTTAATTATAATATCGCTGATTAAACCATCTCCAGTGGTTTCAATTTCCACTCTGTCAAATGTAGAACTCATAATGAGGACAGGGGTGCCACTAATAGCAGGGACAGCTTTAATGACTTGTGCAAGTTCCACTCCATTCATTCTTGGCATTTGATAGTCTGATAGAACTAAATCAAATGGTTCATTAGACTGAACAGCCTTAAGAAGGACTGTTATAGCTTGATCCCCACCTTCACATTCCACAATATGATTTACAGCCTTTTCAAGATAGCCTCGAGCAACTTTACGATTTTTCATATTGTCATCTACAATGAGAACCTTCTTTTCTAGTACTGAATCAAACACAGTTTCCTTCGTTAATACCTCTATACCAACATCTAAAGGTAAAGTAAAGTGAAACTCACTGCCTTCTCCAAGTCGGCTAACAACATTTATTGAGCCATCCATTAACTCAATAAGATTTTTGGTAATATTTAGACCAAGACCAGTTCCACCATACTGCCTTGTCGTTGATGCGTCCGCTTGTGTAAAAGGCTCAAATAGAAGTGGAATTTTCTCCTCTTTAATGCCAATGCCTGTGTCTTTAACCAGTACGTTGAGTTGAACTTTACTATTTACAGAATTTCGTTCACCGTTAATATAAAGTGTAACTTCACCTCGTTTTGTGAACTTTACAGCATTGGACATTAAATTAACTAAAATTTGTCTAATTCTTGTCGGGTCACCAATGAGCACCTCTGGTAAATCCGTCTGGATAATAGGGTATATATCTATACCTTTCTCTTTGGACTCATTCACAAACATAGACGTGATATTATCTAGTAGGTCTCTCAGATTAAAGGGAACCGATTCTAGAACGACATGCCCCTGTTCAATTTTTGAAACATCTAGAATGTCTGAAATCAGCTGCAAAAGGGTCATACTTGATGTATAAGCCTCGTCAACATAATCAACCTGCTCATGGTTCAACTGTGTTTGTCTTAAAAGTTCCAAAAAACCGATTATGCCATTCATTGGTGTTCTAATTTCATGAGACATATTGGCTAAAAACATACTCTTTGCCTTACTTGCTTTCGTCGCTTCCTCTAAGTCATGTTCAGCCAAATATTTTTCTTCATAAAGGCGAAGTAACGACTCTTTTCTTTCTGTATTGTCTATACAAATGCCAACCACTGTGTCTGCGATACTATCTAGAATCGAGCAATTTGCATATGTTCGCAAATGTTTAACTTTGCCTGAGTCCACCAGTATTGAAAAGTCTGCGTCGAAGTTCCCCTTCGTTCGCAAAGCTTCTTTCATTTTTATATTTAGCTTCTTTTGATCTACTTTAGATACATACTGTCGCCAAATATGTATTGCGTCTTCATTAGTACTAGTCTCCTTAACTTCAAAAATTTTGTACATTGCATCGTTCCACCTGTGACTGCTATTTCTTAAATTAATCTCCCAAACTCCAATTTGAGAGCTGTCTGTTAACAGTTTAATTTTTTGGAGCATTTTTTAAGTTCTCTCTCTCTAGAGAACGCCGCTCAGAAATATCTCTCCACGCTACTAAAATAATTGGCTCAGTTTCTTCAGATGGAAGAGCTGTCAAAACTATTTCCGCTGGGAATAATTCACCATTCATTCTTCTATGAGTCCATTCAAATTTATGTGTTCCTTTACTAATTGCGGCAGATATCATCTCTTTTGCTTTTTCATCAGACCTTCTACCATCTATCTGTGTACTTGGCGAAATGTCAATTGGTGTTATGCCAATAAGGTCGTCTTTCTTAGCGCGCAACATTTCCAAACTGCTATTATTGAACTCAATAAATCGACCACCTTGTAGTAGGACATAGGCGTCTCCTGAAACTTCAAAAAGTGTTTTGAAAAGCTTATCGTTAAGATTCGTCGGATTTCTCATTCGGGCGCTCCTCTCGACCATCGTTGTATCTTGCAAAACGACCTTGTGTTTTAGGATGAACTGGATCAGATCTTTTCCATGGCCAACCACCAAACTGTGTTTTTTGATAGTCGTCATAGGCTTGTCTGATTTCATTCATGTCATTCATGACAAATGGCCCGTACTTTGCAACAGGTTCATTGATGGGTTCAGATTGAAGTATGAGACACTTTGCTTTTTCACCAGTGTTTACTATAGTCAGTTTACCTGGACTTAAATAAGCCTGATGGTCTCCCGCAAGCTTTTCTGAGTTGAGTTCAATGCTTTCCCCCTTATAAAAATACAAAGAACGATTCACTGTATTTGAGCTCTCAGGAAGGGTTAAGGACGCACCCTCTTCCATTGTAATTAGGAATATATCCAGATTGTTTTCGGGTTTTGCTGCCCATGAGTCTGGAGCTGGTGCAGCCGCTTGATATTCTTCGAATCGTCCTGCAATTAAGGTGACGGAAGCCTTTTCCATATGTATAATAGGAATTTCTTCTCTCCAAAGCATTTTATAATGCGGTTCAACAAACTTGTCCTTTTTAGGCAAGTTCAACCAAATCTGAAATAAATGTAGCGGATTCTTTCTATCTGAATGTATCAGCGGGAACATTTCTGCATGCTGCATACCTTTTCCAGCAGTCATCCACTGGACGTCGCCCTCTCCATATCTTCCAGTGGCACCATGAGAATCAAAATGATCTACATAGCCTTCTAGTACAACGGTAATAGTTTCAAAACCCCTGTGTGGATGTTCGGGGAACCCTGGGACAAGGTGTCCATGATACATTTTCCACTCATTACTCAGATCAAAATCTTGTCCTAGGTTTCTTCTTGATAAAGGCATCGCTGGGCCTAAATCTTCAGTACCTACTGGATAAAAATCTTGATGATGTGCACAAAAGAGAAATGGATCTTGGGTTTCCCAGTGAAATCCCAGCCTTTTCTTTGACAGGATTGTATTCATGTGACCTCCTTATATCGGACCACCTAATCTGCTGATTAAATCTGCAAAATACTTGGTATCTATAGTCTGTAAATACTAATTTTAAATCCTAGTCATTTTATACCAATTGATAATAAAACAAATCATTGTTATGGAGGTCTTATGAATTATAAATGTGAAGTTAAGATAAATCTTCCACGAGAGGCTGTTATAGCCCTTTTCACGAATTTAGAGCATAGGGACGAATGGCAACCTGCTTATACGAATTGAACGGCTTGAAGGCACTCCATTTGAAGTTAATGCCAAACATGATATGTACTGCAAAATGGGAAAAAAAAGAAATGATTATTACCGAAACCATTTTAGAACAACACCTTCCAGACTACATTAGTGAAATGTATGTCTCAAATGGTATGGAAAATATTTCAACAGAGGAATTCATTGCAAATCCTGATCACACAACTACATACGTTAGTGAACAGGAATTTTATTCTAATAAACTCCTTCATCGTTTCCTTCTTATTTTTTGCTCCACGTATGTTCAAAAAGGAAACACAAAAGGCACTTGAAGCATTCAAAGCATTCTGTGAGGGTCATGATTTAGATGAAGATGAAGTATAACTTAATTGTATAAAGTAAGAATAAAAAAACTCTAAGACAATAATCTTAGAGTTTTTACTCTGTAAATGTAAATTCAATTGTTCTATATTGTTTTAGCCGTATTGATCACTAATCTCTTTACTTAAAAATATTAATCTCGTTCCTCACGTTTTCTAGCTCTTGCCGCTATAATGACTGATAAAATGACCACAACAAACACAAGCGACACTGTTAATACAAATTGTTGAATCTCACGTGAGGTCAGCTTCCTTTGAAGATCTGAATCGCGGCCATCTGAAAACTGTTCAGATTCCACCTCCTCAAAGTCTTTTCTTGAAACACCGACAAAATCTGTACGTAGTGCCCCCGAGCCACTAACAAATGCTGTGTCTCCAATCAGTTTTGTAAAGAGTTCTAAGTCTGAAAGATATTTGGTAATATAGCTTATACTCTCTCTTGTTGTGCCAGTAATAGCAAATATCATGTAGCCTTCAGAATAAGGCGAATAGATAAGCTGCGCACTTCCCACTCGCGAGTTAAAGCCATCAAGTAATTCTAACGACTCACTATTAACAAATGAGTTTGACTCCTCGTCAAATTTTACATTTAAATTTTCATTAATACTACGAACAAAGGCGTTATTATCAAAAGACCCTAGTGCAATGATGTTCCTTTCATGATAACTCTCATTAAATTCACTTGCTCTAATAAACTCAACTGCGTCCAAATATTCTAGCTCTCGACCCAAATACGTGAATATGTCACTGGCATCATGAATGGTCTGTTCATCTATTTCGTCTGGAAGTATTAAAAGCAAATCATTGAGTCGCGAATGTTTCACAAATGGAGCAGGATATCTTTCAAAAGAATACATGGACCTATTTTCATGTGGTAAATATAAAACTGATTCATTCGAGATAAATCCCCAGAGATTTCTATCAAAAGAAGCTGAATTACAGTCATAATTCACTGTAATCAGTGACATATCAAATCGAACCTCGTATGTCTGGTCTTGACGAACCTGTTGAGGAATTGGCAGAATAATTGTGTCGTCCTGCACGTAATCCTTATTAAACCCTTTTGAACCGACTGGAATGTTGTTAATATAAATACTTATCGACGATTTCTCAAAGTCTAAAATATCTGAATACCTAAACTTAACCAGTAGCTGTGCCTCGTCAGTCACTTCCCAAGTTGGTGGAACATCTATAAAGGCAGATGCACTTCCACGTTTCCTTCCCTGAAATAGAATATTGCCATACCCTAATGATTTTAAATCAATATAATCTTCTTCTAATGGCATTTCACGCTTAATGACTGTGTCCTCAGTAAACCACTGCGTATTACTATCCATTTGACTTATAAGCTCTTTTGTTGTTAACGCTTTGACTGCATCTACAATTCGGTCTTTTTTGTCAGAAACAATATACAGAATTTTCTTGGCATCATTAAATGGCGATACTTCCTTTTTGATCATGGCATTGTTTTTCATTTGTCTTAACTCGTTGTCCGTGAAAGACGCTTTCATAACGTCTGGAAGGGCGTCTGGTGAGGATATCCATATCAGGTTATTAAGCTCCTTTGGAGCATTTTCAAACGTATGGACATGATAATTAACATTAGAGAAACGATTCACCTTCCCCACATATGCAGAAAACATAAGAGCAGCTTCTATATCAATGTCTCTAGGGTCTTCTGGAAGTGTCATTATAAAGTCAATTGGAAGATCCCTACTTGTTTTAATAAAAGGGTATGGGAAGTCAAGCAAGTCCACATTGTCGGCCATTTCCTCATACTCAATATAAACACGTGTATCCTTACTAAGGAGAATCCAATTTGCCTGATTGGCGTCATCCTCACAAATATTATCGGTCAACCTATGATAAGAAACGAAAGCAACAGTATTAAATCCATCTGTCAAAAATTCTATCGGAATATCTATTGTAAGCTTTTTTTTGTCCTGGAACTTTATCGTTTATCCAGAAGGATTCAACTGGATTATTATTCACGTAAATAGTCATTGTCGAAAAATCATACTCGGAAATTACACTGGTTGAGTAGAATACTTCAACAAAAGCGTTGTCTACTAATTTCCAGTGTTCATCTATATTTACGAATATTGAATGACTTCCCATAACCCCTTCCATACGAATATCTGAACCAATATAATAGTTTTTAGAGTTGTTCAAACTGAGTCCTGCAATTAATTCGTCTATAGATTCAAAGGCTTCACTATCCCTTGCATCTTCCGCAGATATATCCAGTTGTAGAATTACACCATCATAATGTTTTTCTTTCAATTCTATGAGATTCGTTCTCGCAAGTTCATAGTTGTCATACGGTCCTAAGTAAACTGCTATAAACCCTTGATTAGACCAAATCGGGTCAAATCCGTCTTCTTTTAGTTTATAAAACTCTTCCTCAGCTTCCTCTTCACTCGTATAAGCCCCTACACGAATCCAGTAGGAGTCATGGTCAACGCTGTATCCCATAATAGGAGAAAATGCTGTTATTAGAATTATGAGTATAAGAAACATAACTGTTTTTTTAGATTTCATGACCCTTCCTCCTAAATTAAAAGCGTTCTGTTTTATACCATTTCGTCTTACGTTTCATAATCCGATCAACAAAATTTCTGTAAAACCCATAAAAGGAAACGAACAACCATAACTGACAATATGAGAAATACATAATCAAAACGAGCATAATATTCTCGAATGTTGCTTGTCCTTTTTCAATAGATAGTGCAATAGCAATTTGTAAAGTAAACACCAAATAAGTCATGATCCATAAAGTCACAAAATTACCCGCTATTCCAACACGATAGTCGGTAAAAATTGAAACTAAGAAAATGATATCTGATACTATAATCGAACTTAAAAATAGAAAGTATACTGAAAAATAGTAATACAGGTCAAATAGCACTCTGAATGATCCTAACTTAAACACTTTCTTTAAGTACTTTAATAAAACGTATATGTTTCCGTTAACCCACCGTGTACGTTGTTTGAACCAAACTTTTAAGGTTTCAGGTTCCTGTTCATAGGTTTCAGCAAGGGGCATAAAAGAGATTTCGTACCCCATTTGATATATTCTAAAGCTTAACTCTGTATCCTCAGCCACAGCGTGAATATCCCACCCACCAGCTTCATCTAGAACTTTCCTTCTTACCATAAAATTCGTTCCAGGTATGGTACAAAGTCTAAATAATTTCCAACGACCTGCTTGTGCCATCCATTGAAAACTGAGTGTTTCTATATTAATGAATTTTGTGAGTAGATTTCGTGACCTGTTTCGTGTCCTAAACTTGCCTATTACAGCGCCATACCCCTTATTATTATATAGGTCATGAGACAAGTATCGTAAGGTCAACATATTGGGCGTATTGTCCGCGTCAAAAACAGCTACATATTCTCCTGTTGATTTCTGGTAACCATAATTTAAGGCATTTGACTTGCCATGCCCGCCCTCTTCTTTTGGTATATTTACAATTTTAAGCTGTCTTGAAGAATTTTTTTTCAATAAGTGTATTTACAATCTGCTCTGTATTGTCTGTAGAACCGTCATTAATAACAATAATTTCATATTTGTCTTTAGGGTAGTCCAAGCACAACATGGCTTGTACAGTATACTTAATAACCTTTTCTTCGTTATGGGCAGGAATAAGTATCGATATGGTCGGAAACCCTTTCATGTCTGTTAAAATATTAAACTTCTTGGACCTAACCTCCTGAGCATGTAAAAATCCAAAGAAAGTCAGTACAATGTTCATAGCAAGAAGAAGCCAGATCGTTGTCATCGAGTATAGAAAAAAAAGATAGTCAATGAGTATCATATTTTACCCCTTCAATTTGTTATTTGTAACCGATTTTGAGCTAAAGAACATTTTAATAAACTTATACACAACAAGTATTAGTAAGCCAATCAGTACCACTGTTGCTGTTGTGAAAAACCGTCGAAGAACTTTTCTTTGATCCCGCCTATTTTCGGGATAAGTAATATATAACTCTCCATAGTCGTTAATAATTTCATATTCGTCAAATTTAACCCAGTGATAGTCTTCCCTCATGTCATAAAACTCAGCATTATTACTTTCAAGGTATTCTACAAGTTCCTTTAGGTAATCTATATCCAAGTAGGGATGGTAAAACACACCAGCCATATAACTACGAACAATATTTATAAGTTCATAATTATATTTTATTTCGTCTAAGACAGCTCCACTAAATGGGTCTATATAACCTAAGGACTCTGGCAAAAGTTTATGGAACAGTAATGTGTCCCTTACTTCATATGGAACAACAGACGTTGAAAATCCCCAGTCACTTGACTGTATTTGACCAACATACGTTGAAAAGTACTTTTTTAAACTTATATATGCGTCTTGGCTCATTGCATAGTGTGGTGCTTCAAATCCAAGGGGATACAGTTCATTTTCTATACTTAACCGAACGCCTCTACCAATTGTGTATCTCACCCATTCGTCAATATCTCTATCTAAGGGTTTGTCCTCATTTCCGTCCCAATACTCAAAACCCTCACCACTAATATCTGAACCAAATACAGTATGTGTGTACCCATGGAGAATTATAGTGCCGCCACGGTCTTGCATGTATTTTACGGCTTCAACAAAGTCAGGCACTTCATCCATCTCTGTAATATACCTTGAATCTGGTTGTCTATGTGCTGGTATAAGCCCAATCATAAAAGGAATGTTTTTGCTATACAAATAATCTGCAATCTCTCTTAGTTTATCTGGATCACGAAACGGATGTACGTCCTCAATTCTCAGATACACCTTTCTATATGGTTCAATATACGATGGTAAAATATCAAATAGTATATCTGAAAATATAAAAATAAGGGGTTCATTTAAGTCGATTCTAGAAACATACCAAAGGTTATTATCTTTTAATATAAATGGAAGTTTATCTGCACCAGTATGCAACCAGGAATACACCTCTACGTTACTATTGTTTATTTTTATAGCTGAAAACTCTCTTTTCACACCTATTGGATAGGTTTTTCTGTTATAAGTAACATTCGAAAAATCATAAAGTGGACCTAAGTACTCAATATTGTATTCGTCCGATTTTTCCAGTAATTTTTCAATACCTTTTCCAATCCATATTATTGGAGACTGTGTTTTAGAAAGATCTGATATAAGTGCCACATTGTCAAATTCACCTTGTAATCCCATTATGACAACATAGTCATACTGGTCTAATTGTCCTGCCTGATAGGAACTTTGTTGAATTTCCTCTACCACTACATTAAAGTGACCCATCATTTCTCTTGTTGTTGTAATGGAATCCCGTAAGTCTGCAAAATAATTTCGGTAGTCATAGACAAGCAACAGCGAATACTCCTTCTGCTCATTTTGAGTTGGAAGTTGTTCATCTAACGCAAATCCATATACGCTATTTCCTAGTGGTAATATAATAGCAAAAAAAAACCAAAAGAAGGCTTATGATGCGCTTAGCTTTAAACATCATACTCAACCTCCTTTTCTGCTTTCTTTTTAAATTCAAATTCAGTTCGCATACTGTCATCTAAACTGGCAAGTCCCACTCGGACTTCTATATGCATTTCCTCAAATCTTTTATCTGTAAATGTATTAATATTTTTTAGTTCATCTTTAATACGACCTTTAACGATATCTGCCCCTTGAGCTGGTGTCTGAGGCATAACAATTGCAAAAGTTTTCTCTGAAACCCTATATAAAGTGTCTTCTGTTCGTGTACATTTCCTAAGAGATGCTGAAGTCACATCAAATATTCTAGAGTATGCACTTTTCCCATAAATCGCCAAAAGCTCATCAAAATACTGTATTTCAATAAGAGCAATTGTTATAACACGACTATGACGCCTTGCAAGAGCCATTTCAATTTTTAGATTCTGATAAAACTCTTTTGCATTTCCAAGACCTGTTAACTCATCTTTGGTGATCAACGTTTCTTGAACGGTAGCACACTCATTGCATTTTTTTTGCGTTTTTTCTAATTTCCTCACCCAATATACCTGTTGCTAAACAGAGTCCAGGATAACTTGCTATCCACACATAGTTAAGTGGAATTATTGTGTCTAGTCCAAGCATACCTTGATAGAAAACTGCTGCTGCATAGATCAGAATAATAACCATAGAGAAGACTAGTCCGTGAATTCTTCCATAAACTAAGGCTATAAGGGCAGATATCCATAAAAAACAACAGCATGGTATAATTTCCAAAGGCAAACTCACCTGAAAAGTCTGCTAAGGCGCCTGTTAGAAGCATGACAAAGAATATGATGCTAAGTATAATATTGTATCTCATATTCACTTTTTCCATAACCTCACCTCTAATCAGTAAGCTAATATTGCTTGTAAATTGTCGTAAGAAAAAACCTTAAGCGTTTTTTTCGTTCCCAAATGCACCATAAATGACTGATGAGTGATTTTTGACTTGAAAAAGAGACATTTTACCAATAGCGAGTTTATATAGTTGCTCGTCACCAGCCGTTCTCGCCAAACGAGCTAATAGTGCATATGCCGCTGTAGACTCTAGTTTGGATACTGGACGGCCATTCATATCATAACTTGAATATAGGTGTCCAACTTCTAATAGCTGTTTGTATAGCCAGTCTACTGAATTTTGATCAAGAGCATTTACTTCACTTAAGTGGAGTAGCGTGGTCAAGGTATCAATAATATTAACTTCATCTTGGTCTGTGTAACGCCCCGCTTCTATATCATAGGTTTTATAGTACATTGGAAATGCATCAGAAATCATTCCATTTTCTATGACATTCATACTTGTCTCTATGACCCTCTCCCATTTTGCATCGTACTTTGTAAGAAGAGCCATTGTTCTAACATCCATATAGCTTAAGTCTATTAAATGACCAGTCTCTTCAACTTCTAAATTATAGTAATTTGAAAGATGATTTTTATATGTGTTGTACTCAAGCATGTCTTTTGAAATTTTTTCTGTAAAGACACTATACTTCTCTTCGTTCCAAAGCGAGTCTGCGAGAACGAGGGCTCTTACAATTCTCAAATCATCAATTGAAGCTGACGAACTACTTAACGTTTGGTCGTCTTCCCTTACCCTCCAACGTACAAGATATGTCGGATGCATAATGGCTTTTACACTAAGAGTGAATTGTTCATCGAATAGGTCTTTATCATTTTCTCTAATGGCATAAAGCATCATCAATCCAATTGACTCAGAAAGAATTTCATGTCCAGTAGAGTGTTCCTTCACTATTGATGACTCAAGGTAATTGGTATAGACACCTCCCGATACACTCGACATAGAATTACGTAAAAAGGAAACAACTATATTTTTATCAGTATCAAGCTCATTGCTTAATTTTGACTGATTGACCCTAAGCATGGCATCTGGTGAATAAAACTGGTCAGAAAAAAAATACCTTTCTCGGGTGCAGCCAAATGTCATTGTTGACATGAAAACTATCAGTAAACATAAACTCACAAACATCTTTTTTTTTTCTATTTACCAATTAAACCACCACCATTTTAATGAGCTATCTTTTTTTATACCCAATTTTATGATTGTAAACTCCTTACATATTGTAGTAATTTCATTTTTGAAACAATGTTATTTGTCCAAAATGAAAAGGAATAAGAGCTCATAATAGCTCTTATTCCTTACTTATCCTTTATATGGACTTATAAATCTTTCATTTTTCTATAGCCTATACTAGCAGCCCCTATAGCACCAGTAAACTGAGCCATTTCATGTGTCACAACTTCAAGACCTAAATACTTTTCAAGGTCTGACCTTATGATTTCAAATTGTGCGAGTCCACCACTAAAAAAGACTTTTCCTTCAATAGGTAACCTTTTTGAAAAAATAGCTGTCCTATCACAAATTGACGAAACAACACCTCTTGCAATACTGTCACCGTTCACGTCTTGCGCCAGTAAACTAATTATTTCACTTTCAGCAAAGACTGTACACATACTGCTAATTTTTGTAGGTTCTGAGTCTATTACATACTCGTCGAGATCACATAAATCTTGATGAAGCAGTCTCATTATGACTTCAACAAATCGGCCTGTACCTGCTGCGCATTTGTCATTCATAATAAAGTCTTTCACGTTTTGATCCCTGTCAAGAAGTATAACTTTACTGTCTTGACCGCCAATATCTACGACTGTGAGGACATCACTTTCCAGTACTGTTGCACCTTTACCATGACAGGTGATCTCTGTTACGCTTTTATCCGCTTTATCAAGCAGGTCCCTACCGTACCCAGTTGTAACTGTATACGTCTTAAAACCCTTTTGCTCTGCAAGTCTATTTAAATGACTATGAACATTTTGCATAGCACGTTTAGGATTTGCACCTGTTGGTTCAATGATCTTCTCTATGATGTTTTCACCATCGAAAAGCACACCTTTCGTTGTTGAGGAGCCCGAGTCAATTCCAATGCTTAACATTGTCATGACCTAAAGCATTTCAACAAAGGCTGCCATACGTGTATTTAATTGTCCTACATCTGATGTAGAGTAATCAGTTTCAACGCTAATATACGGCTTACCTTTTTTATCATTTACAAATCTTTTAACATTCATTGTTTCCACTGCATATGTGTGGCATGCCTGAAGAATAACATCAACAACTGCGTCTACTTCATACTCATCCATTGCTCTGTCCAGAAGTTTAAAGCGATTGTCATTTGGCGACATACATGAACATCCGATCTTTAGGTATTTTTCTGCAAGTGCATCATACACATCTGGATTTGCCTCATCTACGTTGTCTTCAACAGCTTTAGCACCCATGCAGTTTTCATAGAAAACAACTGTAGCACCATTGTCTTCTATTGCTTTAACAACCTTTTCAGTGACGCCTCCGATAGGACATCCTGTAATAAGAATTCTTGGTTTAGCTTCTAGTTTTTTACCCGCTTCATAAGACTCCATAACTTGGTTTGTTAGAGCTGCAACGTCCTTGATTGTTTCCTCACGGTCAAACTTAAATGTGCTGCCATAAAGAACTTTTAGAATGTCAGTCCCACTAATTGCTGGCGGATTCAATTTTCCTAATGCGTAGAAGTCTTTAAGTGTTTGTCTTTCTCTGTTCTTTAAATTGATTGCTTTTCTAATATCGTCATCACTAATAGATGTTTCAAATCTTGTTTCTAGTTCTTCTTTTAATTTAATGATCTCTGATTTCCAAAGCTCATGTGATTCTTTCGTTGTTGGATTATTAGGAAGTTGCATAACATGTACTGGTTTGTACTCTCCCATTAATTCGAACATTTTTTTTCTTGCCATCACAAGTTGTCTCACCTACAACCAAATCACTAAAGTAGAAGTAAGGACATTTATCTGTCTTGCCAAAACCATAACTCGATTTTATAAGTGGACAGAGGTTACGTGGTAGATCTTTTTCTGCTTCACCAACAGTTTCATCAGATGTTGCACAAAGTGAAACTGTTGCCGCACCTATTGCCAGAGGTAGTTCCTGAGGCATAAACGTACAAAACGTTCCCACCATTGGTTTGTTTTGATCTTTAAAATTCTTTGCTGAAATAAACCCATTTCTTCTCGCTTCTGAAAACTCTTCAAAGATTTCAGGCAATTCTCTTCTTAGCTCCATAATAGCCTCCTATCAAGTATGAACATTTCTATCTCTTACTTAATATGTCATACTATATTGGAGGCATCCAATTAATTATTCCACTACCTGATTCATTACTATTCAAAAAACTTATAACCACGTTTTTCGTTATAAGTGCCTAGCTCTATTTACCCTCAAGTAAATCATTTATAAGACTGTCTGCTATATAAGGATTATTTCGAATCGCTTGGATCATTTTATCTGTCTCATATTTAACTTCAACAAACTCTGAAACGACATGCCCGTTTTCTATTTTCATAATCAGGTACATAGCCTTAGAATTTCCATGTTTCGGCTTCCCCACTGACCCAGCATTAAGAAAATGGACATCGTCTTTCTTATTGTGATATGGCAAATGGGTATGACCGCTCACAATAACATCTGTATCTACTTCCTCTTTTATTTCCTCTAGGACATCAGAGTCTTCATACATGTACTCAGCCACTGACCTAGGGCTGCCATGGACAAACATGACTTGCAGTCCAGAAATACTAAGCGTTAGTTGGTCAGGCAGGTTACTCAGATACATTAAATTGTCCTTTGAAAGAATTTTGTTTATGTATACTGAGGACGCAGACTTTTGAAGGATGTCTGGTTCTATTGAAGTAAAAACTTCTTCAGATAAAGTCTCAAGCTCAGCAACTTTCTTGTCATGGTTACCCTTAACCGATAAAATCTTATGGTTTCTGATCAAATCTATAACTTCATTTGGAAAGGGCATATATCCAACCAAGTCGCCTGTTGATATGATTGTATCTACATTTCTTGTTTCAATATCATTTATTACACTCTTTAATGCATATATATTGCCATGAATATCACCAATAACTGCAATTCTCATATTATCTCCCTCAGGTTCTGTTCTGATTTGCTAATATCAAATTGTACATAAAACAGAAGCTATCAACTTTGCTGTCGACAGCTCCCTAACTTTCACTAAGTCTTTTCTTTGTTCTTATATACTTTCTTGTTAACATACATTTCTTCGTCAGCACGATTAATGAACTCTGTAATGGTGTCTCCATCATTATTCCATTTGGAGCACCCCCCCCAGCTCATAGTCCAAGGAGACTTTAAGCGTTTGTGTCCCTCTTCTTTAAATGTGGCCGCAACACGTTTCATGATTGTATTCAACTGTTCAATCGAGCAATCAGGAAGGACAATCATAAATTCGTCGCCGCCCATTCTAGCAACAATATCTGTTTTTCTGACATTGTCTAGCATAGCACCAGCCGCTGTTTGAATCATTAAATCGCCCATTTCGTGGCCATACTTATCATTGTGAAATTTTAAGTCATTCAAATCAATATACACTAATGACAGGTCACCTTTTTGTCTTGAGGCTAAGTCTGTATTGTAAATAAGCAACTCATTTATATGTCTTCTGTTATATAGTCCCGTTAGCGGGTCTATTCTTGCTTGATTCTCAAGTTCAAGTTTGTAATATTTATTCCTCACTTGAGAATACCCAAGTGTCCACCCGAGCAGGATAAATACAGGAATTAAAATCGCATTACCGATTTGCAAACCAAGAACAAGATGTTCTAACTCTCTTCGTATAGAAGAATGCGGTACTTTCATAATTAAGTACCAATTTCGTTCAGACACCAGGTTTTTTACTTGACGGTAGTGGTTGTATACGTTTATAAAACAACCATGCGTCCTTTTCGATGACTTTACCAGCATTATTCTGCTTCATGTCACTCCATGCCTGAGAATAATCCTTAAAAATCCCCATGTCCCTACGCTCTGAAACTACAAATCCAAATGTTGAGTCCTCGGTTGGCCCGTGTAGATAAAATCCTTTTTCATCAACCAAGTACCATTCATCACCTTCATGTGTATTAAGCGAATCAATCAAATTGAATATTTCTTTGGCCTTATAATTTAGGAGAACAAGCCCTTGGCTACCACTCTCTTTTGCAACTTGTATGCCTATTCTTAGAACAGGATTGTATGGTGTTTCGACTTCTCCATCTTCAATATTTAAATCTAAATGACTTAAATAAATTTCACTAGGTTCTGCTTCAATTGACTCTTTAAAATAATAACGTTCACTTTTATTTCGTAGGTCTCCATCAGATACAACATATGCACTACCATCATTATTTTTATTTATCCAAACTATTTCGTTTCCAGTTTTGTCTATCAAGCGAAGCTGATCAATACACATATTGCTTTCACTTATAGCCTTCATAGATTCCTGGGTGTCATAAAGCGCCATTTCATCCGTATTTAATGCTCTAAGTGTTTGAGGAAACATACTTAAATGGTACACATGTGTTGCAACATTTTCGATAGCGCCTTGGATTTCTTTTTCCATTACGTTTAATTCTTCTATCTGTACATAGTCTATTTCTTCATATAAGTCACTTTTAACAGTGTCATAAATGACTGCTGAAATTATAAGCATCATAATACAGAGGATTAAAGCATATCTTAATCCCCTTAGTCTTGATTCTCTAGATTGTTTTCCATTCATTTTTTTTCTTAACTTGCTCCATGCCGTCACCCATACTGTCTCTATTATCTCTTCATAAACGTCAATTGATTTCAAATTAGTATGGTAGTTTATACCCAGTCAACCACGTGAATAACAAGGTTTTCAGCCTTCCTTACTTCAAAACATTTTACCTGTTCTCAAAATATTCTTCAACAATTCGTTTGTAAGTTCCATCATTTTTCATCTTTACTATGCCCTCATCAATTAGATCACGAAGCCATATCATTTCCCTACTTTTTGGATAAAACAAATAAGACTTCTGACCAGTGCCTCCAATTTCTATCACAGAAGTATTGTCTGACATATCTGCTTCATCAAAGTAGTATCTAACCACTTTTTCATCTTCAAGAATTACATCGAATCTGCCGTTTTTTAGACCCTCAACAAGATCAACTGTTGAAGTAACTTCTAGTTGCTCCATTCCAAGTTCAGAGATTTTTTTCGTAAATCGTCAATCCGTAGTTGTACCCTCTCACAACACCAATATGGTCGATAGTTTTGTTGAACATATCCCCATCATACGTTAGTTTACCATCACTGCGGATCGCCATATCAAAATCTAGAATAAAAATAGACTCCTTTGAAAAGTCTATATATCAGCCCTCTCTTCACTCCATACGCCTTCTATAATTATGTCTATCTCACCCTTGTACCCCATATCCATTAACCGTTCCCAGGGGTACGACTTCATATTGTAATCATCTAGACCAAATCCTTTTTTGTGCTAGGATTGTCCTAATAGAATCTATGCAAATGCCTTGTGGATTCCCGTATATATCAGTATGTTCATACGGTGGAAACTCAGTGAATCCAATTTCAATTGGAGTATTAGCATATTGAATTTCAAAAATATTTGGATCAGGATCAGGCAAATTATATTTCTCAAGAAGCTCTGAGTAGGTACCGTCATCCCATAGCTTTTTTAATCCATTATCAAAAGATTCAATAAGCAGACCATGCCCTGGATAGTCTTTTCCTACACGGATAGACTGATAATTATATGCAAATGGTTTTTGAATGTGTTTTATATTTTCATCTATATTTTTTAACGCAATCGCACTTCCTATAAAAATATCAATTTCGTCATTTAGCAGTGCAGTCATACCTTCATTTGCATTGTAATGCTTTATCTGAAGTTGTGAATATTCGATAGCACTAAACTCTTCAGATGTTGTATCCATGCCAAGTACAAGTCCCTCTAAGTCACGAATATCTTTATATTCATCTAATACAGCTTGACCCTTTTCTTTATAGTATAGGTAGAATGGCGTGGCATAAAAGTTATTTGTAAACACAACATTTTCATATTTACCTGCAATTTGACTCCAACCTGGTGACCCAAACGCTTTGTTCATCAATAACATATTCTCAATTTCTGTTTCCGATACAATTTGAAACTCCACATCTATACCTTCACGACGGTAGATTTCACGAATCAGATCTACATAAAAGCCATCAAGATCTGAAAAAAAAGTATCCCTCTCACTTTGTAGAAAGACCAATGATCTATTGCCTGTCTCAATAAAAGTTTCACTGCCTCCATAATCTGTTTGAGGACTTGTTTCATGATTTAAATCTATCATCTCTACCACGTTGGATTGAGTTGAACCACACCCAGTTAATCCTAGAACCAAGATCGCTATTATTGCCCATTCCATTTTCATAGAGATCCCTCCAGTTTACCCAAACTCATATGTCACTATTTTCACATTATATCCAGTTGTTTAAACAATACCCAAATGTATATGTTTTTCACAGAAGAAAAGGACAGAGCTAAAATAGCTTGTCCCGTTAGTATTAGTGCAAATGTTCAACTACATTTCGAATATCCTCGAGGTCTTTAAGTATTGCTTTTTCCATTGACGACATCATCATTTTTCCAAAAATCATGTTCATTACTTTTCCACCAAACGATTGTGGTTCTCCTTCAAACCCCATGATTAGAACCTCATGGTCGTCTTCGTCTTCGATTGATAAACTTGAAACATAAACCATTCCATGACTTTCAGCTCTTGTTTTATAGTAGTGGTTCTTTTCAGATTCAGTGATCCACATAATCTCAGTGGCTTCTTTGCCAAACATTGTTCTTGTTTCTTTCCATTTGAATCCATTAAGACTTTCTGGTTTTTCAAGTACTTCAATTTTGTCAATTGCACTTATTGTCTGTTCTGAATGTTCAATGTCTGTAATCACGTTCCAAATGTCTTCTTTTGATCCTTGATGGTATAGAAACGCTGCATTTCATTTTAAATCTCCTTTCAAGTCTTCATTCCAAAACAAAGACTAAAAATATGATAACCATTATCATTTATACCCTCTTATCTCAATTTCAATATAAATTTCAAATTTTTCATTTCGTAACTCATGTTACCGATGAAATTTACTCTGGACGTTATACTGATATCAGAAAATCAAACGTTGAAGGGAGAAATAAAAAAAATGACTACTATCAAAAAAATCTAGAAAGACAACATCAGGACATTTACAATATAATAAATGAAACTAAATCAATGATTAACGGTGCAGACTTAGAGGGAAACAGTGCAAATATTGCCAGAAACATAAGCGTTTTGGCTGGAAAACTCAAGATACATTTAAGCAATGAGGACAAATATCTATATCCATCTTTAATAAAAAAAAGGGGATACATCTTTGCAAAATAAAACCAAACACTATATCGATGAAATGGGCAATTTAAGTCAAACCTATATGACTTTTAAAGACAAATACAACACACGCTCAAAGATTATGTCTGATTCTAAAACATTTAAACAAGATGCGAATAAGGTATTTGAAGCTGTTTTACAACGTATGCACCGTGAAGATACAGATTTGTACGTTCTTGCAAAAGTTCATGTTCAGTAAATGATAAACCCGCTATCAGAGTTGATAGCGGGTTCTATATTAGATTTATAAAATTCTTTTCACTATGCTAATCGAGCTGACTTACATAAGTCTCAATAGCATCTGCTACCTTTTTTAGACAACATTACTGCTTCAACAACTGTTTTAGCCCCAGTTACAACATCTCCAGATGCAAAGACACCTTCGCGACTTGTTCTACCATAATCATCTGTAGATACAAGACCAGTTTTGTCTAGCTCAATACCTTTTGAATTTGCAACAATATTGGATTTAGGCCCTTGGCTTACTGCAATAATTATTGAATCGCTTCAAACGTCTGAAGTGAACCTTCTCTACCTTTATCGCCATCAAGAGTTATCAGTTTCTCTTCTCCATCTACTAGTACTTTTTTAGTATTGTAATACCGAATACCATGGTCTGTTATTTCAACTGGAGATTTGTAGAACTCAAACTGGACCCCATCGATCTTAGCATACTTTATTTCATGTTGGCTCGCAGGCATGTCTTCCTCACCACGTCTATACATTATTGATACTTCCTTAGCACCTCTTCGAACTGCAGTTCTTGCTACATCCATTGCTACATTCCCAGCGCCTATAATACATACTTTTTGACCGATTGGGAAACTTGAAGGGTTTTTTAAATAATCAATAGCATAATGAACATGTCCTAAACTTTCACCTTTTATGCGCATTGGCCTTGGATTCCAAACCCCTGTACCAATAAATGCTGCCTTATACCCATCTCTAAATAGGTCTTCGATTGTAATGACTGGCCCTACAAGAGTATTTGGTCTAATCTTCACACCCATTTTTACGAGCTGGTCTTTTAATCTTTCAAGTATATCTTTAGGAAGACGAAATGCTGGAATGCCATATCTAAGAACGCCGCCAATCTTATCGCGCATGTCAAAAATCGTAATGTCATACCCTCTTCTAGCCAAAATGAATGCTAAGGTAATACCAGCTGGGCCAGAGCCTATAATTGCTATTTTCTTTGTAGGATCAATTTCAGGATGAAGCTCCATTTTATTTAAATAGTAGTCTGAAATATAATGTTCAATCGTACTCCAGTGTATAGCATTCCCTTTTCTATCTAATACGCAGCTCCCCTCACAAAATTTTTCATGGGGACAGACAAGTGAACAAACAATTGATAAAGGATTATTATCAAACAATATTTTTCCTGCGTCTGATATTTGTCCATTCAATAACATATGTACAGCTTCATTAACAGGTGTGTCGACAGGACATCCTTTTTTACATAATGCATTTTTGCACTGGAGACATCGTTTTGCTTCTTCTATAATATGTTGTGCCATGACTTAAGCTCCATTTCATGTGTCATATGATTTAAACATATAAAAAAGGTTAGGCGTTATACTCCTAACCTTTTTATAACATAAGTTGTCGAGCCCTAGTTTACCATGTTTTTTATGCCTTGAAAACAGTTTTCAAACACTTAAAAACGTTAATATTGTAACATTTACAGCGATTTTAAAGTGTTAGTTTTTTGTCAAACAAATAGCTTGTCATGGACATACCGCCCATTGTGCATCCTTCATTAAAAATGGATAACTTATCATCCTTACGAGCAGCTCCTAAAACATATAATAGTGGTAAATAATGATCAGTGGATGGAACAGACATCTCAGCCGCCATTCGGAACTTACTATAATTTATACAATCAAAATACCGATGTTGTTTTATTGCTTTCATTATGTCTTTGTCAAATCGTTCTGCCCATTCATACCCTTTTTCCATGCGTGGATTGACCATCGACAAATTATGAACAATATTTCCACTGCCAATAATCATGACACCTTCGTCTCTTAATGCAGAAAGCTTCATCCCTATTTCAAACAGGTGACCATGTTCAACATTATTATTCACACTTAGCTGAACAACTGGAATTTCTGCTTTAGAAAACATATGAATCAACACCGACCACGCACCATGGTCAATTCCCCAGGAATCATCAATAGTGACTTCATCTCCAAGAACGGCTTGTACCCGTTCTGTTAGTTTGGAATCCCCTTTTACAGCGTACTCAGTCTCATATAATGCTTCTGGAAACCCATACATATCATTGATTTTTTCAGGTGATATAGCACTTTGGGTTCTGAATCCATCTTTATACCAATGAGCACTAATCATGAGAATTGATTTAGGTTTAAACATTCGACCAATTTTTGCCCACAAATAGGAATACTTATTTTCTTCAATAGCATTCATGGGGCTTCCATGACCAATAAAAACAACTGGTTGTCGCATCTTAATCTCCCTTTAGATTTTAGACAGCTTCATCTTTTTTTCTACTTTTATACATATACATACGCCTGTCAGCCTCTTCAAGCATTGCTTCAGAGCTATCATAGTTTTCTTCACCACTGTGCACAATTCCATAACTCACTGCCATAGTGTATTTTCTGTCTAGATCCTCACTCATAACCTTTACTTTTCGAATAATTCCAGTTACGATTTGATTTGCCAAATTCTGATCAACACCTTTTAGAATTAATAGAAATTCGTCTCCACCAAGGCGTATTGTAATATCTGTACTACGTACAGCTTGATTTAAGCCCGCTGCAAAATCTTTAATATAATGATCACCAACATTATGACCGTATTTATCATTTACGCCTTTTAAGTCATCTAAATCAAAAAAAAGCAAATTGCAAACTGAGTATAGTTTTCTAATGGCGCTGAAATTAAAGAATGAAGAACCTCAAGTCCTGATCTTCTGTTCATAAGACCCGTCATATCATCAAAGGTAGCCATTTTAACTAGATGATCCTGCAACCTAATATTCTCAACTAGCCTAGTCTCTAGATCATTCAGTTGTGACTTGAGTACACATTGGTATTCCACCTCACTTTTTCTGGCTGCAATGTAGCTTCGGTTAAACACTATCGTCATAATATTAAAGAAAAAGAAATTGAAAAAACTAAAGAATGACTTTACATTTACCCCAACAAGCAATAGAAGCATGACAGTAAACAGACAAAAGTTTGTTATTAACAGTTTATCTATCCATCTACGTGAGTTTCCCGCCATAAGTGTTGTCCCAATCACGATGACCATACCCACTTGAATTGCCCTATCCAAGTGATTAGAACCTACTAAAATGAGAACAGCATAAAGAATATCCGTAAATACCAATGCTAAAAAAAATACAAATAGAGTACAAACGTGACAAAACTTCATTAGACATTCCAAACTTGTTAGAAGACACAACTAAGTAAGCCACAAATGCCATTGTAACAATAATCCGCATAGATGTAATAATTGGAGGATACTCATATATATAAATATCCGCGTAAGTAAATACACTGAAAGCAAGTGCCCCCCCCATGAGTGCCCCCACTCTGCTTTCCATGTTCATTCTTTCAATCTGCCCAAACCGCTCCATAAACCCCTCCTGAACAAATACCAACTTGTAATTATATATACCTTGTAATCATTCAAAATCACAACATTATATTGTACGTCCGTTTCAACAAATAATACAAATATTAAACTTCGCCTATAAAAATGAATCTCTTAACACAAAAAGGTTGAAATTTGAAAGAAATTCTATAGTATATATGTAACGGTTAAGTTGTTTCAGAAGCTTCATAAATTAATAATGAAAGTAATGCACTTGTGAGAGAGAGCATATTCAATAAATTAGGAGGCACTATGTCAACACTTCACTTCAAATCAACAAGATCAGACGCTGAAAAATTAACTTTCTCAGAAGCAGTCGTTAAAGGCATTGCATCCGATGGTGGTCTATTTGTACCTACTGCAATTCCGAAAATTGATTTTCTAGATGAGTCATTAAGCGCCCTTTCTTATCAGGAACTTGCTAAAACTATCCTTGGCAAGTTTGCTACAGACTTTTCACCAGAAGAACTTGAAAACTGTGTTTACTCTGCTTATAACGAGAAATTTAGAGATGCTCGTATAGCACCCATCCACACATGTGGTACTGCAAGCTTTATTGAGCTGTATCATGGAAAGACACTTGCATTTAAAGATATGGCACTGTCAATTTTGCCACATTTCATGAAAACAAGTGCAATTAAGCTTGGTACTAAAGAGGACATTGTCATTCTAGCTGCAACTTCTGGAGACACAGGCAAGGCCGCTTTAGAAGGGTTCTCTGATGTAGATGGCATTGAAATCGTTGTGTTTTATCCTACCGACGGTGTTAGTGATGTTCAAAAAAGACAAATGATCACACAAGAAGGTGACAACACCCATGTATTTGGTATCAACGGTAATTTTGATGATGCCCAAAATGGTGTAAAAGTTATCTTCACAGACGAAAAAATACAAAGCCGATTTAAAGAAAAAAGGCTATATTCTATCGTCAGCAAACTCTATAAATATTGGTCGTTTGGTTCCTCAAATCGTTTACTATGTGTATTCTTACTATGCTCTAGTGAATGATGAAAGACTCAAAATGGGCGATGAAATTAATGTGGTTGTCCCTACTGGCAACTTTGGAAACATTCTTGCTGCATATTATGCAAAGCAAATGGGACTTCCCGTGAAGAATTTTATCTGTGCGTCTAATACAAATAATGTTCTAACAGACTTCTTTAACACGGGCAAATATGACCTTGAAAGGCGTTTTGTACCTACTGTTTCCCCATCAATGGATATTATGATTTCAAGCAATCTGGAAAGATTCCTGTATGCTATTAGCGGATCAAGTGACACTACTATTACTTCTCTGATGAATGATTTGAAAGAAAAAAGGTGTGTACGAAATTTCAGATGAAATGAAAGATAATATGAAAAATTTCTTTGGTGGTTACGCTGATGATGTAACAACAATTGATGCTATTCGGGAACTTTATCAAACATTCAACTACACCGTAGATACACACACAGCCGTTGCTTACCAAGTCTATTCTGATTATGTCAAAAAGACTGGTGACAACACACAAACACTTATTGCTTCTACAGCTAGTCCTTTTAAATTTCCTAGAAGTGTTCTTGAAGGGCTTGGTGAAGATGTTAGTTCATTCAACGACTTTGAACTGGTTGAGCTTTTATCAAAAAAGGCTGAACTTGTCATTCCTAACCCTATTAAAAATATAGACAAACGACCTATTCTTCACAGTGGTATTTGTGATAAATCTGAGCTTCATCAAGTCGTTTTAGATGTATTAAAATAGTGTATTGAAGTAATGTATTAAATTAAGAAAGTCATTTGCATGATGTTTATCATAAGACTCGCATGGACCTGGAAAGACAATATACAGCAATAGTGAAATAAGTCAAAAGGTGAATTTTCTAGACAACTAGAAAATCCACCTTTTTTTATGATATTTTATCGTTTTCTTTTCCCAATCAATATTATGCTAAGTGCATTCCATATGGAATTCTGGGTATAATTTTATTGACTATTGATTGGAGGACGCGCATGAGTATAAGAAATCGAATCACTGTTGCCATAATTGCTTTGGCATTCATACTTCTACTTGCTGTGGGTCTGTTCTCTGTTCAAATTTCACGAAACACCCTCATTGACAGAAGCCAAGAGTTTCTAAAAGCGATCTTACATGGTTCTGAATTTGAGATTAATCAAAAACTACAAGCATCTGAAAAAGTGGTTACGTCACTTGATTCTGAGCTGAGCCTAACCTACAACGCAAAAAAAAGACCTAACAGACCCATCTTACAGACAAAAGTATCTTGAGAAATTCAAGTCGTCCTTAAACGTAGCAGCTGACCTAAGTCCCGCTAAGACTGCATTCTTAATCCTAGTGGAAGATGATCAAGTCGAAGTTCTTATGTTTACTGATGTCAATGGAGATTCAATCCCTGAGGAAGTACTAAGTACTGACATTTGGAATGACATAAATTCAACCAAACTCCAAAGTGATCATTCAAATGGCTACTGGAGTTTTTTGATTGATGAACAAGCCATTTACTACAGTAAGTCAATTAAATTAAGTGAAGACGTTTTAGCCGTTATAGGGAGTGGAGCCAGTTACAACGATTTAATCAGCACTGTAAATGCCACCCATATTATGGATTCAGGTGTTATGTTCTTACTTGATTCTAAAGGGGATACAATTTTCACACCAGAGACGGTTAAATTAAGTAATCTATTAGAAACTGAATTCATAGATACTTCAGAAGTCCTTTCTTTTTTTTCAAGTGTTCAATGAAAGAAATGAGCCCATTCTTGTCGGAACTAAATCACTTGTTAACGGCTGGATTCTTGGCATAGCAGTTAATGAAGATGAAATTACCAGTGGCTTAGATTACATTATCCTATTACTTGCTGGAATGATGGTCATTGCAATGATGTTAACCATCGTTTTTAGTTCTCTAATTGCCAAAATGTTATCAAGACCAATCACATACATTGCACAAAAAATTGACAAGGTTGGACAAGGCAATTATGAAATCTCCATTGAAGATGCATACTGTAACCGAAAAGATGAAGTTGGGATCTTAAGCCGATCACTCAAAATCATGGTAGAAAGACAAAACACCAGTTTTAATGAAATTAAGGAATATAGTGAAGATCTTGAAAAAAAAAGTTGATGCACGAACAAAAGAACTTAGGAAAACTAACTACGATTTGGAAGATGCACTATCCGAACTAGAAGAACAAAAGGAAACGCTCCTTGATACTAATATAAAATTAGAAAGTTCAATAAATGAAATCCATGCTACGCGCAAAAAACTTGTTGAAACAGAAAAACTAGCGTCTCTTAGGCATGTTGCTATTGGGTTAGCCCATAGAATGAATACACCGATTGGGAATGCCAAAACACTTACTAGTCATATTATCAAAGCTGTAAAATTGCTTAAATCAGATTTTGCACTAAATAAAATTTCAAAAAGGCGTTTGAATGAGTTTATTGAAGACATGGAAAATGAAAATTCAAGTGTTTTACACAATCTAGACAGTTGTGCAGAAATGATTAGTAAACTAAAAAAAAGTTATTCTCGAGTTGACAGTATGAGCATTGTCAGCGATATTAATTTACATGATCTTTTTTATAAGGAATTCACTGCCATTTCTAATGAATACCCTCAATTAGATTGTAAAATTAATATTAATGTAAAAGATAAAGTTCAATTCACAGCAGATCTAACTAACATGCAAAAGCTTGCTAGAGAACTCATAGTTAACTCCTTTTCCCATGCCTTTTCTGAAAAAATAGAAGACCCGTATATCCATGTTTCAGTATCACAGACATCAACTGAACAAGACGCCATCACAATACTCTACTTGGATAATGGTAAAGGCATAAACTATCAAGATGAAAAGGATTTGTTTACCCCAATGTACACGAGTTCCCTAACATCAAAATTTGGCCTTGGGCTTCCCATGGTCTACGCAATAGTACAGGACGCTTTTGGAGGCGAAATCGAAGTGATTTCAGAACTAGATAAAGGTCTAGGATTTAAAATACACCTCCACTCAAATAGTATGTAAGAATGGTGATGTGATGTTAAGAATAAAATCTAATATAAGATTGTGTACAGTACTCATACTTGTGCTCTCAGTATTTCTTGTATTCACTGGTTGTACTCAAGATCATGAAATAGAACGTTCTGAGATACGGTTTATGTTGCCAGGTGAACCCCTTAACTTAGACCCGAGTATTGGCAATGAAACCTATACGAATGCCGTGTTAAATCATTTGTTTGAACCACTCGTCAAAGAAGATGAAAATGGACAACTGATTCCTGGAGCAGCCGCGACTTGGGATGTTTCAAGCAACAACACTCAATTTGTATTTCACTTGCGACAAGACGCATATTGGAGCAATGGATCGCAAGTCACAGCTCAAGATTTCAAAGATGCGTGGCTAAGGATTATTTCACCTAACAATGATTCTGGTATAAGCGGATTACTAACCCCTTATATAAGTGGCGCACAATCATATTTTGAAGGCACTGGATCTATTGACGATGTTGGGATTAAGGTTATAAATGACTTCACTCTTCAAGTCAATATGCAAGCTCCAGTACCATATTTCCTTGAAATCCTCAGCTTTCCACGTTTAGGTCCCATCCATATTGAAACGGTAAATACAGATGTTGATAACTGGGATCACACACCAGAATTATATATTACCAATGGTCCCTTTATGATGCATCAATACACTGCTGGAGAATCTATTGCTCTTATAAAAAACCCTCACTACTGGAATCGTGAGAACATAGCAATAGATGATATACTGGTTCTCTTTAGAAAGCCAGATGATCAGATAGCAACCTTATACGAAAGTGGTCAAGTTGACGTTTTTTTATGAAATTACAGTGGCAGATTTAAGGAAAGTTCCAAACAGTGAACCAGATAGCTACTGGAATATGGCATCTAGTACCGCTTTTATTGTCCTTAATCATGACATAGACTACATTCAAAATAAAGACTTTAGGGAAGCTCTTTCCATAGTCATTGATCGACAAAAACTCATTGACTCAGCACTTCTGGGTTCTGGTATTCCAAGTAAGTATCTTATTCCAATGACCTATAAAATTGACGGCCAGCCTTTTCACGATTTTGTGGATCTTGATCCTGGTCTAGACAGTGATAAAGCGCAAGAACTAATAATGAAATTAAAAAATGAGAGGAAATTGCCGAATACACCTATAAGATTTATATACATGGAAGGTAGAGATGATGAAAGTATCGCCCTAGAACTCACAGAAACGTGGGCATCTTATGGGTTGAATATTGAAGCCATAGGTATGCCATGGACCGATCTGTATCAGACAGCTTTAGATGGGGATTATGACCTGATTATGCTGGGGTGGACTGCAGATTATCCCCACCCAATGACTTTCCTTGAGACATTTAAAACTGGGTCTTTTTACAGCCAGTTCACTAGATGGTCTAGCGATGAGTATGATAAAAAAATAAAGGCTCTTCAACTTTTGACAGATGAATCAGAGTCTTTGAGCTTAATGCGTGAGCTAGAATCTATGATTATTGATGATCATCATATTATACCAATTTATCACCGAAGGGGACTCTATATCGTATCACCTAATTTGAAAGGCTGGTTTAGAAACTCTTCGTCCCAGTTTGATTTTTCAAATGCTTGGTTAGATAATAAAAAACTCGAAGATTAAGGTCATCTTCGAGTTTTTCTATGATTATTTAAATTAACCACTCACCAAGTAGTGAACCAATAAGCTCTACTGTAACTTTCGCTGTTTGGTTCTTTACATCAATGATTGGGTTTACTTCTACAAACTCAGCACTTACAACCTTGCCTGTTTCAGCAATCATTTCTAGTGCCAAATGACTCTCTCTATATGTTAGACCACCTGGAACACGAGTACCCGTACCAACTGCATGAGTTGGATCCATGCTATCAACATCGAAGCTTACATGAATGCCATCTGTGCCATTAGAAGCAATTTCAATTGCACGGTTCATAACTTCTGTCATACCTAATCTGTCAACTTCGTGCATTGTGAAAACTGTAATACCAAACTCTTTTAGCATTTTTCTTTCACCAGCATCTAGGTCACGACAACCAATAAACACAATATTCTCTGTGCTTATTTTCTTATCAGCCCCACCAATGTTTGTTAGAGATTCGTGGCCATGACCAAGTGCTACAGCCACTGGCATACCGTGAATATTTCCTGATGGAGACGTTTCAGCTGTGTTAATGTCACCATGTGCATCAAACCAGATAACCCCTAGGTTTTTTTTTATGTTGCAGGACACCAGCAATTGTACCAATTGCAATACTATGATCACCACCGATTACAAGTGGGAAACGATCTTCCTGCATTACTTTGTCGACATTCTCGCAAAGAAGTGAGTTCACTCTTGCAACTTCTCCAAGATTCTTAAGATGAGTGCCTTCTGTTAATGCACTTTCTGGTTTCTTAGCAATGATGTCACCCTTGTCTTCTACTTCATAACCGATACTCTCAACTCTTTCGATAACCCCCGCATATCTTAGAGCCGCTGGTCCAAGGCTAACACCTGCAGTGCCAGCACCAAGATCCATAGAAACACCGATCACTGATAATTTGTTATTGATTGTTGGCTTCATTATTTTCCCCTATCACACTTTTCCACTAATTGTCAAAAGATGCATAATCGAATGTATAATGCATATACATTGATATTACTGGGTCGCAGAACTCTTGTCTACCCTTTTTTAAGTAATTTGTAAATTCACTCAATTAAATTTCATAAAAATCAAAAAAATTCGCAAGTTACAATTTTAACGCATCCATAATGTACTTAATATGGTACTAAAATATGACACCTAGTATATTATCTACCTTCCAAAACCCAATAAAAACATTTTTCATAATAAAAAAGTTAGAGCACAGTGGTTGCACTCCAACTTTTAATCTAGTTATATAAACTTCTCCAAATAAAGAAAGTAGCGTATGCTTCCCAACCAGCCCAGGATTCTGACATCTGAAGTATTTCATCTACTTTAGGTTTTTTTTATCACGACCAAGTAATGTTTTAAGACCATTATGTATACCTACATCTGCTATTGGAAAGGCCTCATTATAATGGAAACATTTTAAGATTGTATAGTCGGCAGTCCAGTTTCCAATACCTCTTATATCCATTAATGATTTTCTAACCTCTTCATAACCACTTAATGACTCTAAACACTGGCGGCTAATCTGGTTTTCATTAAACAATTTTCCAACCCCAATTAAGTACTCCGATTTTCTTCCAGTGAACTGTAGTTCTCGGAGAGCCTTCACATTTAAACCACTAAGGATTTCAGGGGCAGGAAATACATAATACATAGTACCGTCATACTCATATTTTTTCCCGTATGACTCACAAAGTCTCTGTTTTAAGGTGTACGCAAATTTAAGATTGATCTGCTGGCCAATAATTGCCCAACATATGCCTTCAAACAAATCATTAATTTTTATGATTCTTAAGCCATAATATTTTTCAACCAAATGACTGAGTATCGCATCCGATTTTGCCAACTTGTAAAACGAAGTTAAATCTGTTCCAAGGTCAAATAGATTCCATACATATTCTGCAGTATAATTCTTCTCGCTATGCGTTGGTGTTTTGTTTAAGAATGTCACTTTTAAAGAAGTTGTTGACTCAGATATCTTAAGCATTAATAAATCACCATTAAAATCAATCACTTTAAACACTGCTTTGTCTATAACTTTGTGAAGGCACTCAATATCTGACCTAGCAAGATAAACAAGACAGTGTTCATATACAAAGTTTTCTGGAGTCGTAATTTCAATAAAACTACCATGATCACTATAGTTCATCTTATTCTCCTAGTATGTATTCCTCTATTTTTTATAAGACTTTTCAATAACTCTCGCATTTCTTGAGGTGTAATTTTGACAGGATTTCCTCTAGTAGACCCTTTCATAGAATTATTTACTAGTTCATCCAAATCGTCTTCGAAATCACTTTTATTTAGCCCCATCGTCCCAAATCCCGTTGGAATGTCTAAGCGTTTGTTCAAGGCACGAATTTCATCGATGACATTCTCCACACCAAGACGTCTACTAATTCTCTCAAGCTTCTTTTTAACTCTCTCGTCTCTTGAATTAAACTCTAACACATGGGGTAAAAGCATGCCATTTAGAAGTCCGTGACCTAAGTTGTACTGCCCACCAAAAGCATGAGATATACCATGTGCCATTCCCAGACCTACATTGGTAAACGCCATGCCTGCAAGGCACTGATAATGGTGTACTTTCTCACGGCTTTCTATACTGTTTTTCTCAAAGGAAATCGGTAAATAAGTCATTAGCCCTTCAATTGCACCGTATGCAATCGGCTCAGTGAAATCATCTAAATTATGATTTACATAACATTCCATAGCATGAGTTAAGGCATCTAGCCCAGTTTGTGCAACAACATGTGGTGGCATAGACATTGTCACATCAGGATCAAGTATTGCTAAGTCTGGAATAAAAGCGTTTGATTTTAATCCAATTTTTATGTTCTTGTCTTTAAATGTAACCACTGCGGCTTTTGTAACTTCCGTACCTGTCCCAGAAGTTGTCGGCACTGCAACAAAGTTAACTTTATACCTCTTTTGCGGTAAAACATACTCACCAAAATTCAAGTCAAAATTCAGTTCTGGATACTCATAGAATAGTGCCATAACCTTAGCGGCATCAATGGGAGACCCGCCACCAATTGCTAGAATTGTATCAGGCTGATAAACCCGCATTCTCTCCACACCTGAAAGCACGATATTCGTATCGGGATTCACTGGTACACCAGAGAACAGCATAAAATCCTTACCTGATCTAACAAGCAAGTCCTCTACCTTGTCCATGGTTCCATTCTTGAAAACGGACTCACCACCAACAACTATGAACACTTTTTCTGCATCCATATTCTCGAGTGCATTTAAAGCCCCTACTCCAAAAGTTAACTGCTCACCCATTAATCTAATCGACTTCATGAAATTAATTCCTTTTCTCAACTGTAACCACTTCTGAACTCAAACAACTCTTAAGTAAAAAAGTGCTCAATATTGTCATGTCTATTTTTCATCGAACTTCCATAGATCAAATTCCTCTTGGCCATACTCAAAATAATCTCGGCGTGCTTCATCTGAAAACTTCTCAAAAAAAACTTCTCTAGATTCGCCAGATATCTGGTTTGAGTATGCGTTGATCATCACATCATGGGAAATGTAGTCCTCACTGAGTTCAACAAAACCTGGGTCTTTAATCCATGAAACCGTACTTTCTGCACCTCTTGAAATTACCCCTGAGAGTACCTGTTCACCATCAATTGTAATGCTAATGTGCCTTTCGCGTTTTTTCTATAAGATACCTGTCTATTCGCCTATGATACACCAGCGTTTCAACAGGTGCTTTGTTTCCGAAGAAAATACCTTTAATAGAAACGCCACGTTTGACAGCATCTAATAATGCCTCTCTAACTTGGTCTGCTTCTTTGTCCCATATATGAAGTGCAATACGTTTTTCAGCCTGACCTATTAGTAATGCAACAAAAGAAATAATCTCGTTATACCCTTTAATGCTGATCATTCTTCTATCTTCTTTTTTACTGTCATACAAATCAAATGTATATGACTGAACAGAGTTTATAATAGCGGTTAACTCTGTTTTTAGTTTTTCCACTAACAGTTTTGGCTCAAGTGGGAAGTAAACCGTTGCGTCTTCATCAACCTGCTTAAAGACAATCTGCTTTTCTTCTAAATTACCAAGGACTTCATATATTCTTGATCTAGGAATGCCTGAAGCTTTGCTAAGTCCATAACCGTTCAAAGGGTAATTTTCTAGTAAACCCATATAGGCTTTAACCTCATATTCACTGAAGCCAAGTCTTTTCATATCTTCAATAATATTTTTTAATTGCATGGTAGTCCCCTATATCTTAAAGTCACTGTATTTGCAAACTTTCTAGTGGTTACGTTTATAGTTATTAGTATCATTTTAGCATATATATATGCTTTCTTTTAAGCACATAAAAAAACAGGCAAAGATTATTACTTCTTATTGCCTGTTTTAAATATAATACTTTAATTTTATTTTAGGACACTTAAGTCTGCAGGTTCTCCAAATAGTATCTCCTCACCACCATTTATAACAATACAAGGTAATCCCACTCGACCAGCTGCCTTGATTTCATCAAATTCTGGACTGGTGTCTCTGTATTTCAAGAATTTTTTCAGGTTCAACATACCTTCCGAAATGTCTAAGTATGCAAACTTTATTTCATTTTCTGAAAGAACCTCTTTCAGTGGTTCACAAGAACCTCAATGTTTACTTCCAAATACTAAAATTTTCTTCAACGTTATTCTCCTTTCAAGTTCAACCACCAAAGTGGTTGTGTCTAGAACAAGTTCGATAACCGAAGTAAAATCCCTCTTTTCATTTCATTAATATATTAATAAGTGATCAATTTCAATTCATGATTTTCAGTCTTCATATATTCTACAAACTCATTTGTTTTTTAAACCAAGTGTCATGTCATTTATATTAGGATGAAAATTAATCAAATCATAGTTTAGTAATTCATCGTCCATAAACACAGCAATTTCGTTGTCCTCATCCTCTAAAACAATAAATGGAGAAACAGATCCTGAAAATGTATTAAATCTATTTAGAGTCTCTTCTTTGGCAAATTTCAGGCCATTCACACCAACGAGTTTTCCAATATCTTTAAAATTCATTCTTTTATTTGCCTCTAGAATAACAAGTATATATTTTGACCTTTTTTTTATTTGTTAACAGCATGTTTTTACAATGACCACCTGGCATCATTTCATCATATTCTTTCGCCTCTTCTACAGTATATAGAGGCGGATGTGTATGGATTAAAAACTCCATGTTCTGCTCTTTCAACTTAGCCATAATCTGTTCGGGTTTCATATTTACCTCCACATTCTATAGAAAATGTATGATTCAAAACGTTTCATTTTTTTAAATGATACAGGACATTTATTACTTATTCAAGTAATGCCGTGATTTTGTCATCATATACGGGTAAATAAACACTGGAGGTGATTCAATGTACAACTGTATAGATTGCGGACGTGAACACTCATCATTTACGCGTAGCGACGGTGAAGCCTTATGTGAAGACTGCGCTAATGAAAAATATGTGCCTTGTGTGAAATGTGGTCGATTTATTGATCCTGATGAAATACATAAAAATGAAAAGTGTAATATTTGCAATCAGAAATAAGATGTATAAAAAGTTTGAGGCTATCATATGATACTTCTCAAACTTTTTTAGTACCCAACTGACTCATCCACAAGTATTACATAAATTCGATTATAATATCTTTGCTTACGAATCATTGTATATGCTGAACAGATTCGGTCTTCATGATTGCAGTCTACACAATAACCTTTTTAGGACCTCAAATCAAGTATAGTATTAAAACGTATTCATAGAATGTACACCTAAAAGATTTAGATGAAAAAAGGGCTTACGCAATTGCATAAACCCTTTTACTCATAAGCCTACAATACGAATCCTGCCACTAAGGATGTCACTACAATCAGTGGCGCAGGGACTTTCTTTGATAATAGAAGTGCAACTGTAATAGCCGTAACAATCAAATTCTCAAATGCAAAACCACTTTTTTGCATAAGAACAACTGCTGATGTTGTAATGAGACCTCCTGCAATGGCATTAATACCAGTGAGCGAAATTTTAACTGCTTTGATCTTCTTTAAATTCTCCCATATCGGATAAACAAAGAAGATTAGAAGAAGACCTGGTAAAAATATACCAATTCCACTAACAACCGATCCCATTACTTGAGTGAGTGTATTTCCACCACGGGCTGCCATACCACCAGCATATGCACTGAAGCTAAACATTGGGCCAGGTAATCCTTGAACGAGTCCATACCCTGTTAAAAACTCCTGATTAGTCATATACTCTTTTACTTGCACAAGCTCAGTATGCATAACAGGAATAACAACCTGCCCCCCCCGCCAAATACAAGGTATCCATATCTGTAGAAACTTTCAAATAGATCAACAATTCTATGATCAAAAGCATACGCCAGTCCTAAACTGCCTAATGCGAATATAACAAAGGCTATAAAAAACTGCCAAGGTGGATTTAACTTTACATGGTTCCAAATGTTCTTTTCTTTAGACATAGACACGCTAACAAATCCACCAAATAGTAAAACGAGCGGGAAAATCCAAGGAGACCGTACAAAGTAAGATGTAAGCGCACCAAAAAGTAATAAAATTACTGTCATTTGGCCTTTTAAAACCTTCTTTCCTATTCTATAAGCTGCAACTATAATAAATCCAACCGCCACTGGACTAATGTATCTTAATCCATCCTGGGATATATTCATGCTCTCCAAAACTTGATATAAAAATGACAGTGCTGTCATCATTATAAGAACAGGTAGCGCCCAAACTAACATTGTTAAAAATGCCAATACTGGTCCCCCCAGTTTTGTATCCAATAGATACTATTGTTTGCGTACTTGTTGGTCCAGGTAAAACACTATTTAGAGCAATTAGCTCTACTAGTTCTTCTTCATTTAAATATTCTTTTTTTGTTACCATCTGATCTGTGAACACGCCATAGTGGGCTGCAGGCCCTCCATAAGCTCCAAGAGAGCATATTAGTATGTCTTTTAAAAAAGGTCGACCATTTCGTTGTGGAGTCCTTTCGAGTCATTTGTTTCACTTTTTTCTCCTATAGTTTCATTCTCTTTACAATACCTCATCATAAATTTCCTGAATATCCAGCAACCAGTCATGAATATGACGGCTTGATATTTCAGCATCAACAAGCTTATCAAATTTATCACTTAGTTTGTAAACTGCTGTTGTTGTTCTACCTACAATTTCATTTACTACATTTTCATCAACACTGTTTATAAGCACCATAAAAGTCAGTTCATTATATCTACCTACAATATCCTTTTCACGGAGAATTCCGTGAAGAATACCAGCAGTCTGCTTTACAAATTGGCTTAAAATCTCTGAAGGATTTTCAATAAGTGTACTAAGTTTGATTGCTACAACACCATACTGAACATCCGATTTTCTAAGCTCCTCATGAAACTGTTTATGTTTATACATAAATGCGACACGTGTATAAGTCCCTGTTAGTTTGTCTATCGCCTTTAAACCATGTAATGCATCATCATAGACAACAATTTTATTTCTCCCCGTATTTTTGGCTTCATAAAGAGCCCTATCAGAAAGTGTTATCGCTTGATTCAGGTCGTCTTCAGTGTAAAACTGAAATCCGAAACACCCTCCGCTTATCGTTACTTTTAATGTTCCAGAACCATAATGAATCTGGACATTCTCTATGGTTCTTCGTAAGTTCTCAAGCATTGTAAATCCTTTTTGGAGTGACATTGGCAACAAGATAATAAACTCCTCACCACCGTATCTGCCAACGATACCATCGTCACTAACAGCATTATCAATAACTTCTGCTACTTGCCTTAAGGCAATATCCCCTACATCGTGACCATAGGTGTCATTCACATTTTTAAATTTGTCAATATCCATCATGCCAACAACATAGTTCATCGCTTTCCTATCAATTTCATCGTTTGCCAGTTTTCTAAAGTTCCTGCGGTTATTAAGACCTGTTAATGGATCTTTGTTGGCTAGGAAGTTCAATTCCTTTTCATATATATACTGCTGAGTAATATTAGTGACTATGCAGAAGTTACCATCAAACATAATATCATCAATAAATATAGCTACAAATTTAAGTTCAAGAAACACTTTTTTACCTGTGTCGGCGCTTAGGAGTTCACGTTTTATAGTCGCAACTCCGTCTTTAAACATTTCTATCCATAACGTTCTACGTTCTTCAATCGAAATATTAAGCAGTGACATTACGTCAATGTCCCCACCGTCTTCTTGAATCCCCAAATACTGATACACTTTACTACTCAAAGAACTTAACCTTTGAGCTTCATAGACTTGGTCTGCAAACTCAGCATTTAAAACCTTTGGTAAAATGGCAGGCTCGGGAAGAGTCTGGAAAAAGTATCCTTGTGTAGAATTTTTGAAAAACGCACCGATTTGACGCTCACGTGTTGTTAGAGACTTTCTCGCTTGTACAAGTTCTGTTATATTGTATCCAACTGCAATTATGCCACTGACTATACCATCTTCAATAAGTGGCTTCATATATAAATCTAACTCAATGAGATCCCCTTCATTGTTCATTGGAGTAATTTCAATACGTTTGGCCATTTCTAAGCTGAACACATGACCACAGGCAAACATTAAGTCGTTTTGAGCCTCTGCACTATGCTGCCACATAGGAAGTTCCCAAGCAGGCAAACCAACCAAATCTTCCATAGTGAGACCAGAAAATTTGAGCAACGCATGATTCGCATATTGGACTGTCATGTCAGCTGACAGCAAAAATAAAAGAACATTAAGTTCGTCAAGTAAATTCATTTGCTCATATATTTTTGACATAGTGGCCTCCTATGTTTAAAGGATACCCCCTATAACAGTTCATAAATCAATGGCAATCCCCACCTTATAATTAGACATTTATTCATAGTATTTACATATTTCTGGTATAATAGTAGGAAATTATAACAATTATACAGAATTATTATTTTTAATACATTAAGGGGGATTTATCTTGGAAATCAAGAAGGTAAGTTATGCAGAAATTAGCAGCACCCTGCATACAGGTGACCTGATTTTGCTCAGCGGTCAGCTTTTCACAAGTGAATTGACACAATTCATCCAAGGTTCAAAATGGTCACACGTCGCTATGGTTATACGTCCAGAGGATATCGGAATAAATTATCCAAGACTCATACTATGGGAATCCAATACGTTACTTAACTTAAAAGATGTAGGCCTTGACCACCCAAAGATCGGACCTATGCTTGTAGATTTAGAAGAACGCATTCATACAGACAAGGTCGAAAAGTATGACGACCTGTTTCAGATCAGATATCTTGATCACAGAAAGTTCGATAAAGATGAGCTACACGAACGCCTCAAAGGGTTTATAAAAAAAATCCCACACTTCTGGATACCCGAGTTCAGAGCTTCAAATGTTCAAAGATGTCTTTGATGGGCTTTTCAGAAATGAAGACCCTGAACCATTTGAGTACTTCTGTAGTGAACTCATTGCGGACACGTATATTCATATGGGTCTTATGACATCTGACTATGTTGCAAATAGCTACGTTCCAAAAGATTTCAGCGACCAAGGTTCCTTGCCTCTTCTTGGACGTGCTATGCTCAACAATGGTCCATTTTTTGAGGTAAAAAAACCATGAGAAAGGCCGTTTTACTGCTGATTTGTCTAATGACAATACTGCTTTCGGGGTGCACAACGGTTAATTTTTCAGATGCATATTACGGTATGCTAAATTTATCAGATGAGAGTTTTGATGACAGTACGCTCTATAAGATGCGTGGTGAATGGAAAATAGTATGGAATGAGTATATTGATCCCACAAGTACCTTTGATAAAAAAGCGGACTATATAGATCTTATTAACGTTCCTCAAACTTGGACGAACAAGTCCATAGGACAAAGTGAGGTTGGTAGCCAGGGTTATGGCACTTTGATTCTAGACATTTTAACACCAGACAACGTCACTAACCTTGCCATTGAATCCACATATGTAACTTCAGCCTTTGAAATGTATGCTGACGGAAAACTCATTGCAAGTAACGGCCAGATTGGTAAGTCAAAAAGTACCACAACAGCCCAGTGGAAACCTGTAGTTGGACATTTCAAATCCAAAGAAAACAAGACAAGGGTTGTCATTCACTTTTCCAACTTTCACCACAGACGGTTTGTAATAAAAGATTTATATATAGGTACTGATGAAGCCGTCAACAAACATGTCACCAATCGTGTTGCATATGACCTCCTAACAGCAGGTGGCATATTTATAATGGCACTTTATCACTTTATGATTTACTACCTTCATAAACGAGATACAGCTGCCATGTACTTTAGCCTCTTATGCCTTTCATTTTCCCTTCGTTCTCTTATGGTCGGAAACAGATATATTTATGATCTTATTCCTAATCTTGATTGGGAGATTTTCATGAAGATGGCTTACATTGCATTTTACTTAGTTGGACTATTTGCTGTACTCTTTGTCAGCCATACTTTTAGGAAATACCACCGAAGTTATATAGACAAAATAATGTTTATAGGCACGTGCCTTGCAGTATTAATGACTATTCTATTTCCTGCTCATATCTTTGACAGACTATTGATTCCATATGAAGTGCTACTTCTTATGGGTATAGCATATGTGACATATATAATTTATAATGCTCTGAAATTCAGGGAATCTGGTGCAGTTGTCATGATGCTGGGAATTGTAATCCTCACATTTTGTGGATTCAACGATATGCTTTATGAGGCTGGTATTATTGGTACAACTTCCATGACGCCATATGGTCTCTTAGCACTTGTTGTCTGTCAGTCATCGAGTTTGGCACAACGCTATACATTTGCATATAATACTGCCGAATCCTTACTTGAGGAGAATGCAGTTATTAATGGTAAACTTAGTGAACACAACGATCTTCTTGAAGACTTGATTAGCCAACGAACTCATGAACTACACGATGTAAACGAGGAACTACAAACATCAAACGAAGAGCTTGTTGAACTTGTTGAAGCAATAAATAGAAGTGAAGCACATTTTAGAAGCCTTTTTGAGAACATTCCTATTGGGGTTTTTCGTTATGGTAACAAAAGCGGATTCAAAATGGTTAATCCTAAAATGGCAGAGGTTCTTGGGTTTGAGTCTGCACACACTTTAAGCAAAGCGCTAAAAACGCATAACTATAAAATGATTTCGAATCCAACGGCTTGGGCAGAGTTCAAAGCAAAGCTCACAGCCTCAGACTCCACTCAAATACTACGAGAAGTTGAGATGGTACGAAAAGATGGTAAACATATCATAACCGAACTCACATTTGGCGTCGTTGAAAAAATTGGAGATGAGACATTTGCAGAAGGGACACTCACAGATATTTCTAAGCGTATTGAGTTAAAAAACAAACTTGAAATTCTAGCAACAACTGATAGCCTTACAGGTTTATGGAATAGGCGTGCATTTACTGAAAAAATGGCTAATTTGCGTGAATCTGTTTGGTTGTCACTCGTTGACATTGATGACTTCAAAACTATCAATGATACTTATGGTCACGACACAGGCGACCATGTTCTTCAAAAAACAGCTGAGATTTTAAAGTCTGTTTGTTCAAAAGATAATTTCATAGCCCGTGTAGGTGGTGAAGAATTTGCTATTCTTTTTACAAATTCAGATCATAATCAAGTCATACGGTGTCTTGAAAAGCTAAGAGTTGAAGTAGAACATGCTGAACTGGATTACATGTCCAATAAGGTTAACTTTACAATTAGTATTGGTCTAAGCAGTTACGACGATATAGATTTATTCCGCCAAGCGGACAAAATGCTTTACCGCGCAAAATATAAAGGTAAAAATCGAATTCAGACTTTTATAGAGGAATCGAGTTAAGAATACATGAAAAAGCCACTTCGGAAATTTGGGGATACAGTCCCTTTCCAAAGTGGCTTTTGTTACTTAATACTCATCATTAAAAAACCACAGAAGGCAGCATTGTCAATTTGTAAATGCTCATCTGCCTTAGTTTTGATTTTATTCACTAGTTGACGGTACTGATCATAAAACTCATAATTGGCTTTTGAAGTATACTTAAACTCCTCTACTTCAAAGTAATTCAAAATCCCCTTTACGGTTGTTGGTTTTACTAAAACCTCATATTCAGGGTGCATATATACACCAAGAACAGTTAATATTGGCCATTTAGCCATTTTGTATTTTTGAAGAACTGCAATTTGTTTATTAAAGCCACTTTCCTGGTCACCATAAACGAACTCATACACACCCTCTATGAGCATCGTCTTTTCCTCAGTTGTCATAACCTTAGCTTCATTTTTGAACTTTGTTTTCTCAAATACAGATACTAAAGACGACCTTCCAATAAGCTTTACAAAGTTCTCAAAAGCAAGATCCACGTCTTCAAACTTATCCTTTGCAAAATTCTCATCTACAAATGTTTTCATTTTGTCCATTTTGTGTTTTTTCGCAATTTCTAATAGACCAGGAGATTCAAATCCTTGAGGATACTCTCTTAAAAAACTCTGTTTCCAAGTACTCTAGCTTGTTTAGGTTCATAACATGCCTCCATTCATTTTTTGCTTTGACACTTTATTCTTACCACGTGTCATTAGAATACACACTTTAAATATCTCTGCATTAAATGAACATGATACCAACACCCGATAAAGCTAATATGGTCCCTAAAACCTCTCGCAGTGTAACCGTTTCTTTCCTAATAAAATATGCGTATGGAATTAATATAATTGGTGTTATTGATATAAGTGTAGATGCAACCCCTGGATTAATTCTTTGAATCGCAAAAAGCGAAAGAGAAATCCCTAAAAAAGGACCAAAAAAAAGATCCTAGTGTTAACGTTGCAAGCGCGTCTGTTCTTTTGAATGACTCTTTGTATTTTCCCCAGTGATTTCTTGCTGTAAAAAGGATTGCGAATCCTATAATACCCGCTATTAATCTTATTTGAGTTGAGGAAAATGGATCATAACTAGCCATTCCATATTTCCCTATAATATAACCTGCCGCTTGACCAAAAGCACCTCCAAATGCAAATAGAATACCCTTTACAGGATGTGTAAATTTAACTTTATTACTTCCTTTTTCTGCAATTAGAATAACCGATGCAATACCAGCTAATGTTAAAGTCATACCCACAATTTGAATTGGGGTCATTTTTTCTCCAAGAAATACATATGCCATAATACCACTCAGTGGAGGCACACTGGCATAAATAAGCATAGAGATCCGCGACCCTATTAAAACAAATGCTTCAAACAAAAGTAAGTCACCAATTACTATGCCTACAAGCCCTGATAATAGAAGCCATGACCATTCACCTGCGCTGGCATCTAATGGTAACACATAACCTCTTGTAACCCATGTAAATCCTGATAAAAAAAATAAGACCTAGAAGTAATCTTGATAAGTTCAAATTCATTGATCCAATTTTCTTAGCACTGTGCTCAAAAGATGTAGCAGTCACAGCCCAACAAAACGCCGTTGAAAGTGCTGCAACTTCACCAATATAATTTTGCATACGTCTAATCCTCTTTTCTGCTACGATTTAAATATGAATACTGTATTTGTTGCAACAACACTATCTATCATTGAAATTCCATCTACAAATTGTGTAATATCCTCTTGAGAATGACACATAACCCTCAGAAGTATACACCACTCCCCCGAAATTCTATAGCTATCCTCAACTATCAACCGCTCAGGAATGGACGCGTTTATTTGATCCATTACAAGGTTGTAAGACATTTTTCCAACTTTTATGTACACAAAAAAAACCTGAATATTAAAGCCCATAGCATCATAATTTACTTTAGTTGAATAACCATTTATAATTCCCGACGCCTCCATCGATACAATACGTGCTCGAACAGCTGGTCTTGAAAGTTGAACTTGTTTAGCAATTGATTCATGAGATATTCGACCATTATTTTTAAGTATTTTCAAAATTTCATAATCTAATTTATCCATATTTTTGCCTCCAGTCTTTAAGACTATTATATTTATAGATTTTCAATCGGCAATACATTTTTAACACTTTGATCGTTTTGAAGTACTTTTTCTATTTTTCGTATACAAAACCAGTCCTCATCTTACGAATCGTCAGAAAAGGCCCATCACTCATTTTTTTTAGAGTGATGGCCTTTATATTTAACATATTATTATATATCGTTCTTTTTGTCATCTGAAAGAATCAGCATGTACTCATATTTTTTATCATCTAACTTCTTTAAATGAATCAATCGGTATCCAAACTTCTTTATTAACATGAGCTTTTCTCTATGACCCAGTATCCAATCTTTAACGATCAACAAACTGTTTTTTACTTAAAAGGTGTTTCACCTTCACAAGGACATTTCCGAATCCGATTTTCTCGGCTTCTTCTTCGACAATATAGGTCCTGTGTTCTTTCATGATTGCTTCACCGCTATTGGCACATGCTTTTTACCACTTGGTTTGTTAGCTGTAAGGTCCTCTTTCCATTTTTCAGTTTTCTTAAGAAGGTATGGTGCAGCAATTGTTGAGCCAATAACAAGCATAATGATTGAGGTATATACATCCTGACCAATCAAACCTGCACCAATACCTAAATTCGCTACAATTAAGGCAACCTCAGCACGGGGAATCATACTTATGCCTACTTGAACAGATTCCTTGTTGCTGAACCCACTAAGTTTCGCGCCTATTCCTGAACCAATAATCTTGCTGATTATACCAATAAATGCAATGAACAGTGCTAGTTCCATATAAGTCATAATAGAACCAATATCAATACCCACACCAATACTTGCAAAGAATATTGGAATAAAAAACGCATGTCCAATCTTTTCAATCTCATGATTAATTCTATGTTTCACTTGTGTCGTTGAAATAATGACACCAACAAAATAGGCTCCAATAATTGCTGCCATACCAAACTCTGACGCAAATATCGCAAAGCTTAGTACAAGAACCATCGATATGCCTAATAGATGTATTGCACGTAACCTACTAATTTCAGACCTATTTTCTTTAACAAAGTCTTTTACAACAACTCCAACAACAATAACAATTCCAAAGAAAGCACTAATTTTGATCATGAGCCCAGTGACATCTGTATGACCACCACTGAATAGGCCCATGACTATTGTTAAGATGATCACACCTGCAATATCATCAATAACCGCTGCTCCAAGAATACTCATTCCCATAGTAGATTTTAGGCGTCCCATGTCACTAAGAATTTGTACTGTCACACCCATTGAGGTTGCAGTTAGTATAACACCTACGAATACAGCTTCTGATAGTGGTACGTCTCCCTTAAACAGATACATGCCGCCAACACCCATTACGAAAGGAAAGAGCACTCCACCAAGTGCGATTGCAGATGATTTATGAAATGATTTTTTCAGCTCTTCCAAGTCTGTTTCAAGTCCTGCCATAAACATTAATAGGATTACACCAATTTCTGCTATATTTGCTATGAATTCAGTTTGATGAGCTATCCCCAAAAGCGAAGGTCCTACTATAACACCTGCTAAAATCTGGCCAAGAACTTTCGGTTGACCAATCTTTTTAAATAAATAACCACCCATACCTGAAGCAATAAGTATAACCAACAAGTTCACTAAAAAAAATGACTGATTTCCATGCATTAAAATTTCCTTTCTATCTACTTGAGAGCTGATAGTCCCTTGCGAAGCATTCTCTCAAATTCCTTTTGCTCTTCCAAAGTTAGTTCGCTTTTAAGTGCAGTTGCCAAGTCCATATACACGTCTAATTGAACTTGAACGACCTCTCTTCCCAGCTCTGTCAACTCAATATAAGTCACTCGACGGTCTTCAGAACTTTGAACCTTAGTTAAAAGTCCCAGTTTCTCAAGTCGTTTAATCATGACAGTGACCGATGAATTGGCATACCCAAGTGTTTTAGCTATTTCACTGCTCGTTATTCTTTCATGGTCTCGAACAGTTCCTAGATAATCCAGCTGTGAGAGTGTCAGATTATCGAGATGTGCAAACTCTTCTTTAGATGCGTTTTCATCACTTTTTTTTCTCAATGACCATGTACATTTCACCCATTAGTTCCTCAAGCATATATATCCTCAACTTTCATAATTGATTAGGCAAATTATCAATAATATTATTTAGTTAGTTTCTAACTAAATAATATTATATACTCCGTTTTCAATTAATGCAACAGATCAAATCTTAAGTAATACTTAAGAAGCTCTTGACGCCTATCCATATAGGTATCAAGAGCTTCAATACTATTCTAGTTTATACTATTCTAAATTATAGTTTTGACGAAACACCCATGAGGTCAGCAACATTTGACTTTTTATTAATTCTGCCTTCAATAATAGGTTTCTTAGTCGTCAAAACAATAGATATACCAGGACCATGACCATTTTTAATACAATCGGAATGAATTACAACCCCTATAGAAACTGCTCCTGGAAGGTATCCTCCAAGGCCGAATGAACAATCTGTATCCTTAATAAGAACAAAGTCTCCAAACCGAAGTTTGTCTAGATCAAGTTCCTCAATGATATCCATATCAGATGTTATTAGATCATAATCACCTTTTTGTGAGTACCCTGAACCAACACCTGATCCCATAAGGGCGTGAGGAATTTCAGCAACCACTGGTACCATAAGTTTTCCGTCTTTCTCTTCAATACCAAGTTTATCAAATAGGTTGGGATCTATACTCATAACTTTCACTTCTGGGTAGTCAAGAAGCTCTAACCCTTGTCCATATCCTTTAACAAGAATTTTGTCATCAAGCGTCATTTTATCCAGTGTGTCCTCGTCAAAACATACCATTACATGTTCAACGCCACCATGTGATCCTGTAACAAATCCTTTTGCACCACTTGCTTCACCATTAACTATTCTTGCTTCATTTCCAATGCATGAAAAAATGTTCAAAGCTGCATTTTCATGGTTCTCAGGATTTTTCATAGTAACACCTGGCTCAATATGATCTCCAGCCCAACCAAAGGCTGAATCTCCAACCTTCACATTGTAATTAATCGCACCTGTGCCAGGTATAACACGGGGGTTACCTTCTGTATCTACTCTGTAGCCCATAAATTTCGGATGTGCTACTTTGCCCTGCACACTGTGTTTTACAACCTTATCTTTATTCGTACGCATGTTATTCCTCCTTAATACTCAATACGTCTTTATTGTACCTGAGAATTCAAGAATTCAACCAATAAATAACACCAAGAACCCTTGATTTCACAATCTAAACCGATGGCTCTTGGCGTTTCAAATGTATTATTGAGTTACTTTTTTAGCTCTATAACGAGAATAGATCCTAATAAATTATAATCGCTTCATTGTCTTTATAACGGCTTTCATATCTTTGTCTACTTTTAATGACTCACGAATTTTTTGAAGGCTTTTATTATAGGTTTCATCATCCAGCTTATTGCTTTTCAAATATAACATTGTCTTATCTGGAAACTTTACAAAACAAGTTGATACAGCCCAAGCAACTGCCATTTTTTACATAGTACTGTTCGTGTTTAATGTGGTTAAAAACCATAAATAGCCGTTCCAAGTATTCTTCATTTACAAAATGAAAGTTCATCATTACAACTGCAAATCGTATGTCGTAGGTCTTGTCAGATTTCCAGTACGGCTCAATAAATGTCCATAAACGTTCTGGGTTCTTCTTTGCTATTTTCATACTTGAGCAAAAGCTATCACATATTGACCAGTTGTTAATTTTTTTTGGAACAAAATCCTTTGTACGTGCAAGAACAATATCTATATCGTCTTTTAAATGTCCAATAACGAGACCTTGAAGCATAACTTCCTCGAAATACTTGTCCTCTGCCTTGTCTAAATATGCTCCTGGATTTTCTTTAACAATTTGTTTAGCCATCTTTTGCAAGATGGGAATTCGGACGCCTAACAAATTATCTACTCCAGGAATTAAACTTGAAGCAAACTTTTTTGTATTTCTCTTCTGAAATATTTTCTAGTTCTTCACGTATTTCTTGTATGTCTATACTCACTTTTCACCTCAATTGTATCAGTTTGTTCTCTTCATCCCATATTACATCAAACCCCAGTGCAAGAGCGGTTTCTTTTAAGGGAATATATAATACTGTGTCCATATAATACGGTGCCTTTGATAATGTTAGGGGATTGGAATTCACTAAACCAACAGGATTGTTCTGCGCCATCCAAATATAGTGTCCATTTATATTTGCTGAAATTGTTTTATACTCTGAATTATAGGTGTGTTCTGATCCAATGGCTGTCAGTAAATCTACAGCACTTACCATAACAACGCCACCGTCATTTCTAATACCTTCAAATTCTAATTTTCTAGTTTTATTAATAATCTCTACCCCTAAAACATTACTAAGTCCTATGAACTCAACCTTATGAAGTCCTGCAGGAAGCTTAATCGTAAAGTTTCCATCATTATAAATGTAATCAAGGTCAACAGCCATATCGTCAAGTATAATACTTGCAGGTAGCTTGTCCAAAACTGTATAAACGCACCCTTGGTCCTCATATTGTATAATTATGTCGTTCCCATTTCTTGACGCAAGTTGAATGTCTCCTGTAAAATGGACTATTTTATTGAAAACACCAGCATCTGATGGGATAATCTCAATCATGTGTTTACCATTAGGCACTAAAATATGTTCCTCATCATATATTGGCCAATTTACACCATCCACTCTCACAGACATCCCTATCGTATTAGCCATTAACTTAAAGGGTTCACCACTAGACGAATTGTACGTTTCTACACCATCAATCATAGCAAAATCGATGTCAACACGGGACGATATTCCATTTGGAATATACTTTTTGTCATAGTCAAAAACAGTATTGTAGGCATATAAACAAACCTCGCCAGTGTTACGACTGGCATTCGAAACCAGCTCTAGAAGCTCTATACCCGTTTGTTTGTCTGTAGGATAGTACTGTTCCCCTTCAACGTCTAAAATATTACGATCAATGATATTAATATCAAATATAACATGATCAATATGATCAGTTAGTTTTTTTGTACTCATTACTCATGAAAGTATAACGTTCTGGTCCTTTGTCCCAGAACATATAGGGATCTTCAATAATAAGGGTTACACCATATTCATCTATCATTTCTATAAAAGCATGAACATCAATACCAATTGCATCATACATTTCTTCATCCATAATGCTGTCTATAACTGTCACATAAATTTCTAGATCTTTCTTTAACTCACCTTCGAGCTGTATAACATACTCAATTAACTCTCTGTTAATATCTGTTATCAGTTTTACTCGATATTCAATAAGGTCATTATAGGCATCCTCATTAAACTTAAAATAATACGTACTATTTGGGCTAACGACTTCATAACTGTCGTATCCATAAATTTTCTCAAATGCCTGACGACTATAGTCACTAAATGGCGTCATTATGTCTATATACTCTATCCCTCGGGGTGATTCAAAGTATATTTCAGCTAAATCAATACCATCAAAATCGTAACGACTCATAAAAGTCTTTATCATCAACTTAATTTCATGCATTGTATCAGGATTATCCATAGTTACGAGTTTTCGCCAAGCCAGTATTGCGTCTTCAAGATGCCCTGTTTGCTCTCGCCACTCAGGATGCTCTTCCCAAAATTCATCTGTCACCATTGGGTATTCTGTCCAGGCAATGACTTTTATCCCCAGTGCATGACAATGCTCAATAAAGTCATCTAGGAAATATTCGATTTTGCTCAGTTCATACCACATGCTGAAGTGAACTTCTGTCACACCTGCCTCATGCAGTTTCTGAGCAAGTTCACTAGGGACTTCACTATAATGATAGCCCCAGTCGAAGTAATAAATGACACCATCTCGTTTAACAAGAGGCTTCATATCCATATACTGCGTAAACGTTTCATGTAAAAACGGATATGCATCGTATACGTTTAGTCCCTCCTCGCTATGGACAGGCTAAGTACAGAACCTTCCCTGCGCCTGAATCTAACACAGTTTCTAGAGGTATTCCACTATCCTTTTCATATGTTAAGACTCTCATGTCTGGTGACGTCTCAATAACTGAAATAGTAACAGGCTCTCGATACTTAATGCTCATAGCCTTATGATTAATATTTTCTGCAACCTCTATGGTTCTTGTCTCATTAGTTATATTCAGTCCCATACGAATGGCAAGTTTACTCTTTGAATCAGTAATCAAATGGATACCCTTTAGTGAGAATCCTCCCAAGCTCAATATTTCTTCATCTGATAGGTTATTAGAAACAGAACCAGATACAATAATGTGGCTGTATTCACTTGTAATACTATCCTTTCCATCTGTAACTACGCTTTTTTCAACAACTTTCCCATCTACGCCCAACAACTTTAGTATTTTATAATATCTCATTTCAGCTTCAGTCAAACCAAGCTCTTTATCATATAAAATTGCTACATGACTAGCATACTCACTTGTTTCACTAAATTCTAAATTAGAGAATGAACCAGCGAAAGTGACACCACCAAGCGTATTCACTAGCAGTACCACAGACATAATAACAACAAAAAAAATACATTCCGATTCATTGCTGCCTCCTTTACTGTACTGTTAGATTATTACCCGAAAATCGGTGTATAGAATCTAATCAAAAAAGCACTAGACCTTGTTTACGAATTCTATATTGACAACAAAAATGATTAAAAGAGCCACCTACAATGCAGATGACTCTTTTAATCATTTTTACTTGATTTTAAATCTACTTAACTTTGAATCTACTTAACTCATCATTGAGTGTAATGGAAATTTCGTTTAATCGTTCAGCAGCTCTTGCCACCTCTTCAACAGCCATTGTCTGTTGATCCATAGAGGCATTTACTTCCTCTGAAGCGGCGGCCGTTTCCTCAGAAACCGCTGAAATATTTCCAATTGACCCAACAATCGTGTCCTTATCTCCAATCAATTCCTCTACAGCCGTTTTAATGTCATAGATTTCCTCAACGATTTTTGACACTGAGATTGAAATAGATTCAAATGATTTATCAACATTTAAGACAGCGTCAGCTTGTTCTGAACCAATATTTTTAACAAGCTTCATTTCATCTACCGTCTTAGTACTATCCGAAATAATAGCTGTGACAATCCCTCTGATCTCATCCGCTGCACCACTAGATTCTTCAGCTAGTTTTCTTATTTCATCTGCAACAACTGCAAATCCGCGACCGTGTTCTCCCGCTCTTGCTGCTTCAATAGAAGCATTTAGTGCAAGAAGATTAGTCTGCTCTGATATAGCACTAATTGTATTTAGAATCGCATCAATCGACTGTGTATTACTATCAAGTTCTCCAACAGCAGACTCAATACGTGTATTCGCTTCTTCAGCCAGCTGTGTTTTTGTCTTCAGCTCACCGATCATCTCCATGCCCTGAACATTTGCGTTAACAACATCTTCTGTGGACTGGATCATAAACTCAGTTTTGTCACTTAGCAAGTTGAACTTATCTGAAAGTGACTGTGCCACTATAACACCAGCTTCAGCGTCATTAGCCTGTTCTGATGCACCTTTTGCAATTTCCTCGACTGTCCTAGCAACCTCATCAGCAGAAGCACTTGCCTCTTCAGATGTAGCTGCAAGACTTTGAGCAGACAGTGTTACGTCTTTTGACACAACCTGAATGTTCTTAATCAACTGACTCAACTGTTCTATTGTTTCTCCAAAGTAGTGGCTTAACAACCCAATTTCGTCAGTCGAATTTGTTTCTATGTTAACTGTCAAATCCCCAGTTTTTACTGATTCCATACCTGCAAGGACTTTTTTAATCTGTTTGGTGATTCCATTTGCAAACACGACAGATACTGACATTGCGACAAGCAGTGTAACAGCACCAATAATCATTAACCACTTAAGAATATCGTATGCGTCATCTTTAAACTCATCTTCATTGATTACACCAACCATAGTCCAACCAAACTGCTCAACTGTTTTAAGAACAGCATAGTTCTCACCACTTAGTTTTACAATTGTCTGACCATTTTCAATGGCATTATAAATCATTTCAAAATCAGATGCTTCTGCACTATAAGCTGCTTTGACATCTTCAGCAAGCTCATTCACATCTGGTTTTAGTGGAATACCAATCAGTTTTGAGTCGCCGTATGTCATAAAGTTACTGTACTGATCAATGAGAAACACATACCCTGTCTTACCAATTTTCAGAGCATTTAATTCATTTGCCATTTCAGTCATTTTAACATCCATACCAACAACGCCTTCAAGGGAATTACTTGAGTTGTATACTGGATTGGCAACTGTAATTACAAGTTCATTTGTTGTGAAGTCTGCGTAAGGCTCTGTCCAGATCATAGATTTGGCATCTGATGCTGCTTGATACCACGGTCGTTTTCTCGGGTCATAGCCCTCTCCGACTTCTCCATCTGGTCTTTCAAACATATCTCCATTTTTTGTTCCGTAATACACCCATTGCAGTTCTTGATTTAGGGTCTGCATGTCGTCTAACAGCTCCCACATTTTTACCTTGTTTGGATCTTCACTAAATAAAGACTTAAACTCTGAATCAAATCCAATGACGTGGCGCGCTCCTGGTCTAGACAGTTTATTTGTGTCTTCAAATCCACTGTTTTCTCCCATAGACTTTACCATTACCTCATATTTTTTAAGATAATTGTAAATAGAAGCTTCCGATTGCTGCATTAACTGTGCAGCTGTTTCCTCACTATTTTCCTTTAGTATTGCAGTTGATTTACCAAACATTCCATATGCCATAATGACAAGAGGAATCACGATAATTAATGCAAATACTAGAATCATTCGAAAGCCGATACCTCTCTTTATTCGACTCTGATTCATTTCACTGCTTTTTGCTTCAGCCATCTTTGGTGCCCCCTCTTTTGCAATTTCGATTTTCGAATCTTCCATTTGTCGGATTTCGTCGAAAATTGATATATTTATTCTAACGCAAAAGTACAGAAAAAGACACATATATTCAAAGATTTTTGCATAAAAAAAACACGAACATTTTAAAAAAAAGAATTTCAATTTACTTTTCACCCAAAACACTTCAGTCTGCAACCCTTATTATTACGATATCCGAACAACGTGTGACGTTTTTGTAATACTAGGACATGTTCATCCATACGCATTTCGAATTACACTCAGCGAATAATTATACATCAATATACATGATCGCTTTATTACTTATGCCACGCCATGTGAAGCCAAATTTGCTCATTTAATATCCACTTCGTCAATGCACTCGAATGCCTATTTACTGTTTTGAATCCATGTTTCTCATATAATAGTGTTGCGCCAATGTTAGATGCTGCAACATGGAGTGTCACGCTTTTTATTTTTGGCATATTGTTTACAAAGACCTTCGCTTCATCAATTAACATACTCCCAATACCATGACCTCTGTATTCTGGTGCAACCGCTATGTGTTCAATATAACAGTCTCCTTTATCTACAGAATCACTAAGCAGGGCTAATCCAGCAATTAGTTTCATAGTGTTTTTAAACCCATACTTCTTTTTGAGTGCTCGAATATTAATATTGTACACATCCTGACCTGTTTCTTGACCATGCCACCTCAAGACCATTACACCAACTACCTTGCCTTCCACTTCAACCACAAAGTAGCCCTCAAAGCTTTCACCTTCTATAAATCCAGTCTCGTGGAAAAAATCAATGATTTGGTCCGTAGTCATATCAGACATTGCGTGAAATTTACTTTCAAAAGAATACACCATAATTTTGATGACTTCATCTAAATCACTTGGCTTAAACCCGCGAATTATAGTATTTTGCTCCCTATTGTCCTTGTATCCACTCATTATTAACCACCTCACATTATTCACTATGATATACTCATCATAAACCTTAGGGCAGACCTAAGGTCAAGGTGCAAGATTTAAATTTAGAATTCTATAGCGAAGGGTGTGCACATATGAATGGGTATATTACCATAGGCCAACTTGCTGACATGATGAAAATTTCAACACATCAAATTAGATATTTTGAAGAGAAGGATGTCTTATTACCCGCTCATATTGGGAATAACGGATACCGAATGTACGGATTAGATGAGGTCTTCATTTTAATGCACATTCTCTTTCTTAGAGAACTTGATGTGTCTGTCCAGGACATACATACACTTAGAGGTTCTGGAACAAAAAGTGATTATATAAAGGTGTTAAAGACCAAACTTGAAGATGTCAAAACACGAATAAAAAAAACTGGATGAACTCAAAACAAACATCGAGAGCATACTTCTATTCGCTGAAGAAGTTGATGAACAGACGGACGAGATTATCCTCAAAAAATTTTGATGAGACCTTACTCAAGGAAATTGCCAGATATGATTGTGACTATAATCTAACAGCTAAAGACCTACTTGAGCTCAGTGAAGAACATCACTTAAGTGAAGAGACTGTTATTTATCAGCTCTATGACACACAACACTGTTATATTTGCTTAGAAACGGACCATACCCCTGACCATACACTAAAGAAGGGGCAATATCTCTACTTCGATGTGCTCGTAAATAACGAAAAAATCGCGGATCAGAAAATCAAGGAGCTCTATGAATATGCCATTAGACATGGGTATAGTCCACAAGGCAAACTCATTGTCATTCAAGATTCACATTTATCTATCTTTGAAAATGATGCCCTATATATTCGAATTCAATTATTGATCTAAATTGAAAGCCCACTCGGTAAAATACCGAGCGGGCTTTCATATAAATGTTTGTTTTATTATTGTAATTATTCTACTGGCTTTAGTTTCGCAGTAAAGTGACGTAGAACTGGGGGCTGCCATGTAATTTCGTAGCCTTTAATTTCGCCAGCTCTTTCCTTAATGTTTGCTAGCGCTTCAGCAACAACATCAAAGTGTGCTTGTGTGTATACACGTCTTGGAATTGCAAGGCGTGTGAACTCCATTTCCGCTTCAAGCTGCTCACCCGTTTCAGGATCAAGGTCAAGTAGGTAAGAACCAATGTCGCAAGCTCTAATACCCGCTTCAATATATAGCTCACAAGCTAGTGCTTGTCCTGGGAATTGGTGGTAAGGAATATGTGGTAGAAGTGCTTTTGCATCTAGGAACACCGCATGGCCGCCAACTGGGTACTGGAATGGTACACCTAGTTCTTTAAGCTTACCACCTAGGTATTCAACCTGACCAACTCTGTAACGCAGGTAGTCTTTGTCTAGACCTTCGTATAAACCAATTGAAAGCGCTTCAAGGTCACGACCAGCAAGACCGCCGTAAGTTACAAATCCTTCGTATGGGATTGTAAGACCTTTAACCTTAGTATAAAGTTCTTCTGAATTACGAACACCAATTAGGCCGCCCATGTTTACGATTGCATCTTTTTTTGCACTCATTGTGAACGCGTCTGCATAGCTGAACATTTCACGAACGATGTCAATAATTTCTACATCTGCGTAGCCTTCTTCTCTTTCACGGATGAAGTGAGCATTTTCAGCGTAACGTGCAGCATCAATAATCATTGTAATGCCGTACTTGTCAGCGATTTCTTTTGTCGCTTTAATATTTGCCATAGATACAGGCTGACCACCTGCAGAGTTGTTCGTGATCGTCATAATGATTAGACCAACATTTTCTGCACCAGTTTCTTGAATGTATTTATCTAGTCTTTCAAGATCCATGTTGCCCTTGAAAGGCTTGTAAGTCGAAGTGTCTTTTGCTTCTGGAACAACGATATCGATTGCTCTTGCACCGATTAGACCTACATGGCCTCTCGTTGTGTCAAAGTGCATGTTAGAAATACACTTTTGGCCCTTTTTAAGAAGGAGAGGTAGAAGTACTTGCTCTGCAGCACGGCCTTGGTGTACAGGTTGCGCATAATCATAGTGGAAGATATCAGTTACAGCTTTTTTTGAAGCTTTCTGTACCCTCTTGCACCAGCGTATGACTCGTCACCAGCATCATGCCTGCCCACTGCTTGTCACTCATTGCACCAGTACCACTATCTGTTAGGAAATCGATGTAAACGTCATCTGAGTCAAGACCAAACACATTGTAGTTCGCTGCCTTCAGCTTTTCAACACGCTCTTCACGCGTTGTCATTTTCATTGTTTCAACCATCTTAATCTTAAACGGTTCTGCTACATACTTTACCATAGTAATTCCTCCTAAGTTTTTTATTAATTAAAGCATACCACTCACTAAAACCGCTTTATAGTGTCTTTAATTTGACTTTAATTAAAATTGTACATAAAATAGTACAAAACACGACTTTCAGAACAAATCACTAATGCTTATACCCACTATGATTAATTTGTACATAAACATTTAGATGGAAACTTATATGTATAAAATTTCAAATAGAATTGAGGTTACTTTATGAAGCGAGTTGGTATTATAGGTCATCCAGACAATATAAAACGCATCGAAAAGGTCATTGACAAGAGCTTCCCAAACGTTGAAAGCTTTCCCATAGAAATGAACGAAATGAGTCAGGTTCAAACAACTGCAAACTTCCTTAAAGAGCACATGCAAGACTTTGATGGTGTTATCTTTACAGGTAAAATTCTGTATGACATTATGAACCATAACATGCACTCTCAGAATCCTTGGGTTTATTTGAAAAACGACGAGAGCCAACTGCAACGCATACTTTTAGAAGCAAGGCTTAAACATAATATGGATATAACACAGATCAGTATTGACTCTTATACTGAAGAAACTATTCAAACGATCTACAAGGACTTTGGGCTTGAACCTGATACATATAAGGTAAATGTGTCTCAAATAGATGTCTTCAATGATACTTTGCTTGAGGATTTGTTTGAGTTCCATCAAAAGCATAATCAGTTAAATCCAGATTCAATAGCCATAACTGGTATTTCTAATGTATATAGTAGACTTAAGGCAAATGGTATTCCAAGTATGCTTTTAATATCAAATGAAAACGCAATAAAAAATACACTTCATGACTTACTCGAGAAAATTAAATTCGAAGATATGACCATTAGTCAAATTGTTGTGGTTTCAATGGAAATTGACATGGAAGATGAATATGGTCTTACATCTGAAAATGAATATAGCATCATGCTTCAAAAAACAAGGATTACAGAAGAGGTATACAAGTTTGCGCAACGTATTCAAGCGGCCGTTATTGAGTCCGAGAAAAACTACCTTTTGTTTACAACAAAACAGATTGTTGAGTCCGAAACCCACCATTTAAGAGAACTCCCTATTCTTAGAGCCATAAAGAAAAAAGACCAACAACACTGTCAGTGTTGGCATAGGGTTTGGGACAACAGCCAGAGAGGCCAAGTCTAATGCGGTTATAGGAAAAAACAAGGCTCTAAAGGTTGGTGGGGACTTATGTTTTGTTGTGTATGACAGAAAACATATGGAACAAATTAAACCCCTAGACCGTGTCAATGAGGATACCTTGCCCCCCCCTCGATACAACATTTAAAGACATCTCTGAAAATAGCGGTGTGAGTGTCAACAACATCTATCAAATAAAATGCATCATGGATATTTATAAAAAAAATACATTCACCAGTCTTGAGCTTTCCGAGGAGTTTGGAAATTCCCTTAGGAGTATGAACCGAATCATTGAAAAGCTTGAACACGCTGGCTATATCGAAGTTGTGGGTAAAAAAATTGTTGGTAAAGCTGGACGACCAAGTCGGATTCTAAAACTTCTAATCTGATATGTTTATTCTAAAACTCATTTAAAAACCTCCACCCGACGTTATCGTCAAGTGGAGGCTTTTTTTCTTCCCCAAAACTGGGGCAACTATAATGAATTAAGTGTTTCCTTTATGCTGCCTTTTATGCCGCCTTTTTTACTTCTATTTGCTTTTCAGCCACACGTTCTTTAATGGTAAAGGCTAACCCCAAACCTATAGCTGCTGCTACAGCAGAAATCCCAAATGTCGTTGTGTAAGACCCAGCCATACGTTTAATAAATATACCTGTTAAGGCTGCTAGACCATATGCCTGATAGATAACGCCATAGTTGGATGCGTATCTGAACGAACCAAACTCCTGATTCGTAAATGTAGGGAATAAGGCTAAGAAACCACCATATCCGACTGCAACGCCCGCTGCACTAATATAGAAAATCATTGTATTCCCAGTTATAAAGCTTAAGGAGAGTAACGAAGCTATTGTAACTACGAACACAGCTTTTAACATATTTAGTGTTCCGAACTTATCTGAAAGTGTACCTGAAACTAATCTGCTACCAGCATTTGCAAGGGCAAGAATAGAAATTACGCCTCCTGCAACTGATGCATCAAGTCCTGCAACTTCAATACCAATATTCTTAGCTGCCCCCAGAACCAGAAGTCCTGGAATAACCGCTAGCCAATACATAACCCAAGTGATTTTGAATTTTCTTGTTTGTACCATTTCACCTGTAGTGTAATCATTGTCACTTTTTTTCTGCTGCCTTCTTAACAAAACCTACTGGATTGTTTGTAAACATAGCACCAATTAAAATTAATACCATTGATATAAGTCCAAGCTGGAAAAAATGTTTGAGACACAGAACCTGTAGTTAACATATTAGAGATAACTTCTTTAAATATAATACTTCCACCACCAAATACACCTACAGAAAGACCTGTAATCATACCTCTATACTTGGGGAACCATTTGATTAAAGTAGATAAAGGACAAACGTAAACGAAACCTACACCAGCGCCAGTTATAACACCATATGTCAAATACAACATACCTGGAGTACTCACATAAGAAGAAAGAATAAGTCCACCACCATATAGCAAGCCACCAATTGCAAGGGCAGGTCTTGGACCATGCTTATCTACAATTCGACCTGATAAAAGTGTACTGAATGCAAAAATAAACTGTGCAAGTGCATATGGGAAGAAAGTTGCGTCACTACTCCATCCGTATTCCGTCTGTAGAGCAGTCCCGAATATACTCCATGCGTATAATCCTGCGATTGTAACCTGTGCTAATAGAGCACCAACCAGTACTAAATATTTGTTTTTTACTGTAAACACAACAACACCCCTTCTATCTTTTTTAGTGTTTTGGGCCCTTTAACAATCTCAGAATAAACCTTAGACTTACTCCAAGGTCAATACTTATTTTGAATATTTTTTCTTTTCTGATTTTTCAGGCTCTTATATGTTAAAATACAAGTACATTTTTTCAGTGAAAGTTGGTGCTTGATTATGAAGGAAAAAAATTCCTCATAGGTGAACTCGCAAGGATTTTTAACATTTAGCTCAGACACACTTCGACATTATGACAAACTTGGACTTCTCAAGCCAGAACATGACTCTAGCAACAACTACAGGTACTACGATATAAGAAGTATGTTTAAGCTCAGTCGAATTCTCTTTCTAAAGAATCTAGATATTTCACTTGGTGAAATAAAGGACTACATGAAAAATAAAAACCGAGAACGATTGCTTAAAATGCTTAAGAAAAAAAAATGAAGAAATTGATGCTCGTATTCAACAACTTACAAACTTAAGACATAAAATTAGTTCTAAGCTAGATTTACTTGAGAATGTCGAGAATCGACTTGACCAAATATCGCTAAACATCATGCCAAAACGATATGGTGTTTTTCTAGATATGAATGAACTCAAAGATGAATATGAAATGAAACAAGCCTTTAAGCAAAATGAAAACTACTTAGGCATAAGCTCGTGGCTTGTAGAAGGTCAAATTTACACTTCTCTTGCCAAACAAGACATGGACAACGGCATTTACAACCGATTCAGATACTTTATTGAAATCACATCCATTGATGATGCCATTTCTCATCAACTGGCTGTGTTGCCCGAATGTGAGTTTGTATGTATGACTGTCCTTGGACCTTACAAAGATATGGTTATGCATTATAAAACCCTTATTGAATGGATTCATGCCAATAATTATGAGATTGCAGGAGACTCTATTGAAAAAAACATTGTTGACTATGATTCCTCCGATTCTGAGGACGAATATGTTTCTGAAATTCAAATTCCTATTCGAAAAATAAAATAGCATTTCTAAGTGTTGGTTTCAATCTGTTATCAAATGTCCGCATCGGGTATATCAAGGACATATTTGTACTTTCTATGACCAGATTGAAAGGATTTTAAGATGCTGTTGACTAGTGGAACCATCCTAGTAATTGAAGACTCTGAAGTTTACCAAATGAATATATCAGAAACACTCAAATCTGAAGGCTACGATGTTGTTATCAGATCGGATGGGTACTCTGCACTTAAGGATATTCAAACAATCAATCCAGATCTTATTCTTCTTGATGTCGTTATGCCTGGGATTAATGGATACGATGTTTGCAAAGAGTTAAAACAAGGCTCCAATATGATTGACATTCCAGTTATTTTTCTAACATCTCTCGACTCAAATGTAAATGAGTTGCTTGGCTTTGAACTTGGTGCCGTTGACTATATTAGAAAACCAATTACGCCAGCCGTTCTAAAGGCCCGAGTACATACACATATTAAACTTCAACAAAATACCAAAGAGCTCCATTCCAAAAATAACGAGTTAAAAAAAATTGAATGAAGACCTTAACACTTTTAGTTATACTTTGACACATGACCTAAAGACACCTATTAACATAAACCTTATGATTGGAAAATTCATTTTAGAAAAGTTTGAAAGAATGAATGATCATGAAGGCATCCGCGATGCACAATCCATTATCCAAAACTGTGATCGTATGAATGAACTCATTCTAGATATACTTCAACTCACTCGTATTAGTCACCAGGAGATAGAAACAACTAAATTTAATCTAAGTGAAATGGTACAACATGTATTCAATGAAATTAAACTCAACACCAAAGAACATTCCTGTGAACTGAACTGTATGCCTAATCAGTATGTGAATGCTGACATGAGCATGCTTCGTATTGCAATAACCAACTTAATTAATAACGCATGGAAGTATTCCTCAAAAAAAAGAAGAGGCTAAAATTGAGTTTGGAGTAAAATATAGAAAAGGGTTAAAAACTTTTTTTATATAAAAGACAATGGTGTCGGATTCAATGTTCATAAGGCCAAGAATATGTTCACCCCTTTTACACGCTATCATTCCAATGATGATTTCCCAGGTACAGGGGTTGGCCTAGCTACTGTAAAGAAAGTTTTTTGACGCTCATTTAGGTGAAATTTGGATTGAAAGCGCTCTTAACAAGGGAACAACTGTATACTTTTCATTTGTAGAAGAGAGCACTGCCCCCTAGTCCTTTTAAGACCTAAGCCAATATACTGCATTTAAAATTAATACTCTTATACTTATTCAAAAAAAGGCTAAATTCAAATGGATTTAGCCTTTACCTGATTTATGTTTTCATTTTATACGCTCACATTCTCAATAAGCTTCATTAAGTATTTAGACTGGAATGTTTCGCTCACCAGAATTTGCTTGATTGGTGGCAGTTTCAAAAACGCACCCGTAAACGCAGCCATAAACTTATGACTGCTCATAGCTTGGTTATCAAATATTAGGTTATGCAGTGTATCTGTTTCTATTGCTTCAAGAACCAACTTATGAACCGTGTTTACGGGTGTGAATACTCTTTTATCACGCTTTACCATCTCAAGGGCATCCAGTTTACAGACTCTTTCACATACTCCACACCCTAGGCACAACTCTGGATCAAAAACAACTTTATTCTTGCCTTCTACACTCTGTACATCAAAACACCCTACAGGACAGACTGGAACACATTTCTTACAGCTTACACATTTCTCATTCATCTCAGCAATGAAATTAGATGAACTTAGTGTCTGGGACACACCCATTTTCTTTGCACCTTTTAGTGCCATACAACAGCATGCACAACAGTTACATATAAAACCCACGTCGTCCTGAACATTCTCCGCAAACTGAACCAGATTGTGATCATATGAGATTTCCAAAATTTCCAGAGCACGTTCCTTGCTAATTAATTCAGCATAGCCATGTTTAGACAGGGAGTGCGACAAGTTGTTAATAGATAAACAGACCTCTTGAGGTGCGTCACAGTGCTCACCAAGATGCTCTGCTTTATGGCGACAATAACACCTGCTTACCCCAACACTATCGGCATTTTTTATAATTTTCGTTGCACGTTCATAATCTAGAACATACACATTATCGGCTGACTTTAAAGATTCTTCATTAACTAACACTCTTCCAATTGGAGTTTTAAGAGAAAGGAGTTTCCTCATAAAATCCTCTTCCCCTTCTAAATACTGATGGAAAAGTTCACTTAAAAGTTTCTGATCAAAATGTCCACCTGTTCTCATGAGTGCAAACTCAAAAAATCCAATCATTGGTGGTGGGACAACATACTTTTGCTCGCTTTTGTCATTCATATCTAAAAGTAGTGCTTTTTCAGCTAGGCTGTTTAATATCTGCGCTGACTCAGCCTCAGTTTTCTTCCATATTTTCGCCGCCATTTTTACACTAAATGGTTTTATAGGAAGGCGTGATACAAGTGAAGCTTCTTCGTGTGTAAACATCACTTTCAAAATTTCATAAAGCGACTCTGACTCTGGAGCGCCTTGCGGGAACTTATTGTAACGATCAATCAGATCTTTATAGCCTGTTCTTCCTGTTAAATGTGCCATAGTTTTTTCTCCAATTTATCTTATGTATTCATATTTCATTTCAACTATTGTAAGTTTAACATATGAGACCACCGCTCTAATCAACTCATTGTATATTTCATGCAAAAATGGGGTAAAGATATATATCTGAAACCATTCATTATGCTAAGACAGGAGGATATTATGTCTCAAAATCTTGAACAAAACAAACAGAATGCAATCGACTTTTATAAGATGGCTTACTTGGGAAATCCTGCAGAAGCTATTGCACGATATGTTGGAAGCATGTATATTCAACACAATCCTGACGTTGCAGACGGAAAAAAAAGGGATTCATTGACTATTTTGAAAAAAAATGCATGTTGAGTATCCAGACAAAAAAAATCGAATTTCTACGCGCTGTCGCAGAGGGCAACTTAGTTGCACTTCATACACATCAGATTTGGCCTGGTAACGATGAATACGTAACCATGGATTTTTTTAGATTTGATGAACACGGAAAAATAATTGAACACTGGGACTCAATACAGCAAATACCTACTGAAACCAAGTCAGGCAACCTTATGTATTGATTTCAAAATAATACGGTTATGTGTCAAAAAACTTTTATTGTAGTGCAATTTCCGTAATTTTATGATTTAATAGGTTACATAATATTAAAGGAGTGAATTTATGGACAGTACTACTATTATTCTGATTGTTGGTGCACTGGTGGGTATTGGTGCAGGTGGTTATTTTGCTTATAATCATTTTAAGAAAAAGAATCTTGAGAAGCTTTTTTACACAACTTTATGAAACGGTTCGACAGGTTCCTAAGAAAAAGAAGAACGCTTTTATATTGTTAATGTTAAAGGAAACTATGTCTCCTTCTAACTATAAAAAGAAAGAAAAGTCTAGCATGGACAGACTTCAAAATCCTAAGTATCTTGAAGTTCAATTGATGCAAATGTCAAAGATCCTTAAAGACACATCTAATGTTCAAGATAAGGCGATTAAAAGATCTCTTGCTCTAATGAACGAGTACCTTACATGGGAAAAAAGAGAAAAAACGCTGAAAGAAAGCAAAATTCTCAGGAAAAAGCTGCATAGGTAGCTTTACCTCAATACTGAAAACCAACCCCCAGATGACCTAGTCATTCTGGGGGTTTTATTGTTCACATTTAGTATCAGAGTTTAATATATGAATTAGCTACTGAATACGTTCTAGGGTTGATAAGACGCTAATCAATGTTCTAACACTATCTTCTGTATAGTTGGTTGAACCAAAACTTGAAATGTATACTGTCTCAGATACTGGATCATAAAACATATTTGTTCCAAGTACACCCATATGCCCTTTCATATCTGGCAAGAAATCCAACATAAAGAACAAATCTTTAAATCGAATCTCCATCATACCAAGCCCATAGTTTATACCAGGTTCAAACTCATAATCGAATGTGTCTATCTCCTTAAGTGTTTTTTCATGAATCAAGGACTTGTTATAAACAGCCACAATAAAGGTTTCTAGGTCTTCCAAAGTTGAAATAAGCCCTCCACCTGACCAGTCTATAGACAGGGAATTATAGTCTTTTACATTAACGCCCATTAGCCATACATCTGCAATTTCAGGCCGCTCTACTTTAGAATGATCATAAAACATAAGATAGGTGTCTTCCATATTCAAAGGTTCAAAAAATTCTTTCGTTTAAAGCTTGACCAAATGACACACCTGAAACATTCTCAATGATTTTTCCAAGCAATATATACCCCGTATCTGAATAGTGGTATGTCTCACCTGGCTTAGCAACGGGCGCCTGATAGTTTCTTGTAAATGCTATTAAATCATCTGGTGTCCAAAACTTATCTGGTTCATTTTGCGTTATATCAATGAGAGGGTCAGAACCCACAACAGGGTCTTCAAAATAGTCCCCTACACCGCTTGTATGATTCAGCAGCATTCTAACAGTTACTTTTTCTCTGTAGTCTACATTCTCGAAAACATATAGTCCTTCTAATGTTTCACTGTCCAAATAGGACACAATAGGGTCATCAAGTCCTAGTATGCCCTCCTCATAAAACTGTGCAATCAATACAGAGGTAAAAGCCTTCCCTACGCTTGCCACATGAAATGGTTGAGACGGTGATATTGGGGTTTGATTCATCTCACCTGCTACAAAACTGTGATGAAAATCATGTTTTTTTTGACGAGACTAGAATCAAGCCCTGTGTAACATTATCTGTATTCTCTACAATTTTCTCAAGTTCGCTTTGAATGTTTCTCTTCGCCTGCTGATCATTTATAGGTCGTGATGAGTACCATATAAATGATCCACCAGCAAGTCCTGTTAAAAGTAGAACGGACAATACAATTTTAATCACTTTAAACTTTTTCATTTTCGCACTCCTTACTTTTCTTATTTACTTATATCCACTTTTGCTCTTTCTAGTTTTAGTATTTACCAGCTCTGTATCCTAAACTCTTAACATAGTAAAGGTTTCTAATATTACATTCTTATATATTACTATCTTTTATATTACTAATAGTAATATGCATAAAAAGATTTGTCAACCACATCAGAAAAAAGTATTATATTACTATACGTAATATATGGAGGTCAAAATGGAATTTATAATTTTAGGGTTACTTATCTACAAAAATATGACAATTTACGAAATCAACAGTGCTTTCAAAGACAGTCTTTCCTTAATCTATTCAGCAAGCTACGGCAGCATTCAAAACGCCATTAAAAAGCTCTTGAAAAATGAGATGATCACTTTTACTGAATCCGTTGAGAATGGACGAAACAAAAAAACATATAGTATATGTCCTTCGGGTAAGGAAGCCTTTATTGAATGGATGCAAGAAGAAATAAAAGAAAGCAAACTTGAAACGAATATGCTCATTAAAGTCTACTTCCTCGGATTTATTGAGTCGGACGAGGACAAACTTTCAATACTTGAAGATATCTTAGAAAAAACCAATGCAGCAACTGAGAAAATTAAAACTCTTGAGAATTCTATAAACAACGCTCTAAGCGACTCAGAAAAAAGAATTTGCTAAGTATTCACTTCTGACACTCGATTATGGTGTTATTGCCCATGAAGCAGGACTGAGTTGGATTCATAAAGTATATAACGAAGTAAAAAAAAGGGTTATTGCAAAGTGATTAACTAGTATCACTTTGCAATAACCCTTTTTTCATATGCATATATTGGACTGAGTATTTCACTTAAGACTTTATCTACTTTTACCCAATTTAAATATAATCCAGTCCGAATTTTCCTCTACCCGATTGCGCACTTCTACAAGGCTTGCAGGTCTTCCTAGTGCTTCTGACACAAGCTTTTCAAAGTCACTCCTATAACTGGCATAAAGAGATTTTCTAATGTACGAAACCATACCAAGATGTTCTGCAGTAGCCGCTAACGATGTTTCAATAGGTGATAAAATTTCGGTTGCCCAAATTTCTATATCACTCAAACCAATAGAAACATGAACCTGTCTTGGCCCTTTTCCTGTCAAGTTCTTAAGAAGGTGGGCAAAGCCACTCTTCACAGTTTTCTCGAGTTCTAAACGCTCTTGTCTCTCCATCAGACAATTATCCGAATTGACTAAAATGTCAGCATCAGATAGCTTCTCCGAAGCGATCCTATTTAAACTGGTTAATAGTTCATCAGCTTCTATTGGCTTAACACAGTACTTCACAATGCCTAGATCAACCGCCTTTAGTATTGTTTCAATGTCCGAAAAAGCAGACGTCACTATAACCGGTGTCTGTAGACCTGCCTCTCGAACTGATTGAATTAAACTTAATCCATCCATTTTAGGCATCCATAAATCACAAATTATAGCATCAAATGTTTGACGCTTACATAACGCCAGTGCCTCAACACCATTTGAAGCAGTCGCCAATGATCCAACACGTTTTTTCAGAAAATATGCCAACTCCTGAAGTGCTTCTGTATCGTCTTCAACATAGAGTAGACGTAAGGTATTCAGTAGCGTTTTATTGTTAGGACTGGTTGCCTCACTCATTGAAATTCAACTACCTTTCTTATATGGAAATCTTATTAGATACTGGTATCTGATTAGGTATAGGAATTCTTATTTCTAGCACACACCCTATAGAGGACTCAGACAACTTGAGTGTTCCGTTAAATGTGTTCTCAATAATGGACTTTGCCATTGCGAGTCCAAGACCAGAACCACCGTCATCTTCCTTGGTTGTGAAATACATGTTGAATATTTTTTTTCTCGGCACGCCTCTGGAATACCAGGACCCGTGTCTTCTATGCGTAAAGTCAAATCAGGCGCCTGCATTCTCCCAATGAGTCTAATGTTTCTAGGTTTGCCTGGGGGATTTTGCTTTAGAGCATCAATTGCATTTGACACTATATTAAATATCACATGTGAAAACTGATTATCAAATCCATATAGTGGTGGCAGTGAAGCAATGTTCACATCAAATGTAATGCCAGAGACTCGAATCTGTTCATCTACTAAACCTAAAACAAGATCAATGGGCTCTTCTATCGAGAAGTACCTTGGTTCAGTTTGAGGGTTTGAAAAATACCTAAAATCATCAATCGTTTCTGACATTCTGCGTATGAGTACATTGGCCTTGTCGTAACATATTTTTTCATATTCAGGATCATTGCCTGAATCTTTCAAATTCATAAGTACCAACTTAAGCGTGTTCAGTGGCTGACGCCACTGATGTGCAATACTGCCTATCATTTCTCCCACAGCAGCCATTTTAGCCTGATACCGTATTAGGACATCCTTACGCCGATTCTCTTCTAATTCAAGCGTAAACAGCTTCTCAAGCTCCATATTGATTTCTTCTAAATCCATAGATAGATCGCTATTTAAATCAAGATTCTCAAATCGTGTGACACCAATCTCCTGAGCAACTTGTCCAACTATTTTTCTAAAACGGCGTTCGCTTCTTAAGTTGGCTTCAGTGTCTTGAACTTCTCTTGTGACATCCGTTACCATGCTCATTGTCTGAATTGGACTTGAATTGTCATTCCACATTCTTGTTAGAACCATACGTCCATAAAAATAATCATCGTCAGCAAATTTTTGGGGGTTTCGAAGATACTTTTTAACAAGTGTATAGCTTGTAATTCGACCTTCTTTCAAGTCGAGTAGCTTTTCTTTATCTGCATTATGATACTCAGGTGCGATAAGCTCACTTATATTCATCTCACACAGTTCTTCTGAGCTATACCCAGTCATTCTGCACCATGCTTCGTTAACCGTGTGCATATGCCCTTCATAGTCGGTAACGGTAATACCAAGCACTGAACTTTGAAAGATGGTTTCGTACCTCGAATTACTAAGCTTTAAACGTTTCTCTACCCATTGTCTTTCCTCTATTTCCTTTCGAAGTAAAAGATTACGTCGTTTCAGATAAATTAGGAAAAAAGATTGTAATAACAAGCGTAACAAAAACAAAAGTAACGTATAAGTTCTGTCTGGTTTCACGGAGTTGATCCATTTTGATTTGATCATAATTAAAAATCATTCGGTCAAGGTTGGGAATCGCCTCAATAATTTCAAGCTGGTACATGACTTCAGCCATTGTGTACCACCTAAAGGTGTTTATATTTCCAACCATAACAATAGGATAGTGGGTTAACTCAATAACCTTACCAGCTTGATAGTTATTGAACATTCTAAGTTCACTTTCTAGGTTTGGACTGGAACTCGATCTTGGAAGTCGTTTTACTATTAAATCGGTCATCTCAGTTGGATTTTCAAGTGCGTAATACCACCCTTTAATGCTCGCCCTTCGAAAACGTTCAACCAGTTCAGGGTCATCACTTGCTAACTCTAAAGAAGTAAAAAGTGTATCGCCATAAAAATCAATGCCGTATTCTGCGGGCTCAATAACCTTTAATGCTGTATTCTCTTTTAAAGCAGTATATGAGACTTGACCAAGAAACTGAGGCACAACGTCATAACTGCCATTCTTTAAGTCTTCAAGGGTAAAGTCCTCTGTTTTATCAGAAGTACGATGAACAGTCGATGAAATGCCTTCACTTGCAAATAATGCTTGAAGTTCAAGGTCCATCAAGTCCCCTGGCCGTCTTGCAATATTCATTTGAGACAAGTCGTACACTGTGTTCCCACGGTTACTTAGCAACGTGCAATACTCTACTGCACTTCGTTGAAATATGGATGCTACAAGGGAAAACTCTGTTCCAGTGTCCTGAGCAATTAATATGTTAGCTGCACCAACACCAAAGTCAGCACGTCCTTCTCCGATTTCTGTAGGCACGTCAAGTATCTCTCCATCCTTAAATGCAGAGCGTATTTCGACACTTAGCCCCTCTTCTTCATAGTATCCTAACCACTTAGCTGCATAGTACCCCGCAAACTGAAATTGATGATCCCATCTTAGCTGTAATACAACATTTGTTTTTTCCGAAGTGTTAGATAAGGCAAAGCTGGGCTGAATATTAGTAAAGAGACACAGTATAACCATTAAAGCACATACTAATTGATAAAACCGATTCGATGGAGCCATGTATTCTCCTTTGTTTAATCACAGTATTCGATTACCTGTCTAAATTTGCTCGTATTTTAACACAATTGCCTCGGTTAAACAATGTAGGGAATTACTAGAATTAAATGGACGACAATAAAAAAAACACCCCCAGCTCAAAGAACTGAGGGTCATTTTAGATAAAATTATGCAGACTTTTGAACAGAAGCTGTTTCTTCTTCAACATATTCTTCTTTTAGAACTATATTCAAGAATAGAGCAGTAATGGTACCAGCACTGATCCCTGATGAGAATAGACTCTTAACTGCTTCTGGTAAATGAGATAAGATTTCTGGTCTGAAAGTTACGCCTAAACCCATTCCAACAGAGATAGCAAGAATTAGTAGATTTCTATTGTTTAAAGGTACATTAAGGATTGTCTTAGCACCCGCTGCGAATACCATACCAAACATGATAATTCCAGCCCCGCCTAGTACAGGGTTAGGCATAATAGCCACTAAAGCACCAAACTTCGGGAAGATGCCCATAATGATCAGGATGACACCTGAAATTATAACTACAAATCTACTAGCAACCTTAGTTAATGGAATAAGACCAACGTTTTGACTGAATGATGTATTTGGACCAGCATTAAAGAAACCAGCAATAAAACTACCTACACCATCTGCAAGAACTCCAGCTTGGACCTCGTCCATAGTTAATTCTTTGTCTGAAGCTTCACCAATTGCCATCAGGCACCCAACTGTTTCTATTGTCGTAACCATGTATGCTGTAACGAATGGAATAACCGCGGCCAAACTAAATGTTATACCATACTTAAAAGGCGTTGGTATTGCAACCAGACCCGCTTCAGCAATAGGTGTAAAGTCAAGCATACCCAGTGGATAACAAATAACATAACCAAATATAAGCCCGATAATAACTGCCGCCGAACTTAGAATACCCTTGCCATAACGGTTTAAGAATGTAATCACAAGCATTACTGCAACTGCAACTGAAACGTTCTGTAGACTACCATAGTCCGCAGCGCCATACCCGCCTGCAGCCCAGTCCATAGAAACAGGTAAAAGTGTTAAACCAATTAACATAACAACTGTACCTGTAACAATTGGTGGGAAGAATTTTTGTAAAGGCTTTAAAAAAACGACTAAGTATAATTTCAATAAATGAACCTAATATTGTTGCCCCAAAGATTCCGGGCAGTCCGAATGCAAAACCAACTGCAATGGAAGGACCAACAAATGTGAAGTCCGTTCCCATAACACATGCAACACGTGCACCAACTGGACCAATTCCGCGTGATTGAATAAATGTTGCTATACCTGCTGCAAATAGTGCACAACTTACAAGGTAAGCCATATCTGTTACTGGTAATCCAAGTACTCCGCCTATTACAAGCGGTACTGCAACAATTCCCCCGAACGCTGCCATAATATGTTGAAATGCTAATAAAATAGATGTGCCTATAGGTGGCTTGTCATCAATTTTATATAAAATGTCTGCGCCGTCTTTAACAACTTGATTCATAAAACGTCTCCCCCTTGGTTATTAACTGAGTAAAATGACCATTTCGGTTGTTTAAAAGTGCTCAGTACTAAGCTCTCCCCCTTTTTAAGAAAATAAAAAAGACCGACAAGCAAGGGAAACACCCCTTGATTGTCGGCCATATGAAGCTTGAGAATAATTCATCTTCACAATTGCCTACAGTGGTTAAATAGTCTTTAGTTTAGTTTTAGAAAATTACGAACTTATGAAATCGTCAGTTTGGCGAGCCATAGCTTCCATACTGCTTATAGACCTCGTCAGTCAATAATTAATATAACCCTATCATATTTTAAATTTTCTGACTATTATTAAAAGTATCTAAAAAGTTAGTAGGCTTTCAATTTACTTAGAATGTATTTACCACGATTGAGTGGATCAACATAGTTTTTCTTTCGCTCCTTAAAAACACCCTCAGGGGTTTCCATATACCTATCAAAAATTTGGCTATACATCCCCATGCCACTTGTAATAGCGACAAACTTCTTGTCATATGAGTAACTTGTTTCTACTGGAATTCTTCCAGTAATCATTACTTTTTTCATTTTCTTCCACAGTGTCTAAGTCAAAAGCTTTCATACTCAGAAGGTCAGAAATAATCTTTCCGTAATGCTCACGTTCAATTTTCATTGTAAACTTGTTGACTGGCCAAAGTAGTTTTGTGTCAGCAATATTCAGTGCCTCCATGAAAACAATGGGCGTTAGGTCACGATAAGCGGAAGGGGTACTGTCTACACTATTAAAGGCCCCTTCAGTTATGGTTATTCTTGCATTTGTAATTTCCCAGCCTTTAAGTCCTTCTCTAATTGCACGGTGAATGCCATCATGAATTCCATTTTGGAAGACCTGAGGCAAGTGACCTGTCGACACTTCCGAGTCAATAACTATACCTTCGTCATTTGGTTCCACACGAATTCCAACAGTCGCTCTGAAAGGATGCTCTTCCGTATAAATATAGAGCGCAAACGTGCCCATACCAATCGGCATTTCTTTATAAATAATCACAGGGTCGCTAAATGTCACATCTACACTATGTTTTTCTTTAATAATCGACTGTATGATTTCCATTTGAATTTCACCAAATAGACTTAAATAAAGATCTTTTGAATGAGCTTCTATATCATAATCTAAAAACGGATCACTCTCCGCTAAAGAGTCAATAATTTCAGCCAGTTCTCTTTTATTGTCTGCACTGATTTTTGTTCGAAGTGTTGGTGTTCCTAACGATATTTTTTTTATAATCCTTAGGATTCCCAATGACATCTCCCACCCGCAGTTTATCTGGTCCCATAAGAACAACTATGTCATTACCACACGCTTCTTTTACAAATTCTAGTTTCCCATTCACCATTTGTTTTATAAAGGATATTTTTTCGTCGTTCAGAACCTCTCGACTTCTAATACTGCCCTGATAGAGCCTTATATATATTTCTCTTTTTCCTTGAGGGTTTCTAACGATTTTGAAAACAACGCCTTCAAGTGGTCCCTCAGATACTGGGGCCAGTTTAGGTAGTAACTTATAAATAACATCAAGAAGTTCCTTGATCCCAGTATTGTTAAGTGCACTACCATAACACACTGGGAAAATAGTTTGAGACTGTATTCGTGTTCTTATGCTATTTTCTATATCTTGTTTACTAATTTCTTCGTCATTCAAATAACGTTCTAAAAGGTTATCATCATACATTGTTATATCATCAATAATTGATTTTAAATCAAATAAACCACCAATATGAATCTGATTCTCTTTCTTTTCCACACTCTGAATTTCAACGATGTTACCACAAAGGTCAGCTTTTATACTTTCTAAAAGCTCATTCTTATTCACACCACTTCTATCCATTTTGTTGATAAAGAAAATAATTGGCTTACCAAGCTTTTTCAGAGATTCAAACAATAAAATTGTATGTGACTGAACGCCTTCTTTTGCTGATATAACAAGTACTGCGCCATCTAATACACTCATGGCCCTTTCCACCTCGGCAACAAATTCGACATGACCAGGTGTATCTATTAAGTTTATTTTTACATCGTTATAGTTAAACGATACAGGTGTAGACTGAATTGATATTCCACGTTTTTTTTTCAAGATCCATGGTATCTGTTACTGTGTCACCTGAATCTACCTTGCCTATTTTTCGGATTGCACCCGCCTCATATAACAGATTTTCTGTTACTGTCGTTTTACCAGCATCAACATGTGCAAATATCCCTATATTCATAATCTTTTTTTGTCAAATTCTACCTCACTTAAGTTCGTTTGTTTTTCCACCAATCCCGAATTAAGTTTGTTCATTAACATACCATCACGCTCCTTAAGTGAGTTCTTATTGTAAAGTACACATTAAATATATTATATCATTAAAATTTGTATAACGTCAATTTGCTGTTTTCTTTTATTAAACATACGTCTTTCTAAATTCATACAAAAAAAGCCGAGCAAAAATGCTCGACTTTTCATTTGTTCAACTATTAATTTTACTATTACAACTTTTAATATAATAAATTTTGTTATGCCTTCTGATCAACCATATTCATTAAGTGCTCAACTAAAAGTGAGCTTTTTACTGAAAGGGCTGTCTGAACGCCAAGTATTTTTAAGAAATCCAGTTTATTGTCATCTACTGAATCTGCACGATTCCAGTAACCAACCAGATAACCATTAAACTCATTTATCAGTTCCAGTCTTTGAATAAACAAGCATCCTTCATTTAGATCAGCGTGAGTCTCTTTACTTAAATCCTCATAACAAACAAACTCATCAATATCCATCTTATCAACTAGATCAAACGTTATACTAGTTCCATTTATTTTACATGTGTTGTCATGGTTACTAATAAGTACAACAGCCTGGTTAACACCAACTGTAGCTTTCATAGCATCTTCAACAATTGGTAAAAGTTTTGAGATCTCTAAGTTTTTATTCATATACTTATTCACATCAAATAGTGTACTATACATACTTATAGTGCGATTCAGTTCTTGAACCTCTTGATTTTTGTCAGCAACATATGAGGAAATCTCCATCATAAAATTCATTGTGTCTTCTATACGTTTACCTATAGACATATACAATCCCCCTTGTATCTTTCAAATCCCGAAGAATTACTTTTTCAATTAATAGTACCCATACTTGATTCAATTCAACATATAGACCCATGAATCCTCTTTTGAATTTACCCGATATTGTTATAAGTTCACTATTTAATTGAATAGAACTACAGATTTTGAATTGATTTGATTGACTCGTAAATATCTCTTCTGAATCGGCTCATAGGGTAATTGTGTTCATTGCTACTGTCTACAATTCCAAATATCCGTTTAAGATATCTTTCTTTCTCAGTTTCATCTAACTCAATAGACTCACTTCCAAGTTCCTCTGAATGTTTTTTAAACATATCGGATATAGAATCTACAAATGTTTTATTATACTCCTGAGCCGTATCTACCATATCTTGAACTACTTGCTTATGCTCACTGTATACATCATTTAGCTTAAAATACTCAACTGACTTCACCATATACTTGCACCCATTAGAATCTGTTGTAACCCCCCCATACATCATTGTCTAGATATGTTCTGTCTTCTTCAGAATTGTAGCAAACTCCACTTATTTCAAACTTAACTTCCGATTTATCGAAATATGGGTGGTGGTGCATAGTATTATGATCGGGTTTATTTCCCTTTAAACTATTGCAAATACTACAACTTGGAATCAAGTTATAAAACGAAAGGGCTAACATTGGATATTTTGATTTTGGCAAGTAATGATCCAGTTCTGGTCTAATAACATAGTCGGTTGTTTCCTCAGCAATTTGAACACTATTAACATTTTGATTAGTACTAGTTGTATCAGTGTCCTTTTTTGTGATAACCGTTAATGTATATGACCTATTACAGTACGGACAAACTGAAACACCTAATTTCTCAGACAATTTGTATGCCCAATATCCCTTTTTTTCTTTTATAAATGCGTCGTAGTTAAATACTTTTTTTAAAACATCATCAATAAAACTCTGATCAAGTCCACTGAAACTATAAGTATGCACATCAATAAGTTCGAGCAATTTACTGCGGTCACCACTAATAATATCGGTGAGATCTTTTTCAATGCTCTCGAGCATTCGATAAAAATCATCTGCATAGTCAAAATACTCTTGTTTTATGCATTGGACGTTTGTTGTTATGGTAGAATTCTTTGGGCTCAAATATTGTATAGTTTGCTTATTACCATCCAGTTTTATAAAAGGTGATTGATTCGGTCTACATGATTTTAATACATTAAACACTCTCTTAAATCTTGTTACTTGCCGCTTAACAGTTTCAGTCATTTCACTAATATGCTGTTTCTTCGCAGCTTCAATTTTTGAACTCGGGAGATTAATCATTAACTCGCTCCTTCTGATTCGTCAAGTTCTTCTAACGTCTTGTTAAGAGCCTCAATCTTTTCCTTAATCAACCTCATCTTGTTTGATTTAGACGTCTTTTTTTTCATACATAGATTCGAGTTTAAATCTAATAAGTGGTTCACCAATCATTTTTATAGATCTATATAGTTTCCCATCTTCATCAAAAACTAGATCACTATTTAACTGCTTTATAACTTCAGATATATGTTCTTCTGCAATACTGCCTATTGTTCCAGAGTCCATAAAGAATGATGATTTAAGTATGTCATGAATATTTTGTGCAAAAGTTTGCTCCAATATATTTTCACATTTAAGCGTAATACTGTGCTCAATTGGAATGTCTGACATTATAAACGGTGAATTTGATGTAACTAATAAGTGGATTGTTTTAACAACTTCATGATCTTTAAAAGCATAGTTTAGGAGTTTTCTGATATCGTTTATAAAACTTCTCTGCCATTCTGGGTGGAAGAACATATCACCTTCGTCTAACAATATTAAAAGATTTTCGTTAAGTTGCTCTGGCGAACTAATAATTCTATGATTGCTTTCTTTATTAAGCAGATAACGTGACGCTCTACTTAATGCTTTAGTCATTTTTTTTACTACGGATTTACATCCACTTTCATAAAATAGTTTTGAAAATAGAGTCATTTTTGCATACTGTCCAGATGAATATCCCAATAAGTCTATTATGCAGATTTTGTCAAAAGCTTGATCTTCTTTTATAATGAAATCATATAAGTCTTCCAATTGCTCATAAGATTCAATTGAAATCCTACATTCAAAATCGTAAAGTTCTTCACTATGAACATATTTACCAGTCTTAGAATTATTTATTTTTCCAAAAGGCGAAGCCATTTTAATATTTATTTTACTATGGAACACTTCACTCAAATCTTCTACTACAGAGTTAATATACTCTTCTTCATTTTGAGATGATCCACTTATTTTCTCTCTGTTTCTCTTAATTTCTATTCTAAGTACAACTTCATGCGGAAGTGGGAGTTTTTTCCTTAACTATGTTATTTACAATTTGCGCCTCTTTATATAGTGCCAATTTTTTTATAGTTTTCAAGATTAACAAGCTGTTTTCGAATCCCTTCACGAATGTATATATCTGTCACTCTCTCAAGGCTTTCATACTGCTCCCCTATAGATATGTCTATAAGGTTTCTTCTACTCTCTTGGTCTTTTTCCGAACTATAGTAGTTTGAGAACTCATTATGGCTTGTAAAACTAATTATGTTGGTACTTGATAGTATATTTGTCCTTGAATTATTTTCAGCTGAATCAAATGGCAATATCTTATGATTTCTCATTATGCTAACATCAAAATTACCATTTCCTAACTCTCTACTATGTTGAATCACTAACTCATTTCCAAATTCATATATAATGAAAAACTTTCCAAAATCTTCCGAATCACTTTGATAGTTAAAGTGGTGATTAATCGCATCAAGCAAAGTGGTTTTCCCTGATCCATTTTTTCCTATAATGGCATTGGTCATTTTTACTTTCTCATCTTGACTTTTGTAGACTATTGATTCAAGTTCATTTGGATTTTCGGTGACTATCCATTTCCCATCAGCATGCTCAATAGTGTAGTGATCTGAAAAATTAAGTGATTGATCCTTTAGTATCTTATGCTTCTCAAACCAAAAGTAAACAAGTTTTCTATGCTCGGAAATTTCAAGTTCTTCATCGTCAAGTTTCTGCCTCAACACATCGAGTAAATACTTATATATCTTTTTGAAACTACGAGGATTAAAACTGTGAACCTCCTCCTTCTCATCAATTATCTCAAACATATTTTGATTCATTGTCAAAGTGAAGAGTTTTGTATTATTCAAATATGCCCCTCGGCTACAACTACCGCTATCATAACTTGATATTGAAAACATAAATTCCTCATCACTTGTGGTTGCCACAATATAGTACTCCGAATTCACTATTTTTTTTTGAATCCTCATAGATTTCAACACCTTTTTCTTCTGATGTTACTGAGTAGATAGCCCTTTTAAATGCATTATCAAAAATTGGAGTGTTAATACAAATTAGCTTAATTTCATTTTTCTTGTCTTGGGAAAGACTAGCTGCCTCAATAACACTTATTGCCTGTGTGACCTTAATCTCTATATTATAATTGTCATTCAAATTCAGTTTCGTTAATACCTCTTGTACAAAATCAGATTCATCTACTAGACCAAATACAGATTCTATCGTTTGAATTCCTCTGTAATCATAGCCTCTATTGCCCGATTCCCCTGCGTAGGACACAGAAAGCACAAGCTTTTCAAACTCTGAATTGGTAATTTTTCTTCCTGTAATATAACTAACGGTCATCATATCAACTATACAATTTGAATAATCCTCGAAGTTCTTGAACGATTCAATCTTATAATTTGACTCAAGTAAGTTGTATAAACTAGCTTTACCTGCATCATCTAGGCAAAACTTAATTGCGTCTAAATCATATTTAAGAGCATTGATATCATCATATGTTTCATCATGAATCTTCCAATATATTGTCTGCACAATAAATGATTTGTAGGCAACGAAATAGTACAAATTGTCTCTCTCTGCTGTATCTAGCGAGATGAGATACTCACTGAGATACGTCTTAAAATACAATCTAAAATCATTATTCTCATGTATCGTTGTAAATAATAGATCATAAACTTTTACTAGATCTGCCCTAACATGAAATAGCTCACTACTTACAGTCTGATCATGAATCCTATTAAAAATAGAAATAATCTTACTATAATCAGGATTTTCTTCAATACCTTCTAACATTTGAGTTAACTCATCTATTGAAGTCGTTATATTGTCATACCATTTTTTAAAATTATCCATGTCCTTCACCCCTTGGAATATTATGTAACGTTACTATACAACTTTATCCGATTTATATACTATCTGTAAAGCATCATATAAAAAACCGATTCAAAACTGAATCGGTTCATCATACTCTATGCTAATATGTTCTTCTTAGTTGTGTATAGCTCTTTCACATACCCCATAGTAAATGTAAATATAAACAGGCTAATTATTGTACCTTCACGTACGTACAAAGGTAAAGTGTAGACTATCGATACTGCAATGGATAACACTATCGAGACAATATCAATGGAATACCTTAATTTGGTGAATGAATGTCTTGTCTTCTTCTCAAGTTCTACACACACACTTTCGATTGGGAAAGTTATTGTGTTGTAGTTAATGATCATTCCTATAGATAAACCTCCAATAAAAGTTCCAACTGCCACTGTGACCAGCCTTAGAGCATAGTGTTCTATAGTTAGACTTCCAAATATGTCATATGTGAACAGGTTTATTACTGAACCAAACAGCACGACTGAAAAAAATCTGAATTGCATACTTTTTCTTGTGTTTCATTCCTGTCATATACATGTACATTGCTAAAAAAATCATATTTATTATCATTGTTATAGTGCCCACTTTTATATCAAAGGCATTAGAAAATGCTAAGTTCATGGAGTTAAAGCTACTCACTCCCACACTGGCTTTTATCGTTAGGCTTATACCTAGTGCTGAAAGCACATAGAATAAATAAGATTTGACTACTTTGCTTGCTTGAATCATAATTACACAACCTCTCAACTGGAGTTATTCAAGTGGTGATCGAATACCTCTATAATACTTTCTGTTTAAGATGCGGCGCGCTTGTTAATTTCATTATATAAGGGATATAATAAAGAAAGTATGAGATATCTCACACTCAGGAGGTTTGTTTTGAAAAATTATTCATTAAAAGAAGCACAAAACTATCTAGGATTTGATCCTAGCCCTCATTTGAGCTTATTCAAGTCTGTACTTGACCATGTCATTGTCAACGAATTTGAAAACAAAGATCATATAGTGCAGGCAGAAGTTCCAATTTCAAGGCTTTATCTCCTTGTAGAAGGCAAAGCGAAAATCTCTATGCTTCATGAAGACGGGCATAGCTCTATTGTTTATTTTGTTAAACCAAATGAAATGATTGGAGAACTTACACTAATTGGAATTGAAGATCGGCCTAAAGATGTTATCTCTATCGGAACTTGTATATGTCTTTCTGTTCCCATGGAAGTCGCTGAATCGTCCCTTCTTAACGACAAAGATTTCATGTTATTAATGAGCCGATTCATCGGTACAAAACTTTTAGACAGAACATGGTTTAACGCCAAACAGCAACACTACGAACTAAAACATAGGCTCGCTGCTTATATTCTAAAATGTGAATGTGATGGACTTTTCAATGAAAAACATACTGAAACTGCAGAATATTTGGCTGTGAGTTACAGACACTTGCTTCATACCATTCAAAGTTTCAAAGAAGACAACATTCTTACAAAAGACAAAAAAGGCTATACCTTTGACAGGTATGCCCTCGAAGAATTGGCTAGTGTTTTAGAATAGTCTGTTTATGTGGTTCATTCGCAACACATTTAGTTGTACAAAAATACCGACTCCATTCTAAATATGAGTCGGTATTACATATCTTATTAAATTACACCTAGCTTTTCTTTAGCGTCATCCAGTCTTTTCTCAAATACTTTATAAAAATCTAAGTCTTCTTCCAGTGAATAATTAAAGAAAACCTCATGAACATACTTATTAATGTCACTTAACTCCTGTTCATCTCGAACGAACTTTAATCGAAACTTGAGCCCTTTTATAAAATTATGCCAGGACAGTATGAATACCTTGTTTTCTTTGTAGTTCTCTATTCCAATCCACTTTTTAACTTTAACTTTTCCGAGTTTTGATTTCGTACAGGCACCCACTTGAAGAAAGTATTTGAAGTCGTTCTCCATGTAAACTCTACCCAGAGGAAACAACCTACATATATTGGGGCGGTGATTATGAATGGAACAGCGTCCTTCAGGGTTTAAAAAAAAGCTACAGCTGTCTTTCTCTCCTTGCATTTTTAAGTGTGGCAGCATAATTTTTTTTATGGTTATGAAGTTCTAATTTTACACTTATTAATTCATCAAATGGTTTATTTAAATGTCTAGTCATTTCAAATACATCAAAGGGGGTCAGCTCTACAAGGTCACCCACACCTTCACAACAGGCACTACATTTATCACACCCGCCAGCATCTGCTTTTACCATATCTTTTATATCATAGATTTTTCCGTCTGAAATGCCTTCTAATGATTCTAATGTTCTCATATATAATCCTTTACTTTCATATTATTCTCTAAAGTCATAATATCAGATTTTTCACTTCAAAACACCTTGTTTGATCGAGAGAAAAATTAACAAAAAGGAATATAACTTAAATAATGCTAAAAGCGTGACACCTTATGCGTCAGTTCAGGTGACACGCTCCTATTATCATTTAATTAATTGTTCGAACAGACAGTACGTAATTATATACATATCTTACATCCCCTTGTGGACCAAAGTAATCAGGGTAATCTGAAGTGTCACCCGACTTTGGATCACTTCTTACAGCGCCGCACCCGTGGACATCTAACAAACTGCCATGCATTTCACCTTGGGCTTCACCAAATGCTACATAAGAGGCACTATCCGAAGTGTTATTTCCATCCTGATGTGTTGTCCCTGTCCAGTAGAATCCATAATTGGATTCCCCATCTGGATCTTTTATTTCTGACAATACAAACATGTTATCAATTGCTGGCGTGCCAGTTGTTTGAACACTTTTAGAATAATCCACTAGACTCTGGAGTTCTTTAACATTTGGGAGTCTCCAGTCATCATAACCAGCTAGTTCTAGATCTTCTGAATACGCAAGCGCCTCTTCCCAGTCACGTGTTTGACCATCATCAGCCATTTGCCACATAAGACCTGTTGCAAGGTCACTAATTGTACCGTCTCCATTATCAACATATACATTTTGACCATAAGACTCATTGCCGCGTACTAGTCTAAAATATGCTGTATTTTCATCACGTGTTCTAGGATTTACAGCTCCATACCCTTTGATTCGGCCATCAACGAAATTTACACCAAAAACTGTGTCGTCAGCCTTCATTGTTTTGCCAACATATTCTGTGCTGGACCATACTTGAGCATCTATTTCACGCTCTCCTATACTTTTATCTCCAATTGGTTGATCAAAATAATCTGTGTCAATATATAGTTCTTTAGCCACTTCTCCACCCGACTTGCCTGTAAATAAAATTAAAGAGAAAAGTTCTTTTATTGTCGGCATGCGCCAATCGTCATAACCACCAATATTGCTGCTATTGGCGTACTCAATAGCCTCATCAAATGTCATTTTTGAATCCATAGTTTGTTGCCACATTAGTCCAGTTACATTGTCTGTTACTGTGCCATCACCATTATCGGTATAGCTTGGTTGATACCCATCATAGTTTGCATCTTGACCAAAGAAAGCATCACCTTCAGAAATACCACTCGAAGTGGTTTTATCGGTGTGCAGTTTTGTAACACCTGTGTCTACTATTTTGTATGTTAGTGCCTCTCCACTTACTATTTCGCTTTCGACTTCGGTTTCGACTTTGGCTTCTTTAGACAATTCACCCGAATAAATCATTACTGATCTTGTGTCCGCGTTCCACTCAACCACTGCCCCTGTGTTTTCTGCAACAAACCTAAGTGGCACCATTGTTCTACCACTCGTAATATAAGCAGCTGCGTCAATAGTTACAGAGCTTCCATTCACTTCTGTCTGGCTAGATCCAATAATAAGTGAAATGCCTAAACCTTCTTTTTCAGCAGTCACCTTCTGAAGGTCTGCGTCCCAATTTACTTTCATATTCAGTGCTTTAAATATTGTACTTACTGGCACCATGGTTCTGCCATTTACGATTTCTGGATTGGTATCAAACTCCAACTGCTCACCATCGAAATAGACTTTAATGTCCTCTACGGTTTCTAAAGCAAAACTCCCAGACAAAGTCCCCAAAACAAGGGTAATTATTAAAAATAAAATTGTTGTTTGTGATTTTCTTTTCATCATCTTGCTCCCTTCCTCTTGTTGTATACCACTTTAGAGTATAGATATGTGAGGAATGTGAGAAGTTTGTAGAAATTCTTCTTGCTATTATGCAACGATCGTTGTACAATAACTGCGAGGTGATCCTATGGCTAGACCAATTGAGTACAACAAAGAGGAAGTTTTAACAAATGCCATGAAGGTATTTTGGCATAAAGGCTATGAATCTACTTCAATGAAAGATCTTGTTGAAGCCACTGGTATGACAACTCGAAGTATGTACAATATTTTTGGTTCAAAGAACGGACTCTTTAAAGCGTGTCTTGAATGGTATCATAAGATTGGATCAAAACTCCGTATTGAAAAACTTAATAATGAGGATGGATTAGCTGCTATTCGACATTTTATTGAGTATATTGTTGAAAATGGATCAGATAATGGCTGTTTATACGTCAATACAGTTTCTGATCGCAATAATATTGACAATGAAAGCCTTAACATTGTTGATGACTACTTCGAGAATCTTGAAAACTCATTTGAGTCAAAACTACTTTACGCCAAGGAACACGAAGGATTTATAGGCGACCCAAAATTACGGGCAAAACAGTTGGTGCTACTCCTTCAAGGACTCTCGGTACATTCAAAGAAAGACAGAAATAGCAATGTTCAAATGATTGAAGACTTTCTATCACTTATGAATATTTAAATCAAATAAATGAGACTTTACAGTTCTCATTTACTATTTTAACCATTGTGCAACAATCATTGCATAACAAACCGTAACCGTGCAACTTCTCTTTTAGAAGAGATTCACTATAAAAAAAAGGCTAAATAAAACAAGGAGACGACTATGAAACTTAATCAAAAACTTGAACAACTTAAAAACGAAAATCTAAAACACATTCCTGCCGATATAGCGGAAGTCATTCTTAAGGATGTGGAAATTCAAGTTAAAAAGGGCATTACAAAAAATGCTCTTAAAACAGGTGATAAAATCCCAGACTTTGAACTACGAAACGCTGTAGGTGAACTGGTTCATTCTACTGATCTTCTTGAAAATGGTCCACTTATTCTCAGCTTTTACCGTGGTGCGTGGTGCCCATACTGTAATGTTGAGTTAAGCTCCTACCAAGAAGCTCACCCTGATATTAAAGCGGAAGGTGCACAGCTTGTAGCAATTTCACCAGAACTGCCTGATACATCTATGTCTCTTGTTGACAAACACTCTCTTGATTTTGAAATCTTGAGTGACCTCAACAACACTATTGCAAAGCAATTTGGCATTGTATTTCAACTGTCAGATGAACTAAATGCCACATATAAAAAAATGGGGTTAGATCTTGAAACAAGCCAAGGTAATGCTAACTATGAACTACCGTTTGCCGCAACATACGTCATTAATAGCGACGGCACAGTTCTTGAAGCCGCAGTTAACTACGACTATACTGTACGTCTTGATCCACAAGACGCAATTGAAGTGATTCGCACTTGTGCTTACTAAACTATAATAGAGTTTAGCTGTAGAAAAAATAACTTACACTCAAAAAAGATCGACTCAAATAAGTCGATCTTTTTTTATGATTATATTTTTACACATATTTCTATGATAGAAATATTATTCTTATCAAAAGTTATATTAGTCCTTGAATTTCTCAATAATTCCTGAGGAAAACCTTCTGGCATGATTTAAATCATCTTCATTCGGTCTACCTTTATTCATGCCTCCGAAAAACTTCAAAAAACTATTTGTGTTAAATCCTTTACAGCTGAATTCGTCCAAAATTTTGAAACCCTTTGAGTTTAAGCTCTCCCTAAGAGCTTCGTGATCTTTTCTAACTTTGTTTTCTCCTTGTATGGCACTTGTTGAGAATATGAAAGACTTCTTGTTTTCAAACTTTGGCAGTTTTTCAGCAAGTTCAAGAAGGGGCTTGTAGTGTTTTGCACTGTCTATACCTGCTCCAAACCCAATTAAGTCATACTGTTTAAGTTCACCAATATTCACCTGGCCTGGTGTTACAACTTCTGCGTCTAAAACGTCTGCCATTACCTGTGCAATTTTTGCTGTATTATTGTGATGATAAGAATACACAATTACCAAAGTTTTCATTTTCAAAGCCTCTCCTTTCATACTTGTAGCAGATAGCTACTTGTCAAAACTGAACATCAATTCCCGACGTTCTCCAATTAGTTCAAATCCACACTTAGAATACATGTCCCTTGCTGTATCGTTGTGGTCTGTTACTAAATACGCTTCATCAACACTTTCTTTTTCACATATCTGCAGTAGCTTTCTTAGAACATGCGAACCAAATCCCTTTTTCTGATGTATTTCAATAATGTCGAAATCCTCAATTTTTGCAATTTTGTCGTTGAAAAAAAAGTTCACAGTTTCCAACAGGTTCAATACCGTCATAACAGACATAAAGGTTTAATGGCATAGTATCGTCGTTATAGACCTTAAACTTTCTATCGATTCTTCTAATTGCAAATTCAAGAGTCATGTGTATGTAATTCGCTACTATATCGACCATTCTGCCATGTTCCGCACTCTTAGGCGTATTTGCCAATACCAAGTTCGCTCCATTTCTTTCTCTTATAGTTTCATATGTGTTCGTTGAAGTTCCAAAATAATCATAGTGATCCACATCGGGTTTCATAGGTAACCTTTCAATTACATCACCTACAAATGATGCATTAGATACGATTTTCAAGTATGTCTTACCATTCGCTCTACGGTGCTCTAATTCTGCCGCAACAATAGAAATAAACGCCTCTTCTGTCACATCCTTATTTATGTAAGTGAAATTATGAGAATACATATCTCTAATGCTGTCATCTGAATATCTTGTATAACCGTCAAATCTCTCTGCGTCACAAAAACACTCAATATATTTCAGTTCTGTGTCTAATATTCTATTTATCATTCTCCCTCACCTATCCTTCTAATTTATAATTTACACTTTAAATGTATTGTACTACTCGATTATTAAAATCTTTTGAGTTTTTTCAAATAAATCAGAATATTGGCAACCTTGGTTTTCCGCATTCCATATGGACTCTAATAAAAAAAACAGACTAGAATTATCTAGTCTGTTCTGTCTTTTGTCACGAAGTGCAACTTTACAATATTTCTTTCACTCGACCAACAATACCACCTTCAAGCATAACCTTGATACCATGTGGGTGTTTACTTGAGTTTGTTAAAAGCTTCAGTACCACACCTTCTGTTAAATTCCCAGTGCGTTGATCTTGCTTTTGAACAACCTTTACTTTCATTCCTGATTTAATATTGTTTCTTAATGTACCTGGCATTTTATCCTCAATCTTTTCTTTTCATATTTGAAGCTACTTATAACTATCCGAAACGCCTAAGATTATAAATATATCTTACAGCGGGGTGTTTCAGCTGATATTTTTTTTTCAAGCATAGCAATTCTCTTTTTTCCAACTCGTCTGTCCATAAGGGCAAAAATATTTAATAGTATTTCATCGCTCTCTAGACACTCATCTATGGACATAGATAAATACTCTAGAGCAACTTTATTGAAGTCAGATTTTAAGAGACTTGACTGTGCTTTCAAAACATCTTTAGAATAGGCATTTAAAACTTGATTTCTCGCAATAACCATCAATCGTTCTTCTGGAATTTTCCCACCAGAATTTTTTCGAACCTTTTCAATTTCATCATTGCTGATATAAACACTCACTTCTGAATCCGACTTAATTTCTTGTTCTGTTTGATACCACTTTACAACGGATGCAGAATCTCGCATATTTAAAACTTCTTTTTTATCAACTAGAATGTAACATTGATTTTTCTTTTCAGATGAATATCTATAACCTGTTGAACTGTATGTGACACGTCCTTCTAGTGACGGATTTAGAAAACTCTCTAACTGTTTTTTTTAACTTATTCCAGTTCATATTGTTCTCCTCAGAATGACAAACATTTATATCAAACTATGCTTTAATTGCCCAACGCATTTTCGTCGACTTGGCCCGGCTATTATTAAAACATTCCTCTGCTGATGGACGAATAATATCGGATGCTATTTCACTATACACCCCTTCGCGAAGGAGTCTCTTAAATGACTTTTTAACCAAACGATCCTCACCTGAATGGAAGGATAAAATTGCAACACGTCCACCTGGGGCTAAAACATCTGGTAACTTTTCTAGGAATGAATACAAAACTTCAAATTCCTCATTAACGTCAATTCTAAGTGCTTGAAAACAACGCTGACAAGATTTTTTAGTTGTTTCTTTTCTCTTATCGGCAGGTAAAAACTTGAGTGCCCCTTCAATGATTTTTTGAAGATCTGTTGTTGTTTCTATTTTCTTGCCTTTTCTAAGTGCTGTCATAATTGCCCGGGAAATTCCACCAGCGTAAGGTTCATCAGCATTTTCAATAAACATGCCTTCAAGTTCTTCTTGTGAGACATTTTTTAGACGTTCTGCTGCAGATATGCCCTTTTTCGGATTTAGTCTTAAGTCTAGTGGCCCTTCCGTTTTATAAGAGAACCCTCTTTGAGGATTATCGATTTGCATAGATGACACACCAAGGTCTGCAAGTATAAAGTCGAGAGGACCTGACTCAGGCAGCACCTGATCAATATTGGCAAAATTAAGCTGTTTAATAGTTAATATTTCAGGGCCAAAACCTTGTTCAGCCAACCTTGCACGTGTTTTGGGTAACTCGATTGGATCAATGTCTAAAGCGTATAAATGTCCTTTACCTTCAAGACATTTCAACATTTCCTTAGAGTGACCGCCATAACCTAACGTCGCATCAAGACCCACTTGACCTGGTTTTATCTGTAGGAAATCTAAAATTTCGTTCACACAAATTGAAATATGCATGCCTGCGGGCGTGCTTCCTTTTTTTTATTACTTTTTTCAACTGTATCTGAATATTTGTCAGGATTATGTTCTTTATACTTTTCACTGAACTTTTTTTAGGATGTGTTCCTTTATACCTAACACGGCGTTTGTGTTTCTTCTCACCTGTTTGCTCTTGTTGTTGGTCATTATTTTTTTTCTTGATTCTTTTCCTGATTCTTTTCTTGATTTTTTTTCTTGATTCTCCACTGGACACCTCTTAATCTATATTCCATTCATACCATTGATTATTTCAAGCATATGATTTTATACTATCTTAAACTTCTAAGAAATCAATTGTATCACATTATGACAAAAAATCAAATCTACAGAATTGCTCCATTTTTCTGACAAAGGCTAGAATTTTTTTCGAAAACACGGTACAATAGATGTAGACACACTTCAATTAACGACCCAAAGAGGAGGCATTCATATGATTAAACTACTACTTGGACAACCGGGAAGCGGTAAAACGAAAGATATGATCAAGCATGCTAATTCAGCACTAGAGACAGCAAAAGGCAGTATCGTCTTTATTGGTGAATCAAAGGAATGCATCCTAGAAATCAAACACGACATTAGATACATTAACATTTCAGAGTTTCCACTAGACTCTTCTACTGAATTTATCGGTTTCCTAAACGGGCTGATAAGTTGCAACTACGATATTGAATCAATTTATATTGATGGTGTTTTAAATGTATACATCATGACACCAGAAGAGATTTGTGCGTGGCTTGACCGCATTAAACTTATTTCTGAAGATCGCAATATCAAGTTTGAAATTAGTATTAGCCACGAAGGTGATACACCAGAATGCTTTAAGCCATATCTTTAGTATTAACGAAAAACTCAAACCAGTACTTAAAAAAAATAAAAGCGGAAAGAATCTCACTTATGATTCTTTCCGCTTTCTTCATCTGGTTATTCTTATATATTGTGCCCATATCAAACTTGTACTAAAATTGAAACCGCAAAATTAAATAACGCCGTCCTTCAACAGTTTATTAATGAGTTTAATAATAAAACTTAATGTAAAGAAATCTCGCGTTATATGGTCCTCTATTTTCTCAAACCCTTTGATAAGAGTTGCCTCGTCAAAGTTCTCAAGCAATATCATCACACTTAAGTCGTTAATCTTACCTTCTCGAGTATCAAGAACCCTAGACTTTTTTACAAATTTATTTAACATTGCACTTTCAACTGCACTTTGCAGTTCTATACTCATGTCCACTTTTGGCATTTCATCAAAGACTCTAATATTCTCATTAGATACATCTAGGTTTTTCACGCCATCCATATTACATGTTAAGAATATTACGTTCTTAAACTCAGCATCTTTGAAATCTGTAGCTTCTAATTTAACTGACTCAAATACTGTGTTCTCGAACTTAGCACCTACAAACTTGCTCTCTTTTAGATTCGAACCAACAAACTCTGCACCTACAAACGTACATTCCGTGAAGAAACTCGATTTGAAATGAGCACCTCTGAAACAAGCATAGTCAAAATTAGACTTTGAAAAGTTTGAGTTATAACATTTGCTTTTTGTTAAATTGTGATACATAAATGTCTTCCCGATCTTTTCTATGTTATTGAAATTAAAGGCTGAATCCTTCTGAGTGTTTCTTTTTTGTGCACCAGCCTTTCTTTTACTATTTGCATTTCTATTAGCATTCTTATTACCCGATCTATTACCGCTTTTGCTATTATTTTTACTGCCTTTAGAACTCGAATTCCCTGAAGGGCGACCACTTTTTTCGCTCATTATATTCTCCTAATTTTCATATATACATTTCAGCATTTAGCATTTGAATTTTATTTTGTTGTACCGTTCATTATAGCACTAATCATGGTCTAGATTCCTATGGATCTTAGAAACCTTACTTTATTGAACCGCTATTAGTCAACTTAACACCCAGCACGGGTATAATAATATAGTAAAACCTGCTACCATTATACCCAGAGGTGATTCTATGAGTAAAAAAGTGGTTGTTTATGACAAAATGCAAAATACCCATTACTATCTTACTGAAGCTATAGGCGAAAATTTTGATCCTGAGTTCAAGCCAGAACTGACACCTAAAGAAATGTTAACCCTTGGTGTCTTTGGTGGAAAGTATATGACTGATTGTATTAATGAGTTTCCCTCAGACTGGTTTGCTAGTGCAAAATTGTCTTCTCAAAAAAGATATTTCACTTAATTTATTCCAAGTCGATGCTTCTTTGTCCTTGCAAGAGTGGCAAAGAAAAGGCTGGATACACCCAGATGACCCAAGAGGGTGGTTCCAGTGGTATTGCCGATATTACTACGGTCTCGCATACCAGATGAAGACAAGCGACAAATTAAAAGATGGAAAGCGATGAAACGTCATATTGGTGCTCTTAAAAAATATTGTGAACCCTATAACCTAGAATGTAGCGTAAACAGCGTCAAGCTCTACTACACTGGCTTATGATAGCCGAAACATATAAAGACTAGGGCATTTTTTCCGATCCCTAGTCTTTATATAGAAGGTCTATTTATAGATGTTCTTTATTCGTCAAGTAATACAACAGAGGCTTCAAATTCCTTCTGACTGTCTTGAAATCCTTTTTCCTTGTGCTTAAACTGTTTGTCGAATGCCTCTAATGCCTCATCGGTTGGTTCTTCAAGAATGTCTGAAAAACATGCTCTGCCTGAGATATTATCTAGCGCACCCTCATATAGTGGAAGGACAAGAAGCCCTTTATAAAATTTCCCATCAGGCATTGAAATACCATATGCCTTGCCCCCCTTGAATCCATACGGTTCATAGTGATAAGGATACCCCAGAGTTAATATAGCGCGGTGTCCTAGCTCCTTTGCAAGCCTAATAGAATGTTCGATTACTTTTTTGCCGAAACCTTGTCTATGCTTCCCTGGCAATATGCTCACTGGGCCAAATGATATAGTTTCAAACGCTTGGTCCTTTTCACTGATTATCTTTGATTTCGTATAGAAAATACTGCCGACAATCTCACCATCAACTTCAATGACAAACGTGAGCTCTGCTATAAAATCAGGATGACTTCGCATTGCATGAATAACCATGTGTTCACTGCATCCTGGTTTGTATAAGTTCCAAAATGCATCCCTCGCTACGTCTTCAACTTTTGTATAATCTTCTGGTTTTTCATTTCTAATTTCAATTTTCATATACCCTCCATGTTGACCATAATACGTTCAAAACAACCTATTCTTTATTCAAGTCAGCAAGTCTTTCATTTAATTCTTGTAGATTCTTGAAGCGACCTTTTTTCATGTCTTTCTCTAGCTTTCTTTCTTTGAATGAAATGAACAACTGGTCTAAATCATAACCATCTGGATACAAAACTTCTCTACGTTTATCTAGGGTAACTCTCTTTTCACTCATTTTACTGTACTTGCCATCCCTAAATAGTGTTACTTCATGTTCATCTAAATTATGTTCAAATACAAGGCTATGATTCCCTGTCTCATTAATTGTAATTCTGTCACCTTTTTCATAAACAATTCGATTTGGGTCAGGTCCAGCTTGCGCATTTTTTATTTCTTCAACTCTGCTTTTCTTTTTGGAGAACTTATTAATTTTTCTAGCTGCAACAATTTCATGGGTTGAATTAATATGTTTCACACGGTCAATGATCTTGTCTGCTAATCCTAGCTCTTTTGAAATCCATAGAGCATTACTTTCACCCGCAACACCGATTAACAGCTTATATAGAGGTTGTAAGGTTTTTTTGTCAAAATCCATAGAAGCATTCATAAAACCACTATGAACTTCACTGTATTCTTTGATTTTACTGTAGTGTGTGCTGACAAATGTTATTGCACCTCTGTTATAAATTTCTTCTAATATTGCAATACCAAGAGCTGCACCATCTTTAGGATCCGTTCCAGTTCCAATTTCATCGATAAGTACAAGCGTTCGTCTTGATGAAATACGTACAATATCAACTAGGGCACTCATATGTCCTGAGAATGTTGATAAAGACTGTTCAATACTCTGGGAATCCCCAATATCCACAAGTACTTTGTTGAATATTGAAATACTACTGCCTTTGCCTACTGGTGGCAGGATTCCACTTTGAGTCATAAGTGCAATAAGACCAACTGTTTTTAAAGTAATAGTTTTTCCACCAGTGTTTGGTCCAGTAATAATAAGCGTTCTGTAGTCCTTACCAATTCGAATGTCAAGTGGTACGGCTTCTTCACCCAGCATTGGATGTCTTGCTTTTTTTAGGTCAACAACTTCATTATCTGTAATTGTGATTTCATTACCACCAATAGCAACAGAGTATTTCCCTTTCGCCATTATAAAATCATATTTACCAATAACTTGAACGGCATTATTAATCTCATTAACACGTTCATACACTTTAGCTGAGAGGCTTGCTAGAATTTGATTACATTCTTCCTCCTCTTGAGCCTTTAACATAATGATTTCAATTGTTAGATCTTTTATAGTGTCAATTTCCACATATACAGTAGACCCTGATGCAGATGAGTCAATAATTGTGCCTTCTACAAATTTTCTTGATGACGCTTTTATTGGAATTACATACCTGTCATCTCTTTGGCTGTAGAAGTTCTCTTGAATGTGTTTGGCATTCTTTTCTGCTGTTAAGAACTTGTTTAGTTTGTCAATTCGTTTACTATGCAGAACCTGAATTTTGTTTCTAATTTTTTTCAAGTGTTTTGCTTGCTCTTGAGTGAACAATACTGCCTTCAATACAGTATTCAATTTCACTTTCAATGTCCTTGAAGCTTTCAAGTCCAAGCGAGTATGAATACAGTATAGGTGCCAAATACATATACGTTTCTACTGATTTTTTCAGTTGACGAATACAGCGTAGAAAATCTGCTATTTTCAAAAGTTCTTCTGGATGAAGAAACATTCCTTTTTCAAGTTTTGTCATTTGTGGTGTAATGTCGCTAATACCACCAAGACTCAGTCCAGACCCTTCTGTTAGAATTTTTACCGCTTCAAGAACTTCTTCATTACGATTTAGGACAACCTTTGGATTTGTATGTGGCGTCATTTCTTCTGCAAGCTTTTTACCTAAATTACTTGATGTAAAACCTTTTATTTTTTCTTTGATATCGATATAGCCAAGTATACTTAGCGTTTTTTCATTGAATAATGTGTTTTGATTGTTCATGATTTTTGTCTCCTTACTTTAGCTTGTATGTTCGCAAGCTTTCTTTTTCTATTTTGATTGATTCCCATTTTAAGGTCTTGATAATTTACATCTTTATATATTTTCATTATTTTCATCTTTTTATATTCGTCCCCCTTCAAAAAACCAAAAAAACTATAGGTGAACACATTACACCTATAGCTAAAATCATCAATATTAGTATTATTTGCTATTTCAATCACAACACATTCACGC